>Ga0187784_10000882_pt1 | contig 23095 bp, 23 predicted proteins | sample 1015_SJ02_MP15_2_FD_132964 | JGI IMG/M metagenome (GOLD analysis project Ga0187784, IMG submission 132964) | Tropical peat soil microbial communities from peatlands in Department of Meta, Colombia - 1015_SJ02_MP15_20_MG | ecosystem: Environmental > Terrestrial > Soil > Wetlands > Peat | place... | reverse complement strand
TTCCGCCTCTGGGGCAGCGCCGTGTCGGAGCCGCCGAGCGACGCGCTCTTCGGCGTCAAGACCATCGGCTGGTGGGGCATGACCGAGACCATCACCCACGGCATCGTCGGCGAGGTGAACCAGCCCAACCCGCCGCTCTCGACCGGCCGCGCCGCCTTCGAATACGAGATCCGCGTCCTCGCCGAGGACGGCAGCCCGGTGCAGCCCGGGGAGACCGGCGAGCTGCGCATCCGCGGCATTCCCGGCATCTCGCTCTTCAAGGAATATCTCAACAACCCCCAAGCGACCGCCGAGAGCTATGACGAGGAGGGCTTCTTCCGCACCGGCGACCGTATCACCCTGCTCGAGGACGGCTTCCTGCGCTTTGCCGACCGCGCCAAGGACATGCTGAAGGTTGGCGGCGAGAACGTCGCGGCTTCCGAGGTCGAGCAGGTGATCATGATGCTCCCCGACGTGGCCGAGGTCGCGGTGGTGGCGAAGAAGCACAAGATGCTGGACGAGGTGCCGGTCGCCTTCATCCTGCCGCAAGGCGGCATGGCGGGGGCGCCGCCCGATCTCGCCGAGCGCGTGCTCGCCGCCTGCCGCGACAAGCTCGCGGATTTCAAGGTGCCGCAGGAAGTGCGGCTGGTCGACGCGCTGCCGCGCTCGACCTTGGAGAAGATCGCCAAGGCCGAGCTGCGCAAGCGGCTGGCGGAAGACTAAGCGCGGCGCCGCAAACCCCGCCGGCATTTGACCGGCCCGGCGCCGCCTGCCAATCTAGCGCTCAAAATCAACATCACAGGGAGGGATGCCGCCGTGAAAAAACTCGCCGTCCTCTTTGCCGCGCTGCTGCTCGCCGCCGGCGCCCGCGCCGCCGAGCCGCCCAAGGACCCGCCGGTCTTCGCCATCGGCGCGCTCTTCGCCATGACCGGCCAGGCGAGCTTCTACGGCCACACCATGGGCCAAGGCATGAAGCAGGCGATCGACGAGATCAACGCCAAGGGCGGCGTCGACGGCATCAAGCTCGAGGCGGCGATCGAGGACCACAAGGGCGGCGGCGGCCAGGACGGCGTCGCGGCGATGAACCGCCTCATTTCCATCCATCACGTGCAGGCGATGCTGACCTCGTTCTCCGCGCCCACCATCGCGGTGGCGCCGATCGCCGACCAGCAGCACGTCCTCATGCTGAACGGCGGCGCCGTCAGCCCGCAGCTCGTCGGCCTCAGCAAATACCTCTTCCACAACCGCTCGCTGTCGAGCGATCTGGCGCGCATCGCGCTCGTCTATGCCGCCGGCCTCAAGGGCAAGAAGCTCGCGCAGATCCAGTGGCAGAACGACGTCGGCGACAATATTGCGAAGATCGCCGAGCCGCTGTGGCAGAAGCTCGGCGGCACCGTCGTCGCCACCGAGAAGGTGGCGCAGGGCGCCACCAACATGGACACCCAGGTGGCGAAGATCCGCGCCGCCAATCCCGACGTCGTCGCGATCTGGATGTTCGCGCCGGAGGTCGGGCTCGCGCTCAAGCGGCTGCGCGATTTCGGCATGAAGCAGCCGATCGTTGGCGTCGAGTTCACCGAGAACGACGCCAAGATCGCCGGCGCGGCGGCCGAAGGCTATCATTTCGCCAACGACTATTTCGCCCCGTCCGACGACAATCCCTGGTCGAAGCAATTCGCCGCCGACTACAAGCAGCGCTATGGCGAGGAGCCCGATTTCTACGCCGCCAACTATTACGAAGAGGTCTACGTCGTCGCCGAATGCATCAAGCGCGCCCGCGCCAAGGGCGGCGACTACTGGAACGGCGAGGCGCTGCGCGAGGCGCTGCTCGCCAATCCCAAATTCGCCAGCGTCTATGGCGGGCAGATGACGTTCCAGGCGAACGGCGTCGCCTTGAAGCGCACCGCGCTCTTCACCGTCGAGGACGGCAAGCGCAAATTCGAGACCTTCCTCGAAGCGGGCGAGTAGGCGCGTCGCCCTGGCGCGCTTTCCGATGCAAACCTCGCCCGCCATCAGGAGCACAACGTGATCTTCTCCTCTCCGCCCCATTGGGGCGGAGAGGCAGGGTGAGGTGGGGATCGCCACGCTCTCGATCGCAAGAACGGAGATCGCGCAGGACAGCCATGTCTCATCCGGTTCCGAAGCGTTGAGGTGCTCGATGGCAAGGAGGGCATGCCGGAAATCATCCGCCGAGCGCCGGCGGCACCTCCACCTCACCCAACCTCTCCGCCCCGAGGGGCGGAGAGGGGAAAGTTTTTGTCGAGGCGGAAGTCCCGAGCGGCCGGCCGCGCACTACACGGCGGAGCGCTGAGCGATGGAGCTTGCCGCTCAGCTTCTCATCGACGGCATCGTCAATGGCAGCCATTACGCGCTGCTGGGGCTGGGCTTCGGCCTGATCTTCGGGCCGACGCGCATCACGCATTTCGCCTTCGGACCGCTCTATGCGCTGGCAGCCTACGCCGCCTGGACGGCCGCGGTGCCGCTCGGCCTGCCGCTGCCGCTGGCGGCGCTCGTCGGCGTCGTCGCGGGCGCGGCCGCGGGCGTCGCCACCTATCGCATCCTCTACCGCCCCTTCGAGCGGCGGCAGAGTTCGAGCCTCGTCGTGCTCATCGCCTCCTTGGGCCTTTTCATCGTGCTCGAGAACGCCATCGGCATCCTTTTCGGCAGCGACACCAAGGTGGTGCCGGGCTTCAGCGCCGACGTCTTCCTGGTGGGCGACATCGTCTTCACCTCGGTGCAGGCGGCGCAGGTATTGGCGCTTGCCGTCGTGGGGACACTGCTGGCGCTCTTCCTGACGCGCAGCGATTACGGCAAGGCGGTGATGGCGATGACCGACAATCCCGAAATGGCGCGCATCATCGGCATCGACACGGTGAAGGTGGCGACCCTCGCCTTCGCGCTCGGCTCGGCGGTGGCGGCGGTGCCGGCGGTGCTGATCCTGCTCAAGGAAGGCGCCACGCCCTATATGGGCTTCTCCGCCGTCTTCATGGGCTTCGTCGCCGTCGTCGTCGGCGGCATCGGCTCGCTGCGCGGCGCGGTGGCGGGCGGGCTCGCGCTCGGCCTCGTCGAAAATCTCGGCACCTGGCAGATCCCGACGGAATGGCAAGGCACCATCGCCTTCGTCGTGCTGTTCCTCGTGCTGCTGCTGAAGCCGCGCGGGCTTTTCGGCCGCTTCGCGCGCTGATGGAGTATCTCCTGCACATCGCGGTGATGGTGGCGCTTTATGCCATCCTCGCCGCCTCCTTCAACCTGCTCATCGGCTTCGCCGGGCTTTTCGCGCTGTCGCAGGCCGCCTTCTTCGGCATCGGCGCCTATGCCACCGCCATCCTCGCCGCCAAGCTCGGCCTCGCCTTCCCGCTGCCGATCGTGCTGGCGGTGCTGCTGACGACGGCGGTGGGCATGCTGGTGGCGCTGCCGGCGCTCAGGATCGGCGGCGATCATCTCGTCATCGTCACGCTCGCGCTGCAGATCATCGTGATCGCCGTCATGGTCAACTGGCGCTCGGTCACCGGCGGCACCGACGGCATTGCCGGGATTCCCAAGATCGCGCTGCTGGGGGTGCCGCTCGACACGCCCGGGCGCTTCCTGCCGCTGGCGCTGGCGGGCGCGGCGCTCTCGCTCGCCGTCGCCTGGCGGCTTGCCGCCTCGCCCTTCGCGCGCGCCGTGCGCGCCATGCGCGAGAACGAGCAGGCGGCCCAGGCGGCGGGCAAGAACGTCGTCGCCTTGAAGCTCACGGTCTTCGCCTTCTCCGCCGGGCTCGCCGCGGTGGCGGGCGGGCTTTACGCCCATTACATCAGCTTCGTCAGCGCCGAGACCTTTACCCTCGACCTCACCATCTACATCCTCGCCATGGTGATCCTCGGCGGCACCGGCAATCTCTGGGGCTCGGTGCTGGGCGCGGCGCTGCTCACGAGCCTGCCGGAGCTGCTCAAATTCATCGACCTGCCGCCCGACATCGCCGACAAGAGCCGGCAGGTGGTCTATGGCCTCGCGCTCATCGCCATCCTGCTGCTGCGCCCGCAAGGGCTGCTCGGCGAGATCCCCGCGCGCCGCCGGACGGTGCCGGCCGCGCCCGGCGGCGGCGGCGGCGCGCTTGCCGCGCCCGCGCCGGCCGACGGCGCCGTCACCGTCATGGGCCAGGGGCTGGCGCGCCGCTTCGGCGGCATTCTCGCCGTCTCGGGCCTCGACATCGAGTTGCGGCGCGGCCGCATCACCGGCCTCATCGGCCCCAACGGCGCCGGCAAGACCACCGCCTTCAACCTGCTCACCGGCTTCCTGGAGCCCGATGAGGGCAGCGTGCGGCTCGCCGGCGCAACGCTCAAGGGGCTGCGCCCGCACGAGATCGTGCGCCGCGGCATGGCGCGCTCCTTCCAGGATCTGAAGCTCTTCGCCCGCATGACCGTGCGCGACAATGTGATGGTGGCGCTGCCGCGGCAGAAGGGCGACAACCTGCTCCACGTCTATTTTACGCCCTGGACCGTCGCGGCAGAGGAGCGCGAGAACCGCGCCCGCGCGCGCGCCATCCTCGATTTCGTCGGCCTTGCCGGCAAGGAAGAGGAGGTCGCGGAGAGCCTCTCCTACGCCGAGGAGAAGCTGCTGGCGATCGCGCGGCTCATCGCCACCGGCGCCGAGGTGCTGCTTTTCGACGAGCCGCTTTCCGGGCTTGCCCCCGACACGCTCGAGGCGATCTTTCCGATCGTCAAGCGGCTCGCCGCCGCGGGCAAGACCATCTGCATCATCGAGCACAATCTCGACGTCATCCGCGGGCTTTGCGACACGGCGGTGTTCCTCGACGAGGGCCGCAAGCTCTCCGAGGACGCGCCCGAGCGTCTCATCGCCGACCCCGCGCTCGCCGCGCGGTATTTCGGATGACGGCGCTGCTCGAGGCCTCCGGCGTCGCCGCGGGCTACGGCAAGAAGGAGATCGTGCGCGGCGTCGACATCGCCGTGGCCGAGGGCGAGGTGCTGCTGGTGCTGGGCCATAACGGCGCCGGCAAGACCACCTTGATGCGCGCGCTCTTCGGCCTGCTGGCGCCGCGCGCCGGGCGGGTGACCTTCGCCGGGCGCGACATCACCGGCCGCAGCCCGGCCGAGAACGTCGCCGACGGCCTCGCCTTCATCCCGCAGGGCCACGGCATCTTCCCGACCTTGAGCGTGCGCGACAATCTCGAGCTCGGCGCCTTCGCGTTGAAGGAACGCCGGACGCTCGGCGAGCGGCTCGACACCGTCTTCGCGCTCTTTCCCGTGCTGGCCGAGCGCCGCGGCCAGATCGGCGGCACGCTCTCGGGCGGCCAGCAGCAGATGCTCGCCATCGCCATGGCGCTGATGCACGCGCCGCGCCTCGTCATCCTCGACGAGCCCTCGATCGGGCTTGCGCCCAACCTCGTCGACAAGGTGATGCAGGCGGTGCGCGAGGTGAACCGGCGCTTCGGCGCCACCATCCTGATGGTCGAGCAGAACCTGCGCTACAGCCTGCCGATCGCCGACCGCGTGGTCGTGCTCAAGACCGGCCGCAAGATCTATGATGGCCCGCCGGAGCCGCTCCACGACCGGGTGGCACTGATGAAGCTGTTTTGAGGCGCTGCTATTCCATCGCGGCCTGCGCCGCCGCGGGCGCCTGCCGGGCGCGGCGCAGCAGCGCCAGCAACGGGATCGCGGCGAGCGTGATCATCATCATGAACTTGAAGTCGTCGACATAGGCGACCATCGCCGCCTGGCGCGTCACTTCCTGGTTGAGCGCGGCGAGCCCCGCCGCGCTGTGGAGGTTCCAGAGGCGCTGCACCGCCGGCAGGGCGAGGCCGGAGGAGAAAGGCGTCACCTGTGCGGCGAGCGCGGCATGGACGGTCTGGGTCATCCGGTCCTGCAAGGTCTCGACCAGCGAGATGCCGATGCTGCCGCCGATGTTGCGCACCAAGCTGAAGAGGCCGGCGGCCTCGGCGCGCAAACGGCTGTCCAGCGTGGCGAAGGCGACGGTGCTGAGCGGCACGAAGAGGAAGCCCAGCCCGACGCCCTGGATGACCCCCGCGACGATGATCGGCGAGCGGTCCATGGCGAGCGAATAGCCGGTCATCAGGTGGAGCGAGAAGGTGGTGACGGCGAGCCCGAAGAGCAGCAGCAGCCTTATGTCGATGCGATTGATCAGCCGGCCGACGACGAGCAGCGCCGCCATGGTGCCGATGCCGCGCGGCATCATGACGAGGCCCGCCGTGGTCACGGGATAATCCATGAGATCCTGGAGCATCGGCGGCAGCAAGGCGAGCGTCGCATAAAGGATGATGCCGACGGCGAAGACCAGGATGCAGCTTCCGAGGAAGTTGCGGTCTCTGAGCAGCGCCGGATCGAGGAAAGGCCGGTCGGCGATGCCGGTCCAGAGCGCGAACATCCAGAAGCCGCAGACCGCCAGCGCGCCTTCGATCATGATCTCGAGCGAGCCGAACCAGTCGTTCTGCTCGCCGCGGTCGAGCATGATCTGCAAGGCGCCGACGCCGAGGCTCAAGAGCGCGAAGCCGATGAAGTCGAGGCGCTGGCCGCGATCGCGCCGGCTGTCGCGCACGAAAGCGAGAATGCCGAGAAAGGCCAGGATGCCGACCGGCAGGTTGATGTAGAAGACCCAGCGCCAATCGTAATTGAAGGTGAGCCAGCCGCCGAGCGTCGGCCCCAGGATCGGCCCCACCATGATGCCGGCGCCCCAGATCGCCATCGCCTGCCCCTGCTTCTCGCGCGGATTGATGTCGAGCAGCACCGATTGCGAGAGCGGCACCAGCGCCGCGCCGAAGACGCCCTGCAGCAGGCGGAACAGCACCATCGCGCCGAGGCTGCCGGCGCCGCCGCACAGCATGGAGGCGAGCGTGAAGCCGCCGATCGACACCAGGAAGACGCGCTTCAGCCCGAAGCGGCCAGTGATCCAGCCGGTCACCGGCGTCATCACCGCCGCGGCGACGATATAGGAGGTGAGCACCCAGGTGATCTGGTCCTGCGCCGCCGAGAGGCTCCCCTGCATGTAAGGCAGCGCGACATTGGCGATCGTCGTGTCGAGCGCCTGCATCACGGTGGCGAGCATGATCGAGACCGTGATCAGCGCGCGGTTCGGCACCGCGCCGGCGCTTGCGGAAGCTGCGGCGGGCATCGTCGCTCTCAGAAGATCGCGGCGAGCTGGCGCGCGAGCGAGCCTTGATAGCGCGTGTCGACCTCGACATCGGCGCTCATGCCGGCGCGCAGGATCCGGTCCGGGCCGGCATCCTCCACCTCGAGGCGCACCGGCAGGCGCTGCACCACCTTGACCCAGTTGCCGGTGGCGTTCTGCGGCGGCAGCACCGAGAATTGCGCGCCGGTGCCAGGGCTGAGGCTCGCGACCCGCGCCTTGAAGACGACGCCGGGATAGGCGTCGACCGCGACCGTCGCGGGATCGCCGGGCTTCATATGGGCGAGCTCGGTCTCCTTGAAATTCGCCTCGACCCAGGGCTGGTCGGTCTCCACCAGCGAGAAGGCGGGGGTCGAGGCCGCGAGATAGTTGCCGACCGGCAGCTTGTCGACATTGGTGACGATGCCGTCGGCCGGCGCGGTGACGACGGTATAGCCGAGATTGAGCCTGGCCTGGTCGAGTTGCGCCTCGGCCTGGCGCACCAGCGGATGCTCGTCGGCCGGGATGTCGGCGTTGCCGCCGAGGCTCGCCAGCACATTGGCGAGCTGCTGCTCGATGCTCGCCACCTGCTGGCGCGCCGTGACCAGGCGGTTCTGCGCCTGGTCGAAGGCCGATTGCGAGGTCACATGCATGCCGAGCAGCTCTTTCTGCCGGTCGTATTCGCGCTGCTGAAAGGCGAGCGTGTCCTTGGCCGCGGCGAGATCGGCCTGATGCTGGCGATAGGTCGCGCGCAGCCCCTCGATTTGCAGCCGGGCATTGGCGAGCTGCGCCTCGGCCTGATCGAGCGCCGCGCGGTAGGGCCGGTCGTCGAGGCGGATCAGCACCTGTCCCACGCTCACATGCTGGTTGTTGCGCACCTCGACCGCGACGACGCGGCCGGAGACGTCGCTGCTGACCGTCACGGTATCGGCCTGGACATAGGCGTCGTCGGTCGCGACGTAGCGTCCGCCGGCGAGATACCACGCCCCGCCGGCAATCGCCGCCGCCAGCGGCAGCGCCAGCATCAGCAGCAGGCGGAGCGCGCGCGCCTCCCTCCAGCCCCGCCGCCGGAGGCCAATGTGCTCGTCGATCGTGTCGGAGGTCGTCATGCTCATGCTGCCGTCTCCACTGTGTCCGGGTGTCCCTCCGCCGCCGCACTCTCGGCGCCGCGCCGCTCGGACAAATTGGCGCGCACGCGGATCAAGAGATCGACGAGATGCTCGCGCTCCTCCTCGCTCATGCCGGCGAAGGCCTCGCCGCGCAGCGCATCGCCGAGCGCCCGGCAGTGCTCCAGCATCGGCCGGGCGCGCGCGGTGAGATAAAGGCGATGGGCGCGGCGGTCGGCGGGATCGTCGCCGCGCCGCACCAGCCCCGCCTCTTCCATGCGGTCGATGAGCCGGGCGACGGTGATCGGCTCCAGCTCCAGCAGCTCGGCGAGGCCGGACTGGTTGATGCCCTCATGCCGTTGCAGATGCGCGAGCGCCTGTCCCTGCGCCCGGGTGAGGCCGAGCGGCCGCGCCCGCTGCTCGTAGCGCTTGCGCAGGAGCCGGGCGACGTCATGCAGCAGGAAGCCGAAGCTGCGGTCCCAAGAGGATCGGGTCATGGCGCCTATATAATAAGCATGCTTATTATAAGCAAGGCTATTTACGCAAGCCAGCCCTGTCCCAAATGCAGGGATCGCGCCGGCACGCCCCCGGATGCTGAGGATTTTCTTAACGCTCGCGCGCTAGGGTTGCGCCGAAGGAGACGGCAGTGGCTGATTGGCTCGACACGGAAGACGCGAAGGCGGTCGCGGTGCTGGCGACGGCCACCGTGCGCCAGCTCGGCCGCGACGCGCCGGTGGTGGCAAGCCTGCAACGGCTGCTGCGCGAGCGCAGCAAGCCCGCCTATGAGGAGGCGTGCGAGAGCTTCGACGGGCTCGATGCCGCCGTGCGCGAGCGCATCGCTTCCAGCGCGCCGGCGATCGCCCGCCGCCGGCTGCGGGCAAGGCGCCCGCCGCCGACGCTGACCGGCCTCCTCGGCGTGCTCAACCGGCGCTAACGCTCCCGCTCGGGATCAGCATCGTCAGCGTCAGATCGGAGCCGCTGGCGAGCGTGAAGGCGACTTGCTCGTAGCGCAGGAAACCCGCCGTCGGATGGTTGAAGGTCCGCTCGCCGCCTTCGCGTCCGAGCACGCCGTGCTCATCCCAGAAGCGCGCGAAATCGGCGCTTTCCCGGCGCAGCCCCTCGATCAGCAGACGGAGATCGGGATCGCCGAGATGCGCGCTGGCGGCGGCGCGAAACTCCGCCGCGACGCGGCGGGCGCGCTCCTCCCAGCCGCAGACAAGGGCTCGCGCGGCGGGCATCAGGAAGAGAAAGCGCAGCAAATTGCGCTCGCCCGGCTGGTCCAGCCAGCCGACGAACAGCCGCTCGGCCGGCTCGTTCCAGCTTCGCGCCGTCCAGCGCCGGTCCAGGAGATAGGCCGGCGACGCGATTGCCGCGACGCAGCCCAGCACCGCCGCCGGAAGCCGGTCGGTCTCGTCCCTGCCGTGATCGGGGTCGCGCTTTCCGGCCAGCTCGAAGAGATAGGCGCGCTCGGCGCGGCCCAGCCGCAGCGCGCCGGCCAGCCGGGCAAGGGCCGTCGGCGAGACCGAGACATCCCGCCCCTGCTCGATCCAGGTGTACCAAGTGGCGCTGAGGCCGCAGAGCTGGGCGACCTCTTCCCGGCGCAAGCCCGGCGTCCGCCGCCGGCTTCCGCCCGGCAAGCCGAAGGCGGCGGGGGTCAGCCTTTCCCGATGGGCGCGGACGAACTCGCCCAGCTCTCGCCTTTGCTCCAGAGATCGTCCTTCGATCATGGTGGCATTCATACCGGGATAAATGGCCATCTTAAACCGGTATCAAGAAGATGTTATCGAAGACGGAAGAACGCGCCACAATCCCCGGAGCCGAAGCGAAGCGCCATGTCGGAAAGCAGGACACACGAAGCCTTGGTGAGCGGCCAGTTCGGGTCGCGCGCCGCCGCCTATCTCAGCAGCGCCGTCCATGCCCAGGGGGCCGACCTCGAAGCCTTGGCCGCTCTGGTGAAAGGCCGGGCGTCGGCGCGGGTGCTCGACCTCGGCTGCGGCGCCGGCCATGTCAGCTTCGCCGCGGCGCCCCACGCCAGGGAGGTCGTCGCCTATGATCTTTCGCCGGAGATGCTCGCGGTGGTGGCGCGAGCGGCGGCGGAGCGCGGCTTCGGCAACATCGAGACCCGGCAAGGCGTGGTCGAGCGGCTGCCCTTTCCCGATGCGAGCTTCGACTGCGTGCTGAGCCGCTTCAGCGCCCACCACTGGCAGGATTTCGCCGCCGCGCTCGGCGAAGCGGCGCGGGTGCTGCGGCCCGGCGGCCTTGCCGGCTTCGTCGACGTCGTCTCTCCGGGACTGCCGCTGCTCGACACCTATCTGCAAGCGGTCGAGCTGCTGCGCGACCCCTCGCATGTGCGCAACTATTCGCGCGCGGAGTGGGAGGCCGCGATGGTTCGCGCCAGGCTGACGCCGGGATCGGTCAGCGCCCATCGCCTGCGCCTCGACTTCGCCTCCTGGATCGAAAGGATGCGCACCCCGAAGCTCCAGGCGGACGCCATCCGCGCGATTCAATCGGCGATGTCCGAGAGCGTCCTGCGCCATTTCGAAATCGGCGCGGACGGCAGCTTCGATCTCGACGTGGCGCTGTTCGAGGCGACGAAGGCGGCCTGAGCCGCCGGGCGGGGAGACGGCGCGCTATACCCGCGCCAGCACGCGGTCGATGACGGAATCGGCCTCGCCGAGATAGCCCGCGGGATCCGTGAGCCGCGCCAGCGCCGCGCGGTCGAGATGGGGCGCCACCGCGCCGTCCTCAGCAAGCACCTCGACCAGCGGCCGCTTCTGCTCGATGGCGCGGTCGCAGGCCCGCTGCACCGCATGATGCGCGGCGTCGCGGCCGATCTTCTCGGCGAGCGCCATCATCACCGCCTCGGCCATGATCAGCCCTTCATTGAGGTCGAGCCCCTGCCGCATCCGCGCGGCATCGATGCTGAGGCCCTGGGCCAGCGCCGCCGCATGCTCCAGCGCGCCAGCGCTCAGCACGAAGATCTGCGGCAGGGCGAGCCACTCGCTTTGCCAGGGGCCGGTGGCACGCTCATGGTCCTGCGCCATGGCCGACAGCATCATCGGCACCAGCGCGTGCACGCCGCGCGCGGCGGCGAGAATGTATTCGCTGGCGATCGGGTTGCGCTTTTGCGGCATGGTGCTGGAGCCGCCGCGTCCGGGCTGGTGCGGCTCGAACGCCTCGCCCACTTCGCTCTGCATCAGCAGCATGACGTCGGTGGCGATCTTGGCGAGGTTGCCGCAGAGCATGCCGAGCAGCGCGGCGACCTCGACGACGCGCTCGCGGTTGACGTGCCAGGGCGCGTCGGGCGCGGCGAGGCCAAGCTCGGCCGCGAGCCCTTCGGTCACGGCACGGCCTTCGCCGCCGAGCGAGGCGAGCGTCCCCACGGCGCCGCCGAACTGCACGGCGAGCGCGCGGCGCCGCACCTCGGCAAGCCGCGCGCGGTGATCGAGGAGCGGCGCCAGCCACACGGCGCATTTGTAGCCGAAAGTGATGGGGAGCGCGTGCTGGAGATGGGTGCGCCCGGCCATCACCGTGCGGCGGTGCCGGCGCGCCAGCGCGGCGAGCGCGGCGATGACCTCTTCGAGCCGCGCCTCGATCAGCGCGAGGCCGTCGCGCATCTGGAGCACCAGCGCGCTGTCCATGATGTCCTGCGTCGTGGCGCCCCAATGGACGTAGCGCGCGGCATCGCCGCCGGCGGCGCGGCCCAGCGCCTTCACCACCGCCACCACCGGATATCCGACGCTGCGCGTGCTGGCGCCGATCTCGGCGAGGGAGACGCGCTCCACCTTGGCGGCATCGGTGATCGCCTGCGCCACCTCCGCCGGAATGATGCCGAGCCGCGCCTCGACCCGCGCCAGCGCCGCCTCGACCTCGAGCATCTTCTGCACGAAGCCCTCTTCGGCGAACACGGCGCGCATGGCGTCGCTGCCGAAAAGGCCGCCGAAGACCGTGGACTCCGCGGGATTGATGCCCATGAGCGTCAAACGTCGAAGAAGGCGGTTTCTCCCTCGCCTTGCAGCACGACATCGAAGCGGTAGGTGGCGACCGCGGCGTTCACCGGTCTCGCGAGCAGCGTTTGGCGCGCGGCCCTATCCTCGATCGCGCTCAGCACGGGATCGCTCGCATTGGCCGAGGCGAGATCGGCGAAATAGAGGCGGGTGACGAGATGCTTCAACAGGCCGCGGGCGAAGACCGTGACCGCGATATGCGGCGCTTGCAATGCGTTGCCGCGCCCCGGCACTGGCCCCGGGCGGATGGTGGTGAAGCGGTAGCGCCCGTCCTTGTCGGTAAGCGCGCGGCCGAAGCCGGTGAAGTTGGCGTCGCCGGCCTTGTCCTGCTTGTCCTCGGGATGGGCGTATTTGCCGGCGGCGTTGGCCTGCCAGATCTCGAGCATGGCGTCGGGAATGGGCGCGCCGTCGCCGTCGCGCACCTGGCCTTCGATGACGATCCTCTCGCCCTTGGCCTTGCCGCCATGGGTGAGATCGGCAAGCTCGGGCCGGGTGAGGCCGACGGCGAAGTACGGCCCCGCCGTCTGCGAGGCGGTCGGACGGAGCTTCATCTCAGGGCTCCATCGGCGTCTCGGCGCGGCCGCGTAGCACGATGTCGAAGCGATAGCCCAGCGCGTATTCGGCCTCGCTCAGCGCGGGATCATAGAGCGAGATCAGCCGATCGCGCGCCTCGGCATCCGCCGTGCTGTTGAAGATCGGATCGAGCGGCAGCAGCGGATCGCCGGGGAAATACATCTGCGTCACCAGCCGCGTGGCGAAGGCCGGGCCGAAGACCGAGAAATGCAGATGCTGCGGCCGCCAGGCGTTGTAGGTGTTGCGCCAGGGATAGGCGCCGGGCTTCACCGTGAGGAAGCGGTAGCCGCCGTCGGCGTCGGTGATGACGTGGCCCTTGCCGATGAAGTTGGGATCGAGCGGCGCGTCGTGCTGGTCGCCCTCATGCCGATAGCGCCCCGCGGCATTGGCCTGCCACATCTCGAGTAAGGTGCCGGGAACCGGGCGCCCGTCCTCGTCGAGCACGCGGCCGGCGACGATGATGCGCTCGCCGATCGGATCGCCCTTGCCGGCGCGCGTCAGGTCGGCCTCGTTCGGACCCGCCCAGCCGCCGGCGAAGGTCGGGCCGGTGATCTCGGTGAGAGTGTGCTCGAGACGGATCGGGGCCCGCCGCGGCGCGCGTTTCACCGTGCTCGTATAGGCGGGATAATCATAGGGCGGGTGGTTGCCCGGCCTCTCGCGGCGATAGCCCCTGACCTCAACCATTCGGCTTCTCCTTGTCCATCTCCTCGAACACGGCGCGGGCGTGGCCGAAGGCCGCGTTCGCCGCCGGCACCCCCGCATAGATCGAGGTATGCATCAGCACTTCCTTGACCTCGTCGCGGCTCACCCCGGTATTGGCGGTGGCGCGCAGATGAAGCTTCAGCTCCTCCTCGCGGCCCAGCGCCGTGAGCAGCGCGATGGTCAGCATGCTGCGCGTCTTACGGTCCAGGCCGGGCCGTGTCCAGATGCCGCACCAGGCATATTCGGTGATGAAGGTCTGCCAGTCCTCGGTGAGCGCGGTGGCGCGCTGGCGCGCGCGCTCGACATGGGCGCGGCCCAGCACCGCGCTGCGCACGGCGAGGCCGCGCTCGAAAAGCTCCGTGATCACGCCCATGACCTGACCTCCCTTGATGCTCACGACTTCCGTTGCAGCGACTGCACGAGCTTGTCGACCGCTCGGACGGCGCCGCCGGCGGCGTCGTTGCCGTAGATCAGCCGCGCGAGCTGTCCGCCGAGATAGGGATGGAATCCCAAATCGTAAAGCGCGCGGAAATCGCGCGCCTCGATCGCCTTGCGCTCCTCGGGCCGCAAGGCGTAGCGGTCGAGCACCGCGGCCTCGTTGAGCGCGAATTCCCGACGCAGCGCCGCGTCCCATTTCAGATCCTGGACGAGATCGTGCCCGGCGAGCGTCGGGTCGAACGTGTCGAAGAGGCCCATCTCAAGCTCCCGGATCCCATGCCACGGCGCCGATGCCGCAGCGGAAGTCCCGGTGGGCGACATAGCCGAAGCAACGGCCCGGGCGCTCGCCGATAGCGCCCATGACGACCACCCAGGCGAGCAGCTCGCTGGTGCCGCCCGAGCCCGCCGCCTCCATCCGCTCGATGGTCAGCTCCTCGCGCAGGCGGCGGTGATCGCCGGCGCAGCAGAGATCGAGGAACCAGCGGTCGAACGCCTCGTCGATGACGTAATAGCCGGGGCCGCCGGGCTCGTGGCTGAGCCCGCCCGAGCCGATGAGGCCGACGCGCAGCCCGGCGGGCAGATCGCGCGCGATGAGATCGCCGAGCGCTTCGCCGATGAAATAGCAGCGCTCTTGATCGGGATAAGGCGGCACGGTGCAGTTCTGCATCACCGGCACCAGCGCGATGCCGCGCGCGTCGAGATCCATGAGCACCGTCGGCACCGAGATGTTGTCGTCGAATTTGAGATCGGCGCGTTCCGCATTCATGCGGATGCCGCGCCGCGTCATGCCGCGGAAGAGCGCCTCCGCCACCGCCGGCGCGCCCTTGGCGACGTAGTCGCGGCAGCCGATCCAGGGCTTGAACCATTCGAAGGGACCGCGATGCTCGGCCGCCATGCCGATGAGAAAATCCGGATAGGCGCGGATGCGGCTGTTGGCGAGATGGTCATTGGCGAAAATGACGAGCACGTCGGGCCGCGCCCGGTCGAGCGCTTCGGCCAGCCCGTTATAGATCGCGCGCACCGCACGCTGCGTCTCCGGCGGCGCCTTGCTGAAGAGGCCGACCAGAGCCGGCGCGTGCGGCAGACCCGCGGCATAGACGATCTCGGCCATCGCCTCAATTCACCTGTCGCTCGCGGCCCTGCCAATAGGGCTTGCGCAGCTCGCGCTTCAGGATCTTGCCCGCGGGGTTGCGCGGCAGCGCCGCGACGAAATCGATCGAGCGCGGCACCTTGTAGCCGGCGATGCGCTCGCGCGCGTAGTCGATCAGCTCCGCGACGCCGACCGCCGCTCCCGGTTTCGCGACCACGATCGCCTTCACCGCCTCGCCCCATCGCTCGTCCGGCACGCCGATCACGGCCACATCGGCGATGGCGGGGTGGCCGAACAGCGCGCTTTCGACTTCGGCAGGATAGATGTTCTCGCCGCCCGAGACGATCATGTCCTTGACCCGGTCGTGGATGTAGAGATAGCCGTCCTTGTCCATATAGCCGGCGTCGCCGGACCAGAACCAGCCGTCGCGGATCGAGCGCCGCGATGCCTCCTCGAGGTTCCAATAGCCCAGCATCACCTGCGGCGTGCGGCAGATGATCTCGCCGATCTCGCCCGGCGGCAGCGCGTTGCCGGCGGCGTCGACGATTTTGATCTCGACCTCCGCCATCGGCTTGCCGCAGGACGTCATGCGCTCGATCGCATGCTCCCCGTGATCCTCCGGCCCCAGATAGGTGATGGCGCCGGTGGTCTCGGTCAGGCCGTAGACCTGGGCGAGGCCGCAGCCGAACACCTCGAGCGCGCGGCGGATGAGATCGAGCGGCGCCGGCGACGCGCCGTAGACGACGAGCTCGAGCGAAGAGAAATCGGTGTCGCGCGCCTGCGGCGCCTGCAGCAGAAACAGCATCATCGCCGGCACGAAGATCGCCTTGGTGATGCGCTGCTGCTCGATGATGCGCAAGATCGCCGGCGGATCGAAATCGCGCGTCAGCACGTTCTCGACGCCGCGATAGAGCCCGACCAGGCCCCAGGCGCTGCCGCCGATATGGAAGAGCGGCAGGCAGACCAGATTGACGTCGCGATCGCGCCAGGTGCCCCATTGCGCCAGGGCGTGCGGCACCAGCGTGAGGAGATTGTCGTGGCTGATCTGCGCGCCCTTGGGATGGCCGGTGGTGCCGCTGGTATACATCTGGATGGCGCAATCGCGCCCGCCGACCGGCAGATGCGGGTCTCGCGGCTCCTGCCGCGCGAGCCAGCCGCGATAATCCGGCCAGGCCGGATGGCCGCCGCCGAGCGCGATGATCGCGCGCACGGTCTTGAGCGTCCCCGCCACCTTTTCGACGGCGGGATAGAAGTCGGCGCCGACGAACAGCAGTTCGGCCGCGGCGTCGTTGACGACGAAGGCGATTTCGGGCGGCGCCAGGCGGAAATTCACCGGCACCACTGCCGCGCCCGCCTTGGTGGCGCCGAACCACAGCTCGAAGAATGCCGGGCTGTTCTTGGCCAGGACGGCGATCCGCGTCCCGCGCTTGATGCCGGCGGCGAGCAGCCCCTGCGCCGCCTGGTTGGCGCGCCGGTCGAGCGCGGCATAGGTGATCGTCTCGCCGTCGAAACGCAGCGCCACCCTTTCCGGCCGTGTCTCGGCATGATGCCGCGTGACATCGGCGACGGTCGCAATCGCGACAGCCATGAACGCCTCCCCGGGGCGTTGCTTCTCGTTCCCAACGCGGCTCGAGGCCGCCACCACCGGCGCCGTGTTGCAACCGCGACGCCGGCTCAGGATACCGAAACACTCCTTCCGTTGCACGCAGTCGGAGGGGCGGACGAAGCGATTCCGGCGGCGTCGAGGCCGCCGGCGCGCGCCACCATCCTGAGCCGAGCGAGAGTCTCCCCGAACGGCAACCCGCAAGCGGCGGTCTGTCATTCGCTTGCAATTTTTTCGCGAAGTCTCGGCCGGTTGCATCCTCTTGCGGCGCTGTCCGAGCGGCAGCCGCCGCTATCATCGCGGGCGCGCCGAGCCTGGCTTCCCGCGCCAGGCCGCCGCCGCGGCTGCACGCTTGCGCAGCGCACGGCGACCACCCTTTCGGCGCGGCGCGGCGAGGGGCGGTTACCCGTGGCGGAAAATCGGGTAGAATCGGCGGCTTGCGGGGAGGCGCGATGGCGACGCCGACGGCGATCAAGCAGCGCCCGGTGGACGGCGCGGCCTCGCAGGCGACGACCGCCGATGCCTGAGGACAGCCGCGGGGAACGAGCGATGTCATGAGCGGCATCATCACCGAATGGCTCAATCTGCTGCTGCGCTGGCTGCACATCGTCGTGGGCATTGGCTGGATCGGCACCTCCTTCTTCTTCATCTGGCTCGACGCCCATTTGAGCCCGAAGCCGGGCGCGGCGTGCGGCTCGGTCGGCGAGATCTGGTTGTTCCACAGCGGCGGCTTCTACGAAGTCGAGAAGAAGCTGGTGGTGCCGACCGAGGTGCTGCCCTCGCTGCACTGGTTCAAATGGGAGGCCTATCTCACCTGGATCAGCGGCATCCTGCTGCTGATCGTGGTCTATTATTTGGGCGGCGGCGTCTTCCTCATCGATCCCGAGCAAAGCTCGATCGGCCTCCCCGCGGCGGTGCTGATCGGCCTCGGCACCCTGGCGCTGGGCTGGCTGATCTATGATTTCCTGTGGCGCTCGCCGCTCGCGCAGAAGCCGGCGCTCGCCGCGGCGATTTCGTTCCTGCTTCTCGCCGGGCTCGCCTTCGCCCTCACCCGCGTGTTCAGCGGCCGCGCCGCCTACATGCATGTCGGCGCGCTGCTCGGCACGATCATGGCGGCCAATGTCTGGCGCGTCATCCAGCCCTCGCAGCGCGAGATGTATCGGGTCAATCTCACGGGAGGCGAGCCGGACGCGGCGCTGAGCAAGGCGGCGAAGCTGCGCTCGACCCACAACAACTACATGACCTTGCCGGTCATCTTCGTGATGGTGAGCAACCACTTCCCCAGCACCTACGGCAATGTCTACAACTGGCTCGTCCTGCTCGTCCTGTTTCTCGCCGGCGCCGGCGTGCGCCACTATCTCAACATCCACGACCGCGACCCCCGGGCCGGCGGCGTCGTGCTCGCGCTCTCCGCCGCGGCCTTCATCGGGCTCATCGCCTTCACCGCCTTGCCGTCCTACGAGCGCGCCACCGCCGCAGCGGGCGCCGGGCGCGTCGCCTTCGCCGAGGTGCGGCCGATCATCGTCGAGCGCTGCGTCTCCTGCCATTCGGCGAAGCCGAGCGACGATGTCGTGACCCAGGCGCCCAACGGCGTCACCTTCGACACGCCGGCGCAGATCAAGGGCTTCGCCGACAAGATCGAGGCGCGCGCGGTCGCAACCGACACCATGCCGCTCGGCAACAAGACCGGCATGACCGAGACCGAGCGCGTCGTCATCGGCCGCTGGATCGCCGAGGGAGCGCCGCTTGACTAGGCCCGGCGCAAAATCAGCGGCGGGCCCGCGCTATCCCCGCGACATGATCGGCTATGGCGGCAAGCCGCCCCATCCGCGCTGGCCGGGAAAGGCGCGCCTCGCCGTGCAATTCGTCATCAACTACGAGGAAGGCGGCGAGAACTGCATCTTGCACGGCGATCCCGCTTCCGAGGCCTTCCTGTCGGAGATCGTCGCGGCGGAGCCGCGTTACGGCGTGCGCCACATCAGCATGGAATCGATCTACGAATACGGCAGCCGCGCCGGCTTCTGGCGGCTGCTGCGGCTCTTCGCCGAGCGCCGCCTCACCGCCACCGTCTTTGCCGTCGGCATGGCGCTCGAGCGCAACCCGCCGGCGGCCAAGGCGATGGTCGAGGCCGGCTTCGAGATCGCCGCCCATGGTTGGCGCTGGATCGACTATCAATATGTCGACGTCGCCACCGAGCGCGAGCATATGCGGCTGGCGGTGGCGGCGATCGAGCGCGCCACCGGCAGCCCGCCCTTTGGCTGGTACACCGGGCGGACCAGCCCCAACACCCGCAGCCTCGTCGCCGAGCATGGCGGCTTCCTCTACGACGCCGATTCCTACGCCGACGACCTGCCTTATTGGGAAATGGTCGGCGACCGGCCGCTGCTCATCGTGCCCTATACGCTCGATGCCAACGACATGCGCTTCGCCACCGCGCAGGGCTTCAACTCGGGCGATCAGTTCTTCGCCTATCTCCGCGACGCCTTCGACCTGCTTTACACCGAAGGCGAGACCCGGCCCAAGATGATGTCGGTGGGCCTTCATGCGCGGCTCGCCGGCCGGCCGGGGCGCGCCCAGGCGCTGGCGCGCTTCCTCGACTACGTCGCCGGCCATGAGGATGTCTGGATCTGCCGCCGCGTCGACATCGCTCGCCATTGGATCGAGCATCATCCCGCGCCGCGCGCCGCGGCGAGGCCGTCGCGATGACGCCGCCCAAGCCGAAGCTCACCTTTCCCATGCTCGACCGGCTCGATCGCGCCGCCTTCGTCGCGGCGCTAGGCGGCGTCTTCGAGCACGCGCCTTGGGTTGCCGAGCAAGCCTGGGAACAGCGCCCGTTCGCCAATCTCGCCACGCTTCACCGCGTCATGGCCGGGGTCGTCGCCGCCGCCGGCCGCGAGCGTCAGCTCGCGCTCATCCGCGCCCACCCCGAGCTTGCCGGCGCCGACGCCGTCGCGGGCGCGCTCACCGCCGCCTCGCGGCAGGAGCAAGGCTCGGCCGGGCTCAGCACCGCCAGCGGCGACGAGATCGCCCGCTTTCGCGAGCTTAACCGGCGCTACCGCGACCGCTTCGGCTTTCCCTTCGTCATGGCGGTCAAGGGAAAGAGCAAGGCGGAGATCCTCGCCGCCTTCGCCGAGCGCCTGGCGCAATCGCCCGAGGCGGAGTTCGACCGCGCCTTGGCGGAGATCGCGCGCATCGCCCGGCTCCGCCTCGAGACGTTGATCGAGGCTTGAGGCCGATGGCGGGGCTGGGCGCGGAAATCATGCAGCGCGTCGAAGAGCTGGCGGCGATTACGGAAGAGCCGGGCAAGCTGACGCGCACCTTCCTCACCGCCGAGCACCGCCGCGCCGGCGAGACGGTCATCGGCTGGATGCGGGGCGCCGGCATGACCGCCGATTTCGACGCCATCGGCAACGTCGTCGGGCGCTATGAGGGAAGCTCGCCCGGATTGCCGGCGCTGCTGCTGGGCTCGCATCTCGACACCGTGCGCGACGCCGGCCGCTATGACGGCATGCTCGGCGTGATCTCCGCCATCGCCTGCATCGGCGCGCTCAACCGCCAAGGAATACGGCCGGCTTTCGCCATCGAGGTGTTCGGCTTCGGCGACGAGGAGGGCGTGCGCTTCCAATCGACGCTGCTGGGCAGCCGCGCGGTGGCCGGCACCTTCGACGCCGCGCTGCTGGAGAAGCGCGACGCGCAAGGCATCAGCCTCAGAGAAGCGCTGCGCGGCTTCGGCCTCGATCCCGACCGGGTCGCCACGGCGGCGCGGCGGCGCGAGGAGGCGCTCGCCTATGTCGAGCTGCACATCGAGCAGGGGCCGGTGCTGGAGGCCGAGGACCTGGCGCTCGGCGTGGTGACCTCGATCGCCGGCGCCAGCCGCTACGCCGTCACTCTCACCGGCGAGGCCGGCCATGCCGGCACGGTGCCGATGGCGCTGCGCCACGACACGCTCGCCGCCGCCGCCGAGGCGGTGCTGCTGGTCGAGCGGCGCTGCGCCCAAGGCGCGCGCCTCGTCGGCACCGTCGGCCAGATCGCCGTCGCACCCGGCGCCATCAATGTCATTCCCGGCCGCGCCGCCTTCAGCCTAGACCTGCGCGCCGCCGAGGATGAAGAGCGCCGGCGCGCGGCCGGCGACATCCTCGGCGGGCTCGAGGCGATTTGCGCGCGCCGCGGCGTCGGGCTCGAAGTGACCGAGACCCATGACGGTCCCGCCGCCCGTTGCGCGCCTTGGCTCATGGCGCAGCTCGAGCGCGCCGTCGCGGCGCAGGGACTGGCGGTGCGGCGCCTGCCGAGCGGCGCCGGGCATGACGCGATGGCGCTTGCCGCACTCACCGATATCGGCATGCTGTTCGTGCGCTGCCGCGGCGGCATCAGCCACAACCCCGCCGAAGCCATCGCCGGCGAGGACGCCGAGATCGGCGCGGCGGCGCTGCTCCATTTCATCCGCCATTTCGCGCCGTCCGTCGGCACGGGTCGGGCGCCGTGAGCGAGGACGCGCGCCGGCGCCTCCACGACGCCGTCCTCCGGCGCTTTCCGGCCGAGACCGCGTTCCTCGCCGAGTTGGTGCGCTGCCCCTCGGACAATCCGCCGGGCGATTGCGCGCCTTTCGCCGCGCGTGCCGCCGGCCTGCTTGAAAGCCTCGGCCTTGCCGTCGAACGGCACGAAGTGCCGGCCGCCGAGGCGCGCGCGGCAGGCATGGTCTCGGCGGTCAATCTGGTGGCGCGCCGCCGCTTCGGCGCGGGCCCGACCGTGGCGCTCAACGCCCATGGCGACGTGGTGCCGCCGGGCGCGGGCTGGACGCAGGACCCTTACGGCGCGGCGATCGTTGACGGCGCGATGTACGGCCGCGGCGTCGCCGTCTCCAAATCCGACGTCGCCACCTATGCCTTCGCGCTGCTGGCGCTCGGCGAGTGCGGCGCGCCGCTCGCCGGATCGGTCGAGTTGCACGTCACCGTCGATGAGGAGGCCGGCGGCGCGATCGGGCCGAAATGGCTGCTCGAGCGCGGCATCACGCGGCCCGACTACGCCGTCGCCGCCGGCTTCTCCTACGGCATCGTCACCGCGCATAACGGCTGCCTTCATCTCGAGATCGAGATCACCGGCCGGCAGGCGCATGCCGCGCTTCCCGCCACCGGCGTCGACGCGCTCGAGGCGGCGACCGAGGTGCTCGCCGCGCTCTATCGCCATCGCCGTGGCTATGCCCAGCGCCATTCCTCGGTCGCCGGCATCGACTCGCCGACGCTCGTGGTCGGGCTCATCAAGGGCGGCGTCAATACCAACGTCGTGCCCGACCGCGTCGTCCTGCGGCTCGACCGCCGCATCATCCCCGAGGAGAATGCCGATTCCGCCGAGCAGGAGCTGCGTGAGGTGATCGCCTCGGCGATGGCGGCGCATCCCTCGGCGCGCTGTGCCGTCCGCCGCATTCTGCTGGCGCAGCCGCTGGCGCTGCTGCCCGGGGTCGAGCGGCTGGTCGAGCCGCTGATGCGGCATGCCAGCCGCATCCTGGGCGCGCCGGTCGCAGCTCACGGCGTGCCGCTCTACACCGACGCCCGGCACTATGCCGCCGCCGGCATCCCGACCGTGCTCTATGGCGCAGGGCCGCGCAGCATCGGCGAGGCCAACGCCCATGGCGCCGACGAGCACCTGCGGCTCGACGATCTCATCATGGCAACCGAGGTGGTGGCGAACCTGCTGCTCGACCTGCTGGGCGGCGCTCAATAGAGCGTCTTGTCCGGCTTCTTCTCCCAGGCCTCGAAGGCGAGCCGCGCCTCCTCGGCGAGCAGGCGGATCATCGGCAGGCGGCGCGCCGCCAGCGGCGCTGCGACCTCGCGATGGAGGAAATCGTCGTCGAAGCCGATGCGCGCCGCGTCGGCGCGGTCATTGGCGTAATAGACGCGCTCGAGCCGCGCCCAATAGATCGCCGCCAGGCACATCGGACAGGGCTCGCAGCTCGCATAGATCTCACACTGGTTGAGGCTGAAGCTGCCGAGCGCTGCGCAGGCGGCGCGGATGGCGACGATCTCGGCATGGGCGGTGGGGTCGTTGGTCGAGGTGACGCGGTTCCAGCCTTCGGCGACGATGACGCCGTCCTTGACGATGACGGCGCCGAACGGGCCGCCATCCCCCTGCTCCATGCGTTCGCGCGACAGCGCGATCGCCCGGCGCATGAAGCGCTCGCCGCTCATGCACGCCTCCCCGCCGCCATGGCCGCCATACCGCTCTCCCGCGCGAGACTGTAGCGGCTTCGCCCCGGCGGCGTACACGACCCTTCCCCGTCGCGCCGCCGGGGCCGGCGACGGCGCAGCCCCACCCTATGCCCTCCAGAGGCTCCTAGCCCGGCGCCTTCTCGTCGATGCCTTTGACATACCAGTTCATGCCCAAGATGTCGGGGTCGGGCAGCACCGCCCCGTCCTTCACCGCCAGCGTGCCGTCCTGCTTGTAGATCGGGCCGTGGAAGGGATGGAGCTTGCCCGAGGCGACGGCC
>Ga0187784_10000881_pt1 | contig 23102 bp, 19 predicted proteins | sample 1015_SJ02_MP15_2_FD_132964 | JGI IMG/M metagenome (GOLD analysis project Ga0187784, IMG submission 132964) | Tropical peat soil microbial communities from peatlands in Department of Meta, Colombia - 1015_SJ02_MP15_20_MG | ecosystem: Environmental > Terrestrial > Soil > Wetlands > Peat | place... | reverse complement strand
CGCTGGCGGAAGAGTTGGCGGCGAAAAACGTCGCAGAAGTTTTGCTCGTCGAGCACGACCTGCTGGAGAGCTACACGCCCGACGGCTATTGCGTGGCGCTGAAGCAGGTCATCGAAGCGGCCAAGCCGGACCTGGTGCTTTTTCCGCACACCTACCAGGTGCGCGATTTTGCGCCGAAGCTGGCGGCCTCGCTCGGCAAAGGCATGGCCGGCGATTGCGTCGGCTTCCGCAGCGAAGGCAGCAAGCTGGTCTTTGTGCGCCAGATGTTTCAGGGCAAAACAGCGGCGGATGTCACCTTCGTCGGAGCGGCGCCCTGGCTTGTATCGTTCCAGTCGGGAGCGTTTCGCGCCGATTTGCTTGCCGTTCGTTCCAACGGCAGAGCACCGGTCAAGGCGGCAAAGGTGGAATTGCAAGCTGGTGACATTCGTACCAAGCCGCTGGAGCTGTTCAAGGAAGCAAAGTCCGCCGTGGACCTCACGCAAGCGTCGCTGATTGTCGCGATCGGCCGCGGCATCAAAGCGCCGGAGAATATCGCGCAGGCGGAAGCGTTGGCCAAGGCGCTGGGGGCGGAAATCGCCGCCTCTCGCCCGATCTGCGATGAAGGCTGGCTCCCGATGGAGCGGCAGATTGGCAGCTCCGGGCAAACCGTGGCCCCGAAATTGTATCTGGCGTTGGGCATCAGCGGCGCCATCCAGCATGTTGTGGGCATGAAAGGCTCGCGCACGATTGTCGCGGTGAACAAGGACCAGAACGCCCCCATCTTTGAAATCGCGGACTACGGAATTGTGGGCGATATTTTCGAGGTCATGCCGGCGCTGACGGAAGAGCTGCAAAAGGCGAAAGCGTAAATTGCAAAGGCAATTCCCATCTTGAGATTGTCTTTACTTTCATTTATTATCACTGCGTATAGACAATCACTAGTTATATAATGAGCGCTAGTTAGTTCGAGAAGGCATAGTTCGGGAGGGCACGACTTCAGTCGTGCCCTCCCGCTTCAAGCGCACGGCGACAATTTCCGCGACATCCAGGATGGCCATGTCTTCGCGCTTCGCATGGCCCGCGGCGTCGCTAAGCATGATGGGGCAGTAGGGGCACGCCACCGCAACCGTGGATGCTTTTGTTTCCGCAAGCTGGGCGAATCGCCGTTGGTTGGCGCGCTCTTTGGCTTCCTCGCGCCGGTCGTCGGTGATGAAAAGTTGCGCCCCCCCGGCCCCGCAGCAGGAAGTGTTTTGACCATGGTGTGAGGATTCCGTCAGCGATACTCCGCAGGCGCGGAGAATCTGCCGGGGCGCTTCGGTGATGCCGCGTCCCCTCGCCAGATAACACGGGTCGTGGTAGGTCACTTTCCCCTTGGCGGGCTGCAGGGGAAGTCTTGGCAGGAGACTCGCCAGGAGTTCGGAATGGTGCAACACCCGGATGTCGAGTTCGGCGTAGGACGCAATTTGCCGGTAGTCCTTGTCCAGCATCGTGGTGCAGTGAGGGCAACAGGAAAGAATGTTTTTCACGCGGTTCTTGCGGAAGGATTCGATCAGCTTTTCGCTCAGTTGCAAATAGAGATATTCGTTGCCGGCGCGGCGTGCCGGCTCTCCGCAGCAAGTTTCGCGCGCGAGCACGCCCCAGGAAACAGCGGCGGCATCAAGAATCTCCTTCATGGCCGACGCGACCGCCTGCCCGTGAGGATCGAAACTCAAGCCGCAGCCCAGCCAGAAAAGCCACTCCTGGCTGCCATCGAATAAGGGGAACTGCTTTGTCGCGACGAGCTTTTGGCGGGTATCCTGCGCCAGGCCCCAGGGGTTATGCGGTGCGCGTTCCATGGTTGTAAACAGTTGAACGATCTTGTCGCTGGAGACCCGGCCCTCGCTCACCAGCCCGCGGCGCAGGTCGAGGATCTTGCTTCCCACGTGCTCAATGCCCACGGGGCAAACATATTCGCAGGCCCCGCATGAGAGGCATTGGAAGAGATCTTCTTCTGAAACCCATGTCGCGCCCTTTGTTTTCTCCGAAGCTGTTCCGGCGATTACCTCGCCGCCTCGCAGCAGCCCATGCTGCATGCCGAGGATGATTTCCTTCGGGCTGAGAGATCCGCCGGTAAGGTTTGCGGGGCAAAAGTCCGTGCACCGGCCGCATTCCACGCAAGCGTTTATGTCCAGCACATCTTTCCATCGCAAGTCCTTGAAACGCAGCAGACCCAGATCCTCGCCGTCTTCCCGCAGGGCGCGAGTGGCACTGGTCGTTTCCGGGCGCAAGAAAATCGCGAATGGCGCAAGAACCAGGTGTAAGTGTTTTGACTGCGGGATCACCACCAGCAAGGCCAGGAAGGCGAGCGTATGAATCCACCAGTTTGTTTTCCAGGCTGGGCTTGCAACGGGGAACACCCTCCATCCCAACAAGTACGTTACCATCAGCGCCGCAATCAGCGCGGCGACCAGCCCCGACGTCGCTGACAGCGCACCCAGAGCCGCCGGCCTCAATACGAATCGCCGGAACGACAACCCGAGGATGGCGATCAGGACGGCCACCGCCCAAGCGGCTACAAACGCCCCATACCAACTGTGGTCTTCCTTCGCGTACTCCAGACCGTGGATCCCGAGATAAAAATGTTGCGCGCTCACCCACGCAAAGGCGAGGAAGCCCCACACGACCATGGCATGCAGTATTCCGGTGATGGGCCGATCGCGCACCACGCGATACTGCAAAACAACTTCCACGAAGGTCCGCCAAATCCGCTTACCGATGCTGCCCGAGGGAAACTCCTCCGCTTTGGGCATTCGCGCAAGGTGCCGCCGGTTGAGTGTTCTCCCAAAAAGCCACAGGCTTACAGCCAGGCATGCAAGAAGCGCTGCTTGCGATACGCCCTGGACAAGAAGCGCCACGAACGAGGCGGGTATGAAGGTAACCACTCATCCTCCTTGCGTTGTTGTTCAGAACCACGGGTCACGAGACTGACCAGGATTTCTGTTGTGCTGCGATGCAACTGGCATTGTACACGGGGTGGCTTTCCTTCGGCTTGTGCGGGCGCGCTTCCCAATCCACCTCATCCTTGGCAGGCTGCTGAAGAGGCCTTTTTCTTTAGGAGGCCGGGACTCTGGCCCCGGAAGAAAGTCTTTGCGAAGTTTTTCAGCCACCTGTTCGAGGTAACCAAAGTCGTTTTTCACTGTGCCGGGCCAAAGATCCTCAGGAAACTTGTGAAATTGTGTCAGGAACTAAGCGACCACAACTTGTGCCAGTAGGTCTTCACGCGGTTCCAGGTCGAGTCCTCGGCTGGCTTCTGCGCGGCGGCGGGTTTTTGGCGCGCGGGCGGCGTGGCTTGCGCGACGACCGGATCGCCTTCCACCTTGCCTTGAAAAATCAGCGTGGGCCTCACGCGCACCCGCCGCACCAGCACAATCAGGCTGGGGTCGTAGTCGGGCTGCACCTTGGCATTTGCGTCGTAGCGCAGCGGCGGCATGAATACCTGGTAGACAGGTTCTGGCTTCTCCACGGGGGGCGGCGCAGTCGTCGGCGGCGCATCCGCTTTCCGCTCCTCAGCCGCTTTCTTGATCTCCTCCGGTGAGGCCAGCACGCTGACCTCGGTGGCAGTCTGCGCCGGCGTTGGCGCGATTTCCACTTCGCAGGTGCAACTTCGTGCCGCCGTTCGCAAGCTTTCGATTTGTCCGTTGTTCAACAAAACATCGCCGCTTTGCGGCACCAGCACGCTCTGCCCGGTCAACTGCTGCTCGATGCGCACGGCCCCTTTGTTTGCGCGAATGCACATGGACCCCACGGAATCCAGGCCCACCAGCACATCCTCCGGGCCGTTCCCGATCGAGATGGGCCGCGCTTGAATCTGTGGCGTGTACACCGTCAGTGGCAAATCGTTCTCCAAGTGCGCGTGAATCATGCCGCCTTCCAGCGCCAGCGTGAGCGCGCCGCCCGATTTCAGCACGGAAAAGTGTGCCGGGCCGCAGATGATGATCTCTCCCCCCTCCACCAGCTTGATGCGCGCCTGCCCGGCTTTCACGCGCACATCGCTGCCGCTGCGCAGAACCGTCCGCACCTGCCCGTGCAGCACATCCACGCTCATCGGTCCTTCGATGGAGACGGAGTCGCCCTCGATGGCGCCGACAGAATCGCCGAGCGGCGGATTGTCCCCTTGCGCCAGGAGCGGCACCGTCAGGCCAGCCCACACCAATACCCCGGCACAGAGAATCTTGCCGATTCCCCGCATCATCCCTCTCTGGTTGAGGCCATTCACCAAGGCAATTCAGTCCGATACAGGCGACATTACCGCAACCCTCTTATACTATAGGAATATGGCAAACCCGGAAAACGACAGGGAAGAGGCGCCCGAGGCGATCAGCCCGCACTACGACATCCGCCTGCCCAAACTGCCGTGGCACCGGCGCGTGCAAATTCCCATTATCGCCGCGGCAGTCTTTAGCGTGATCCGGACCGTGGGGCCGACTCTGCGTTTTGAAGTAGTGGGCGGCGCCCAGCCCGAGGCCTTCTGGGCAGCGAAGCAGCCCAGCATCTGGGCTTTCTGGCATCGCGTGATTCTGCCGATCACCTGGTACGCCCGGAACCGCGGCATTGTGGTGATGAACACCACCGCGTTTGACGGCCAGTGGACCCGTAAGGTAATCGAGTGGCTGGGCTTCGGCACCGCCCAGGGCAGCTCCTCGCGTGGCGGCTTACGCGGCCTGCGAGTGATGGCCAAGCGCATTGAAGAGGGTCTCGACTGCGCTTTCACCATCGACGGGCCGCGCGGTCCCCGCTATGTGGCCAAGGTGGGGCCGGTGTTGCTCGCGCGCATGACTGGCGTGCCCATTCAAGTGTTTCATGTGGGTGTCGAGCGCGGCAAAACCATTGAGAAAACCTGGGATCATTTTCTGTTGCCAGGATTGTTCACTCGCACGGTGATTGTCGCCCACAAAGCGATCTACGTGCCCCAAGATGCGGATTCCGAGATGATCAAAGCGAAGCACGAAGAGATGCAGAAGGCCCTGGAACGCGTGCGCGACATCGCGGAAGGCTGGTTTACGATGAGCGAAGACGAACGCAACCGCTACCGCGCCGAGTTCGGGCCGTAAGAGGCTACTGAACAATGCGTTTCGCCGTCATTCCGAGGCTGCCTGCGGCAGGCAGGCGAAGCGAGGGACGATTTTGCATAGCACTTCTTTTGTGCGATGAATCCCTCTTTGATCAAAATGCCAAGAAAAGAGAGATTCCTCACCCCGACGAAGCGTACGGGGCGCAAAACCCGCGCTTCGCAGACTCCGTTCCCTCCTGCAGCGGGCAGGCGGAATGACGAATTCGGGGTTTTTCAGCAAGCTGCTAAGTAAAGGCGTCCGTCAACCGCAACTGCTCGTTTTCGTGGCTGCGTTTATTTCGAGCCCAGCTCAGTTGCCATCGCGTTCGCCGAGCTTAACCGAAACGTCCATTTTCTTGGCCCCGCGATACACCGTGAGCGTCACGGTATCGCCGGGGCGCTTGCGGTTCAACAGCACATCCACATCGTATTGATTCGTCACCTTCTGTCCGTCCAAGGCCACGATCACGTCGCCTCCGATGATGATGCGCCGCATACCTGCCTCGGCTACGCGGTCGCCTCCGCGGATCCCCGCGGCGGCCGCCGGGCCGCCCTTCGCGGTCTGCTCCACCAACAAGCCATCCTGCACCGGAAGATCGAGCGCTTCCGCCAGCCATCCGCCAACCGCTAGCGTCGTTACGCCGAGATACGCGCGCCGCACGCGCCCTTCCGTCATCAAGTCGTTGGCAATGAGCTTTGCCGTATTGATCGGAATGGCGAAACCGATGCCCGCGGTGGTTCCAGACGGCGTGTAGATTGCGGAGTTGATGCCGATGACCTCGCCATGCGTGTTGATCAACGGCCCGCCGGAATTGCCCCGGTTGATGGAGGCGTCCGTCTGAATCGCTTGGTCGATAAATGTCGTCTGGCTGGTCTGCACCGTGCGGCCCAGGGCGCTCACCACGCCGGTTGTCAAGGTTGACTGGAAGCCAAACGGATCGCCGATAGCCAGAACTTTCTGTCCCACCTGCAGCGCCGAAGAATCGCCCAACGGCAGCGCGCTAAGCTTCTTGCCTTTGGGATCGATCTTCACCAGCGCGACGTCATTGCGCTGGTCCGCGCCAATGAACTTCGCCGGATAGCGGCTCTGATCGCCCAGAATCACTTCAATCGCCTGCGCGCCCGCGACCACGTGATAATTCGTCAGAATATAACCCCGCGGATCAATCACAAATCCCGAGCCTGCGCCTTCGACCGGCACGGGATCCATGAAGAAATCGTACTCCGTGGCCTTCGTCAAGATATTGGCCACCGCCGGCGAGGCCTGGCGGTAGATGCGCACGTTGATGGATTCGTCCTCGGTCAGCGCTTCATTCTTGCCGGCCGCAGGCTTCTCGGTGAGGCCGGGTTGCACGGTGATGCGCCGCGCTTCTACTTTTTCCGCCTGTTTCGGGCCGTAGCGCGCGCCCACCCAAAAGGCTCCCAGCACCAGGATCAGGGCCACCAGAATCAGGCGTCCCCGGTTCGTCTTCGTTCCTTGTGTCATTTGCGTAATGCCTCTGCCTTCCCGGCGAGTCCGGATTCCTGACCTCTAGTATAGAAAAGTCCAGCGCATCGCGCGAATTTCGCCAGCAGCTTAGGAAGCCGCAGATTTGCGGAGCTGCGCGGCGAGGGCCCGCACCTGCACGCGCGTGGATTCCATCGTCCCCGAGCAGTCGATGGAATAAGTGGCGCGGAGCAGCTTTTCTTCGAGCGGGAGTTGCGCCAAGATGCGGCGTTTGGCATCCAGCTCGCTCATGCCGCGTGCCTTCAACCGCTCAAGTTGCTGTTCCGGCTCGCACCAGGCCACTATTAGGCCATCGAGGTGGCTGACGAAGCCTGATTCGACCAGCAGCGCCGCCTCCACAAACGCGGCATCGCGCACGCCGCTCCGTTCCCATTCCTCATACTGCTTGAGCAGGATCTGCTCGACGCGCGGATGCAGGATGGCGTTGAGTTTCGCCAGCCTGTCGGGATCGGCGAAGACGACCGCTGCCAACTTTGAGCGGTCAATTCGCCCGTCGGCCCCGGCCAGTTCCGCGCCAAACTCCCGCAGAACTTCGTCGCGCGCCAGCTGCCCCGGTTCCATAAGTTTGTGGGCAATGGGATCCGCATCGAGGACCGGAAAGCCCATTTCGCGCAGCATCGCGGCTACCGCGCTCTTTCCACTGGCAATTCCACCTGTGAGACCGTATCGGAGCATAGATTCCCTCTAGTGCCCGGCAACCGCGACGCCAGGCAGCCGGCGCAGGCGCGCGGCTTTGACCGTGTTGCTCATTAGCATGGTAATGGTCATCGGTCCAACGCCGCCCGGCACCGGCGTGAGCGCCCCGGCAACCTGCAGCGCGTCGGGATGCACGTCGCCGAGCAGCACACTTCCCTTCGCGCGGAATTTTTCCAGGCGCTCGGGGAAGTTGCGCAGCAGCCGCGCGGCTTCCGCTAGATCGGTGACCTTGTTGGTGCCTACGTCAATCACCGCAGCGCCCGGGCGAATCCAATCGGGTTGCACGTAACCCGCCTTGCCCATCGCGGCCACAACAATATCCGCACGGCGGACAACTTCCGGCAAATCGCGCGTCTTGGAATGGCAGATCGTCACCGTGGCATTCGCGTGCATCAGCAGAAGCGCCATAGGCTTGCCAACAATGTCGCTGCGGCCCAGCACCACGGCGTTCGCGCCTTCCAGGGGAATCTGGTAGCGGCGCAGAAGTTCCATGCACCCGGCCGGCGTGCAGGCCACGAGTCCCGGACGATTGCTGACCAGCTTGCCCAGGTTCACAGGATGAAAACCGTCCACGTCCTTCGCGGGATCGACGGATTCCAGGATGCGCTTTGCATCAACCTGCGCGGGCAAGGGCAGTTGCACAAGAATGCCGTCCACCTCATAGTCAGCGTTGAAGTTACGCACCAGTTTCAGGAGTTGCTCCGTGGAAACGGAAGCGGGCGGAGTGTGCAGCCAGCTCGCCAGGCCCAATTGTTCGCAAGCCGCGATTTTGCTTTTGACGTAGAGCTGCGAGGCGGGATTCTCGCCCACAAGCACCGCGGCCAGCCCCGGGCGCACTCCCTGCGCCGCAAGCTTTGTCACGTCCTCCTTGAGTTCCGCGAAAATTTGGTCCCGGAGGGCAAGTCCATCCAGAATGCGCGCAGTCATCGATTCTTCGCTTTCCAAAATCAGGCTAAGGAGTGATCATAGCACGCGCGCGAAAGGGAACGCGGCCTGCAGAAGCACGGGGCAGGCAGTCCGGTTTGCTTGCACAGCGGTGGAGTGAAGCTCGGCCGGGTTACACTGTCGGAATATGAATCCATTCCTGAAGAGGCATCTAAACTGGCTGATGAACCTCTGGCCTCCGTTTTTGGGCGCGGGAATTCGGGTCCGGGAGATCCGGCCTGATTGGAAGGCCATTATTGTGGAAATGAAACTGCGGAAATGGAACGCTAATGTCTTGGGAACACACTATGGTGGATCTCTTTACTCCATGGCTGACCCGTTTTATGCACTTATGTTGAGCGCGCAATTGGGACGAGGTTACGTCGTGTGGGATAAGTCGGCGAGCATTCGCTACCGCAAGCCAGGCAAGGGAAAAGTGACAGCGCGGTTCGAACTCTCTGACGTAAATCTGGCGGCGATTCGCGAACAATTGAAAACGAGTGACGTGGCCGAAGTCACTTTTGAGGTGCAGATCCGAGACGAAGCCGGCGACGTGGTCGCTGAAATCCAGAAGGTCGTTCACACCAAGCGAGTCGGCGGGGATCTCCCACTGACGAGTTGATTGTGCGCAAATACCGGAAACTTCCGCCCAAACGATGCATCGAACGAGGGGGGAAAGATGAGTTGGCTGGGCGAACCGACGGAACGCAAGGAACTTGAGAACAAGGCAAGGAGAGAAGGACGTCTGTCGCCCGGGCAATCGCTGACCCTCAAGTGGCCGGTGCTGCATTACGGCAGCGTGCCATGGTTCGATCCCGCCAAGTGGGACTTCAAGATCAGCGGCGTGGTGGAAGAGCCGCGCCGAGGGTTGCTAGCTGCTCACTCTCTAACACTAGGGAAACATTGGACTTAACTTGTTCTGCGAATGGTCTGTGCAACGCGTGAACTGGATGCGAAATGAGACCACCGGCCTTGGGGGCGCCCGGCCGAACGCTTCGGGAACTTTTGTGTCGGCGGATGGGAATTGTACACAGCACCAAGGGAAAGCACTATACGGGAGAATACATCATGGAAATTTACTCGAAAGCGGCTCTGGCTGTTCTGGCTGTGGCACTTAGTTCCGCCCCAGTCCTGGCACAAGACGACCCGCAGGATCCTCCACCCGAGCAGCAAGGACCTCAGGGTGGGTTCGGGGGACACGGTCAAATGCGACCCGGGGGCCCCGGTGAGGAACGAGGCCAGTGGGGTAATAGGCAAGAAGGCTTCGGCGGAGGCGCCCGCATGGGTAGGCGCGGTTTCGGTAGGGGGCGAGGGGAATTTGGTCTCGCACGCCTTTTGAAAGACCCGGCTATTCGGGAAAAGCTCGGAATCACCGCCGAACAAGTAGGCGCGATCCGCAAGCAGGAGTCGGACTTCCGCAAGGCGCAGATTCGCGACCGTGCCGACCTTGAGGTGAAACGGGTCGACTTGAGGGACCTGCTCGAAGCCGACAAGCCAGATCGCGCCGCGATCGACAGCAAGCTGCAGGAAATCAGCAACGCGAGACTGGCCCTGGAAAAATCCGCGATCCACTATCGTCTGACCATGCGCGAGGCCATTACCCCCGAGCAACGCAAGAAGCTCCACGAGTTGATAAGTGAGCGCTGGCGGCACGGTGGTGGCCCGGCACGCCCCGGCCCACGCGGGGAAGGACACAAGGGTCAGCACGCTCCGGCTCCGGCACCTAATCCACAGGGGCAGCCGCAGCCGAAGAACTAGGCAAACCCAATCGGTGGCAGCACAATTCACCGCCCACTAAAATGTTTCGGGTGCCTCTCAACTGGAGCAAGAGGCACCCGTTCTTGTATCAATCGTCTGGCAGTCCGTCATATTTCGACCCTCTCTTTGTTACCTGAGCGTGCTCAAGCGATACCCAGCTCCGCGTTGAGGAAGCCCACGAAATACTTCCACACGAGATAGTAAACAATCAGGCCCACGGGGAATGCAAAAGGAGCCACAAGGAAGACTACGTGAGGAACGGTAAAGCCAGTGAGCCGCGTCACGGCATAGCCGCAGGGTACCAGAAGTAAGGGAAGCGCCGCGCCAAACACGCCCAAAGAAACACGTCGACTGGCATTGGACGCATGGTAGAGCACGTTCCACAACCCCCAGGCATTGGGCACCGCGGCCATCGGGAACACGATGACGCGCTCGATGGGGAGGGGGACATCGTAGACATAACGAATGACCGTGTAGACGGTCATGCCCAAAAGGAGAACAACAGTGGGTACCGCAATTCCAGCGAGATAGGCGCGCAAATACGGATGCTTGTTCATGGCTACTCCTTCTTTACAAGTGGTACAACAACGCGGGAATGATTCCCGGGAAAAAGAAAAGCATGGCAGCAAGGGTCGCGAGCAAGGCCCAATCCCACCAGGGCACGCGTAACGTGCGCTGATCGAGTCGCTGCAGCATCGCCGGCCACAGGTCGCGCCCGAGTTCGACGCCCTGAGCAGGGGGCAGCGAATCCTTCAACAACTTCTTGAGATCGTCAATTTCCGGTTCTTTCATGGGTGTACTCCTGCCTGCGATAGCGTTTTTCTCAAAATGCGCACGCCGCGAAAGACGCGTAACTTCACGGCGCTTTCCGAAATCCCCAGGGCCTGGGCGATGCGCTCGTAGGGCTCTTCCTCCACCAGCGCGAGCAAGACAACGGCGCGCAGGCGCGGCGAGAGTTTGTTCATCGCCCGAAGGATTTCGCGGCGAAGCTCGATTTGCTCAGCGGGCGGCTGCTGCGCCGTGGCGGGCAGATCGTCCGGCAAAGGAACCTCGCGGCGCGCATGACGAAGATGATCGATGGCCGCGTTGGTGGCGATGCGCCGAAGCCACGCGCCGCAATTCCCCCTGGCCGGGTTGAAACGTGCGTGAGCCCGGTGCATGCGCCAGAAAGTTTCCAGGGTCAAATCCTCGGCAATGGCTGTATTGCGGACGATGCGCACGAGCCAGCGAAAAACTTCGCCCTGGTGCTGCCGGAAGAGCGCCTCGAAGGCATCCACATCGCCCGCTGCGAATCGCTCCAGCAGTTCCATGCGCCGCCTCTATTTACACTTACTGCCCTGGAAGCTCTGAGGTTACATTATTTTGGGGTCGCGCTTGCGGAAGGATGCCAATGGACGGCCACCCGAAGTTGTTTCAACGCGCAAAAAGTGCGCCCGGCGAACCCATTGCACCGGACGGTGCGTCACCAGCGCGCTCCCACCAAGGGGAAAATCTTGCTTTCATAAACACGGTGCACGCCGGCCATCGCTTCTTCTGTCAGCGGCGGCAACTCGGAAGACTGGCAGTTCTCGGCAACCTGCTCGGGACGTTTTCCTCCGGGTATCGCGCAGCTCACCGCATCGAACATCAAGATCCAGCGCAGAGCAAACTGGCTCATCGAAACGCCGACAGCCAGGAGCTTACGGATTTCTTCCACTGCTTCGAGGCCAAGATCGTAATCCACGCCGGAAAAGGTTTCGCCGATATCAAAAGCTTCGCCGTGCCGGTTGAAATTCCTGTGGTCATCCTTCGGAAAAGTGGAATCCCTGTGTAACTTACCGGTCAGCATGCCACTGGCGAGCGGCACGCGGGCGAGAATGCCTACCTGCCTAAGTTTCGCCTGGGCAAAGAAAACTTCCGCGGGACGCTGGCGAAAACAATTAAAGATGATCTGCACGGTCTGCACGTTGGGATACTGAATGGCCTTCAGAGCCTCTTCCACTTTTTCGACGCTGACGCCGTAGGAGCGGATTTTCCCCGCGCGCACCAAACCGTCGAGAAGGCCAAAGATTTCAGGGCTGTCGTAGACCCCGCTTGGGGGGCAGTGCAGTTGTAACAGGTCCAGCGCGTCAGTGGAAAGGTTCCGCAGGCTGTCTTCGACCCACGCCGTCAAATTCTGCTGGTTATACCCCTCGATCGTCTGCGTGGGCAGCCGCCGACCAGCCTTTGTCGCCACGACGATTTCGTCTTTCCTGCTCTCTTTGAGTTTTGCGATCAGCCGCTCGCTTCGCCCATCCCCATAAACGTCGGCGGTATCGATAAACTTGACGCCGCGGTCGATCGCTTTGTGCAGCGCGGCCAAGGATTCTTCATCCGATACCGCGCCCCAGGCGCCCCCGATGGCCCATGCACCAAAGCTTATCTCCGAGACTTTGTAGGGGGTTCTTCCCAACACCCGGCAGCGCATCGCTGTCTCCTTTGCGTGTTCCTTGCAGAGAAATGGCTAAGCCCAGGTGCGCAGGCCGATCACGCCCCAATAGGCAAGGTAGCCAGCGGCGATCAACAGTGCCAAGATGACCGCAATCGAAAACCTGCGGACCCAACTGCGGACTTCTTGTTTGGGTGCGCGCCACAAGGCGATGACGCCGGCCACAGACGCGACGCCATAAGCCACGGTGGCCAGGAAGAAAGCAGCGGACCACCCCGTGAGATTCCCCATGCGCGGAATCAGGTCATCGCTGGAAAGAATAAATATGACCACAATTGCGACCAAGCTCAACACCGCGATGAGCGGCCACAATCTCATCCATCGCTCTGCCGGACGGCGGCGCTTTTTGCTGAGCCCGCCAAGGAGCCAGAACGGCGCATAGAGAAGGACCGCAACTACCGCGAGCACGAACCACGCCGTGAGAATAATCTCGGCGAACGCGAGCCATGCGGGGATGCGCTTTATGGTCTGCGTCCCGCCACCCATCTGAATGAATAAACCTTCGGCGTTGGGTGTGAGCAATTCCGCTGTGGGCACGGGGTCGGGCAGGCCTTTCTTGGGCACATCGCGAAACTGCGCACCGGTAACAGGCACGGAAACTTGATTTCGTCCACCCAGAGTGCTGGCGAGGAGCTTGCCGTCATCAAAGCGGACAAGGACTAACCCCAGGAGGCGATCAAGGAAGTGAGTCATCTCGTTGCGCGGCGAGTCCAATTGGTACCAACCGGCGTACACGCCAGCATTCGCAGGCAGCGATGCTACTGGCGGCAGCGTGGGTTTCTGCAGGTCGCGCGTGACGTATGCGCGAATGGCCTTGCCGATCTTTTCAAACGCGTCGCCGTTCCCAGCGTTGATGCTGTAGAAGTAGCCGACGCCGTAATCGGGCAGATACGCCATTTCCGTCAGGCCGCCTTCGACTCCTCCATTATGTCCGTGGTAAACGAAGCCTTCGTGGATGCTCCAGTAGTTGCTCATGCCATATCCGGTTTTCAATCCCTGTTGCGCCGCCCAAGTACGGGTGGGAATCTCCATGCGATCAATCGAACTTGCCGGCATCACTGGCGTGCCGTTTACGGTGCCGCGATTCAGATAGAACTGAACGTAAGCGGCCATGTCCTTGGCGGAGGCGTTGATCGAGCCGGCCGGGCGATAGAGGATGTTCCAGTAGGGATAAGGAGTCTTGCCATCAGGATGGTAGAGGGTCGTCAGCGGCGGCGAGGCCGTCTGAAAATAGGTTGCTGTCTTCATGCCGATGGGCTCGAAAAAGTTTTGCGTCACGTAATCTTCGAACCGTTGACCGGTAATCTTCTCCACGAGGTAGGCGGCAACCGCAGGCCCCGAGTTGCAGTAGGCCATGCGTGTGCCCGGCCGCCAGCGTGATATACGCGAGTGGTGGTCATAGTCCAGCGCTTCGCGCAGGCCCATTCCTGAGGCATCCTTCGCGTACTCGCGGAAGTGCATATCGTCCCAGCCGGTGGTGTGCTCCAGGAGATCCACAACGCGCACCGGGTCACTCGCTTCCCAACGATTCTGAAACCACACTTCCGGGGCCAGCTTGTGCACGGGATCTTCCAGCGAAAGCTTGCCCTCATTGGCCAGCTTGAGGATGGACAGCGCGGCGAAGGCCTTGGAGGTCGAGCCGATGCGGAACAGTGTCTCCGGAGTTGTGGCACGATCCACGGCTACATCCGCTTTGCCGAGACCTGCAATCCACTCGGGGCCAGCGCGATGCACGATCGCCACGGACATGCCCGGTGTATGCGTGTCCTTGAGGATCTTCTCCAATTGTTGCTTGAGTTCTTCAATCGATTGCGCTGGCTTCGGCGTCTCATCTTTCTTGTTCTGCGCAAAACACGCAGTTGCGAGCAAGCAGATAAGCAAAAAGCGCGTGATGGATTTCACGATTGGCATTCTCCTCTTGGAGGGAGCAATTCCGCAAATACACAAACCTTGATCCGGGTTCCCCGCCAAGCAGTTTCCATATCGTATCAAGAATCGCGGACACTGCCACAGTTGGTGCGGGTGTCGACAGTAGTCTGAAAGCTGGCTAGAACCTATCTCACAAATGCTTCCAGCCACTAGCCCACGCACCTCAGGGGTTAAAACCCCTGAATTCGTGAGGCTTTTCGGCACGCCTGAAGCCGTGCCCTCCCGGGAGCCATTTATGAAATGACCTCTGGTATCCAGCGGCCCTGGGAAGCAAATCCATCTTCATGGCCCATGGCTGTGATATAAAATTCTCTAATATCTCCCGGAATAAAATCTCGACGCGGTCAAGAGTTTCACAGGAGCAATCATGTCGCCTATAAGCAGACGGGAGTTTGTGCAAAGTGGCGCAGCCGCAGTGGCCTGGAGGGCAACTGGGCGAGGTCTCTTGCCTGCAACGAATCCTCGCGAATCAGGCGAGGCGTTCGCGGCGTATCAGGAGCGCCGGCGCAAGGAACTTTGGAGCTTGCTTGGTGACCTGCCATGGCAGCACCGGCCCGAAAAGCCAAAGTTGCTGAGCACGGAAAAGCACGAAGGCTATACCCTCGAACGCCTAGTCCTCGATCTGAACGGCATAGAGCCTGTCCCCGCGCTGCTGTTGATCCCCGACAAACGAAAGTCACCTGCACCCGGTCTTCTTTACTTGCATTGGCACGCCGGGATGTATGGTCTCGGAAAGGAGCAACTTCTGCGGGGCGTTGATGCGCAGCCTGCGTACGCCCCCGTTTGCGTTGAAAAAGGTTTGGTGACGCTGGCCATTGATAGCTGGTGCTTTGGCGAGCGCAAACCCGAAGGTGACGGAAAGAGAGGCGAGGAAGATACCTTCAAGCTCATGCTGTGGAAGGGACAGGTGCTCTTTGGAATGATGATGTTTGACGAGTTCCGCGCCCTTGAGTATCTCGCCAGCCGCCCAGAAGTGAATCCCCAACGTTTGGGTGTCCTGGGAATGTCCATGGGCGCAACCAAAGCCTGGTGGGTTGCGGCTCTCGATCCGCGTGTTCATTTGTGCGTGGACGTTTGCTGTCTTACAGATTACGAAGAACTCATACAAACGCATGCTCTCAGCGCACACGGTATTTATTACTATGTGCCATCCCTGCTGAAACATTTTCAGACGGCAGAGATTAACGAATTGATCGTGCCGCGGCCTCGCTTGAGCGTGAATGGGCGACGCGACCCTCTGACCCCTGTTCCTGGTGTCGAAAAGGTGCGGGATCACCTGCTTCCCCTGTACCGCCAGTACGGTAGGGAAACAGATTGCCGCATTGAACTGTTCGATTCGGCCCATGTGGAGTTGCCGGAGATGAGGAAGCTCATTCTCGAATGGATGGATCGGTATCTCATAGACAACGACGCAGCTGGGTTGGTTCGTCGCCCGATTCCCGCTTTCGCCAGAGTTGTTCTCCCCGACTCCATACAACGGAATCAGCCGTGAGTTTACGGAAGGGCGGATGGCGCAGAGAATTTTCTTGGATTATGCGACACCGACGTTTCACCGCCATGCGATTGGTATGCCGCCCGCCAAAACCCTGCGCGAACTCAGCGCGCCGAGTAGTATCCTGTGACCAACGGAGGCCAAAGGGTCATGTCATCCAAGGATCAGCGGCCCATCGGAGAATCGTGGGATTCAGAGAATCTAGAAGTCGCGAACATGCTGGTGAAACATAGGGAATCTGACCGCGGGTGCGTCATTTTCTGCGCGGCTATGGTTGAAGCTGAATTAGAAAGGCTTTTGCGCTTACACTTCAGAACCGAAGACGACGTTGTAAAGAAGGTCGTTGACCCACTCTTCTGCGCTTATGCGCCTCTTTCAACCTTCTCTGCCAAGATAGCGGTCTGTTACGCGCTCGGCCTCATTCCCACTCAGACTCACAAGGCCCTGGAATTGCTAAGAAGACTCCGAAACGACTTCGCACACGCCAAAATCAATGTTTCGTTTCAATCAAGTGGATACCAGTCAAGACTCACAGAGTACCTTCGCCTCGTTGAGGAGGGAGAAGGGGAGCGGATGCTAACACGGTGTCGCGATTTGCTCGAGGGTCTATTTGACCCAGTTTCTCGAACGTTCGACGAATCCAAGCAGCGCTCGCCAGTTCCAGCTAGCAAGACATTGGTTGACCGAGTCGCGTTTTCCATTTCCACTTTGAAATTAGTGACAAAGATTGGAGCATTCGGTGTCATCGCCGAATCAGGGCGGCGCAAAGTGAATATCGATGAAGTGTTTGGTGTGCGTCCATAGGCTAGTAGATGTCGTACTGCTCCCAGTGCAGTGTCGCATCCGACTGGATGATGATGTGTTTGTGCGCGTTTTGCTCCAGTTCATCGATCAAAATGGACTCGCGCGTCTTCAGCGCCTTGGCAATTTCCGGGTGCACGCGCAGCGTGAGGCTCGGCCCTTCATGATCCGCCACGGCCATCTTCCGCGCCTCCGCCTGAATTTCGTAGCAGAGCGTGGGGATAGACTTGACCATACCCGAGCCCGTGCAATACGGGCAGGGCTGGCAAAGCACGCGCTCCAGCGCCTGCTTGGTGCGCTTACGCGTGATGCAGACCAGACCGAATTCGTTGAACGAAAGCGCCTTTGATGGCGCTTTGTCCTGCTCCAACGCCGATTGCAGCGCCATCAGCACCTTTTCGCGGTTCCTCCGCTCTTCCATGTCAATGAAGTCCACCACGATGATGCCGCCGAGGTCGCGCAAACGAATCTGCCGCACGATCTCCTTCACGGCTTCCAGGTTGGTCTTGACGATGGTGTCTTCCAAGCGCGTGGAGCCCTTGCCCACGAATTTCCCGGTGTTGACGTCGATGGCCACCAACGCTTCGGTGTGGTTGATGACGATGTAGCCGCCGGACTTCAGCCACACCTTGGCGCGCAACGCCTTATCCAGTTCGTGCTGGATGCCGAACTCCTCGAAGATCGGCTGCTCCTTGGTGTAGAGCTTGACCTTGGTGACGAGCTTCGGCTGGAAGCGGCTTACGAATTCCACCACCTTGCCGTATTCCTCTTCGTTGTCAATCCAGATGCCCGTGAAATCGTCGCTGACGTAGTCGCGCAGAATACGCTCGACCAGGTTCAGGTCGCGGTGCAGCAACGCAGGCGCTTTGCGCTCGTCGTTCTTGTGCTTGATCTCATTCCAAGTCTTGCCCAGGAACTCGATGTCCGTGCGAATTTCATCGTCCGTGGCCCCGCCTGCGGCCGTGCGCACGATGAAACCGCCCGGATAGCTGCCCCGCGCTTCGCCAACCAGACGGCGAAGCCGCGAGCGGTTTTCCGCGCTGGCAATCTTGCGGGAAACGCCGATGTGGTCAATCGTCGGCATGTACACCAGGAAGCGTCCCGGCAAGGCCACGTGGCTGGTGATGCGCGCGCCCTTCTTGCCCAGAGGTTCCTTGGCAATCTGTACGACCACATCCTGTCCCGCCTTCAGCATTTCGGAAATGAGTTGCGGGCGGCGCAACGGCGCGTGCGTGCCATGATACCCGCGGTGAGGAGCATGTCCGCGGCGCTCAAAACGCCCGCGGCCCCGGTCGCCTCCGCGGTCACCACGATCGCGGCGTCCGTCGTGGCGACCACGCGGCCCCCGGTCATCCCGGCCGCGCCCGCCGCGCTGCGGCCGCTGGAAGCGGGAGCGCGGGTTGCTGCCGATGCGCGCCGAATCACGCCGCACAAATTCCTCGCGCGGTGCGCTGGCATTGCGCGGGCTACGCGTTTCACCGGGAAGGAGGACGACGTCTTCCTCGCTGTGCGTTTCGCTGGTGGCGCCCTGAGCCGAAATGGGCTCGTACTGTCCCCCCTCGGTGCGCCCTTCGCCTTCCTCGCGATCGAAGGCTGCTTTAGCTGCTTCGATGACCTCCTGATGTTCTTCCTGCTCTTCCCGCTCGTCCTGTTCCTCTTCGGATTCTTCTTCGCCGCGCTCCCGCTCCTCTTGCTCGGATTCCTCGGTAAGCTCCTCCTCGGTAAGGTGGTCCTCGGCGTCACCCGCGTCTTCGTGAGCTTCCTCGCGGTGCTCCTCGTGGGACCCTTCGCCTTCTTCCTCAAAGACCGGGCCGCCCACGTGCGAATCCGCCTCGGCTCGCGCCTGGGTCTCTTCATGCTTGGCTTCGACCAGCCGCGAAGAGAGCGCGGAGAGTTCTTCCTCGCTGAGTCCGGAGGTTCCGTTCTGATGCGCCTCGGCGTGACCTTCCTCGTGATGTCCTTCCGCGAGTGCAGTCTCCTGCTCGGAGGATTCCGCGGCAGCAGGAGTTTGTTCCGGCCGCGTTTCACCGCCAGCGACCGCCTCACCTTCCGATTCGGTGTCCGCTAAAACCCAGTGTGGCAAGCTTCCGGAGAAACGCCGCGGCACGCCGGAGTTCGGCTGCAAGCCGACCCCCGGACGCGCAGGCTGCTCTCCAAAATCAGGCTGACGCTCCTCGGGCTCGTGATCGCCCAACGGCTCGACCGGCGTTGGCACCGGACGTCCGCGATATTTCGCGAGCGATTCGCCCGGCAGGACGATGTCGTCCTCCCTCCGTTCGATTGGAGCGCTTGGGGCGCGATCACCGGAAGGGCGGCGATTGTCAAAGCTGCGCGAATCGCGTTCGCCTTGCGGCGAAGCGTACTTCGAGGGAGGCAAATTCCGTCCGCCCTGGCCGTGGTGACGCCCACCGCGATCCCGATCGCCAGCCCCGCTCCCGCCACGCCGGCGTCCCCAGCGCCCTCCCCGCCCGCGTCCGCGCCCACGATCCCCACCACGATCGCCTGCGCGATCCCCGCTACGGTCCTGACCTGGGCCGCGATCGTTTCCGATGCGCGGAGGATAATTCCGTGTGGGGTTGTAGGCGGGCGCAAAATTCTGCGGCGCGGAAGCGTTGGAATCCGGCTGGCGCTCCTCCATTTCGGAAACTTCCGAGTCCCCGCCGGGTTCTTCCCTGCGCGGCGCATCGACCGCGTTGCCCGGTTCCACGGAGTGATCCGGCTCGTGGCCGTGAAACTCCTCGTCACCCGGCTGTTCCTTGGGGCCTGCCTCCTCTTGCGTCTCTTCGTCCAGTTGCACCTCTTCGTGCAGCCCTGCAGCCGCCAGCGTTTCCCCCGGCAGGACCTCGATGGCCGGTCCACCCTGAACCGCCAGCGCAGGAGAGAGCACATCTCCGGGAGGCTGACCGTGATCGTAGTCCTCGAGGTTTTCGAAGACGTCGCTGACATACAGGAACGCGTCGCCATCCAGGCCGATATCCACGAATGCCGATTGCATGCCCGGCAGAACGCGCGTGACTTTTCCCTTGTAGATGCTGCCGACAAGCGCGAACTCTTTCTCGCGCTCAATGTAGATCTCGACTAGCTGTCCCTCTTCCAAAATGGCCACACGTCGCTCGTGCGAGCCCGCCGATATAACCAATTCTTTCGACATGAAAACTCCTTAGGATGCACCGCCGCTGGAACCTCTCTATCGCGGGTCCAAGGCAGGGCGCCGTTCCGGTTCAGACCGGAACACGCGGGCAACAACTTTACGGTTGCGGCATTGCGTTCGTAGCCAGAGGGAAGGGCCGCGGTGCGGCTCTCGTACTTCTTGAACCTTCTGCTAACGAGACTAGGCCGTTGCCGGGATCTCCCCGGGGTAACGGCGGACGATGCTATCCTCACTCTTCAGATTCCTTCTTGATGAGCAACCCCGGCTTCAATCGGGGCCGCCGAACCGGCGCAACCTTCCTGAACTGAGTTGCTGCGCTCGGGACTGGCTTATGGCTTAGTTAACGAATCGGCGCAGCCGGACATTCATCACCAGGCCAATCGCCAGGAATACAAACAACGTTGCGGATCCTCCGTAGGACATCAGCGGCAAAGGGATGCCCGTTACCGGCATTGCCCCGATGACCATAGCCACATTCACCAAAACGTGAAACCCCAGCGCCGCTGCCACGCCCATGACGAGAAACATTCCCGCGCGGTCCTTCGCCCGCTGGGCATTCTGCACTAAACGCAACAACAACGCCATATACAGCCCCAAAGCAAGCAGCACGCCTTTGAATCCCTGTTCTTCTGCCCAGGCCGACATGATGAAGTCGGAGTACCGGACCGGAATGTACCCAAGTTGATTCTGGCTGCCGTTGCCGAAACCCTTTCCCCAGAAACCGCCCGAGCCCACCGCTATCTTCGACTGCAAAACTTGGTAGCCGGAGCCTTTCGCATCCTCTTCGGGATGTAAGAACGACGTAACCCTTTCCTTCTGGTACGGCTTCAAGAAATGCCACCCTGCGGGTAACATCAGGACGCCGATTAACACGATAGCCGCTGCATGTTTCCATTGCAGCCCCGCCAGAAATGCGCCGACGACCAACATGGGCACTAATACGAGGGCGGTGCCCAAATCGGGCTGCTTCAAAATCAACGCCAGCGGCAAACCAACGATTAACCCTGCTTTGATCAAATCCTGCAGGGAGAGCTCATCCGTGCGCACCTCCGCGAAGAAGCGCGCCAACACTATGATTATAACCAATTTGACTAATTCTGACACCTGGAGAAATTCCCCCATCACGGGAATCCACCGTTTGGCCCCAAACCGCGTATGACCCACCAATAAAACCGCTAATAAGGCCGCAATTCCTATAACGTATAAAGTGGGCGCCTGGTCCATGATCAGGTGGTAATCCACGCGTGAGAACGCGAACATCAGCACCACGCCCACCACCAGCCAGCGGAGTTGTTTCAAGTGCATCCCCGCCAGCGCACTACCGTGCGTCGCAGAATAAATCTCGATCACCCCCAGAGCGCAGATCGCCGCCAGGATGGCCACCAGCCACCAATCGTAATCGCGTGTTCCGGGTGCGTCCCTCACTGTGTTCGCTTTCCTACCTTGCGCTCACGGGCGCGCCTTTTTCTTCTCGCTGACCGATGTCACGGCTGCCGATTCTTCCTGCTTGACGGCCACTTTGCCATTAGCTGGAGTCTCACCCTTCGCACTCTCACCCAATTCGTCCTTCCGTAATTCTGCCGTCACCTGGCCCTGATTCTTCTTTTCCTTCTTGTCGTAATAAGCCTTGACGATATCGCGAACCACAGGTCCGGCGACAGTGCCTCCGTGCTCAGCCGTGTCCTCGACGACGGCGGCGACCACAATCTCCGGATCGCGGCGTGGGGCAAACCCCACGAACCATCCGTCATTGCGACCTTTTCCCAACCCGAGGCGGCCCGCCGCGCCGAAGCTCATTAACTGTGCGGTACCGGATTTCCCGCAAAACTCGATGCCCTGGAGTTTCACAGCGGCGCCTGTTCCCCCAGGTTCGTTCACTACCCCGTACATTCCTTGCGTCACTTGCTCCACTGTGTTTTCCGCCAGATCCACGTGAATTTCGCCGACGTTTTGTGCGTCCTTCAGCAAGTGCGGTTGCTTGAAGTCGCCCCCGGAGGCGATTCCTCCGATCACGTATGCGACTTGTATCGGCGTGACCATCACCGAGCCCTGGCCAATGGCAACGGAAATTGTTGATCCCGGATACCATTTATGATGAAACACTCGCTCAACCCACTCTTCTGAAGGCACCAATCCGGGTTCTTCGGATGGCAAGTCAATCCCCGTTTTTGCCCCTAGCCCCAGCTTCTTGGCATACTTGGAAATCGTGTCGATTCCCATGCGCATCCCGACATTGTAGAAGAACACGTCGCAGGACTGGACGATGGCGCGGTGCAGGCTTACTTCTCCATGACCGCTTTTTCCGTAAACCCAGCATTTGTGCATTTGCCCGTAAAATACGCCATACCCCGGGCAGAACGCCGTGAAGTTTTCAGGTGGCGTCTTCGATTCCAGCATCGCCGTGGCCATGATGATCTTGAACACCGAACCTGGCGCCAGTTGCGCTTGCGTGACGCGATTCAGCAGCGGCCGGGCTGAGTCATCATTTAATTTCTGCCACTCTTCCTTCGAAATCCGTACCGCGAAATCATTCGGATTGGGCGCTGGGTGGCTTGCAAACGCCAGCACCTCGCCCGTTCGCGGATCGAGGGCCACCACCGCTCCCTCCTTGTCCCCCAGTCCCTCTTCCGCCACCTTCTGCAGGTCATAGTCAATCGTCAGCTGAATCTGCTTGCCGGGAATGGCCTCCTGCTGCGTCAGGCGCATCTCTTTCATTTCTTTGCCCACGCTGTTGACCACCACGCGCCGCATCCCGTCCGTGCCCATCAGCAGATCGTTATATTGCCGCTCCAGTCCCGACTTACCCGCGAAGTCGCCCGGCCGCAGCCTGCCGTTGCTCGCTTCGATCTGTTGCTCGCTCACTTCCCCCACATATCCGCTGGCATGCGACATGAATCCGCCCGGCAGGTACCTTCGCCGGTGCACCATCAACATTTCCAGCAGCGGAATATCCGCGCGGTGCGATTCAATGAACGCCACGTCCGCCGGCGTCGCTTCCGGCTTGATCACAATGGGCTGGAATTTCGGCAGGTTAATCGTGTTGTTCAACTGCTCCTTCAAATCATCCAGAGACAACCCCAGCCCATCGGCAATCGCGGGAAGATTCTTGTCTACGGCCGCGCTATCGTCGCGCAGCAACAGCACGCTGAACGAGGGATAGTTGTCCACTAGGACGCGCCCATCGCGGTCCAGCATGCGTCCGCGCGGCGCAATAATGGGAATGGAGCGCACGCGGTTGCGCTCCGCCAATTGGCCATACTTATCGGAATCAATAACCTGGAGTTTCCAGAAGCCGAGGAGCAGCAACGT
>Ga0187784_10000879_pt1 | contig 23134 bp, 20 predicted proteins | sample 1015_SJ02_MP15_2_FD_132964 | JGI IMG/M metagenome (GOLD analysis project Ga0187784, IMG submission 132964) | Tropical peat soil microbial communities from peatlands in Department of Meta, Colombia - 1015_SJ02_MP15_20_MG | ecosystem: Environmental > Terrestrial > Soil > Wetlands > Peat | place... | reverse complement strand
GCGCATGCTTTCGGCTGAACGTTTCTGCGAGAGCCGGATGAGGGAGATCCTCACGTCCGGTTCGACGAGGGGAGAGGACGTCGTGCCTTGCGGCATCGCCTCCTCTCCTACTCTACCCATTTGGACACGCCCTATTCTAGCGCCTATGCCCCTCGTGGGTGCCCTGATATCGGCCGTGCCGGCGGGTTGGGCAGGCGCCGGGCCTGCCCCTACGAGAACAGGAGACGAACATGAACGCCAAGAGGATGTATAAGGAAGCACGCCCCCTGTTCTGGCCCTGGTGCGCGGTGGTGTGCGCGGGGGCGTTGCCGCTGCTTCATCCACCGTATCCATTTGGTGCCATTAGCGGTTTGGCGTTTCTTCTCGGTATACCGCTGTTGGCCACTCTTCCCTTCGGAAACGAATTCCAGAACCGGACTTTTTCCCTCCTGCTTTCTCAACCCATCAGCCGAATGGAAATCTGGCGCGAAAAGTTGAGCATTACGGCCATTGTGGCCTTCACCGCTGCCCTGGTTTCCGTGTCTTCCTTGAGGGCGAGCGGTGTTCATACGGATTGGCGGCTTCCCGCAGTTACCGCCATCGTTTTTGTAGCTTCGGCTCCGTTTTGGACTCTCTTCACCAGATCACTCGTCGGCGGCGTGGTTCTCAATTTTGGGGTCTATATTCTCATCCTTGTTGTCGGGGGTCAGGTCTTTTCTTGGGGACGGGGATACAGCAAGCTGGCCGCCTCGATGTGTATAAGGACCTACTGGACGTTCATAGCAACTATGAGCGTCGTGTTCTTGGGCTATTCCGGTTTAATGCTCTGGCTCGGCTGGCGAAAGCTGAAGAGGTTTCAGGCAACAGGAGACATGGCGGGTGATGATCTGCTGACGGCCGGTCCGGACGTGTTGCCAGGCGCATTGGTTGGCTGGCTTCGCTGCCGCCCTAAGGGAGCGGTTCTCAACCTGTTCCGCAAGGAATTCCGATTGCTGCGGCCGGTATGGCTGATCAGCTTGTTGGCTGCTTTGGGCTGGGCATGCGTGACCCTGCTAGGGTTGCTTCATCCGCAAGGATTAACCAGGGATCTGGCAAACGCGGGGGTCATTCTAGGTGTGGGCAGTACGTTGATGATCGCCATTCTCGCCGGAAGCCTGTCGCTGGGGGAAGAAAAAACGTCGGGGACGAACTTGTGGCACCTGACCTTGCCGGTGTCGGCCCGCCGCCAGTGGTTCATCAAGCTGTGCACGGCGCTGTTCGCAGGATTCGTAGGCGCGGGGCTGGTGCCGTTTTTCATCGCCGGCAGATTATTGGGATCGCCCGCAGATGAGCATTTCGGAAAGGAATTGCTGGTGGGGGCGGTGCTTCTGGCTTTTGCCGCCTTCTGGTGCGCGTGCGCGGTGAAAGGGACGGTGCCTGCGGTGCTCTGGGCTCTTCCGGTGATGATCGCCGTCTATTTCGCAGGTGAGCTCGGCAAATGGGCGGGGCCCGTGGTCACGAACCTCTTTCTTTCAAGGTTTGATCCCTTCGCGAATGTGAAATTCGCCACCGCCGTTTCGCACTTCGAAAGATCGCACGCATTTTTCAAACTCATCGATGCTGCGTCAACCAACATGACCGACAGCCAACAAGCGGAACTCGTGCTAACGACACTAATATTGGTTCCGACGCTGCTCTACGCGGTCGTCCAAAGTTACCGGCTGTTTCGGGCGCAACTCCAGGACCGAGCCTTGTCTGTGGTCAGGAGTCTGCTGCCTTTGGCCATGTTGGCGTTCCTGTGCAGCTTTGCTTCGCTGGCCTTCTACACCGTTGTGATCCAAGCAGCGGAGGCGAGCCGAGCAGCCCAGCACCCAAAAGAGACAGCGCTCATTGAAACCGCCGGGGCAATTCGGAACATCCTGTCCGGCGCTGAGAAGCCAGACGCGGCGCATCCACTCGAACTCACGGTGGAAGATCTGGCCAAGGTATTCCCGCTCTCGAAAAGTACGCGGCGGCTGCTGGGCGATTCCCACATTACGCTCTTTCTCGATGAGCCTCCTCATCACGGTCATTTCGGCTGCGCTGAATACACCCAACCCTATGGCCTTTGTGCGCGGCGCGATTATTGGTACTCGGCCATCGTCCCTGTTAAAGACGGCTCCTATTTTGCCGTGGCATTCGATCCAGCGAACCACAACCCCGTTTCCGTCGGACTCTGCGCAGGCCAACCCCCGCCTTTCCCTGATGGCGCCGTTCTCGTCCCTTGATAAGGCGTCCTGGGATCGCTGGGGGAGAATCGGTCCGTAGCGATCACCCCCGGGGGCCACCGCAGGGTGAAGCGGGTCGCTCTCCTCGCCCAAGGCTTTATGGAAAAACTCCCAGGGGCATTCTGACGTTCTGGGCGAGCAACGGCGCACATGGCAATGATCCTCTTGGACGTATAACGGCCTTACGCGGGTGGCAGACATCGCCCTTTATGTCTGCGCCCCGGTCGTCGCCTCGCCGTCTCGCGCGCCGGCTGCTCACGAAAACTGGATCAACCGGGTGTCTGGGGCCGTAGGTGCGCAGGATGCAACAGATGATACGGACCATTCCTTCCGTCATCATTCTTTCATTCGTGGCCGTCCTCATCGCGAGGTATCCTTTCGCCGTCGCTGCTCACTTGCCTTCAGCATTTCGTTCATGTCCGCCGCCGGCCGAATCTCGAAAATGCTGCCGTACTTCAGGGCCGGATGCTGCGCCATGAGCTGTACAGCATAATTCATGTCCCGCGCCTCAAGGACGAGAATGCCGCCGAGTTGTTCGTGGGTTTCCGCATAGGGACCGTCAGTGGTCGCGACTTTGCCGTTCTTCCAATACAGGGTCAAGGCGGTTTCCGGAGGCTGAAGCCCTTCTCCACCAGCCCAATGCCCGTTGGCGCGAAGATGGTCGTCGTATTCAAAACATGTGTCGAACATGGCGTTTTGTTCGGCCTCAGTCATGCCGTCGAATTTGCTTTTCTCGAAGTATCCCAAACAGACGTATTTCATTGTTCTTCTCCTCATAGCGGATTGGCGGAGACGGCAGCAGCGAGTTGCACCGGCTCGTTCATCTCGTCACTTCGGCGCGTGTTCCGAGGTCGCAGTGGCCAGAGGTTGTTTACTCACTTCCGCCGGGTTCTTGTTCCGGAGCCGGGTAGAAAAGAAGCTCGCGCACCTCGCCGGGCACATCGCAGGCGATGGCAGCCTTCTTAGCCCATGCGAGTGCCTCATCCATATTGGCGGCTTCCAGTATCCAAAATCCGCCTATGTGCTCCTTGGTCTCGGTGTACGGTCCGTCGGTGACGAGCATCTTGCCGTCGGGCTGCTTTCGCAGCGTCTTTGCGTTGGCGGCCGGGGAAATGCCGCAGGCGAACTTCCTGACGCCGGCAGCAATCAATTCGCGGTTGAGCGCGTGGATCTCTTCGATCATCGCTTCGGTTACGCCGGACGGGTCGAAGTCGTCGGGGAGGTAATTACAAACCAAATACTGTGGCATAACTTTTTCTCCTTGGTTTCTGTCGTTTGTTTCCGATGACTCGTTTCCTGTAACTCAGGAACCGTAGCTCATCGTTCAGTCATCAGATAGTCGTTGGGGAGACCGAAAATCGACAGCCGCTCCATTTTTTATTTCAACTGCCGAATCCGCGCTTGTAGGAATTGCCGCTCCGGTTCCTGTTGGGTCAGCGCCAGAGCTTTCTCATAAGAGGACCGGGCCTCAACTGTCCTGCCGAGCTTGCGGCACATATCGGCACGGGCTGCATGCGCCAAGTAATAATTCGCCAATTCGCCTTGTTCCAACACCGCGTCGATATGCGTCAGACCGGCCTCTGGACCATCGCGCATGGCAATCGCCACGGCACGATTGAGTTGTACAACTGGCGAAGGCTGAATTCGTAGCAATCGGTTGTAAAGCGCAACAATCTGCCGCCAGTCGGTCACAGCGGACGATTCCGCCTCCGCATGAACGGCCGCAATCGCAGCCTGTAGTGTGTAAGAGCCGAAGCGGCGGGACTTCAGGGCTTTCTCCACCAATGCCACTCCCTCCGCGATCTGCTCCCGGTTCCAGAGCGAGCGATCCTGGTTCTCCAGCAAAATCAGCTCTCCGCTCGGAGAGGTTCTCGCGGCGCGGCGGGATTCCTGTAGCAACATCAGGGAAAGCAGCCCAATGACTTCCGGTTCCGGCTGGAGTTCGGCCAGCAACCGGCCCAGCCGAATCGCCTCGGCCGTCAGCTCGGCCCGTGTTACCTGCGCTCCCGCCGCAGCCGAGTAACCCTCGTTAAAGATGAGATAGATGACCTGAAGCACCGCGCCCAGCCGCTCCGGCAATTCCTGCGGCGTCGGCACCTCGTACGGAATCGGTGTCTCTCGAATCTTTGCCTTGGCGCGCACAATGCGCTGCGCCAGGGTTGCTGGCGTAACAAGAAATGCTCGCGCAATCTCCTCGGTGGTTAGGCCGCAGACTTCGCGCAGAGTTAGCGCAACCTGCACTTCCGGCGCTAGAGATGGATGACAGCAGGTAAAAATCAGGCGCAGCCGGTCGTCCTCCAGGCCATCATCCTCGAGGCTGCCCTCTTCATTGGGCCTTTCCGCCGAACTCCATTGCGCTTCGAGATATCGCCCCAGCTCGTCTTGAGACGCATCAAATCTTGCCCGTCGACGCAGCGTATCAATGGCTTTGAATCGGGCCGTCGAAATCAACCACGGTCGCGGGTTGCCGGGTACTCCACTCTTCGGCCACAGGCTCAGCGCAGCCGCAAAGGCTTCGTGCATCGCCTCCTCGGCAAGATCAAAATCACCGAGCAAGCGGATCAGGGTTGCCAGGATTCGTCCCGAATCCGCGCGATAAAGGGAGTCGAGCAATTCGCGTATCTGCTCGGTGGAACGCTCGGACATGACAACGACTTTAGCAAACCAGCTACCCCGAATCAATTTGGCAAATGGCGGATCGGTGCAAAGTGCCTAGGTCGTGACTCTGAAATCTGGACAACAGTACGCTCCCTCGGTTCACTCAAAATCGCCAATGCACTCACTTGAGCTTCGTACAAGCTCAACACTATCGCGTTGCTCTTGAGTCACGCCCTTCTCGAAGGTTGGGTGGTCAGGCGCCACTTGGTCGTGTAACGACCTTATGTGACAATGGCCGTAACGTCCCCCGCTAGCGGATCAGGTAGGTGTTGACGTAGTCGGCAAGATGTTGGCGGTGATGGGCGCGATAGCTGGGATAGTCAGAGCGGATGCCTGCGTCCGCAGCGTTGATGGCGATCCAAGCACCGAGGAAGTTGGCTTTTTCGAGATTCCGCATATTGCCGATCGAAGGGTCCAGGTTTGCTTCCATAAGCGTGCCGGAGTTGAGTTTAGCATCAATGTCGGCGAGCATGGCGCGCAGCGCGGCGTGTTCTTCGGAGATGGTGTGTCGATACCCACTGGGAGTCACGACAGCGTTCACGTCCGAGGCACCGGCGAGTATGATCTGGTTGAGTTCGCGAGCGCCGTGAGCAACACGGTACTGCTGGTAAATGATCCACGAGGAACGCCCATCCTGTGTGGACGCTGCAAGCTCAGGATCGATACGGAGGGCGCCGTCCGGAGTGTCGAACTCCGGCCGGACAATCGCGGGCTTGACGAGTTGGTGGCCGGTGCGTTTGGCCCATTGACCGAGCTCGGAAAATGGCGGGGTACCGTAAGGCTCAGCGACAACAGCTTCAACCAACTTCTCGCGCCCCCCCGTCTGGTCGCCTGTTTGAAATAGCGCATAGGCCCAGTAGCGGTATGCGGTTTCACGGTCAGGATCGATGGCAATTGCCTTGCCAAACCACATGCCGGCTTGGGACGTGTCCTTCATTCGGAAAAAGGAGTCGCCCGCGTACAGGGCGGGAGCGTACCAGTCAGGGTCAAGGGTGGAAGCTTGTGTGTACAGTCTAGCAGCGGCAATCCAGTCCGACCGCCCGAAGGCAGCTTCCGCTTCCCGAAAGACAGCCTGCGCCTCGGACTTGCCCTGGTGCGTATAACCAATAGTGAGCGGGATGCCCGCTATGACGGCACCCAAGTAGGTCTTGGAGTCTGCATTGAGAACTATGCGAACGTATGCACTGTTGTCCCCGAGAGCCTGAGCGCGTTTAATCTCCTGGATCGCCTGGAGATGAACCTTCCTACGCTCAGCAGGATCGGAGAGCGTAGCTTCCTTGGCTAGAAGGCCTGCACCGTGACGCTCAGCAAAAAGCGCGATAGTCGGGTCTTGGCGGCATAGGTCTTCATAGAGGGGGAGAGCCTCCAGCGGTTTCTGAGCGAGGAATAGTTCGTCCGCCTGCTTCCGTTCCGATTCGAAGTTGGCCCCGTGGTGAGGCACGGCCGGTGACGGAGCCTGGGAGGCCGCCTGGACGGCGAGAACTGAAAAAACGATCGCAGTGAAAATGAGAACGGAACGCATCATGCTTCTCAGAGACTTCTTGGACAAGATTGGGCGGTACAGACCGATTATACCGAGATCCTAGCTCCGATCAAGATCGAGGGGAAGCGGGTGCGGCAACGGGCGCCAAACGGCAACTGTAGGGGCGAGGCGCGGTTTGACTTCGCTCACGCTTCGACTTCGCTCAGCGTCCCTGAGCAACATCGAAGGGACCGCCCTGAGCTCGTCGAAGGGCCGCCTCGCCCCTACGCCCTGCCGCACCTCGCCCCGGTGGGGGCGACGCGCCGCGTCGCCTTTAGAAACGCGTTACGGAGCCGGTTGAACCTCGAGTCAGGTCGTCCCCCGGCACCTGAAACCCGGCACCTTACACCTGCTCTACCGAAGCTCGAGGCTCTCCAGCATGGCGTCGAAGGTCGGCTTGTAGGCGTCAAATAACGACTCGGGGGCAATAAAGATGAGCGAAAAGAGGGAGTCACTCTGGCGTGTGGTGACGAGCAGGTCTCGCTCTTTCTGACCTTGAAGCGGCGAGTCGGTTTCAAGCAAGGTAGAAAGGGCCGGACGCCCTTCCAGTTTCAAGCCATCTTGCTTGATCACCCGCAGATTGGGGTTTGACAGCCGCATCGTATCCAGCAATTCCTGCGTAGCATCTATCAATCCCCAATTACCCCGTCGGGAACTCGAGGGTTGGAATCGACTGATCGAAGTGCCATAAGCTTGGGCCGTACCGGATTCCGCCTCCTCCACGATTCCTCCCAGCGGGATGAGAGCGACGGCATCTTCGTTCTGCTGCACCTGCCAATTGTCAGGGTAATCAATTGCAAATCCCTTGCCTTCAAACCTGATGAAACGGCTCGAAGGCAGTGGAGGAGGACCAGAGGAGCGGGCAGAAGGGGGTGGCGCAGGTGTGGTCGTGGGCGGAGCCGGGAGACTCAGGAGGCGCTCCTTCGTGGCCTCAAATTCCGGGCTGTTGGTCTTCCATTCCTTGGCCGGCCCAAGCAGCGGGATTTCGCTGTCCACGGCCTTGATGCGGTTTTCGGGAACCGGGTGGTCAGAGAAGAACTGAATCGTTTTCTCTGGGTACTTCTTTTGGATGATCTCGAAGAACCGGGCCATGGCGTGAGGATCGTAACCCGCCTGGTAGAGGATGTACGTCCCCACTTCGTCAGCCTGTGATTCGGCGCTGCGAGAGTTCTTCAGCAGTATCGAGTTTACGCCCAGGCCCAGACCCATCTCCGCCAACTGGGCAGTTATACTCCCCGTCTGGCCAAGAATGCCTCCCAGGATCGCCAGCGGCGCCTGGGCCAGCAACGCCTGTGAGATCTCATGCGTCCCGTGGCGCATCACCACGTGCCCGCTCTCGTGTGCCATCACCCCCGCGATCTGCGCCTCATTCTCCACCACCATGATAGCGCCGCGGGTCACGTAAATGTACCCGCCCGGCAAGGCAAAGGCATTGATGTCCGGACTATCCATGACTTTGAATGTCCAGGCGTATTCTGAATTGTTATAGGGCGCAAATGAAGCCAGGCGCCGCCCCACGTCGTTCACATAGCGCAGCACCTGCGGGTCCGTTACGAGGGGAAACTCCTTGTCAATTTGCTCGGCATTTTCCTTCCCCAACTGGACTTCCTGCTGCACCTTGAAGAGGTTGAAGCCTGGCTTGAACTTCAGGCTCTCCACACCCCAAGCCATGCCGGGCGGCAGGAGAAGAAGGGCCAAGACCGCTGACACAACGGACCTCTGGGCCAATCGTCGACGCCAGCCGCCGTTCATTTCCCTTTCCTCCGGCCCGCTTTCCCAGGGCTGGACTTGACCCTTCATTTCAGACCTTTTCCACGCGACTCCGGCCGTCTATTTCGCGATGTACTTCTCCGGCTCGCGATCGAACTTCGCCTTGCAGCCCTTGGCGCAGAAATATATCGTTTGCCCTTTGTGTTGGCTGGTGGCAGCCGCCTTTTCGGAATCAATCGTCATTTTGCACACCGGGTCGACAACCTTCATGACTTCACCTCGATGATCAGAGCGTATGAAAGAATCACGTTGTAGCGGCGGTCTGTGACCGCCGCTCTTTTGGAATCAATGCCTTCGGCGCTCATAGAGCGCCGCTACAAGTGGCCGATCCGACTTTTCACACATTCTCAGACAGTGGGCGGGGCCTCGCTGAGTTCCAAGTTGATTTCGCCCACGCCCCCGTTGACTTGCACGTTAACCGTGATCGGCGACTTTCCGTAGGCCTCGTTGACATAGGCATCGCCATTCTTGATCAGGCCGCGGACGTTGATGGCGCCGATGCCGCCATGCGCAGTGGCACGCACGCCAACCTCACTGGGAAGCCGCACGGTGGCTTTGCCTACGCCGCCATCGATGTTGGCGGTGAGGTCATTCTTCCAATCGCCGCTCAAATCCACGATGGTTTCCCCCGCCCCCAGGTCGAGGTCCAGCCGGGTGAGCGAGAGGCCTCCCAGGGTGAGCTTGGCACGGCCTGCACCCTGGTCCACTTTCAGTTCCAAGGGCACCTTATTGCTGAGCTGCAAATCCCACTTGTTGTGACCGCTCCCTCGACCGTGCGCCGAGCCATGTTGGCGGATGGTGAGGCGGCCCTGACCTCCGCTCACGTTGTACTCCACCTCGGGTTTTGATGACGAGTTGCGGTAGGAGAAGTCAGCCTCGAGCAACTCCTTCGCGCCAGGGCTGACGGTCAACTCACCGGCGGACATGTCGACCTGGACTCGGGCCGACTTGGCATCGCCCAGCTTGACGATCCGCGATTCCGTCTGCTCTGGGCCGGTATCCCAATCCTCCGTATTGCAGCCGGTGATATACAAGAGCGGGAGAGCCATGAGCAAAAAGAAAAGCCGAGATATGGAGTTTTCCATCTTATTTCCTCCTGCACGTGCTTACGAGCGGACAAGTTCATAAACAGTGATTTCGGGTGGGGCGCCGAATCGGATAGGCACAAAGATGGTTCCGATGCCCCGATTGACGTAAAGCTGGCCGCCCGGCTTCTCGAACCATCCTCTGACGTAGGGAGTAATGAGGCGGCTGGGGGAGAGGTCTGGATGAACAAACTCGAGCGTCATTTGGCCGCCGTGGGTGTGTCCGGCAAGGCTGAGGTCAATCCCGTACTCGGCCGCGCGGTCGAAGGTGTTGGGGTTGTGGCTGAGCAGAATGTTGGCCGTGCCGGGCACCATCAGTCGGTCCACACCTTGAAGGTATTCCCGCACCAAACGCTGGCCCCGCGGGCCCATGGGCGAGCGCGACTGGTAGTCAACCCCGAGCAGGTTAATGGCCTCACCCCCGGACCTTATGAGAGCCCGCTCGCCCCGCAGGATGCGAACGTCTCGGCGCGCGAAAAGGCGAGTGATGGAATCCTCCACCGCGGCCCACATCTCGTGATTGCCGAGACAGCCGTAAACCCCGAAGGGGGCTTTAATCCCCGCCAGCACGTCCACCACAGCCGATTGCGTGGAGGGATCCCAGGTGACAAAGTCGCCTGTGAGCGCGACCAAGTCTGGCTTGAGGCCATTGGCGATCGCGACGTAGCGTCGAATCTCTTCGGCGGGCATGAACGGACCGATGTGGATATCCGAAAGCTGGGCGATCCGGAAACCCTCGAAGGCGCCGGGAAGTCGAGGAATCTTGATCCGCCGATGTGAAATTTCGAGGTTGAGGCGTTCATAAAACATCCCGTAAGCGCCCGCGACGAACGGGGCAGTGGTCATCGCCAGGGCCGTTCGCTCCAGGAAACGACGACGCGCGAGTGAGACGGGATTGGGCAGCGGCACGGCGCGGCCCACTTGTGCGACTCTCTGGTAAACCCAACGGGCGGCGCGGGCAATCCGGTCCGCCAGCCCCAAAGGAATCGCGATAAGAAAACCCGCTAACGAGCAGATAATCCACGACCAGAAAGGCGCCTGGAGCAGAGCGGCGCGAAAAGTGAGATGTATGGGTTCGGGGCTTGGCACGCCACGAATCCACGCCCACAAATGTGACTGCAACAGAGTGGCATGTAAAGCGCCATGTGTGGGTGCTGCGCTTCGTGCCCCGGCTATGACCGAGATCCTGTTGAACACCACCCCGAGCAATGACGGAAGGAGGTTATAGGACAACAACAGAAGATAAGCCAACAAACCTGCCATGCCCGCGCGACGCCGCCACGTGGCGCTCGGGATTAGGGATGCGCCCCACTTGCGCATTTGCCGAGCCCAGAAAATCTGGCTGGCAATCAGAATCAACAACACGGCGCTACCAATTAGAAACCTCTGCAACATATGGATTCAGCCCCGCAAACCTCCCTCTCTAGTATACAATGCTTTCCGCTTCACATTTTGGTGTTAACATGCGGCGGATGCCGCCGCTCCCGTGCGGGTGCGAGCGCCCATTGACTTTCAACTGCGGTAGAGATACTCTAGCAGGTTGGATTCATTCATCCTTCCTTCACCGAGGAAAATTATGCCGTTTCAGATAGGTGATAAGGTCGTCTATCCTAATCAAGGTGTGGGTATCGTTGAACAGATTTCTACTCGAAACTTGACGGGTCAGCCGGAGATGTTCTATCTGCTACGGCTCACCTCGGGCAGCATGCGGGTGATCGTGCCTATCAGCAGCGTGGTCAACGTAGGTCTGCGCCGGGTGACCCGGACCAGCGAGATCAGCACCATCCTCGATTACTTGCAGAAGGGGCGAAGTAAGTCTCCGCAGGATTGGAAGGGGCGGTTCAAGGAGAATTCCGAGAAGATGCGGAGCGGGTCGCTTCTACAAGTTGCAGAAGTCTTGAAAACACTCATCGTCCTGAACCAAGCCAAGCCTCTTTCGTTCCGCGAGAAAAAGATGATGGATCGCGCCTGGCAGCTTCTGGTTGACGAGATTGCCGTCGTGCGTGGGACTTCCAAAGAGGCGGTGGAAGGCCAACTTGTTCGCGCCCTCAATAAGTCCAATCTGAAAGCGCCTCTGCCGAGCTAAATCTGTCGTTCAAGCCTGCTCCCGCAGGCCGGGGGCTAGTTCGGACATTATATCCCGCTCGCCCTTGCCGTGCCTCTTCCCCAACATTTTGAATGTGCTTGAGCGGTAACCACCATATGTAGTGTTTTTTTGACTTGACAAACCCAACGCCTTGGTTTAAATTCCTGCGAGTCGAGTGCGGGGGGTGGTTGCGCCTGCAGAGAGGCGCGGCCAGAGCAGCGAAATAGTCCCGATGTCCATCGGGATGAGGACGCACCGTAATTCAAAAACGAAGCGTTTGTACCCACCCGAGGAGGCCCACATGGCGGAGAGGGATGCCGTCGCAATGGCGACAATAGCCGCGGCTCCGACGAAAGAGAGCGTGAGCAAACCGGGCATTAGCCTGAAGCGCTTTTTCACCAAGCCCGGCGCTCCTCCGTTTGATGAGATCGGATGGGAGCTGCGCACGGCGTCCATTCAGAATGAGAAGGGGCAGGTGATCTTCGAGCAGCGCAATGTGGAAGTGCCGAGCGAGTGGTCACAGACCGCCACCAACATCGTGGCTTCAAAGTACTTCCACGGAAAGCTGGACACGCCGGAACGCGAATCGAGTGTGCGGCAGCTCATCAGCCGCGTGGCGGACACCATCGCGCAGTGGGGGGTGGAGGGCAATTACTTCCGCACCGAGGAGGACGCCAAGAACTTCCACGACGAACTGGTTCACCTGCTGGTTCGCCAAAAAGCTTCATTCAATTCACCCGTATGGTTTAATTGCGGCCTGTGGCACAAGTACCACCGCAATTCGCAAGCCAGCGGTTGGTACTGGGATGCGGCCACGGGCGGCGTCAAGAAGGAGACCGAGGCCTACCGTCACCCGCAGTGCTCTGCCTGCTTTATTAACTCCGTCCAAGACAACCTCGATAGCATCCTGACTCTGGCCAAGACGGAAGGGATGCTCTTCAAATGGGGTTCGGGCACAGGCACGAACCTCTCACCACTCAGGTCCTCAGTGGAGCCGCTGTCGGGCGGCGGTGTGGCCTCGGGTCCCCTATCGTTTATGAAGGGCTATGACGCGTTTGCGGGGGTCATCAAGTCGGGCGGCAAGACGCGCCGCGCGGCCAAGATGGTTATCCTGAATATTGAACATCCAGATATTGTAGAATTTATAGAGTGTAAAGCTAAAGAAGAGCGCAAAGCCTGGGCGCTGGTGGACGCCGGTTACGACTCCGCCATCGACGGCGAAGCCTACAGCTCCATCTTTTTCCAGAACGCCAACAACAGCGTGCGGGTGACCGATGAATTCATGAAGGCGGTGGTGGAGGACAAGGAATGGGCCACGCGCCAGATCTCCACGGCCCAGCCGGTGAAGACCTACCGCGCGCGCGACCTGATGAAGAAGATTGCGGAAGCGGCCTGGCAGTGCGGCGACCCGGGGATGCAGTTCCACACCAGCATCAACAAGTGGCACACCTCGAAGGCCACGGCGCCCATCCACGCCTCCAATCCTTGCAGCGAGTACATGTTTTTGGACGATTCCGCCTGCAACCTCGCCTCGCTGAACCTGATGAAGTTCCTCACGCCCGATGGCAAGTTCGACCCGGAGGCCTTCCGCCAGGCCGTAGACGTGATGATCACGGCGCAGGAAATCATCGTGGACAACGCCAGCTATCCCACGGAGCGGATTGCCGTCAATTCTCACGACTTCCGCCCGCTGGGGCTGGGCTACGCCAACCTGGGCGCGCTGCTCATGGCGAACGGCCTGCCTTACGACTCGGACGCCGGCCGCGACTTTGCCGCCATTATCACCGCCTTGATGCACGGCGAAGCGTACCTGCAATCCTCCCGCCTAGCGGCCGAGCTCGGTCCCTTCTCCGGCTTCCCGCTGAACCGCGATCCCTTCCTGGGGGTGATCGCGATGCACCGCCAGGCGCTGGGGAAGATCAGCCCTCACAGGGTTCCGGAAAACCTGTTCGAGATCGCGAAGAAGCTCTGGGACGATTGCCTGGCGAGCGGCATGAAGCACGGTTACCGCAACGCCCAGGTGACGGTGCTGGCGCCCACCGGCACCATCGGCTTCATGATGGATTGCGACACCACCGGCATCGAGCCCGACCTGGCGCTGGTGAAGTACAAGAAGCTGGTGGGGGGCGGCCTGATCAAGATACTGAACAACGTGGTTCCCGCGGCGCTGTTGAAACTCGGCTACACCAACGAGCAGGCCGCCGACATCGTGAATTACATCGACCAGCACGGCACCATCGAGGGCGCTCCAGGACTCAGGCCGGAGCACTTGCCGGTTTTCGACTGCTCCCTGAAGCCCGCCCACGGCAAGCGTTCCATCCACCACATGGGGCACGTGCGCATGATGGCGGCCGTGCAGCCCTTCCTCTCCGGCGCTATTTCAAAAACAGTTAATATGCCTGAGGAGTCGACTGCCGAAGACATTGCCGACGTCTACATCGAGGGTTGGCGTTTCGGCTTGAAGGCCATCGCCATCTATCGCGACGGGTCAAAGCGCACCCAACCGCTCAACACCGCGAAAGGGCAGGGTTCGGGATTCAGCGCTCAGGATTCAGGCACCAGAGGCCAGGGGTCGGAAAAGGCCGGGCCCCTACCCCCCAGTCCCCAGTCCCCAGCCTCTGGTCCTGAGCCTGCGGCGCCCGCGCAAAAGCCTTACCGCCGCAAGCTGCCGGACGAGCGTCTCGCCATCACTCACAAGTTCTCTGTGGGCGCGCACGAGGGTTACCTCACCGTGGGCCTTTACGAGGACGGCCAGCCGGGCGAGATCTTCATCACCATGGCCAAGGAAGGCTCCACCGTCTCCGGCCTGATGGATTCTTTTGCCACCGCCGTCTCCCTGGCCTTGCAATACGGCGTGCCGCTCAAGGTGCTCTGCGACAAGTTCAGCCACATGCGCTTCGAGCCCAGCGGCTGGACCTCTCACCCCGAGATCCGCTACGCCAAGTCCATCATGGACTACATCTTCCGCTGGCTGGCGTGGAAGTTCCTGCCGCGCGACGCCCAGCCACGCGAGGACGCCAGCGTGCAATCGCTGAACGGCAAGGAGGCGGAAAAGGCTACGGAACTGGCAAGTCAGTTTACCCACGCCACTGCGGGAGGCCCGCAGGTGACGTTTGATTTCGTACCGACCCGATCGGGCCTGGCCGGCGTCACCCAAAGCGACGACGCGCCCAGTTGCGCCGATTGCGGGGCCATCATGGTGCGCAACGGCTCTTGCTATAAATGCCTGAATTGCGGCAGCACGAGCGGCTGCTCGTAGAAGAACAGTCGGCAGTAGGCAGTCGGCAGTCGGCGGTAGGCGGTCGGCAGTAGGCGGTTGGCAGTCGGCAGTCGGCAGTGGGCGGTAGGCGGTGGGCGGTAGGCGGTCGGCAGTAGGCGGTCGGCAATAGGCAGTCGGCAGTAGGCAGTAGGCAGTCGGCAGTAGGCGGTTGGCAGTCGGCAGTAGGCGGTCGGCAATAGGCGGTCGGCAGTAGGCGGTCGGCGGTAGGCAGTCGGCAGTGAAGAGCCGGCGTGAGGTGCGTTTGCGACTGGTCAAAGCACGTAAGCCTTCTTACTTTGACGTCGATGCGGCCCTCTATGCCATTTGCTCGACGGGCATGGGCCGCTGCTGGCATTGCGACCGGAAACTACCTGCTGCGGAAGAAGCGATTGACGTAGGCTGGCACGTGCAGCGAGTGGAAGGCGAGCGCGTAGCCAGCATCATCCTGGTTTGCCCGGCCTGCCGGCGCAAGCACCCGGAGCTGAGCGAAAGACAGTTCCTGCGCAACCTCCTTCCTCGCGTCTCTGACCCCGCTTAGTGATCCCTGCCAGTGCTTTCCTCCCTGCGCGTGCAGCGCTACGGCTCCGGTCATCCCCGCGAAAAGCTTGCCCTGAGCTTACCGAAAGGCGGGAATCCACGTGACGTGGGCCCCCGCTTCCGCCGGGGCGACGAGGATGGGGATTTTCATCAAATTGGGTGGGCCGCAGGCCCATGGTAACTCCGCCGAAAGTCGCGTCATTCCCGCGAAAAGCTTGCCCTGAGCTAGCCGAAGGGCGGGAATCCAGTTCCTCCTGGACTTGGGCCCTGCTTCCGCGGGGGTGACGGCCTGACTTTCATTTCTACTGGTGGACGCCAAGCCCATGACCACTCAGAACGACAGTGCGGCAGTCTCGTATTCAGCAAGCATTCGCCCGCGTCGAGTGATTGCCGCAGATTCCTCGTCTGAGAGCGGGCTGCTCTTCTTGGATGAGGCCGACAATGCAGGGGGAATCAGGGCCAGAGTTATGCCGATCGCTTTCAGGGTAACACCATGATTCTTCATAAATGCCTCCGACATTACTTGACCGCGCGGGAAGCTCAGCCGATCCTGCCTGCACCAAATCCTGCGGGGTGACCATCCGTGTGTTAATGGCGGTGAGTACCGCCGAGTCCGCAATGTCGTAACAAACCAGATAACTTATGCGCAAAGAGCATCACCACCGAGACACAGAGACACCGAGAGAAGCGAGTCGGCAGTGGGCAGTGGGCAGAGACCCCCCGGAACCAAGCTGGATTCTTCTTCACAATTGCCGTCTGCCCTTTTGCCTTTGCTCTTGAGCCTCTGTGTCCCGGTGTCTCCGTGGTTCCTTCAGACTCGCCGTTTGCCCTCTGCCTTGCTTTTCTCTGTGTCTCTGTGTCTCGGCGGTTCCCCCCGGGCTTAGACTTTTCGAACCGGACCCGCATAGCGTGCCAGCACCGGATCAACTGTCAGGAGAGCGATGCCTTCGACTGTTGCTTGTGCGACGAGAATGCGATCAAAGGGATCCTTGTGGATGGGAGGCAGGCTGTCGAGTGCGACGGCGTGTTCGCTGGTGACAGGCAGCTCGCCATAGCCGTTATCCAGCAGACCACGGCGCAACAAGCGCGGGTCAACACTAAAGTCCCGTCTGCCAAGTCGGCATTTGATGGTGATCTCCCACAGGCTGGCGACGCTGAAAATCAGCTCATTGGCAGGGTCCTCGAGCAGGGCTCGCGCCGGGCTTGGCAGTCGGTCAGGTTCACCAGCCGCCCAAAGCAGCAGGTGTGTGTCGAGCAGCAGCTTCATTCGACGCCTCCAAATAGCTGTTCGATCTCCGCGCTTCCCATCTGGTCAAAATCTTCCGGCACGGTGATCTGTCCTACCAGAAACCCGAGTCGGCGTACCTGTGCGCCAGTCGGAGTGTCCAGTGCGGTGACTTTGACCAGCGGCTTGCCGGCCTTGGCAATGAGGAACGGCTCGCCCTTGGCAGCTTCCTCGACTAAGCGCGAGAGATGAGTCTTCGCCTCGTGGATGTTCACAGTGCGCATTGGAAACCTCCTAGACTAAGTTTAATTAGTTTAGTCCAATCTATGCACCTTCGCAAGTGCTTATTGTCGGTTTCATTCACAATGCTGCAAACACTTTGCAAGCAGACTGCCCTGCCTAATTATGTTACGCCTTTTCCGGGCGCGTGCGCTGTGGCTGCGCCGGGCTCCTCAGTTTCGGTTCATCATGCGAATCAATAATGCAACGCCGACTGAGCCGAGGGCCAGCATCAGCAGAACAAGCCCGAGGGTCGGTTCAGATAGGACCGCTGCTGTCACGACGACCAAAGCGAATAGCCCAAAACTCCACGGTGAGCTTAGCTTTGACTCCCAATCTTCTTGCTCTTGAGTTTTGGGCCTTTTATCCGCCAACGTATAGGAAAAGAGCCAGCAGACAAAAACAAGTCCCTCAACAACCTTCGAGACTTTGGTAATGATGGCGTTTGGCCATGCCACAGATAACCACACACAAATTGCAAATCCTACAAGTACCGCCAGCGCGAGTTTCAAAAACCATGGCCGCGGGCGGGAACCGGCCCAGGACAAAGGCTCGTCACCATGCAACTTTGCTTCGAGGCCGAGCCCCTCCGCATTCCTTACGAATGCTCTTGCCGCTTGGTCTTCCCCGAGATCAAAAGAGACATCAACGAATTTGCCTTCGCTAAGGCGGCGGACAGCCGCATCTGCATCGCTCCCATCCATCCCTGCTTCCCTGATAAGAAGTTCCTTTAGCGGAACTTCAGGAGGAATTTGGTGGCCGTGTTGCGTAGCTCTGAGTCTGACGAGTGGCATTGTTACAAGCGCTGCGGTTCCGCCCTGTCCAGCCAAGCAGGTGCCCAACGTAGTCCGGAGCAAGAGCGGGCATCTTTCGTGCTCTACCGCGATCTTGCGCCTCCACCATACGTGAAAAAGATTCCTTCGTACCTTCTCGATAATTGGTAGCAGCTAGTTCCTGCAACTCCCAAGTTCGGCGAGCACCTGTCTGTAGCCGGTCCTGGCGAGGAAGCCCTCATGGCGAATGATGCGTTTCTGTGATTTTGATGCTGCTCGCCCCGAGCAGCACTGATTCAGGTCCGCTCCCTTTCGATTCGCACCTGTCCTTCCAGCCCAAGATCGCGGAGAGCCTGGCGCAGTTCCCTCTCAATGTTCACGATGTCCTGCAACCGGACAGTGAGAGTCGCTTCGAGGCCAAGAGAAAGCTCCAAGCCAGCCGTTCGCAACTTGGGAATCAGCTTCGTCCCTAGCTTATTCCACTGCTCGGGTGGGATGGTACCGCGCAAAGTGAGGCGCACAGTCTCAGGCGCAGTAGGGGCCACTGGTGGGGTCGGTCCGACCGGAGGACGTGTCGTAGGTTCGAGCACCAACTCTGGCGGCGGTGGAGGCTCGACGGCTTTAATTGGTTGCGGTGCGCCGCCTTTCAATACAGCGGCACGGTCCCGGGTCAGCAAGAACGTCTTGTCATCGAAGGCGACTTCTTCAGGGCCGACTCGCTCTTTCCACCAGACCCTTTCATAACTGCCGTCCGGTTTAGGCCCCGACGCAAGCCCGAAGTCCCCGTTTTCTACGAAGCTGACGATCTGCCGGCGCAGGACATCCTCCGGGTCGAGCAAGCGCGTGAGTGATCCATCGAGGAAACTCTGCCTGCACCCTTTGAGCGGCCAGGCGCCAGCTTGCTTCAACGCCTCAGGCCAGTTTCGCTGGAGATAGCCTGCACCGACAGATTCGTTCAGTAGCCCTTCAGCCTTGAGAGCGGCCACCACGCGTGCGCTCAAGCTGGGGGCTGCGCTGGCGTGGCCCGCGCCCAAGTCGATCTCTCTCAGCCCTTTTTCGCCTTGAGGGTCGGCGATCACGGCATGGCGATAACTTGCCCAGACTTCGTCTCGCAGAGCCTCCTCTGATTCCTTGATGTGACCAGTCACTTCCCTCAGATCTGATGGATCCAATTCGCTTCCGAGCGTCCCCGAAGAGATGTCTTCAGCTACCCGCTTCCAGGCGAGGTGCGTCTCGGCTTTGTCCCGCAGGGCGCGGCCGGGTTTCCTCACCAGCCACACTAAAGCTGCCGGGTAGAATCTGGGCGACTTTCCCCGCGAGCGAGTCCATTCGGCAAGTTTCTCTCTAGTTTGGTTGTCCGAGTCCCATTCAATCGTGGGGTCGAGAACCACGAGCGTCAGTTTCGGGCTGTCCGGCACTTCGTTCCCATCGGCAATCAACGGATACACTGGCACCACGTGGCCCTTCTCCGCTTCCTGCTTCACTGCGCTGTGGATTGCTTTGGCAACCTCAGCATCGTCAAGCGCAGCACGGCGGTCACCTACGACCTTCTTAAGTGTCGGCTTGTACCCAATGCGGAAGCCATCCGTTCCTAGTTTTCGGATGTAATACGCCCGCTTCTCCAAGGCGGCAGCGGCATTATCGATGGAGGTGACATCCAAGCCCGGCTCGCCGAGTGCGAAGCGAAGCTCCGGCAGATGCCCGGCTTTCTCCGCCGCGACCCCGGTGGACTCGAAGAGGATCGCCGCCCCGACGCGCCGGTGAATGTCCCGAAGGCCTCCCTTCGTGTCAGCGTCGAGAGCTTTCGCGTGGCTGTTGGCTCCCGCGATGTCCACTTCGATGGCGGGCAACAGCCTCTGTTCGCCGAGTTGACCGAGAATCGTCGCTTGAAAATCCGAAATATGGAGTGGCGCGGAGCCTAATGTGATCAGCGGCTCTCGCCGCGCCTGACGAAAACCTTCGCGGGCTGCCCAGGAAATCCACTGCGCAAACATCGCCAGCGTTCCCCGCGTTCGCTGGTAATGCGTCACACCCTGCCACTTCCGCTGGAAGACGGAAATCGTGGCGGGATGGAACGGGTAGGCCACTTCAAAGCGCGACTGCAAGTACTCTCTAGCCTTGGCGTCGGTGGTTGCGGTATCGACAGCGGTCCACTCGGGCGGAAGTTGGGCTCGCCGCTCAAAGCACCAGTCGGCGTAGGACTTCGAGACAGCCCTCCGCATACTGTCCTTTCCGAGGTCTTCAAAAAGCCGCCGTCGAACGACCTCGCTGATCTCGCTTTCGTCGTTGGCGATCAAATCCTTCGCCACCCTATTCACTACTTTGCTGATCCTATCCAGCCACTGCTCGTCGAATTCAGTCATCTCCAGGCGGCTGCGTGGCAGGCTCAGCATGGCCGCGCTGCCCGTTGTCCCCGTCATGGCGCGAACGGTGTTGTCGAGGAAGGAGTAAAAACCGTCCGCCAGGTCCCGATGACGGCTCATGAAGTTGAGTACTTCGTCGAACAGCAGGAGCACGCTTCCGCCTGCGGCTTGGAACAGGCGCTGGAGCGCCTCGGTTCCAGGTGCAGTTTGAGGCGTTTTCCCAAGCGCCTCGACTCCGGCAGGTCCGGCTAGTTGGCGCGCAAGGTCAATCCATGGCGTTTCACGGCCTTCGCCCGGATCCCAGGCATTGCCCACGAACACCGCAACTCGAGCGTTGGGAATCTGGCTGAGTCCAACGCCCTCCAGGAGCTTCTGCACATCGGGATGCGTAGCGGAAGCTTTGGGCTTGTCAATTAAATGGAAGAGCGCCGCAAGCGTGTGGGTCTTACCGCCGCCGAACTGAGTGATCAGGCTAAGGACTGGCGCAGTGTTTTGAGTCTGGCCGGCCAGCCGCCGCAGCACCAATCCCAGGTGTTCCGTCAGCGCGCGTGTGAATACCGTTCGGCTGAAAAACTGCTTGGGCTCGCGATAGTCTGCGGGGGCCTTCCCAGCGACAACCTGCTCTAAGGCGATGGCAAACTCGTCAGGGTTGAATGAGCGGCCTTCGCGGACCTCCGCGCGCGGCGTGGTCACTTTGTACCAGGGTTCCATCAGCGTTTCCTCCGCCGCAACGCTCCTTTAGGCAAAAGCGACCGCACGTGCTTGCGCACCCGCCGCGCCAGAGCCACCGCCTGCCGGGCTTCGGACAACGGAACGTCATCCCATCCCGGGTATCGGGGACCACTCGCGTACTGTCGCGAGGATTTGCTCACTCCCGGGCATATAGGACTTTCCCTTCCCTGACGGCGGGATATTCTATTGTCCCCACGGTTTCCTTGCGCCAAGCGAAGTCCTCCGGTGAGGTGACGATCACATCTTTGGCCACTGGGATGTCGTGCAGCGCGACCCGAATGTCGATCTGCTTCTCCCGTCGTGAACCCTGAACCGGCATGACCACCAGCAGATCCACATCGCTATCCCGGCCGGCGTCTCCGCGGGCATGGGAACCGAATAGGATTACCCGCTCTGGCCGGAACTGCCGCACAATCCTCCGGACCATCGCCTGGATCGCTCGATCGACGGAATGGCTGCCTTTGCGCATCGGCCTGAACCTCACCTGGGAACTGCCAATAGCATAGCATCAAGCAGGCGCTTTTCTTCACTGTCCTTGGGGTATAGGGCCGAGAGAGCGTTGGCGAGGCGGAGGAAGTCGGGGCTGCGCTGGGTTTCGGTTTCGAGCATGGCTCGTAGCGCTGTAGCCTGGCCGCCGGCCTGGAGCAGCATTGCGGCGTGAACACGATCCAGAGTCGTTGCCTCGCGTGGTGGGGCGGGCTTTCCTCCGCCACTGGTAACACCCGCCTTAGGGGCGCCGCTTTGCTTCCGAGTCTTCATAGGCACGTCCGGCACGCGCTCCTGATCCGGGAAGAGCGCGAACTGGGGGCTCTCGCCGTGGCTGCGCTCGATGGCCTGGGCGACAGCCTCGGTCCCAGCCTCGCCGAAGAGCTTTTCACGGCGTTCCTGCACAGGAATCAAACGCACGGTGCCTTTCTTGGTCTCAATGATGCGACCCTCCCAGTTTTCCAGGTGAATACCCAACGGTTGTGCAAATCGTCTCACAACGTCGTACAACAGTACCGGTCCCGAGCCGCGAGCGTCAGCGAGCGGTCCTGCACTGCCAGCCAGCGGTTCCTCCTCCTCGGCGCTCTCCGCCTCGCTGACGGCCGCGGCCCCGTTGCTCGGCCGCTCGCTGACGCTCGCGGCTCCGTTTCCGCCCGTGCTTTGCAACGTCCACAGGAACAGCGCCGTTAGCCGCGCGTCCTCTTCCAGTGCGCCCGCTGCGCTATTGCGCGCCTTGGCCTCCGCCGTGCCCAGGACTTGCTGCAGGGCCGTGCGGCCCACGACTTCCCATACGTAGGACAGGAACCCGCGCCTCGCGCCTTCAGTACGGGCTTCAGGGTTCCGGCCAAGCCCCACCTCCTCGCCTTCCGCCGTCTCGACTTTGTCGTATTTGCTGAAGAGTTCCAGTGCCGGACCGATGCAGGAAAAAACCAGGTCTGCACCGCGAATGGCTTCGCCCGAAAGCCGCTCCATCCAGTCGCCAATGTGATTCGGCAGTTCGCGGAGAACGTCTTCCCATCCTCCAGTCCCGGCGCTCGCCGGTCGTGGTCGGCAGACCAAATGAACGCTCGCAGCCAGGGCCGCCGAATCCAGTGCGCGGAGCCTGCCTGGGCGTTCGGTTGTGACGGGCCACGAAGCCGTGACCGTCCAGCCACCGCTCAACATGCCGGAGATCAAAGCCTCCCAGCCTTCGGTGGTCTTATGCGCAAAAACGACAGCGCCGATCCCATCTTCACTAAGGAGCTGCCGTCCTTTCGCGAACGATTGTGCCATCGATTCTTCGAAGAAGACCTTGTCCTTCGCACGCCCATCCGGGGCCCGTTTTGCCCCATCTTCTACTATCTCGGGACACTTTGGCGTTAATGGGTTTCCGGGCTCGGAGGGATTGCGGAGGAGAGGATTCTCCGGCAGTGTTCGCCGGAGCCATACGAAAAAGAAGTCCGATAAATCAGCGTATGGGACGGCATCGTAGTACGGCGGATCCGTGAACCAGATCGACGCAGAGCTGTCGGGTAGAATGCTGGCGCGCGCGTCAGCATTCTGAACCTCACCTTTTCTAGCCAGCACGGAGGTCAACGCTTCCATGACCAAAACTACCCAATCGATTGCACCTTGAAACCCTCCTGAAGATTCTGTGAGCGGAAAACTTTCGCAGAAGTCCCAGATTATTGGCAGAGCAGCACGTCCGAACGTGCTACGGACGAAGTCACCCGCCCATGTTGTCAGCGACGAGTTAAAGTCAGAGCAGCGACTAAGCGCCAGCGCGACCGCGGCCCTCGCAGGCCCGTCTTGTTTGGGTCCTGTCTTTGCTTCGTGGAAGAATCTTGCGAAGGTTAGCAACGCCAGTCGCTGTCGGGCGGTGAACAGGTCGCCCCACTGGAGCATGCCGTAGCGCTGGACTCGAAAACCCAGCGTACCCACGGGGGGCAGCGGCTCATCGGGCACAGGGCACAGGCCCTTGCGCCCGCCTCGCTCCCAGTCGTCCAGGAGTTTTTTGAGCCGTTGTTGGGCTTTCCACAAGGCCTCGTAGTCGCGCTCGGTCGGCAACCGGTATTGGCGGCCCCGCTCGCTCACGCCCCGCTCGCTCACGCCCGCGGCTCCGTCAATACAGTCGGCGACTTCGGAGCCGCGAGCG
>Ga0187784_10000876_pt1 | contig 23200 bp, 18 predicted proteins | sample 1015_SJ02_MP15_2_FD_132964 | JGI IMG/M metagenome (GOLD analysis project Ga0187784, IMG submission 132964) | Tropical peat soil microbial communities from peatlands in Department of Meta, Colombia - 1015_SJ02_MP15_20_MG | ecosystem: Environmental > Terrestrial > Soil > Wetlands > Peat | place... | reverse complement strand
TGGGTGCGTTTCTTCTGCTGGCGTGCGACGTGCGCATCGGCGCGCTCGGGAAATTCCGGATCGGGCTCAACGAGGTCACGATCGGCATTTCACCGCCGCGGTTCGCAATTGAATTGGCGCGAAACCGGCTCCACCCCGCGTGGCTGAGCCGCACCGTGACGCTCGGCGAGATGTTCGAGCCGCAGGACGCGGTCATCGCCGGATTCCTCGATCGCGCGGTGCCTGTTGCCGCGATCGACGAGGCGCTCGACGAAATCCTATCCGCGCTCAAGGGCGTCAATGCACCAATGCACGCGCTTGCCAAACATAATTTGCGCAAACAGACCATGGCGGCGATGCGCGAGGCGATCGACGCCGATCTGACGATCGAGGCCTATCGGGCCCGTGCGGCCAAGCTCGCCGGCGTCACCCTGCCCCCGCCCGGTCGGTAACGCGCGCCCGTCGCCGCCGCTGCAAAAACGAACTAAGGCGGGCCGCAGCCGACGTCATCGACCGTGCGGGATTTCAAGGAACGGGCCACGCAGGAACGAGCCCAAGCGTCCTCGCAGCACAAAGGCTCTCGCCGACACAAAACTTCGGGCTAAGGCGCCAGTATCATCGGAACCTGATTCGCGATGGAAATCTCCGCGCCTTCGCGGAACGCGGTCCAAAGCCAGCGGATCACATCGTCATCCGAGAGTGGATCGTTGTCGGTTGCTCGAAACCAGGTTCTATAATCGTTGCGCATGTCCGCGTATCCCCGCGGCGTCGCAGCTACGTCCATTGTCGACATGTCTTTGATTGTCGCAAGTTCGCTCAAAAGACGCACGCTGCTTCCGACAAACATTGGCTCGTCTTGAACCGGAGCCAATTCCCTTGGCGAGTCAAACGCAATGGGAAGCCATACGGACAGCAACCACCAGGGTAGATTGCGGAACGCCGTCTTCTGCATGGCGTCGGCTTCCGAAAGACCTTCAAGGCCGGCTGCGTAGTGGATGAAAAAATCGATTGCCGAGACGCGTAACACTGAGATCATTGTGTCTTTGCCGGCAGGCTCGGGCGCAGACTTCGCCATAAAACGTGAGAACCATCCGGAGCGTGCGTGGGGTCGGGGCCAATTCTTCAATCCAATGTGTCGGCAAATGCGCGCAACTTGTTTCTGTGTTTCCGGATCCAGCGGCCCGATAATGAGATCAGATGCCACGGCCTACTCTCGCTATGCCTGTTCAATCCCGTCGGTATTTCAACTTCCCACGTCGATGCGTCACGGAGACGACGATAAACAAGAGGACCGACATTTGGCCGCCGAACCGCGCCGCTCGATTCGAGCGGTGCCAATATATTCTGTCGCCGACAAGATGCGGCACGAAGTCGAGCGAGAAACCCCACTTGGCCTCCATCGCAGCACCCTTCAGCAACTGCATCTCGAACATGCGCCGAATCGGTGCGGTCGAGCCGTCGACCCAGCGACGCGGCGCAACCTGAACAAAGCCTAACGCCTGCAAGGGCGAATTCAGATGGCTTGCGACGATCGCATCGCGCTCGGCCGGGCGCAGCAGATTGAACTCACGCGGAGGCTCAAGGTCGGGCTTCCTCTCAGGCAACTGCTGACGCGGCTCCGCCGGTGCGGACGGTGCGCCGACCCCGCGCAGCAAGCCCGCAACCACTGACCAAAGCCACATTGGCATTGCCCCCAAAACTCTTATACCGTATGTTCCCTATTTGTTCTCGTCAAGCGGGAAAGCAAGCCAGTTCGTTTTTGCCCAAGGGGGGAAGTGATGACTTCTTTCGATCGGACGCCGGACACGCCTCAGCAATTCGGATACAAGGTCTCGTGGTTTGCCGTGAAGGCCCCCGATCCCGCCTCCGTCCTGCACGCACTTAAACTTGCGGAGGCAACGCCGAGCAACTGGGCATCCGGCCTTGCGGTTGTGTACAGCCGTTCACGGGAAAGCGATCCTTGGGTGTTCGTAGCACCGCCGGTGAGCGGCTGGGTCTTAGCGGTCAGCACTTCATGGCCATATCCGGTAGCGGGCGAAGCTCCATCTCAAACCGAATATCAATATGACATCGGGAGGAAATTTGACGTCTTGTTCTCTCGCTTGATAAAGCGCTTTGACGATGTTCAGTTCTTTGGCAGCCACCGCGTGAGTGGCTTCGTGACATGGGCGCGCGCTTTAAACGGCGAACCGGTGCGAATCTTTGCTTATGCCGACGAGGTTATGGCAAACGTCGGTGAGCAGACGGCAGAAGAGGCAAGATTGGGGCTTGCCAATCTGAGTGGTCTTTCGCCATCCGATGCTTCGGACAGAATGTTCGAAATAGCGAACGAGCAGGACGCGGAGGTTGAGAGGCTGATCGCAGGCGGACTCTCTCGACGGGAAGCGCTGGCAAGACTTCACCAAGACAGCCGCGACGCGATCCCTAACGAAACCGACGTGACGGACCTTGCGGCTTTTTGGAGCATCAACCCCGCGGAGGCGTTGGATCAAGACGATCCAACCGATTTGGGACTTGCAGTTCGCTTGCCGAAAGATTTGGTCCAGTGACGCCGGCTAGTCCGGGACAGTCATTCTCCAAGAGCGCGGCACGTTATTCGCAACGGTCCAAGGCAAGTCTCACCGCTGCGCCAGCTGTCGCGGCGTCTTGCGTTTCAGGAATGACGACGGTTCTGTCCGGCGGAAGGTCTCTGAAATACTCTGGCTTGTCACGTTTGTGCGGTTGGATGGATATTTTCCCCTCCGATCTTTCGGCCCGACACCAGTCCATGTTCTTGTAAGCATCCCGTTTCGTCTTGTAGCCGTAGCGCTTCATAAAATCGCTATGCCATTTCCGAGTGCATTGGGTAAATCTCTGCCACTCAAAGAATTCGGGCTCATCGGCGGGCCAGATGAATCGGCTCCGGTCCAGCGCTCCCACTAGTGCCCGTCCCAGCACGTCTTCGCTCGCGTCCGGTGGCAGATAGATAACATACCCTTCATTTTCAGGGAGAGCCCTGCGATATCCGGACATCGGCTCAATGGAAATGAATCGTTCCGTCCTGTGGACATCGGCCCACTGAGTGAACGGCAAACGCTCTGTCGAACTCATTATGTAAATCCTTCTTATTCTCTGATCCTTGTGATCACCACCGAAACGCCATGCCTTCTGCCGTAGCCTAGGCGCCTCTCCGACAGCCGGTTCCTGAGAGAGACGAATCCGCCATGCTGGCCCGCCGCCGCTGAACAACATGGCTGTGCCGGCAACAGCGATCATCGATTCGGGCAAATTGCCGACGCGGACAATTTCGCCGTTTATCGCGCCTTGATAGAGGGTGAGCGCCGCGGAGAGCAGGTTGCCCTGTGCGCTTGGGGGCTTATAATCGTAGGCAAGCCAAAACGACAGGCGGTTCTGAAGAAACAAATACTCCGCAAGCGCGCGTTCCTTTTCTGCCGGCGAAAGATTACCGCCCGTTCGCCCTAACGCATCGCCGAATTGAATGACCTCCTTTGCGAAATCGACCGGCCCAAGGTCGTCGTACTTTCTCTCGAACGTCTGTTCGAGGGATGTTGGCTCTGCAGCAACTTCGTCTCCCTTTGCGTCTGACAACACGGCCGCATCGTTCGGTGATGCATTCTCGGCGACGCGTTGCCGTCGATCCGAAACGCGCGGCTCAGATCCCGCTGCACCGTCATGTCAGGCCCAGCACGTCTCTGGCGCGCGGCGCCAACGCGTCGCGCCGGAACGGGTTTACCACAGCGATGGAGCCGAACCGTGCACCGTCAGCCATATCCTCCGAGAAGATTGTGGTGCAGCCGGCTTCCGCGGCAGAGGCGAGCAGCGCCGCATCCCAGAACGAAAAACGACCCTTCGGAGCCTCTTCCAATGCTGCGCGCACAGCATGGACCGAGTAAGGAAACGACTCAAAGCCAGCCATCAATTGCGCCGCCCGTGTCCCTGCGTCCCTTGCACCAAGCTTCAACTTGGTAGTCGCTGCGGCGTAAAACTCCCCGACGACCTGAAGCGCCAGCGGACAATCGAGCGTGGCTGCCATTTCGATGATGCGCGCAGCCAGTTCGCGTTTGCGTTCCTCGCGCGCATCAACGGCATAGATCAGGATATTCGTATCAAGAGTAAACCGCTCACCGTTCATGCAGTTCGTCGCGGGTCCAGCGGGGTTCGCCTGCCGAGTTTCCTGGTCTTGTGCGAGCCGACTTGAGAAACGCCCGAACGGCGCGCTCCTGGGTCTGCGTCAGCTTGCGAGTCGCGCGTCTTTCACGCGAAGGACAAATCTCCACCGCGGGCTTGCCGTTCCTCAGCACCAGCACGCGTTCGCCCGTTTCCTCTATTTGGCGTACGAGGCGGGAAAATCCCTGATTGGCTTCGCGAAGATTGAGCTGCTTCATGGCGTTTTTGTAGCACATACGTAGCACGGATGCAATATTGCCTTGGGAGCCGCATTTACCTTCACTCCCACTCGATCGTCCCCGGCGGCTTCGAAGTGATGTCGTAGACCACGCGATTGACGCCCTTCACTTCGTTGACGATGCGGGTGGCGACCGTGCTGAGAAAATCCATGTCGAAGCGATAGAAGTCGGCAGTCATGCCGTCGGTCGAGGTCACCGCGCGCAGACCGACGACATAATCGTAGGTGCGGTAATCGCCCATGACGCCGACGGTGCGCACCGGCAATAGCACCGCGAACGCCTGCCAGATGTCGTCGTAAAGGCCGGCGCGGCGGATTTCTTCGATGAAAAGATCGTCGGCGCGGCGAAGGATATCGAGCTTCTCTTTGCTGACGGCTCCCGGACAGCGGATGGCGAGGCCGGGCCCCGGGAAGGGATGGCGGCCGACGAACGCCTCGGGCAAATCCAGTTCGCGGCCGAGCGCGCGCACCTCGTCCTTGAACAGTTCGCGCAACGGCTCGACGAGCTTCATGTTCATGCGTTCGGGCAACCCGCCGACGTTGTGATGCGACTTGATGGTCACCGACGGCCCGCCGGCGAACGATACGCTTTCGATCACGTCCGGATAGAGCGTGCCCTGTGCAAGAAACTCGGCGCCGCCGACCTTTTTCGCCTCGGCTTCAAAAACGTCGATGAACAATTTGCCGATGGTCTTGCGCTTCTGCTCCGGATCATCCACGCCATCGAGCGCCTTGAGGAAAAGCTCTTCGGCGGCGACGTGCATCAGCGGAATATTGTAATGGCCGCGGAACAAGGCGACCACGCGCTCGCCCTCGCCGAGCCGCAGCAGGCCGTGATCGACGAAGACGCAGGTGAGCTGATTGCCGATCGCCTCGTGGAGGAGGACGGCGGCGACCGCGGAATCGACGCCGCCCGACAGTCCGCAGATCACCCTGCCCTTGCCGACCTGGCGGCGGATTTTCTCGATCGCCTCGTCCTTGAACGCCCGCATGGTCCAATCGCCGGAGCAGCCCGCGATCTTGCGCACAAAATTACGCAGGATGGCCGCCCCGTGCGGCGTGTGCATCACTTCAAGATGAAATTGCGTGGCATAGAAGCGCCGCGCCTCGTCGGCGATCATGGCGATCGGCGCATTGGCCGATGTTCCGACCGCTGCGAACCCCGGCGGCAGCGTGGTGACGCGGTCGCCGTGGCTCATCCAAACGGGATAGCGCTGCCCCACGTCCCACACGCCTTCGTACAGCGCTGATGGTTTCGTCACCTCCACCTCGGCGCGGCCGAATTCGCGATGATGGCCGCCCTCGACTTTGCCGCCGAGCTGCTGCGCCATCACCTGCTCGCCGTAGCAGATGCCGAGCACCGGAACACCGGCATCATAGATCGCCGGCGGCGCGAGGGGGGCATCCTGATCGAGCACGGAGGCGGGTCCGCCGGACAGAATCACGCCCTTCGGTCGCACCTGCCGCAGCGCAGTCTCCGCCTTCTGGAACGGCACGATCTCGCAGTAGACGGATTCCTCACGCAGTCGCCGCGCGATCAGCTTGGTGACCTGCGAGCCGAAATCGACGATGAGGACGGTATCGTGCATAGCCGTGAAGAACGGTATGTGCGGCTGCGATTGGCCGCGGTCAAGGGCGCGGCGGTGGCTCGTCCACGATTATGAGGTGCGGCGCATGACAGCGACGAAAAACCCATCCGTATCGGTCCGCCGCGGGGTCATCAATAATCCCCCCTCCGACACGAGCGACGCCCGGCAAAACAGCATGGCGCGCTCGCCAAGCGCTGCGGCGGCGATGTCGCGCGGCGGCATGGTCGAGAAATCCGGATGCCGCGACTGGAAGGCGCGGATTTGGTCGCCGTTTTCCTCAGCCAAGATCGAGCAGGTGATATAGGCGATACGCCCGCCCGGCTTGACGAGCGCGGCGGCGCGATCAAGCGATGCGGCCTGCTGCTTGATGCGTTCAGTCAGCGCCCCCGGACGCACGCGCCACTTGGCGTCCGGATTGCGCCGCCAGACGCCCGTCCCGGTACACGGCGCGTCGATCACGACCAGATCGATGCGGCCTGCGAGGTCGCCGAGGACATCGGCTTCGCCGCGCGGGGCGCGCACCTGCACATTGCGCGCACCGGCCCGCGCAAGGCGATCATGGATCGGCGCGAGCTGCCGCTTGTCTACGTCGGTTGCGTAAATCTGGCCGCGGTTCTCCATCACGGCGGACAACGCCAAGGATTTTCCGCCAGCGCCGGCCGCCAGATCGACGACCTGTTCGCCCGGCTTGGCGCCGGCGAGCAGCGCCGCAAGCTGCGAGCCTTCATCCTGGATCTCGATTGCGCCCTTGCGAAACAACGGCTCGGCGTGGATGGCGGGATTCTTCGCTTCCGCCGCAAGCCGCATGCGCAAGCCGATTGGCGACCACCGCGTCGGCTCGGCGTGAAGGTGCGCAAGCTTCGGCAATACCTCCTCGCGCTCGGCTTTGAGCGTGTTGACGCGCAGGTCAAGCGGCGCCCGGCTCGCAAGCGCCGCACCTTCGGCCGCGCGTTCCTCGCCGAACACGCGGGAGAAATGGGGATCAAGCCATTCCGGATAATCGCCCAGAACCGGCGCGGGTGCGCCGGCGGCCATTTCGCCGGCCAGCGCCGTTTGCTCCACTACCGTCAACGGCGCAGGCGCAAAGCGCGCCCCGCTGCACAGAGCGGCGACTTCTTCGACGCTCAAGCCGCGCTCGCGACGCAGCATGCCGATGAGGATCGCGCGCGGCTTCGTTTCGCCCATCAGCCAGGCCGACGACGATTTGCGACGCAATGCGTCGTACGCAAGGCCGGCGATCGCAGCGCGGTCCGCCGAGCCGGCGAAGCGATGCGCGAGGCCCCAATCCTTGAGCGCATCCGCCGCCGGCCGCCGGCGCGCCTCGATATCGGCAATGACCTCGATGGCGGCCGAAAGACGAGCGGCGGGAGTCATGCGGTCCGAATTCTCAGGTGCCGCTCAGCACCTGCACGATGTAAATCGCCCACATGACGATGAGCGCGGCCGCGGATACGGTGAAAAATGCGCTGCGCAGCCGAACGATATTACTGGTGATGTGGATATAGGCCTGCAAGACGCGGAAGATTACGAAAATCCACGCCAAAACTACAAAAACAACGCCCGCGTGCCTCGTCACCCATTCGAGGGTCGTCAGCACATAAAACAGGACGGGAAGTTCGAATTGATTGGCAAAGGAGTTCGCCGCTTGCATGGTACGCGCCGGCCAGTTCGGCTGGCGCAGCGACACATCCTGCGGCTTGACGGCGCCGGAACGATAATCGGCGGTGCGGAGCGCGCCCATCCGCAGCATCAGCGCGAAGGTTAGAATGACTTCAGCGAACAGCGGCAACAGAACGGCTGAAAGCGACATCGGCCCGCCTCAAGGTTGATGATCACCTTTGTTATCACGCCGCCTATGTCGCCGCCACGACCATCCTGCGAGCGCGACTATTCGCGATTCGGATAGTTGGGACTCTCGCGCGTGACGGTGACGTCATGCACGTGGCTCTCGCGCAGGCCCGCGCCGGAAATGCGCATGAATTCCGCTTTGGCGTGAAACTCGACAAGGTTCTTTGCTCCGACATAGCCCATGGCCGCGCGCAGGCCGCCGGTGAGCTGGTGCAAAACATTGGCGACGGGTCCCTTATAGGGCACCTGGCCTTCCACGCCTTCGGGCACGAGCTTGAGCGTATCCTTGATCTCCTGCTGAAAGTAGCGATCGGCGGAGCCGCGCGCCATGGCGCCGACCGAGCCCATGCCGCGATAGGATTTGTAGGAGCGGCCTTGATAAAGAAAAACTTCGCCGGGCGTCTCGTCGGTGCCGGCAAGGAGCGAGCCGATCATGGCACAATCGGCGCCGGCCGCCATCGCCTTGGCGAGATCGCCGGAGTATTTGATGCCGCCGTCGGCGATTACCGGGGTGTCGGTGCGTTTCGCCGCTTCCACCGCATCCGCGATCGCGGTGAGTTGCGGCACGCCGACGCCGGCGATCACCCGCGTGGTGCAGATCGAGCCTGGCCCGATCCCGACCTTGACCGCATCGGCGCCGGCATCGATCAGCGCCACTGCGCCGTCGACGGTGGCCACATTGCCCGCGACCACCTGCACGGCGTTCGACAAGCGCTTGATGCGGGTCACGGTATCGAGCACGCGCCGCGAGTGGCCGTGCGCCGTATCGACGACGATGAGATCGACGCCGGCTTCGACCAGCGCCTCGCTACGGACGTAGCCGGCTTCGCCCACGCTGGTGGCAGCGGCAACGCGCAGCCGGCCTTGCTCGTCCTTGCATGCATTCGGATTCGCCACTGCCTTTTCGATGTCCTTCACCGTGACGAGGCCGACGCAACGGTAATCGCGGTCGACCACCAAGAGCTTTTCGATGCGGTGCTGGTGCAGAAGGCGCTTGGCCTCTTCCTGGCTCACGCCCTCGCGCACGGTGACCAGGGCGTCCTTGGTCATCAATTCGGAAACCTTTTGCTGCCGGTCGGTGGCAAAACGCACGTCGCGGTTGGTGAGGATGCCGACCAGCTTGCCGGGGTGTGCGTTGCCGCCACCCACGACGACTGGAATTCCCGAGATGCGGTTTTCCTGCATCAGCGCCAGCGCATCGGCGAGCGTCGCCTCCGGATGAATGGTGACCGGATTCACCACCATGCCCGATTCGAACTTCTTGACTTGGCGAACCTGCGCCGCCTGCACGGCGGGGTCGAGATTGCGGTGGATGACGCCGATGCCGCCGGCCTGCGCCATGGCGATCGCCATTTGCGCCTCGGTTACCGTGTCCATGGCCGAGGCGATGACCGGGATATTGAGCGTAATGCCGCGCGTAATACGCGAACGGATGTCCACCTCCGAAGGCAACACGTCCGACAGGCCGGGCCTGATCAGCACGTCGTCGAAGGTCAGGCCCTCGCGAGGATTCTCTTTGGTCATTGCCAACTCCGCTTGCGCCCGCACAATCATGGCGGACTTGCTGGGCGGGCACCTCGAAGAAACCGACCGGAAAGACGAAAGCACTGCGGGTGGAGCACTCACCCTGCCCGCCTGCTCGTCCACCTCGATGGCCCGCTTGGGTTGGCGGCGGTTCCTAGCATGTCGGCGCCCGGATTCATAGATGGTGCTGCTCCGCTTGGCCGGCCAGTGCGCGGCAGAGTAGATTGACTGTAACCGAGCTGGAGCAATGCGAGAAAGGATCACGCGTTTTGCTCATCCTGCCTGACGAAACCTTGATTCCGCGGCCACTGTTTTCCTTCCGTCCGGGCGCCGGCGTCATGCTGGGCCTTGCCGTTGCGCTGGCGCTGGCGGTCGTCGCGCGCGCGCAGGAGGCAACGGACGAGCGCCGCTGCACCGGGCAATCGCGCGCCAGCAACGAGGAGCGCATCACCTCCTGTACGAAGCTGATCGAGTCCGGCCGTTATCAGCCGGCCAATCTGGCGGTCCTGCGCCACAATCGCGGCGTGGCATGGCGCGCCAAAGGCGATCTTTCCAACGCGCTCGCTGACTTCACGGAGGCCGTTCAGCTCAATCCCGACTACGCGCGCGCCTTTGCCGACCGCGGCAGCGCGCGGTTGGCGCAGCACGACCTTGACGGCGCCGTCGCCGATCTCGATGCGGCGATCAGGATCGACGGCGGTGATGCCGGCGCGCTCATGACGCGCGGCAACGCTTTCGACGAGAAGGCGGACTTCGACCGCGCCATCGCCGATTACAACGAAGCGATACGCCTGTCGCCGAACTACGCAGCCGCCTACTTCAATCGCGGGCTGGCGTTGCGCCGCAAGGGCGATTTCGACCGCGCCATCGCCGATTACGATCAGGCCATCAGGCTCGACGCGAAGAACGCCGCCGCCTTTAACAACCGCGGTATCGGCTGGTTCGAAAAGGGCGACTTTGATCGCGCCATTGCCGATTATAATCAGGCGCTGCGCCTCGACGCCGGTTTTGCCGCCGCCTACAACAATCGCGGCGACGCCTGGCGCGCCAAGAGCGACATGGTGCGCGCGCTCGCCGATTTTGATCGCGCTGTCCAGCTTTCACCGCAATTCGCGCTTGCCTACGGCAATCGCGGGCTCGTTTATTACCAGAAGCGGGACTACGACCGTGCCATCGCCGATTTCGATGCGGCGATCCGCTTCGACCCGGGCAATGCCGAAGCCTACGGCAACCGCGGCAACGCCCACGACGATAAGGGCGAACGCAATGCCGCTATCGCCGACTACAACGAGGCGATCCGGCTCGATCCGAAAAATGCCCGCTTCTTCTATGATCGCGGCATCGCGTTCCGCCGCGATCGCGCCCTTGATCGCGCCATCGCCGATTTGAACGAAGCCATCCGGCTCAATCCGCAGCATGCCGGCGCTTATAACGAGCGCGGATATGCCCTCTACCAGAAGCACGATTTTGCGCACGCGATTGCCGACTACGATCAGGCGATCAAGCTCAATCCGAAATTCGCCGTCGCCTACAACAACCGCGGCAATGTCCTCGATGACAACGGCGAGCCCGACCGCGCCGTTGCCGACTATAACGAGGCCTTGCGCATCGACCCGACCTATGCGGCGGCGTTCTACAACCGCGGCATCGCCTGGCGGCACAAAGGCGACCTCGATCGCGCCATCGCTGACTACGACCAAGCGATCAAGCTCAATCCGACGGCTGCGGCCTACAACAACCGGGGCAGCGCCTGGCTCGCCAAGGGCGAGAGCGAGCGCGCCGTCGCCGATCTCGACCAGGCGCTCACACTCGATCCGCGCTCGGCCGATGCTTACATCAATCGCGGCAACGCCCGGCGCGAACGCTCGGATTTTGCCGACGCCGTCGCCGATTACACGCGCGCCATCGAACTGTCGCCGAGGGCTGCGCTCGCCTACTATAATCGCGCCTGGGCGCATTACCTCGCCGGCGACAACGTCCAGGCGCTGGCCGACGCCGATCGCGCCATCGCGCTCAACGCGCATTCGGCAAGCGCCTTTTCGACGCGCGGGCTTATTCGCGAGCGGCTCGCCGATCCCGCGGGCGCCGTTGCCGACTTCCGCAAGGCGCTGGAGATCGACCCGTCATTCCAGCAGCCCGCCGACGGCCTGGCGCGGCTCAAAGCCGACCCCGCCGCAGGTCGCTGATCGCTTATGTCCGTGAATATGCCGCCCAGCCCTTACAACCGCGTCGTTCCGCTCATCGTCGCGGTCGCGTTGTTCATGGAAAACATGGACTCCACCGTGATCTCGACATCGTTGCCGGCGATAGCGCGGGCGCTCGGCACCAATCCGCTGGCGCTTAAGCTTGCGGTCACCTCCTATCTGCTTGCGCTCGCCATCTTCATCCCGGCGAGCGGGTGGACGGCCGACCGCTTCGGCGCGCGCAACGTTTTTCGTATCGCCGTCGCCGTATTCGTGGTGGGATCGATCGGCTGCGCGCTCTCGCGCTCGCTCGACGAATTCGTGCTCGCACGCATCGTTCAAGGCGCGGGCGGCGCGATGATGACGCCGGTTGGTCGCCTTATCCTGGTGCGCAGCATCGACAAGCGGCTCCTGGTCGATGCCATGTCGATGGTGACCATACCGGCCCTCATCGGCCCAATTTGCGGCCCCCCGCTCGGCGGCTTCATCACGACTTACGCATCGTGGCACTGGATTTTCATCATCAACGTGCCGATCGGTCTTCTCGGCTTGGCGATGGCCACGCGCTACATTGCGGATACGCAAGCCGAGCGTCCGGCGCCGTTCGACGTCGTCGGCTTCATCTTGTCCGGGCTCGGCATCGGCGGGCTTGCGTTCGGCCTTTCGGTGATGGGACTCGAATTTCTGCCCATGGCCGTGGTCGGCGCGCTTCTGATCGTCGGTGCGGTCGCAACGGCGGGCTACATCGTGCATGCGCGGCGGAAGGCAGCGCCCATTCTCGATTTGCGGCTGTTCAAGCTGTCGACGTTTCGCGCCAGCATCTTCGGCGGCTTCATGTTTCGGCTCGGCATCGGCGCGCTGCCGTTTCTACTGCCGCTTTTGCTCCAGATCGGCTTCGACCTGACGCCGTTTCAATCCGGACTGGTCACCTTCACCGGAGCGCTCGGCTCATTGTCCATGAAAGCTGCCGTCGCCGGCGTGCTCAGACGCTTCGGCTATCGTCCCGTGCTGGTCTATAATAGCTTGGTCAGCGCCGCCTTTCTCGCCGCCTGCGCCAGTTTTATGCCGGGCATGCCGTTTGCAGCGATGATCGCGATCCTGCTTGCAGGCGGTTTCTTTCGATCATTGCAATTCACCGCCGTCAATACCATTGCCTATGCCGAGATCGAGCCGTCGCTGATCAGCCGGGCGACGACGCTTGTCTCCGTCGGCCAGCAACTGGCGCTGTCGACAGGCGTCGCCGTTGGCGCGCTCGTCGTCGAAGCCACGCTGCGGTGGAAGCACGAGACGGCGATGGGAGCGGCCGATTTCCCGCCGGCGTTCCTCACGGTCGGCGCGCTAACCGCTCTTTCGGCGTTGATCTTCGCGCGTCTTGCGCCGGAGGCCGGCGCCGAACTCGCCGGACGTAAAGCGGCGGAGAAAAACTCCTAGAGAGCATGATCCGGAAAAAGCCCGCCCCCGGACTTGATCCGGGGGCGGGCACCGGTTTTCCGAAAAGATCATGCTCAATCAAAATATTTCGATTCGACTTCATGCCATCGCGCTTTAAAGCAGCGCCGCCCGGCCGCGGAAGCCGCGAGCGAGCAGATAAAGTTCAGCCGAATCGCTGCGGCTTGCCGGCGGCTTAATGTGCTTGACGCTCGCGAAATCATGCTTGAGCTGCGAAAGAAGGCCGGCTTCGGTTCCGCCTTGCAGGACCTTGCAAAGGAAACTTCCGCCCGGAGCGAGCACCTCGCGCGCGAATTGCGCCGCCGCTTCCGCCAGCGCCATAATGCGCAAATGATCGGTCTGCCGATGGCCGGTGGCATTGGCGGCCATGTCGGAGAGAACGACGTCGACCTTTCCCTGCGCCTTGCCGCCAAGCATCGCTTTGAGGCGCGGCGGCGCGCTTTCGTCAAGAAAATCGAGCTTGAGGAATTCGACGCCCGCGACCGGCTTCATGTCGAGGATGTCGAGCGCCACCACGCGCCCGCTCGCGCCGACGCGCTGCGCCGCGATTTCGCTCCAGCCGCCGGGCGCCGCCCCGAGGTCGACGACGCGCGCGCCCGGTTTGAGCAAATGAACCCTGTCGTCGATCTCGGCAAGCTTAAACGCGGCGCGGGAGCGAAGCCCCTCGCGCTTGGCGCGCGCCACGTAGGGATCGTTGATCTGGCGTTCGAGCCAAGCGCGCGAAGACGGCGTCCGGCGTTTCTCTCGCTTGAGCCGCGCCATGGTGCGTCAGGCTTCGCCCCACACGCCGTCGGCACGCATCATTTCGACCAGCATGCCCTCGCGCAACCCGCGATCGGCGACGCGCAGTCGCGGGCAAGGAAAAAAACGGCGAATGGCGTCAAGGATGGCGCAACCGGCGAGCACCAGATCGGCCCGTTCAGCACCGATGCAGGGATTGGCCGCCCGCTCATCGAAGCTCATGGCCATGAGCTCGGCGACGACGCGCGACACGTCGCCGTCGGAAAGCCAGCAGCCGTCGACGCGCCGGCGATCATAGCGTCTGAGTTTTAGAAATACTCCGGCGATCGTCGTCACCGTGCCCGACGTGCCGAGCATGTGGAAACCGTCGAGGTCGCCCTCGTGCTCGGCCGCAAACCGCTCCACGAAAGCCGCAACCTCTTCCACCATGGCGCCGTAAACCTCGCGCGGCACCACCGTGCCGCCGTAACGCTCGGCGAGCGTGACGACGCCGACCGGAAGCGAGGCCCAGCCGACAATATCCGGCCGCGGCGGCCCGCGCCGAACGCCGTTAGGACGGCCAAGCCGCACCAGCTCGGACGAGCCGCCGCCGATATCGAAAAGGATGACGCCGGCCGCCGCCGGATCGAACAGCTCCGTGCAACCGGCCGCCGCCAACCTCGCCTCGGTCGCGGAATCGACAATCTCAAGCTCAAGGCCCACTTCATCGGCAACGCGAGCGCGAAAGACTTCGCCGTTCTCAGCCGCGCGGCAGGCCGCGGTGGCAATGAGCCGCGCGCGCTTGACGTTGCGGGCGCGCATCTTGTCACGACAGATCAGAAGCGCTTCGACGGCGCGTGTGATCGCCGCCTCGCTGATGCGGCGCGACGCGGCTACGCCCTCGCCGAGACGAATGATGCGGGAGAAGGCGTCGACGACACGAAACCCTTCCGCGGTCGGGCGTGCAACGAGCAGCCGGCAATTGTTGGTGCCGAGATCAAGCGCCGCATAAGTCTCCTGATGCTCGTCGGCAAGCCCTTGGGCGTCACCGCGGCCGGAGCCCTCGCGACGGATGCCGTACGGCGTTCGACGGGACCGGCGCCGTCGCGGCGTTCTGCGGTCCTCGAGGCCACTCGTTGGCGAGGCCTCCTCGCTCATTTAATACCTTCCTGCCGCGCCGGAACTGCGTGGCTCGACGGCTGCGGATCCTGTTCAACCTCAAATCGCGGCAAATGTATCAGTCGAAGGGGGCACGGCCAATACTGTGCTTTCCTCGCCTACAACCCGTGTTTACCCCGGCTTGTCGTGCTCCGCACGGTCCACTATGTCACCTTCCGGCTCTTTATGGGATTGACGGCCATGCATGTGCACCGGCCTGCGGGTCAGGCGGACCAGTTGGCGGCAAACGAGTTGACAGCGGAAAGATTGGCGGTCGAGAAATTCGCGGTGGGCCAGTCCGTGCCGCGCACCGAGGACCCGATGCTCCTGCGCGGCGCGGGTCGCTACACCGATGACGTGAGCCTTCCCAACCAGGCTTACGCGGTCATGGTGCGCAGCCGCAATGCCCACGGCGTCATCCGCGCCATCAATGCCGATGTGGCACGAAAAATGCCGGGCGTGCTGGAAATCTACACCGCCGCCGATCTGCAAGGCTACGGCGCGCTCAAATGCATCGTGCCGTTCAAAAGCCGCGACGGCTCGCCGATGAAAAAGCCGTGGCGCGCCGCGCTGGCGAAGGACAAGGTGCGTTACGTCGGCGATCCGATCGCCTGCGTAGTCGCCGAAACCGTATTGGCCGCCAAGGATGCTGCCGAGGCCGTCGAGGTCGAGATCGAGCCCCTTGCCGCCGTCGTTGCCGCCGAGGATGCGACGCGCGGCGACGCTCCGCTTCTTTATGACGACGTGGCAGGCAACGTTTCGCTCGATTATCACTACGGCGATACTGCCGCCGTCGATGCCGCCTTCGCTGCCGCGGCGCACGTCACACGATTGAAGCTTGTGAACAGCCGCGTGGTCGTCAACGCGATGGAACCGCGTGCCGCGCTCGCCGTCTATGGGGGCCGTCGCTTCACCTTGTACGTCGGCTCACAGGGCGTGGCCGCCATGCGCGCCCACATCGCCGAGATTCTCGGTGTTGCCGCGGGCGATGTCCGTATCCTCACCGGCCAGGTCGGCGGCTCGTTCGGCATGAAGGCCGCGGTGTTTTCCGAATACGTCTGCGTGCTGCATGCCGCGCGCGCCCTGAGCCGGCCGGTGAAGTGGACCGACGAACGTTCGGGAAGTTTCTTCTCCGACAGCCACGGCCGCGCTCAAGAGTTCATCGGCGAACTCGCGCTCGCCGAAGATGGCACCTTTCTAGCGGTGCGCGTCAGCGGTTTCGCCGACATGGGCGCATTTCTTTCGCCAATGGGACCGTTCCCCGGCACGTTCAATATCGTGAAAAATGTGCAGGGCATGTACCGGACGCCGCTCATCGAAGTTTCGTCGAAGTGCGTCTTCACCAACACGTCGCAAACCGGACCCTATCGTGGCGCCGGCCGGCCGGAGGGTAATTATTTCATGGAGCGGTTGATCGATGTGGCGGCAGCCGAGATGGGGATCGATCGCCTGACGCTGCGCCGCCGCAATCAGATCCGCCCGCAAGACATGCCATACCAGGCGGCCTCCGCCATGACCTACGACAGCGGCGACTTCGCGGCGGTGACGAAACGGGCGTTTGAACTCGCCGACGGCAAGGGTTTCAGCCGCCGCAAACGAGAAAGTCGCAAACGCGGCAGGCTGCGCGGCCTCGGCATCGGCAATTTTCTGGAAGTCACCGCCCCGCCGTCGAAGGAGCTGGCTGCGATTACCTTCAACAGCGACGGCACCGTAACGCTCACGACCGGCACGCTCGACTTCGGCATGGGTCACGCCACGCCCTTCGCCCAGGTGCTGAGCGAGCAGCTCGGCATTCCCTTCGAGAAGATCTCGCTTGTTCAGGGCGACAGCGATCGGGTCGTGATGGGCGGTGGCAGCGGCGGCTCAAAATCGCTCATGCACAGCGGTACCGCGATCGTCGAAGCCTCCGCCAAAGTCGTTGAAAAGGGCAAGGAGATCGCCAGTTACGTGCTCGAAGCAGCGGTTGGCGACATCGATTTTCACCGCGGCTTTTTTATCATCACCGGAACGGATCGGGCGATCTCGCTGACCGAATTGGCGCAGGCTTTGCACAACGGCAGCGCCAAGCTGCCGGCGGACGCGCCGCGGTCCCTCGACGTCACGCATGTCAGCGATGGACCGGGTGCCGCCACGTTTCCCAACGGCTGCCATATCGCGGAGGTCGAGGTCGATCCGCAGACCGGCGTTGTGGAATTGCTGAATTACATCTGCGTCAATGACTTTGGCACCGTCGTCAATCCGATGATCGTCGCCGGTCAGCTTCACGGCGGCGTCGTGCAGGGCGTCGGCCAGGCGCTCATGGAGATGACAGTCTACGATGGAGATGGCCAATTGCTTACCGGCTCATTCGTGGACTATGCGATGCCGCGCGCAACAGACGTGCCCTCGTTCGTGCTGGCGGAACATCCAGTGCCGACAAAAACAAATCCGCTTGGCGTCAAAGGCTGCGGTGAAGCCGGCTGTGCCGGCGCGCTCACCTCGGTCATGAATGCGGTGCTTGATGCGCTCGCCGAGCACGGCATACGTCACCTCGACATGCCGCTGACGCCGTTTCGCATCTGGCAGGCTCTGCGTGACGCGGAGGCGGCCGGCGCCGGACCGTCAACCTGATGACGCAAACGCGCTTGTTCGTTTCGTCGGCTCCGTGATCGCACCAACGACCCGTGGGATGGTAATGGCTCACGGTAAGCCGTGAATGGTATTTTTGTTTTTCCGCCGCGTGCAGCATTCTTTGCATCGGAACGGCGGGTCTGCGGGGTTGCAGGCCGCGAGAAACCGAACCGACGCGAAACCCGCAGTCGACGTTTGGTATTGTAATAAGTTTTTGAAGCTTCAGGTAACATGAGGCGGTAAGCTTATCTGCTTAGATATTTCTACATACGCGCATTCCATTCGCCGCGACGCAGTTCTTAACCCATTATTCCCTGTCCCGCCTGCAGAATTGATCCACCACGGACAGCGGGGAAATGGTCGGCATCGCTCCCATCACGCGCGATCTTTCGCTGGAAAGTTCCACCGACGAAAAATTCCGTCTCGCAGTCGAAGCATGCCCGACCGGCATGATCATGACGGATAACGCCGGCAGAATCATGCTCGCCAATGCCGAAACAGAGCGGCTGTTCGGTTACCAGCGCGGCGAGCTAGTCGGCCAGACGATCGAGATCCTTCTTCCGGAACGGCTGCGCAACGGACACATCCAGCGTCGCGCCGAGTTTGCGCGCCGCCCGGAGGCACGCCGCTTGGGAGGAAGCAGGAATCTGCTCGGCCGCCGTCGTGACGGCACCGAATTCCCCGCCGAGATCGGACTCTACCCGGTCGGCAGCGGCGCAGCCTCCGGCGTACTCGCCGTTATTGTCGATATCAGCGAACGCAAGCGCATGGACCGGCTGAAGGATGAATTCGTATCGACCGTAAGCCACGAGCTGCGCACGCCGCTCACTTCGATTGCCGGCTCGCTCGGCCTGCTCATTGGCGGTGCGGTCGGCAATCTGCCCGAACCGGCCGCACGCTTGATCCGCATTGCACAAAGCAACAGCCAAAGGCTGGTGCGGCTCATCAATGACATTCTCGACATCGAGAAGATGGAATCCGGCCAGACCACCTTCAAATTCAAGCGTCTCAGCGCGCGCTCACTTGCCGAGCAGGTGATCGAAGCCAATCGCGGCTACGCTGACGGCTTTTACGTCCGTGTAAGCCTCGACGCAGACTCGGCCGTCGGCGAAGTTTATGCCGACCCCGACCGGTTAGCGCAGGTCATCACCAATTTGCTGTCGAACGCAATCAAGTTTTCGCCGCCGGATAGCGAGGTCCTGGTCGCGATCGACGAACGCGACCAAACCGTGCGCGTTACAGTGCGCGATCACGGCCCCGGCATCCCTAACAACTTCAGGCCGCGCATCTTCGAAAAATTCGCGCAAGCGGACGCCACGAATGCAAGGCAGAAAGGCGGAACCGGACTCGGGCTCAGTATCGTCAAGCAAATCGTCACGCGACTTGGCGGCGCAGTGGGGTTCAGGGACGCCCCTGACGGCGGGACCGTTTTCTACGTCGACTTGCCGAGCTGCACCCGGATGGCCGCCCGCGAGAGCGACACCGAGGGTAGTCCATACGCGGCGCGCATTCTGCTCTGTGAGGACGATCCCGATATCGCATTGGCACTGCGCGCAGCACTGCGGCCGGCAGGCCTTACCACCGATTTCGCACATGATCCCGCCGACGTGCTGACGCGTACGCAGGCCAGGCGCTACGACGCCATCATCGTCGATCTCGATCTGCCGAGCAGTGACGGCCTCAACTTGATCCGCATGCTTCGGCAACAGCCGGAAACCTATAGAATCCCAATCGTGGTCATGTCCGCCGCCGACGGCTGGGGCAAAGGCGGGCTCGATACCGCTCATCTCAACGTGTTGGAATGCGTGCGGAAGCCGGTGAGCGGTGATCATCTGACGCAGATTCTCCATCGCGCTATCGCGCGTGACGCTGTGGTCCGGCCGCAAATTCTGCATGTAGATGACGACCGAGACATACTCGAAATCGTAGCGCAGACGCTCAGTTCGACGGCAAACGTCGTTTCAGTCACTTCGATCGAGGATGCGCGCTACGCATTAGCGGTACAGCAATTTGATTTGGCGATTCTCGATATCACCGTCGGCGCGGTTTCGGGCCTGGATCTGCTTCCAGACTTGCGCAGCAAGGACGCGCCGATCCCGGTCATTGTCTTCTCCGCGCACCCCGCCGATCTCAAGGGTAATACGCAGGTCGAGGCCGACCTGAACAAATCATCGTCGGCGGCGCTCAAAAATCTGGTGAACACCGTGCACGACCGCCTCATGCTGAGATTCGCGCAACCATCGAAGGGGGCGGCATGACCGCGATCCGCATTCTTCATGTCGACGACGAGCCCGACATTCGCGAGATCGTCGATCTGTCGCTCGGGCTCAATCCGAATTTCAAGGTGCGGGCATGCGCTTCCGGACCGGAAGCGATCGCGACTGCAGCCGATTGGGCGCCGCTCCTTATCCTCCTCGACGTCATGATGCCAGGGATGGACGGCCCGACCACGTTGACACATCTGCGCAAGCAGCCGCAAACCGCGTCGATACCGGTCATCTTCATGACGGCGCGCGCACAGGCGCGCGAACTCGAGCACTTCGTCGCGCTCGGCGCCCAGGGCGTGATTTGCAAGCCCTTTGATCCGATGACATTGGCGGCCCAGGTGCAGAGCCACCTGCACGCGCTCAATTTGAGCTGACGCGTGCCACAGCCCCGAGCGTCAGCAGGAAAGCGGGTACGATTGAGCCGTCCGCATCCGCTGCGCGTGCTTCTTGTGCCCGCGTTGATACTTGGCGCCTTGCCGGCGCTCACCGCGCACGCCGAAGCGGCCGGCGAAGAACGGCTGGACGGATTCAACGTGATCGCAACGCCGAGCCATCCGTTCGGCAGCCCGACCGCGCGCGCATCGTTGGCCGATGCCAAACAGCTTGGCGCGCGCGCCGTGGCGATCATTCCCTTCCTCTGGCAGCCGACCCCGGCAAGTCCCCGCTTGATACGCGGCGCCGACATGACCGATGCGGAACTGCGTGCGGCTATCCGCGACGCCCATACGCTCGGCCTCACCGTCGTGGTGAAGCCTCACGTCTGGATACCGGAACGTTGGGCCGGCATGGTCGCCATGACGTCGGAGAGGAGCTGGTGGGAATGGTTCGCAAACTACCGCCGTGAATTGCAACGCATTGCGCGGATCGCGGCGGACGAAAAAGCGCAAGCACTCGCGCTCGGCACCGAGCTCACCACCACCACGCAACGCCCGGAATGGAACGAGCTGATCGCTACGGCGCGCAGCATTTACGCTGGTCGGCTCATCTATCTGGCGCACAACGTCGAGGACGCCGAAGCAGTGCCGTTCTGGACAAGGCTCGACGCCATCGGCGTTACGCTTTATCCTCCGCTTGGCGGCGACGATGACCGCGAAGGAAGACGCAGCACGATGCGCGAAGTCGCCGATCGCCTCGACGCATTGGCAAAACGAACCGGAAAATCAATCGTGGTCGGCGAAATTGGGTTACGCTCCGCCGTGGGCGCGGCAGCCAAACCGTGGGAAAGCGCGGAGGAACGGCCGAGCGCACCCGATCCGGCGCTCCAGACCGCAGTCATCGCCGACTGGCTCGCCGCGCTCAATCGCCCGGCGGTCAGCGGCATTCTGATCTGGCGCTGGTTCACCGATCCGGAAGCGGGCGGCCCAAGCGACACCGATTTCACCGTTCAGGGCAAACCGGCGCAGCGTGTGCTCGAATGCGCATGGAAAAGACAGTGTAAAACCGATCAAGCCGGCGTTCGCTCGCCATAAGTCCATTCCCACCGATCGGTACTTTTGTGACAGCCGCATTCCGCTCAGCTCGGCGAGCGAGAGCGCAATCGTTTTAGATTGAATCGATCGCCGTTCTAATATTTTGGTGGAGCATGATCTTTTCGGAAAACCTGCTGCTCGCCTCCAGATCATGTCCGGGGGCTGGGCTTTTTTCCGGATCATGCTCTAGAATTGGTGCCAAACGCCAACGAGCAGGCCATTTTCCTGCAACGCGTTCTGACCGGCATAGGTGGAGAAGCCGCCGAATTGCAGCCACCACTTCGGCACGATCGTATAAAGCAAGCTGAGCTGGAGTTTCTCGTAATCATAAGCGCCGCCATAGATCGCGTTGCCAGAGCCTTCCGAAACGACATTGAAACTTTGCACCAGCAGCGTCCAGCTCGGGCAGAATGTTAAGCCGAAAGTACCGTCGACGCGGAACTCGCTTGGCGCTCCCGCCGTGCGCACGCGTTCGGCCACTTCTACGTCGAAGAAGCCCGACATGTCGCCGATTTTCAAATTGTGGCCGGCCAGCAGGCGGAAGTCAGCCTCGACTTCGTTGTAGCCAAGCGCCGCCGGGTTCGCTACATCCGTGGTGCCGGGGATACGCAGCGTCGCCTGAGCGGACACCACCCACGTCGGCACTTCGAAAAATTCATAGCGCGCGCCAAACTCCGTGTAGCCGAGACCGGTGCGCTCGGCGCTGGTCGGCGGCGCGATATCGACATGTTGCAATCCAGGATCGAAGATGCCGGTCAGGTGGTTGATGATGCCGTATTCGATGAGCAGGGACATCTCATCTTTATTGTAGCGCGACGTCGGCATCAGGCCGCTACTGCCCTCCACGTAGTTGGTCGATGTGCTGCTGGTAAGCGTCGCGTACCATTGACCGACACCTTCCGGAAGCGTCCACGCGCCGGCCCACGCGGCGGAAGGCAGCGCGAGCAATCCAACCGCAAACGCGACGCAATGCTTCAACACGTTCTATCCTACTTTATGACAACGCGGAAAACGCCGTTCGGTAGACGCTGTTTTTAAGTGGCCCCGCAAACGCGCGCCTCAGGCAGTCGCCTTGATCTCCTGCTTGCGCATAGGATTCGGCGAAGCCCGATTACCCGTTTTCGCCGTCGCGTCTTCGGTAGAGAGCATGACAACCCGGTTGCCGCCCGCGGCGGCTGCCTGCTGCACGCTGGTAATCGCTTGCGTGAGCATGCGGATCCGCTCGACGTCGTGCTCGGCGCGATCGGTGATCGCCGCCACGCTCGCGGTGACATAATCGGAAGCGATCGATTCGGAATTCGGCAGATGCAGCTTCTGCACCGTGGCATGCAGCATCTCGGCAAACTCGCGGGCCGGCTTGGCGCCGAGTTCGGGCGCGACCAAGAGGAAGATGCCGTTTTTGTATGCTGCCGCGACGATGCCGACGGTCCCCGCGAGCCGGCGCACCGCCTGCGCAACCTGCGTCAGCGCGCCGGACGCCGCGCTCGTGCCGTCAGCCGAACTGTTCATGTCGACGCGGTCGAGCATCAGCGTGAATATGGACACCATCCCATCGGCGTCGGAACCGCTGGCAATCAGATAAGCCTCGGCCACTTCGCCGACGAACAAGCCCGTGGCCTCGTCGATCCACTTTTCGGCGCGGCGATCACCCCAGTCCGACAGGAAGGCAAGCAATTCGCGCTCGCGCGCCTGCCGCCGATCGAGTTCCTGCTTCAACCGAAGGGCCGAGCGTACACGCGCCACCAATTCGATGCGGTTGACCGGCTTGGTGACGTAGTCGGTCGCGCCGGCCACGAACGCGTTGGCAAGCGAATTCATGTCGTCGAGAGACGTAACCATGATGATCGGCAGGTCGGCGTAGCGCGAATCGTTGCGGATACGCGCGCAGACTTCGACGCCGTCCATTTCCGGCATGACGATGTCGAGCAGTGCGATGTCGACGGACGGGTCCTCGTCCGTCGTGCGGCCGACGTCGAGCACCTTCAGCGCATCCCAGCCC
>Ga0187784_10000875_pt1 | contig 23229 bp, 24 predicted proteins | sample 1015_SJ02_MP15_2_FD_132964 | JGI IMG/M metagenome (GOLD analysis project Ga0187784, IMG submission 132964) | Tropical peat soil microbial communities from peatlands in Department of Meta, Colombia - 1015_SJ02_MP15_20_MG | ecosystem: Environmental > Terrestrial > Soil > Wetlands > Peat | place... | reverse complement strand
GAGGCCCCGCACCGCGCTGGATTGCTTCGCTTTGCTCGCAATGACGGATTCCGGGTTATTTCTCCTCCAACAACGCGCTTAACCCCTCGCGGTAAGTCGGATAGCGCAACGCCACGCCAAGCTCGCGCTTGAGCTTGTCGTTCTTCACTCGCCGGCAGTCCTGCCAGAAACTCAAGGCCATCGGCGACATCGACGGCGCGGCGGCGGCGAAGGCGATTTCCGGCGGCGGCTCGCGTCCCAAGAGCTTTGCGGCGAAGACGATCGGATCGCCGGGCGGCGTCGGTTCGTCGTCGGCGACGTTAAAAATGCCGGACGCTTGGCGCGCGAAGGCGGCGTCGATCGCCCGCGCAATATCGCCGACATGGATGCGATTAAAAATTTGCCCCGGCTTGACGATGCGGCGCGCCTTGCCGCGCGCGATCTGCTCCAGCGCGTTCTGTCCGGGTCCGTAAATGCCGGCAAGACGAAGGATCGCAACCGCGATGCCGCGGCGCGCGCCAAAATCCCCCCAGGCCCGCTCGGCCGCAAGCCGCTCGCGGCTGCGCGCCGCGTCCGGCTGCGGCGGCGTTTGCTCGTCGACCCAGGCGCCGCCGTGGTCGCCGTAAACGCCGACCGTCGATAGATAGACGATTGAGCGCAGGCGTTTTGCGCCGGCCAAAGCCTCGCCGCACGCGGCAAGCACCGGATCGCCGTCGGCGCCGGGCGGCACCGAAACGAGCGCGAAATCCGCGTCGGCGATCGCGTTATTTAGTTCCGGCGGCGCCCAGCCGCCGTCAAAAACAAGCGCGTGGAACCGTCCGGCATCATCATAGGCATTCAAGATCGCGGCGCGTTCCGCACCGCGCACGGTGCCGACGATGCGCGCGAATTGTTGGCCGAACGCCGCGACAAAATGTTCCGCGCAATAGCCGAAGCCGAAACAGATGAGCGTGGACATCGGAGACTCATGATTCACGGGCTGCCGCCCATTCGGCGACGACCTCCGGATCGGCTTCGAGCGCGCAGCGCGTAGCGCAGCGTTCGAGCCGATCGCGATCGAGCCGGCCGAGCGCCCAGACGGCGGCGCCGCGGATCAGCGGCGAGGAATCATCAAGCAGACGCTCGGCTTCTCCGGCAAGCCCCGCGTCACCCGAATTGCCGATCGCGATCAGCACATTGCGGACGAAGCGTGCACGGCCGAGACGCTTGACCGCACTTTTCTTAAACAACGCCCGGAACGCCGCATCGTCGAGCCGCGCCAGCGCGCCAAGACGCGGCGCACGCAGTGAGTCGCGGGCCGCGAGTTTCGCCTCGCGGCCGGCGACCGCGAATTTGTTCCACGGACAGACGGCGAGGCAATCGTCGCAGCCGTAGATGCGATTGCCCATCAGCGGGCGCAGCGCGCGCGGAATCTGGCCCTTATGTTCGATGGTGAGGTAGGAGATGCAGCGCCGCGCGTCGAGACGGTACGGTGCGGGAAACGCGGCGGTCGGGCAGATGTCGAGACAGGCGTGGCAGTTGCCGCAATGATCGGGCTGCCGCGCATCCGGCGGCAGATCGAGCGTGGTGAAAATGGCGCCGAGGAACAGCCACGAGCCAAGCTGCCGCGACACCAGATTGGTATGCTTGCCCTGCCAGCCGAGGCCGGCCGCCGCGGCGAGCGGCTTCTCCATCACCGCCGCAGTGTCGACAAAAACCTTGATGTCGCCGCCGCCATGGTCGATGAGCCAGCGGCCGAGCTGTTTCAGCCGCGGTTTGATCAGGTCGTGATAATCGTCGCCGCGGGCATAGACCGAGATGCCGCCGCGCGTGCGCTCCTTGAGCACCGCCAACGGATCATTATCCGGGCCGTAATTGACGCCGAGCATCACGATCGAGCGCACTCGCGGCCATAGCGCGCGCGGGTCGGCGCGCCGCCCGGCAGTGGTCGCCATCCAGGCCATGTCGCCATGCGCGCCGGCCGCGAGGAATTCGCGCAACCGCCCCGCCGCGAGCGGAATCGCATCCGGCCGTACCACGCCGACCGCGTCGAAACCTCGCGCATGCGCCGCCTCACCGAGCGCCGCTTTGAGCGCCGCCGCCGTCAGAAATCGAGATCGGCGTAAGTCGGCGACGGCGGCAGGCCGCGCAGCGTTTCGACGAGCAGCGTACGGAACGAGGGGCGCGACTTGATCCTCGCGTACCAGTTCTTGGCGGTCTCGTCTTCGTCCCACGGCACATCGCCCAGATAATCGACGGCGGACAAATGCGCCGCCGCGGTCAGATCGGCATAGCTCAGGCTAGCACCGGCGAGCCAGGCGCGGCTGCGGATGAGCCAGCCGATATAGGCTAAATGGTACTTGATGTTGCTTTTCGCAGCACGCAGCGTTTCGGTGTCGGGCGATCCGCCACCGTTGCCGGCGGGGATGTAGCGCCTATAGACCCGCTCCATCACCAGCGCGCCCGAGACCTCGGCGAAGAACTTGTCGTTGAACCAGCTCATCAGCCGGCGCACCTCGACGCGCGCAGCCACGTCCTGCGGCATCAGCCGGGCCGACGCGAAACTTGCGCCGCGGGTCTCGTCGATATATTCGGCGATGACCGCCGCACCGGGAATCGGCGGCCCGCCCTTTTCCAAAAGCACCGGCGTCGTTCCCGCCGGATTGAGCGCCAAAAATTCGTCGCGCCGCTCCCAGACCCGCTCCTCCACCAGCCGCAGCGGCAGGCCGTACTCTTCGAGCACAAGCCGCACAAAGCGCGACTGCGGGCAGATCGGATGATGGAATAGCGTCAGCATGCCGTCGCGAGCCTTGCCCGAATCTTATCCTTGCGTCAAAAGGTTGCTGCGATTGGAAGTCGAATTGGGGCTCCTTAGCAAAGGCAGCGCAACCGGCGACAGTCAGGCCAGCCACCCCATCGCCACGCCAGCAAGGATCACAATGCCGAGCAAGAACCGATAGACTACGAACGGCCAGCTTGAAAAATTTTCCAGTATTTTCATCAGGCTCCATATCGCAAAGAATGCCGAAATGGCCGCGACGCCAATACCAAGGATCAGTACCGACCACGCGTACCAATCAAGATGAATCTTGTGGAGCTCCCACAATTCTTTGAAGCCGGCCAAGGCGATCGCGGGCAAACCCAGCAGAAAGGATAGACGCGCGGCTTCGTCGCGTTTGAAACCGAGCATAAGCGCAGCGGTCAGTGTCGATCCCGAGCGGGAAACACCTGGAATGAGGGCAGCGGTCTGTGCAAGTCCAACGACAATTGCATCGACGATAGTTGCGTTCTCAATCGTACGCCGATGCCGGGCCCAAATCTCAGCAATAGCAAGCAGCATAGCCATCGCGATACAGGCCCATCCGATGACGCTGATTGCGCGAAGCGGCGAATTGCATGTGTTGAGTAGTTTCGCAAGCGTTAGCCCGGCAATTCCTATCGGGACAGTGGCAAGGACAATCCACAGCACGAATTGGAAAGAGCGGTCGCGGAATCTTCCGCGAATGGCGGCGGAGATCGAATTGACCGCCAATTCTCTGACGTCCGTCCAGAAATAGCTCACAACTGCGCCCAGTGCGGCAAGCTGCATGGCTGCAGAGAACGCGGAGCCCGGATCTTGCCACCCGAGCACAGCGGGCACCAGGCGCATGTGTGCAGTCGACGATATGGGCAGTAATTCGGTGATTCCCTGCACTATCCCGAGAATTGCAACCTTGAAATAACCCAACGCTACGAAGCCGGTATCGACACCGTTTGTGCAAGCTTCGGACATGTTCATACCGTCTTGTCTGATTGTGGTGCACCGGCGGGCCGAACGAACGCGCGTATTCAGCGGGGCGGCCCCAAAGAGCTGACATCATTTGATAGTCGGGGAGAGATTTAGCATCCGTTGCGCATCATCGCCTCGCCAAAAACCGTGTTAAAATATTTAAGCCGCGTGGATAAGTCAGGACGTGCCGACACGATTTTTCAACATGCCGCTCGTCGGCAATATCCGACTCCCGGCCACTTCTATCGTGACCCTGACGGCTTACGCCGTGTGCGGGTGAAACTGGCCGGCCTTGCGGAAGCGCCACAGGTAGGACGGCACGATGGCGGCCATCGACTCGGGGACTATGCCGAGCCCTTCCAGCGTGCGGCCGTCGCGGCGGGCGTCATCGGAAACGACGTTGTCGCGCTTGAGCAGCTCGACCTGATCAGGCGTGATCGGCGGCTTCGGATGATATTGCAGGAATGCCGCCTGCAGCTTCATCAGCCAAAACGGCACCGGCACCAGCAAGCGGCGGCGCTCGATGGTGGCAAGAACGAATTCCATCAATTTCTTGAACGTGCGCACGTCCGGGCCGCCAAGCTCGTAAATCGTGCCCGGCTTTAAGTCGCCGTCGACCGCCCTGGCGATCGCCTCGCCGACGTCGCCGGCAAAGACCGGCTGCATGCGCGTGTGGCCGCCGCCGACCAGCGGCAGCACCGGCGACATGCGCGCCAACCCCGCAAAGCGGTTGAAGAAATCGTCCTCGGGGCCGAACACGATGGAAGGCCGCACGATGGTCGCCGCGCGATTCGCCGCCAGAACGAGCCGCTCGCCCTCCGCCTTCGCCCGCGCATAGCGCGACGGTGCCTTGGCATCGGCGCCGATGGCAGAGACGTGAACCAGCGGCGCGCCGGCGGCGCTGGCCGCGCGCGCCACCGTTTCCGCGCCGGCGGCCATAACGGCATCGAAGCGCTGGCGGCCGTGCTCGAACAGGATACCGACCAGATTGACCGCGATATCGGCATCGCGCAACGCCGCGGTGACCGAATCCGGGTAGCGCAGATTGGCCTGCACGGCGTGAACTTGGCCGACCCAGCCCATCGGCCGCACATAGCCGGCGAGATCAGGGCGACGCACCGCGACGCGGACGCGGTAACCCCGGTTGGCGATCGCGCGCACCACATGGCGGCCGAGAAAACCCGAGCCGCCGAATACGGTGACGAGCGTATCAACTTTGTTCTTGGAAGCCATTTGCCGCGAAATACATGATCGCAGTCGCGCTGTATAGTGACTATCGCGCAATCCTCAGAACGAAGCGATTGCTCTGGTATTCCAATGGAGCATGACCCTTTCGGAAAACCGCTACCCGCTTTTCCGGCACTCGCTCTAAGCCATTCGATTGACAAGGGGATGACCGCTTTCGTACCTATCGCCGCACTGCCGAACTGGGCCCAGGTGGCGGAATTGGTAGACGCACTAGTTTCAGGTACTAGCGCCGCGAGGCGTGGAGGTTCGAGTCCTCTCCTGGGCACCACGCTGGCATCGGCAAAACCAGCGAAACGCAGGTCTGGTTCATGACCATCCGACTTCATCGCGGCGATCTGCCGGACATTTCGCGCTACAGCAGCGCGCCCTCCGGTGCGGTCGCGATCGATACCGAGACCATGGGGCTCGATCTGCAGCGCGACCGGCTGTGCGTGGTGCAGCTGTCGCCCGGCGACGGCTCCGCCGACGTGGTGCAGATTCCGCCGCATACGCAAGACGCGCCCAATCTGAACCGCCTCCTCGCCGACAAGAGCCTCGTAAAAATCTTTCACTTCGCGCGCTTCGATCTCGGTGTGTTGTGCCACACCTTCGGCGTGATGCCGGAGCCGGTCTACTGCACCAAGATCGCGTCGCGGCTGGTGCGGACCTATACCGACAAGCACGGGCTCAAAGATCTGGTGCGCGAGGTCTTGGGGCAGGACCTTTCCAAGCAGCAGCAATCGTCCGATTGGGGTTCGGCGGAGTTGAGCGAGGCGCAAATCGCCTATGCCGCAGCGGACGTCACGCACCTGCACGCGCTCAAGGACAGACTAGACGTCATGCTGGCGCGCGAGGGCCGCGACGGCCTCGCCGCCGCCTGTTTCCGCTTCCTGCCGGACCGGGTGCGGCTCGATCTTGCCGGCTTTGCCGCCGAGGATATTTTCGCCCATTCCTGAGCTTCGCCACATTCGCGGACGATTTTTGCGCGGCGATCTTTGCGCGGGCGATTTTTGCAAGACAATTTGCAAGACAAACCCGCTAAAACCGTGGTCTAAGGTCCCAATCGGGGGCGACGTCTGAAGGGAAAAGCGCTTGGCCATTGCCTACCCGGAGAACGGCGCCAAGGGATTTTCGGCAAGTTCCCGCGGCGACTTCGATCGCGCCTATCGGGCCGCGTTGCGGCACAGCCGGCACGTACGCTGGCTGCGCATGGGCGTGCCGATCGGCATCGCCGCGGTGCTCTTCGTCGTCGTTGCGCTCAATTACATGCCGCCGATCGGCGGATTCCGGCTGCCGGGTGAACTCGGCAACCTCGTCATCCACGGCACCAAGATCAAGATGGAGCAGCCGCGGCTGAGCGGCTTCACGGTCGATTCCCGCGCCTATGAGTTTGCCGCGACCGCCGCCGCGCAAGACATCACCAAGCCCAATCTCGTCGAACTGGACAAGCTCCACGCCAAGATGGAAATGCAAGACAAGAGCACTGTGGAAATGTCGGCCGATTCCGGCATTTATGACTCGAAGTCGGAAATGCTGACGCTCAACGACAATATCGTGCTGGTGTCTTCGACCGGCTACGAGGGACGCTTGAGCAAGGCAGTGATCGACGTACGCAAAGGCAGCGTGGTTTCGGATCAGCCGGTGGCGGTGAAAATGCTCAACGGTTTCCTCAATGCCAAGCGGCTCGATATCGCCGAGAACGGCAGCGTGGTCCGTTTCGGCGAGGTGACGATGACGCTCCAGCAGGGCAAAGACACCGCGAAGGCGGCCGACCAATGATGCACCGCCTGCAATTTTGCGCCGTGCTTATGGCGCTGACGGCTGCGGCGCCCGCTGTGGCGCAAGCGCAAGCGCCGCATGCGGCCGCACCGAGCCCGTTCCAGGGCATGGGCCAGAACCAGGATCAGCCGGTCCAGATCGAGGCGGCCACCCTCGAGGTCCGCGACAAGAACAAGGAGGCGACCTTTTCCGGCAACGTTTCGGTGGTGCAGGGCGATACCACGATGAAGTGCCAGAGCCTCGTGGTCTTCTATGGACAGGAAGTCGGGCTTGGCGCCGACGGCGCACCTGCAGCCGCCGGCGCAAAGTCGACGCCCGGCATGCCGCAAGGCGCGCAAAATATTCGCCGCATCGAAGCGCGCGGCGGCGTCACCGTGACCACCAAGGACCAGAACGCGAGCGGCGACCTGGGCATCTATGATTTGAAGACGAAGACGATCACGTTGAGCGGCAATGTCGTGGTCAGCCAGGGCCAGAACGTCATTCACGGCGAACGAGTCGTGGTCGACACCACGACGGGATACGCGCGGGTTGAATCGGGGAGCAGCAGCAACGCCGGCAGCGGCACTGCGGCTGCGCCGGGCCGCGTCCGCGCGCTGATCCAGCCGGGCAAGGGCCAGAATGGCCCGACAAATTTTATGACGCTTGGGCCGGGCAAGACGAATTGAGGTGACGAAACGACGTGACGAATTGACCGGCGCGCCATCCACATCCCTGTGGAAAATGGGCTAAAGTCCGCGAACTAAGCGGTATTTCACCGCGATTGGCAGGCGAGCTTTCCGAGATCGGCGTGCTGGACCTCCTTTCATACCTTCGCCGTCGCGCTGCGCCCGCGAGCCGGGAGCCGATTGCCGACCATGTGGCGATCGATCTCGCCTCGATGGGCGGCACGATCAGCACGATCTACCTCGACATCGCCAGTCTGCCGGCTCCGGCGGAGAAAGCGCGGAGCAAAGCGCCGCCGCCGGTGCTGCAGCCGGCCATGCCACCGCCCGTCACGCCGCCGGAGCCTTCTACGCCTGCCACGCCGCCGCCTTTCGCGCCGCCGGCGGCGCAGTTGCGGCCGCAGCGCCAGCCGACGCCGGCGAACGGGCCGCGTCCGATCGCTCGGCCGCGCCGCCGCTCCGACGGCAACGGCTCGGCGCCAAGCGACCGCAAGGGCCTTCTTGCCGTGCACGGCGTTGAGAAGAGCTTCGTTGGCCGCAAGGTGGTCAAGGGTGTCAGCCTGTATGTGCGCAGGGGCGAGGCGGTCGGTCTGCTTGGTCCCAATGGCGCCGGCAAGACGACGGTGTTCTATATGATCACCGGCCTCATCAAGGCCGACCAGGGACGCATCGACCTCGATGGCCGCGATGTGACCCGCTTGCCGATGTACCAACGCGCGCGGCTGGGCATCGGCTATCTGCCGCAGGAAGCTTCCATTTTCCGCGGGCTGAGTGTCGAGGAGAACATTCGTGCCGTGCTTGAAGTGGTCGAACCCGACAGCAAGCGGCGCGTCCGCGACCTCGATGCGCTGCTCGAGGAATTCAACATCGCGCGCTTGCGCAAGACGCCGGCGATCGCGCTGTCCGGCGGCGAACGCCGCCGCGTCGAAATCGCCCGCGCGCTCGCCACGCGGCCGAGTTACATGCTGCTCGACGAACCGTTTGCCGGCATCGATCCTATCGCCGTCGGCGACATCCAGTCGCTGGTTCGCCACCTCACCAACCGCGGCATCGGCGTGCTCATCACCGACCATAATGTGCGCGAGACGCTCGGCCTGACCGACCGCGCCTACATCATTTATTCTGGCGAAGTGCTGATGGAGGGCCGCGCCGACGACATCGTCAACAACCAAGACGTGCGGCGGCTCTATCTTGGGGAGGAGTTCCGACTTTAAGGTTACCCCCCCACCTCACCTCCCCCGCTTGCGGGGAGAGTGAGGTAGGGGGCGACACGGCCAATAAATTGCTGTAAGCATAGAAGCAAGAATCGGACCAATTCGGCCAACCCCGCAGCAGTTCTCAGTAGCCACCGATGGCTCTTACTCAAAGACTCCAGATCCGGCAGAGCCAATCGCTGGTGATGACGCCGCAGTTGATGCAGGCCATAAAGCTGCTGCAACTCTCCAATCTCGATCTGGTGACCTATGTCGAAGCCGAAGTCGAGCGTAATCCGTTGCTCGAGCGCGGCGCGGAAACCGAGCCGGAGCCGGCCGTCCCCGACGGCGCGCCAGCGCCCGAGACGCAGGGCGTAAATGGCGAGGCGTTCAGCGGCAGCGACCGCGAACCGAACGGTCACGATAACGACGAACGGGCCGATAATCGCCTCGACGACACGTCCCCCGACGATGCCGAGCCGCCGCGGTCACGCGCCGCGGACGGGCCGGCAGGTTATTCGGAATGGGCCGGCACCGGGTCCGGCGGCCGCGATGACGGCGAGTACAATCTCGAAGCCTTCGTGTCCGCCGAAACCACGCTCGGCGACTGGCTGCGCGAGCAGCTCAGCCTCGCCATCGCCGATCCGGTGCGGCGGCTGATCGGTCAATACTTGATCGACCTCGTCGACGATGCCGGATATCTGACCGGCGACCTCGCCGCAGCGGCGGAAAAGCTCGGCACCAGCCAGAGCGAAATCGAAGCCGTTCTAGCTGTTCTGCAGACATTCGATCCGCCCGGGATTTGCGCGCGCAATCTCGCCGAATGCCTGGCGATCCAGCTCAAGGAGCGCGACCGCTACGATCCCGCCATGCAGGCGCTGGTCACGCGGCTCGATCTCGTGGCGCGGCGGGATTTCGCCCAGCTTAAGAAAATCTGCGACATCGGCGACGAAGACCTCGCCGACATGATCGCCGAAATCCGCCACCTTAATCCAAAACCCGGGCTGGCGTTCGGTTCGGCGATCGTACAGCCGATCGTGCCCGACGTTTTCGTGCGGCCGGCGCCCAACGGCGCCTGGCTGGTCGAACTCAACTCCGACACTTTGCCGAAGGTTCTGGTCAACCAGAGTTATTATGCCGAGGTCTCGGCCACCGCGCGCCGCGACACCGACAAATCCTATCTCGCCGAATGCCTGCAGAGCGCCACCTGGCTGGTGCGGGCGCTGGATCAGCGCGCCCGCACCATCCTCAAAGTCTCCAATGAGATCGTGCGCCAACAGGATGCGTTCTTCGCCCGCGGCGTCGAGCATCTGCGCCCGCTCAATCTCAAAACCGTCGCCGACGCCATCGGCATGCATGAATCGACCGTGTCGCGCGTTACCGCCAACAAATACATGGCGACCAGCCGCGGCATCTTCGAGTTAAAATACTTCTTTACTTCGGCGATTGCGGCCGCCCACGGCGGCGAGGCGCATTCCGCCGAAGCGGTACGTCACCGCATCAAGCAATTGATCGACGGCGAAAGCTCGGCCGACATTTTGTCGGACGACACGATCGTCGAGAAGCTGCGCGAGGCCGGCATCGACATCGCCCGACGCACGGTCGCGAAATATCGCGAGGCCATGCGTATTCCGTCGTCGGTGCAGCGGCGTCGGGAAAAGCAGGCTGCCGCCGCAAATTGAATTCGATCGAGGCCACTTTCCTGCCCCGCGACCCGCCCTCGCTCGCTCCGCGAGCTGCGGCGGGTTCCAGTCCGCCGTGGCGCGTAGCGCGAAGGCGGCAGCGCGGAAGAAGAAGGTTGGCCTGCCTCGCGTTGACTCCGCGCTCGGCGATACCTAGGTCGAGTAGAGCGGCTAAAATGAGAACTAGATTGAGAGGCTGCCATGCCATTTCGCGTTTCAGGGAAAAATCTCGACGTCGGCGATGCTTTGCGCCAACGCATCAGCGACCGGATTGCCGAATCGGTAACCAAGTATTTCGACGGCGGTTATTCCGGGCATGTTACGCTGGCGCGGGACGGCTTCGGCTTTCGCACCGAATGCGCCATTCATTTGGATTCGAAAATCACGCTGCAGGCCGAAGGTCTGGCGCCCGACGCTTATGCCAGCGCCGATCAGGCGGCGCTGCGGATTGAAAAGCGGCTGCGTCGTTATCATCGCCGGCTTAAGGAGCATCGTGCCGAGCGCAACGGCGGTTGGGCAGCGGTCGATGCCGCAAGCTATGTCATCGCCGCGCCGGAACAAGACAGCGAAGCGGACATCGACGCCTTCACGCCCGTCATCATCGCCGAATCCACCACGACTTTGAAACAGCTGTCGGTCAGCGATGCGGTGACGGAACTCGACCTGACCGGCGCTCCCGTTTTGGTCTTCCGGCATGCCGTGCACGGCGGCGTCAATATCGTCTATCGCCGCGCCGACGGTCATTTCGGCTGGATCGATCCCCCGGTCATGGCGGCGGCGGATGCCCATTGACGCCGTTGCGGCGGCTCCCTATGGTCCGCCGCTCTCGACCGTGATCCCGCATAGCGAGTCCCCGGTTTTCGGAAAAGATCACGCTCACATAGACACTTAGCGGTTGGCAAAATGCCTCGCTGCTCAGGTTTCCACCGATGCCTCTCACCGATCTGATTGCGCCGAACGCGATTCTCCCGGCGCTCAAGGTCAACAGCAAGAAGCAAGTGCTGCAGGAGCTTGCCGCCCGCGCGGCCATGCTCAGCGGCCAGAACGAGCGTGCCATCTTCGACATCCTGGCGCAGCGCGAGAAGCTCGGCTCGACCGCGATTGGCAACGGCATCGCCATTCCCCACGGCAAAATGCCGACGCTTACCCGGCTGTTCGGATTGTTCGCCCGGCTTGACCGGCCGGTTGATTTCGAGGCGCTCGATAACCAGCCGGTCGATCTCGTTTTTCTCTTGCTTGCGCCCGAAGGCGCCGGCGCCGATCACCTCAAAGCGCTGGCCCGCATCGCGCGGCTGCTCCGCGATCCCAATGTCGCGCACAAGCTGCGCGCCTCGCACGACGCCGAATCGCTCTACGCGGTTTTGGCCATGCCGTCGGCGTCCGCGGCTTAAGCCGCGGCAGGGATCAGGTATCAGTAATCAGTAATCAAAAAGAGGCCGGCGACGGCATCATCACTGGCCCCAAAATTTCTGATTACTGATCCCTGATCAGTGCACGCTCACGGTTTCGAGCTCCTGGCTCCAGGCATTGGCGACGGCGGCCTCGCGGCTGTCGGTCAGCATGATCGGCGTGCCGTCAGCAGCGTGCAGCGCGAACAGCGTCTGGCCGGGCGCCAGCTCCGGCATTTCCGCCTGGGGGAATAGCGCGTGAACGTCCTCGGAGCGGACCGTCTTGACATAGGCGATGCGTCCGTCGCCGAGATGAGCGAGCGCTTCGGGGGACAGGTTTATTTTGGCCTCGGCACGGTTTAAAGTGTTAATTGTATCGTTAGTCATGGCCCGACTCCTCTATTCGCTGGTCGAGTCCTACCAGTTTTCTTAATCGCATTCTTTGATTGAGATCGATTTAACGATGCGCTCCGGCTCGGGTCGCACCAGATCTATCGACAACAATCCGTTCTTCAAGTCCGCACCCGATACCTCCATGCCGTCCGCCAGCACGAAAGTACGCTGGAATTGGCGCGCTGCAATGCCGCGATGAATGTATTGCCGGCTTTTATCGTCCTGCTGGCGACCGCGGATGACGAGCTGACTCTCCTCGACGCTGACATCGAGCTGGTCGCGGGTAAAACCCGCCACCGCAAGCGTAATGCGCAACCGCTCCGGACTGTTGCCGTCGCGCGCAATGCGCTCGATATTATAGGGAGGGTAGCCCTCGGCGGCCTTGCCGACCCGATCGAGCACCCGTTCGATCTCATCGAAGCCAAGCAGGAAGGGACTCGAAAGCGCCGAAACCCTGGACATGGTTCAAAGCCCTTAACAAGCGACTTTGCGGGGCCCTAGCGGCGCCCCGATGGTCGCGCGGCAGACCCGTTCGACCTGGGCTAATATGGCGATAGCGGCCCGAGCGTTCAAGAAGCGGCGTTCAAGAAGCGGCGTTCAGGAAGCGGCGCGGTTCAAGAAGCGTAGCCGGGGTCGCGTCGCTTCAGGGCAGCATAAGCGGCCCCGGCATGGCGCGTTCGGCTTCGGCGGTAAGCTGCGCTTCGTGCCGGTGCACAAAGACGCCGCCGACGATGAAAGCGGCCACGGTGGCAAGCGCCACGATGATCACGAGCGGCGTCTCCAGGCGCTCGAACTGCCGTCCGAGCGCATAGGCGGCATAGCCGTAAGTCACCGCCCAGATGAACGAGCCGACCGCATTGGCAAACAGAAAGCTGCGCCAGGGCATGACATTGGCGCCGGCAAACAGTCCGGCGAAAGTGCGCAACACCGGCACGAACTGGGCGATGAAGACGATCTTGCCGCCGTGGCGCAGGAACAGGTATTGACCGAGTTTGATCCGGCTCGGCGTCATCCGCACATAATTGCCGTAGCGCAGCAACAGCCAATAGCCGTATTCGTGGCCGATCACGTAGCCGATCATTCGACCGACGGTCGCCGCACCCGCCGTCGTCAGAATGACCGCGACGATGTTGAGATCGTGCTTGGTGCCGGCATAGACCGCCGCGGCGAGAAGCGCGGCTTCCCCGGGCAATGGGATGCCGACGCATTCCAGGCCGACAATGGCGGCCAATGTCAGAAGACCATAGGCGTGAATGAGGTGAACGATAAAGTGCATGGCCTGGGTTGAAAGACTTGGTTGCAAAGACTCGGTTGCAAAGACTCGGTTGCAGAGACTCGGTGGCAGATACTCGGTTGCAAAGACTTGGTTGGCAGCCCGCCTCCGGCCGAATTCGGCGGCGCAAGTTATAGGCGATTTTGCGGCTTTGCGACACGTCTTGGCGACATGTCATAACCCAGTCACGATGACGCGACGATGGCTCTTGGCAGGTTTTCGGATTACACAGGATGAAGGCGCGATGGCGAGGGGGCAGTACGATCGATGAGCGGCGGTGCGGCGCGGTGCGCGAGCCTCCTTTTCGGCCTGACGCTGGTGCTTGGCGCCTGCAGCCACCATCGCCGGCTTGACGCGGACAATGCCGGCGACAATGGGGCCAATGAATATCCTTCGAACTACAAGTCCGAAATTCTCGCCGCCATGCACGCCTATCTGAACGATCCAACTGGAATCCGCGACGCCGCCATTACCGAACCGGCGCTGAAGCCGACCGGCAATGGCAGTGTCACGCGCTACACGGTCTGTCTCAAATTCAATCGGAAAAAGAACGCCAGCGAATATGCCGGCGAGAAGGAGATCGCGGCCATCTTCCTCGCCGGCCGGTTCGATCAGTTCATCGCGACGCCGCATGACCAATGCGCCGGCGCGGCCTATACGCCGTTCCCGGAGCTGCAGAACCTGCCGCCGTGAAGCCCCAAATACGGTTGAAACTGGGCGCCATCATCGGCTTAAATCGGGGAGGGCGCTTGGAGCACGGAGGCCCGCTGATGAAATTGACACAGATCGCAGCCGGTGCTGCGGCGCTTATCGTAGTCACGGCGCATTCGGCCGCAGCGCAAGGCGGCCCCCCAGCACCCGGTCCGACGCAACCTGGTCCACCGCAATCTGGTCCACCGCAATCTGGTCCACCGCAATCTGGCCCGATCCAGCCCGGCCCGCCGCAATCCGGCGCGGCGCCGCCCGCGGTCGTCGCCACCACTGTCAATCTCCGGCACGGACCCGGCACGACCTACACCATTATCGCCAAGATTCCCGCCGGCGCCGCTGTCGACGTCGGCGATTGCAGCGGCCAATGGTGTCAGGTCACTTGGCAGGGGCAGAGCGGCTACGTGATCGCGACGAGTCTCGATCAGGGTGGACCTGGAGGGCCGCCTCCCGGCGCACCCGGTCGTGTTGCCGCCGATCCGGGCGCACCGCCGCCCGGCTATGGGCCGCCGCCCGGCTATTATGCGCCGCCGCCCTATTACGGCCCTTACCCTTATTATTACGGCGGCGGCCCCTATTACGGCTACGGCCCCTATTACGGCTACGGCCCCTATTATGGCGGCTACTACCGTCGACACTGGTAGAGACGAGAGAGCTGGCCTCTCAGGACGCCGCGCGGGCCATAGTACCGGCGAGATGATGCCCGAAACCGCCCGGGAGTGGGTGTCCGTGCGCAGGCGCCGCACTCGCTCCGCTTCAGGATCGCCTCATGAATAGCGCCCTCGATGGGCGAGCTTCGCCATCTGTAACTGAAAGAGTGACGAATGCCAGGTAATCTATCGCCGCAACGGTGTCTGGCGCTTTTTTGGCCCTGAGAGCCGGCAACGCACCGACTCCACGCTGCCGGGATTTGCTCTAGTATCCCCCGGTACGGACATCCCCCATTACATTGCCCAGGACGCGCCCAAGGAAACGCCATGCTGGAACGACACTACGACCGCGCCGCCCAGGATCTCGGCAACATCGTCAATCTCGGCCACGTCAATGTCTGCATCGACGACCAGCATTTGGCGACCCATTATTATGTCAGCGGGCTCGGGCTGACGCGCGATCCGTTCCTCAATACCGGCGCGGGAAATATGTGGATCAATGTCGGTATGAGCCAGTTCCATCTGCCGATGGGATCGCCCGAGATGTTGCGCGGCGTGATCGGGCTGGTGGTGCCGGACCGCGCGGCGCTGCTCGATCGGCTTACCCATGTGCGCCAGGCGCTCGACGGTACCAAATTCGATTTCCGCGAAAGCAATGATTGCGTCGAGACCATTTGTCCGTGGGGCAACCGCATCAATCTGCATACGCCGGACCGGGAACGCTTCGGCCGCATCGCGCTCGGCATGCCCCATATCCGCTTCGACGTCCGCCCCGGCACCGCGGCGCGCATCGCGCGCTTTTATCGCGAGGTGCTGCAGGCGCCGTCGGATGTGATCAAGAACGGCGCCGGCCCCGAGGCGCGCGTGCAGGTCGGCGACAAGCAATACTTTTATTTCCGCGAAACCGACGCGCCGGAACAGTTTTACGACCGCCATCACGTGCAGATCTATCTCGCCGATTTCTCCGGTCCGCATCGCCGGCTCAAGGAGCTCGGCCTGATTACGATGGAGACCAATGAATACGAGTACCGTTTCCAGGACGTGATCGATCTCGACAGCCGCGAAGTGCTGTTCACCATCGAGCACGAGACACGCAGCCAGACCAATCCGATGTACGGCCGCCCGCTGGTCAACCGGAACCCGGCGCAGTCCAATCGCGACTACAAACCCGGCCACGACAGTTTGTCCTGGGCGATGCCGTGAGCAGGTCTGCCGGCGCCGCGCCGCGGCATGACGCATGACCGCGCAGCGATCAGGTCGACGCGCCCGTTGTTGACCGCGGGCGCGATACGCATTTTTGAACGGAGCGATTCATGGTTGGAGTCTTGACTGGACCGCTGTCGGGCATCCGCATCCTCGATCTCACCTCGGTCGTGGCCGGCCCGTTCGCCACGCAAACGCTTGGCGACATGGGCGCCGACGTGATCAAGATCGAAAGCCCGGACGGCGACACCACGCGCTATACCGGTCCGGCGCGCTCGCCCGACATGGCGGCGTTGTTCATGGGGCTCAACCGCAGCAAGCGCTCGCTCGTGCTCGATCTCAAACAGGTCGCTGCCGCGGAGGCGCTGTGGCGGCTGGTCGCCGGCGCCGACGTGTTTGTCCATTCGATGCGGCCGCAAAAGATCGAGCGGCTCGGCTTCGGCCACCAGGCCGTGTGCGCCCGCAATCCCCGCATCGTCTATGCCGGCCTGCACGGCTACCGCAGCGGCGGTCCCTATAGCGGGCAACCGGCCTATGACGATGTTATTCAAGGCCAATCCGGCGTCGCGTCGTTGATGGCGGAGGTTGCCGGGGCGCCGCGTTACGCGCCGACCATTTTGGCCGATAAGACCACCGCGCTCGCGCTCACCAATGCGGTATCGGCGGCGCTGTTCGCGCGGGAGCGAACCGGCCGCGGCCAGTTCGTCGAAGTGCCGATGTTCGAATCCATGGTTTCCTTTGTGCTCGCCGAGCATCTGTTCGGCCACTGCTTCGCGCCGCCGATGGGCGCGCTCGGCTATACCCGCGTGCTCGGCACCTGGCGGCGGCCTTATAAGACCAGCGACGGCTATCTCTGCATGATGGCCTATACCGAAGCGCAATGGCGCAAATTCTGGGCCTTGGTCGGCAAACCGGAAGTCTGCGACGATCCGCGCTTTTGCAGTATCGCGGCGCGCAGCCATAACGTCGTCGCGCTCTATGAACTGGCGGGCGCCTGCTTCGCGAAAAAGACGACGGACGAATGGCTCGCGCATTTGCGCGAACTTGAAATCCCCGCGGCACCGGTGGCGAGCCTCGACGAGGTCATGGCCGATCCGCAGCTTGCGGCGAACGGCTTCTTCAAGCACGTGACGCACCCGAGCGAGGGCGAGATTCTCTTTACCGATCTGCCGGTGCGCTTTAGCGACAGCGCGGCAGCGAACACCCGCCTGCAGCCGCGGCTCGGCGAGCACAGTGTCGCCGTGTTGCGCGAGGCCGGCCTCTCCGCAAGCGAGATCGAGACGCTGATTGCTTGCGGCGCAACCGTTGCAGCTCCGCCCACGGCGCGCGCGGCGGAGTGAGTTGACGGGGCAGCCAAAACATACCAAACGAAAGCAGGAGGACGGCCATGTCAGATGACCAGAATGAAAATGAGGAACGGCCGTGCCTGCATTGCCTAATGATCGAATTGATCGACAACTTCTTTGCCGAGCATCCGGTTTCAGACGATGAGCCGGACGTCGTCGATACCGATGAGGTCATCACCGCCGTCGCAAAAACGGTGGCGGAACTGACTTGCATTCAGGATGCCACGGGCCGGCAAAACTTGATCGAACTGCTGATGCGCGAAGTCATCAACTATGACACTGAATATCGGCAGCAGGACGAAATGGGCACGGCCGGCTCCGGCGCACGGCACTAGAGCGCAATCGTTTCAGATTGAATCAATTGGCGCTCTAGGATTTTGATGGCAGATGATCTTTCCGGACCAATCCGATGGCGTCGGCGGCAAGAATCCGACGTCGATATTTGAAATCGAGTCCGCCGATGGCGTCATGGCTGCCGACTGGAAGAAACGGAAACTTCGGTACGTCGCCGTTTTCTGGGCAGCTCTTCGGACAAGCCAGCGCTTGCCCCTACGGGCCGGTAATAGGCATGCCGGAGAGAAACAACAATAGGGGTCAGGAAATGAGGCAAAGCGGCCATGCCTGGCGCTTGTCATAAATGACGTGAATGATCGGCCGATACTGGCCGTAGACACGCTGGATTTCGCCATGCGAGTCCAATAATTTTGCGGTTGTCTAAAGGGCGGCCCGCAATGGCTGAATACCATCCAGTTCTCGCCCGTGCCGTTTCGAGATTGGCGAACAATAACGCTCAGGCGCGCCAGGAATTGTACGAGCGAGCGCGCGCGATTGTCGCTGCGCAATTGCTCAGACAAGACCCGCAAAAATCAGCACCAGAGATCATGCGCGAACGCGCCGCGCTCGAAGCGGCCATCCGCAGAGTTGAGGCGGAGTCCCGATCCGGCCAAACCCAGGCGGCTCAAGGCCTGCCGCCACGTCGTCCGGCGACTGCCGTCGCGGCCGACCGCGATGATATCGGGTCTCGACGCGAGCGCTCGACCGAGGCTGAGACGAAAGCCGGGCCGGCGCCTGCACAAGCCGAGGCAATCGACAGCGGTAAGAAGCCGGAAAACAATGCAACTCATGATATGGACGAAATGCCCAAATCGCTCGGCGCCATGCTTATTGGCATCGCCTTCGTTGCCGGAATGATGGCGTTTATCGGCGTCATCTACATTCGCGGTCTAGTATTGGTCTCCGAGCACGTCATCGGCTATCCGGTCCTGCTGGTCTTGATAGCGATCATCCTGGGTCTTTTCATTTTTCTTCGCTTGGCGATTTTTCGTGACACGCGGATCGTGTCAGGGATCAGCTTCTTGTTGGGCCTCATTTATGCTGCGATACGACGTGGATTTTAGGTTTGCCAACCCTGTGCGAAGCCGGGATCAGTCAGACTGACTGTTGTTGCGCCCCTTTTCCCTGGACGGTGCGGCCCATTCAGCCACGCACCGTTCGAGATCTTTGACGTTGTCGTGCATCTGCTCAAGCGCAAATCCGAGTGCAAAGAAGCGTTCCGCCGCGTCGCCGGGAAGGCTTCGCGTGACACCGTCGCGACGTAGCGCGGCGATCTCGGCGGCATAGGCATCAAGGGCGGATTCCACGGCATGGCGCGACGGCGGACCCCGCCCTGCCTTCAGCGCGGCCCCGCTCGCGCGCAAGTAATCGGCCAAGGCCGCGCCGGCTTGTGCCAGCGGCGCTTCGAGCCGTGTCATGACGGCCTCGGGCAGCGGATTGCTGGCCGCTCTTCCGATCATCACCAGGTCGTGGCGCAACCTCAAGAGCGTGCGCAACAGCGGCCCGGTATCGGGCACGACGACGAGACGTGCCGAACGCTCGCGCTCGGCTTCGGCGCCCACTACATTCAATTGCACCAAGGCCTGACCGATACCGTCCTGAATGCGGTGCAGCGCGTCCACGTCGAGACCTTGTGTCAAGCCCGCCAGCAGCTCGCCGAGAGCCCGCGCCATCCGATCGAGCGTGCGGGCGGCCGCGGCAACGACCAAGGAATGGGCGTTTGAGGGCAACAGGAAGAACGAAACAACCAAACCGGTGACGCCTCCGAGCGCCACCTCAAGCAGGCGATCAACTGCCGAAGCGATCGGAGTTGCGTGGGTCATCGTCGGAATCAACAGCACGATGATGGCGGTGATCGGCGCGACCGAGAATCTGGGGTTTATCGCCGCGATGAGGGCAAGCGGCGCCACGGCGATGGCGAGAGCCGCGAGCAGCGCGATTTCGCTCGAATGCGGAACGAACACGCCGATGGCGCCGCCGTAGATCGCGCCGCCGACAGTCCCGACAAGATAATCGAACGTTGCCTTCAGCGACCGTCCGACGCTCATCTGCGTCACGATGACGGCCGTCAATACCGCCCACAACGGCAAGGGAAGTTGCAGGAATTGCGCAAGCGCAAGCGACGCCAAGGCGGCGATCGTCACCCTGATCGAAAGCGCCAACTGCACTCGGCGACGACGGACGAGGGCGCGCAGCCCCCTCCAGAGTCTCGTAATGCGCTTCACGCTGACAGTCCCGGACCGGCGATTGCAGAAGTAATACCGGAATGCTTTGTGGAAGGGCAAATAATCACATCAATGCCGCAGACAATGTGCTATCGATTTGGATGATATGGCGCCTGAACCCACGGGCGTCGGAGGGCGACCAGGTCATGGCCGATGCGGATCGCGAGCCGGTGGTTAGCATCGATCCGCGGTATTTTCTGACCGGCGAGGTGGTGGAGCGGCCGCCGGCCGAGCGCCCGAAGCACGCCACCATCGATGCGATCATCGACCGGCTCACGGGCCCGGCACGGCAGATTCCGTCGCTGGTCGGCGAGTTCGACGAATTTGCCTGGCGGCTGCTGGCGGCCGGCATTCCGCTGTTGCGGATCACCCTTCACCTGCGCACGCTGCACCCGCAATACCTCGGCGCCAGCTTTGTCTGGTGGCGCACCACCGGTCAGACCAAACAGACCCTCATTGCCCATGAGGTGGAGGATTTGATCCGCCATGAAAATAATCCGGTCTGGAGGGTGGCCGTGGCCGGTGAAACGCTGCGCCGCCGCATCGATGTCGCCGACGATGAGCTCGATTTTCCCATCCTCCATGATCTCAAGGCGGCGGGCGCCACCGACTATTTTGCGTTGCCGATCAAGAGCTCGTTCGGCACCAACTACATGGTGACCTACGTCACCGACCGCAGCGGCGGATTCACCGCGCAGGAAATCTCGGACCTGACCCGCGTGTCGCTGCGCCTGTCGCTGCTTGCCGATCTGCGCAACCACCGCCGCATCGCCAGCAACATTCTTACCGCCTATCTCGGCGCCAAGGCCGGCCCGAAAGTTCTGGCCGGCCAGATCCGGCGCGGCACCGGCGAGGAAATCACGGCCGTGCTGTGGTCGTCGGATCTGCGCGGCTTCACCGAGCGTTCCGATCGCCTCGCCGGCAACCAAATGATCGCGATACTCAACGCGCTGTTCGACGTGCAAGCCCAGGCGATCGCGGGTCACGGCGGTGAAATCCTGAAATTCATCGGCGACGGCCTGCTGGCGATATTTCCGATCGAGCATGCCGGCATGGCCGCCGCTGCTGCGCACAACGCGCTCGCGGCGGCGATGCAGGCAGTCGAGACAGCGCGCGGGCTTATCAGCGATCCGTCACTCCCGGGCGAGCCGCCGCTCGAGATCGTCGTGGCGCTTCACGTCGGCACCGCAATCTACGGCAATATCGGCGCCGCCGATCGGCTTGATTTCACCGTGATCGGCCCCGCCGTCAATCTGGTCAGCAGAATCGAAGCTGTGGCCAAGGCGCTGAACCTGCCGATCGTCGTCAGTGACGACTTCGCGCGCGCTTATGGCGAGCCGTTGCAGCCGCTCGGCCGTCATCAGCTTCGCGGGCTCGCGACGCCCCACGACCTGTTCGCACCGATTGTGCCCCCCTTGCGCACCTAAGGCTCAAACGGCGGCCGCAGCTTTCCCACCTGAACATTTGACAAGACGTGGGTCCGGAAAAAGCAAACCGGGGGCACCTGCTATGGGGCACTGCCTGCTTACGTATCCAGCGCGCTTGGCGCGTAAAGCTCCTCGACCTTGACCAACCGCGGCGTCAGCCCCTGTTCTAGCGAATACTGCGCGATGGTCTCGATCACCTTGCGGTTCGACTTTATGCCGTGATGGATCAAGCCGGTCTTGGCGTCGCCGGCAAGAAGACCCGTGGCAAGATGATCCTCGACATGGGCGACGCGTTGCGCATTGGCGATATCGTTTGCCGCGTTGAAGGCCTTGATCAGATTGAGCGCGACCCAGGGTTCGTGTTCGAAGACATCGCGCCGCACCACGGCCTGGTGATTGATCGGCAATAGACCGGTCTTGCGGTAATAGCGGATGCCCTCAGCGATCGGATCGGGGAACAGATATTTGAAATCGGGGTTGTTGGCGAGATCGGCGCGGCTGCGGTCGACCAGATTGCGGCCGGAGAGATAATGCAGCGCAGCGTCGAGCTCGCCTGAAAGCATCATCGAGCCGATGCTCTTGTCGGCGGGAATCTGGTTGACGACGACGCCGGCCGGCGGCTTGAAGCCGGTGGCGCCGCCATGGCTCATTTCCGGGGTGCGTTCCATCCAGAATTCCATGTCTTTCGGCGCGACGCCGAATTCGTGCTGCAACACGCCGCGGCCCCACAGCGCAGCGGTCTGCTGATATTCCGGCACGCCGACCCGCTTGCCTTTGAGGTCGGCGGGCACCTCGATGCCGGCCTTTTTCCGCACCAGGATGCTGGTGTGGAAAAACCTCCGCGTCGTGAAGATCGGCAGCCCGACATGACGCGCGTCGCCGCGCGCCGTCGCGATCAAAAACGACGAGCAGGACATTTCCGACACGGCGAATTCGGCAAAACGCAGCTGGCGCCAGAACAGTTCGGACGGCTGCAGCACCGTCGCGACGAGATCGATGCCGTCCGGCTTCACCCTGCCGTCGATGATCGGCCAGGTCCGCGGATTGGACGTAATGCCGATGCTGAGTTGCAGGTTCATGAGGCGAAGTCCAAGAACGCTAGTAGCGATAAGGCTCAATTTCCCATAGCGGAAATGCCGAGAACACGTGCGGCGCGTTGGCCGGCGCCGCGGCGTGCAGATAGGACTGATCGAGCTTACCGAAGCTTGTGACGCCGAGCAGGCCGAGCGCGCGCGTCACTTCGTCTTCCATGATTTCGAGCATGCGCACGATGCCGGCCTGCCCCGCCGCCGCCAGCGCGTAGCATTGCATGCGGCCGAGCCCGACCAGGTTGGCGCCGAGCGCGAGCGCCTTGACGATGTCGGTGCCGCGACAGAAGCCGCCGTCGACCACGATCATGGCGCGGCCAGCGACCGCTTCGACCACTTCGGGCAGCACCTCCATGGAACCGCGGCCGTGATCGAGCTGGCGGCCGCCGTGATTGGACACGTAGATGATCTCGACGCCGTGATCGAGCGCGAGTTTGGCGTCCTCCGCGGTGCCGATGCCTTTGATGGCGAACGGGATTTTGAACTTGGCTTTCATGCGTTCGATGGTGCGCCAATCGAGCGCCATCTGGAACGCGCGCCCTTGCACGCGGCGGCGACCTGCGGTGACGTGACGCTTGGCCAGATCGCGCTCGCGCCGGCTGTAATGGGCGGTGTCGACGGTGATGCAGAACGCGGCATAGCCGTGCGCGATCGCGCGTTCAGCGTAATCGTCGGCCCAGGCCGCGTCGCCGCGCACGTAGAGCTGGAATAGGCGCAACGCATTGGGCGCCGCGTTGGCAACCTCTTCGAGGCCGGGATCGCACACCGAGCTCAGCATGTGGGCGACGCCGAATTCGGCCGCCGCCTTGACCACCGGCGCGGCGCCGCCGGGATGAAAGCTCTCCAGCGTGCCCACCGGGCAGAGCACGATCGGCAGCCGCAGCTTGCGCCCGAGAATCTCCGTCGTGGCGTCGACCCGGCT
>Ga0187784_10000874_pt1 | contig 23235 bp, 13 predicted proteins | sample 1015_SJ02_MP15_2_FD_132964 | JGI IMG/M metagenome (GOLD analysis project Ga0187784, IMG submission 132964) | Tropical peat soil microbial communities from peatlands in Department of Meta, Colombia - 1015_SJ02_MP15_20_MG | ecosystem: Environmental > Terrestrial > Soil > Wetlands > Peat | place... | reverse complement strand
TCCGGCGCTCACCTCGCTGATCGAGGAATGGGGCGGCGTCGGACTGATTGCGGTCAACCCCGGCGTCGATATCCATTGGGGGACCTGCACCACGATCTGGGGCTCGCCCGATCTGCAGGATCTCCCGCGCAAGCCGAAGATCCCGGTCGTTGCGGTCAGCAATCCGGACGGCAAGGAGATCATGGCGCTCGCCGAGCGCGGCGGCGAGGCCACCATCACGACCGAGCTGATGGAAGGCTGGTTCAAGCAGAAGATCCCGGTCGCGACCATTCCGGGCAGCCGCAACGCGCAGGACTTCGTGCTGGTGCACGGCCACTACGACAGCTGGGATGTCGGGGTCGGCGATAACGCGACCGGCGACGCGACCTTGCTCGAGCTGTCGCGCGTGCTGTGGGAGAGCCGCGTCGCGCTCGACCGCTCGGTCAAGCTCGCCTGGTGGCCGGGCCACTCGACCGGCCGCTATGCGGGCTCGACCTGGTTCACCGACCGCTTCGCGATCGAGCTCGACGAGCATTGCGTCGCGCAGATCAACTGCGACAGCCCCGGCTGCCGCTGGGCGACCAGCTATCACGAGACGCGCGCCTTTACCGAGTCGGCCGCGCTCGCCGCCGGCGCCATTCGCGATGTCGTGCCGCAGGCCGAGATCAAGACGATGCGGCCGCCGCAGGCGGGCGACTACAGCTTCAACAATATCGGCCTGCCGAGCCTGTTCATGCTGTCGTCGACCATGCCGGAGGCGCTGCGGCGCGAGAAGAATTACTACGACGTGTCCGGCTGCGGCGCGAACATCGCCTGGCATACCGAGAACGACACGATCGAGATCGCTGACCGCAACATTCTGCTCACCGACATGCGCATCTACCTGCTGGCGACGTTGCGCATCGCCAATGCCGAGCTGTTGCCGTTTGCCTGGGACGCGACCTGCGACGAGTTCGAGGCGACGATCGCGCGCTACGAAACCGCCTCGAACGGCGCCGCCGATCTTGCGGCGGCGCGCAGCGCGACCCGCGCGCTCAAGCAGGCGCTCGCGCGGTTGACGCAATCCGCGGTGCCGGTCGCGCGCAAGAATGCCGTGGCCAAGGGACTGGCGCGCATTCTGGTGCCGATCAACTACACGCGCGAGCCGCGCTTCCGGCACGATCCGGCCTATACGGTGCCGCCGCTGCCGACGCTCGCGGTCGCGGCCGAGCTGCCGGCGCTGTCGCCGGAGCTGCGGCGCTTCGGCGAGGTCGAGCTGACGCGCGGCCAGAACCGCTACGTCGCGGCGCTGCGTGCCGCAACCGCACTGGTCGAGGGGGCGCTGTCATGACCGCCGCGCAGGACATTGCCGCAAGAGACATCGCCGCAAAGGACATCGTCGCGCACGTCGATGGCGCGGCGCTGATGGACCATTGCGCGGAATTCGCCAAGCGCGTGAAGCTCTCCGGCACGCCGGAGGAAAAGCAGAGCTTTCGCTATCTGCAGCAGTGCATGGAGCGTTACGGCTATCGCACCACGCTGATCGAGCACGACGCCTACATCAGCCTGCCGCTCGCGTCGCGCGTCATATCCGACGGCGCGGTGTTCAAGAGCATCACGCATTCCTTTTCGCGCCCCTCTCCGGCCGGCGGGCTCACGGCGCCGCTGATCGACCTTGGCGAAGGTACAGAACAGGATTTTGCCCGCGCCGACTGCCGCGGCAAGATCGTGCTGGTCGACGGGATCGCAAGCCCGGCGGTCGCGGCGCGCGCCAGCGCCGCCGGCGCTGCCGGCCAGCTTCACGTCAGCCCGCACGAGCACCTGCACGAGATGTGCATCTCGCCGGTCTGGGGCAGCCCGTCGGGCGACACGCTCGCCGAGATGCCGACAACGGTCACCTGCACCATATCGGATGCCGGCGGCGCGGCGCTGCGGCGCGCGCTCGCGCGATCGCCGGCGCTTGCCGTCACGCTGCAGGCGCAAATCGACACCGGCTGGCGCAAGACGCCGCTGCTGGTCGGCGAGATCGACGGACCGGGAGGCCCCGACGCCCCGTTCGTGCTGCTCTCCGGTCATCACGACACCTGGTACTACGGCGTGATGGACAATGGCAGCGCCAACGCCACCATGCTCGAGGCGGCGCGGCTGCTGGCGCAACACGTCAAGACGTGGCGGCGCGGCCTGCGTGTGTGCTTCTGGTCCGGGCATTCGCACGGGCGTTACTCCGGCTCGGCATGGTATGTCGACCATCATTGGAGCGACCTCGACCGACGCTGCGTCGCGCACGTCAACGTCGATTCGACCGGTGGCACCGGTGCGGTGCTGATGGGCGACAACGGCGTGGTGTCGAGCCTTGCCGAACTCGCGAGCGCCGTGACACGCGCCGAGACCGGCCAGAACCACGCCGGCAAGCGTGCTTCGCGCTCGAGCGACCAGTCGTTCTGGGGCATCGGCATTCCGTCGATGTATGGCAGCGTCAGCCATCAGCCGCCGGGCGGCGCGAAGATGCGCAACGCGCTCGGCTGGTGGTGGCACACGCCGCACGATCTGATCGACAAGATCGATCGCGAGTTTCTGGTCCGCGACACCCGCGTCGTGCTGCACACGCTGTGGCGGCTCTTGACCGACAGAGTGCTGCCGATCGATCCGGCGGCGGAGCTTGCCTCGCTGCGCGCGGAATTGACCGCGATCGCGAAGTCGGAGCCAGCGCCGGCGACGGCGGCGCTGATCGCGGCGGTCGACCAGGCCGCCGAGGCGGCCGCGAGGCTGAAAGCCGCGCGTCCCGTCGACGACGCGGCGTGCGAGGCCGTCAACGCGGCGCTGATCCGTATCTCGCGCGCGCTGGTGCCGCTCGACTATACCGAGGGGGACCGGTTCCGCCACGACGCGGCCTTGCCGCAACCGCCCTGGCCGGTGCTGCAGGGCTTGCGCGACCTTGCGGCGGCCGAGCCGGGCTCGGACCAGGCGAAGTTTCACAGCGTGAGTGCCGCACGCGCGACCAATCGCCTGCTCCACGCGCTCGAGCAGGTCTCGCGCGCCGCCGGCGCGGCGTTGTAGGATCAGACCCGCTCGCCATGAATGACCGCCTCGACGTCCTGAACGAAGACCGGATCGAACCGCCCGTTGCGCGTTGCGGACCGGTGACGCTCGAGATCCTGCGCGGCGCGATCAACGCGGCGCATGCCGAGATGGAGGCGTTGATCGAGCGCACCGCCATCAGCGCGTTCATCCGCGAGAAGAAGGATTTCTACACCGCGCTGTTCGACGCCGACGGCGTGATGGCGGTCGGCTCGAACGTGCCGATCTTCGGCGACATCACGAGCCCGGTGTTTCGGCATTTCTCGCCCGACACGATGCAGCCGGGCGACGTCTACTGGTACAACGACTGCTACGGCTCGCGCGGCGCGGTCTCGCATTCGAACGACCAGGTGCTGCTCGCGCCGGTGTTCCACGCCGGGCGGCGCTGCGCCTTCGTGATGAGCTGGGCGCATTTCGCCGACATCGGCGGCCTGCGCGCCGGCTCGATCAGCCCCGACACCACCGACATCTTCCAGGAAGGCATCATCGTGCCGCCGACCCGGCTGATCGAGGCTGGACGGATCAACGAGGCGGCGCTCGAGATCTTCCATCGCAATTCGCGTTTTCCCGAGCAGAGCCGCGGCGACATGCACGCCCTGATGGGCAGCGTCGAGCTGGGCGTGCGCCGGGTCGAGGAGATCGTCGCGCGCTTCGGTGCCGCCGTCGTCGCCGACGGCCTGCGTCAGCTTTTGGCGCGCACTCGCGCGCTGGTGCGCCACAAGCTCGCCGAGACCTTCGCCTACGGCACCCACAGCTTTACCGACGCGATCGATGCCGACGGGCACGGCAACGGCCCGTTCCGCATCCGCCTCGCGCTGACGCGCCAAGCGGGTCCGGACGGCGCGGACCGTTTCATCCTCGACGCCAGTGGGACCGACGACCAGTCGCCCGGCCCGGTCAACCTGCTGCTCAATCCGTGCGTGCCCGGAATGGCGCTCGGCCTTTATTACCTCGGCGGCGATCCCGCCCAGGTCTGCAATGCCGGCGGGCCGCAGGCGCTCGACGAGGTGGTCCTGCGCGAGGGCTCGCTGCTGTGGCCGCGCTTTCCCGCGCCGCTCGGCATGCGCGGCCTGACGATGATGCGCCTGCTCGCGGCGCTCAACGGGCTCGTCAACGCGGCGGGCGGCGGCGCGCCGGCCGCCCACGCTGCTTACGTGATCACGCTGTTGCGCGGCACCTATCGGGCCGAATCCGGCGCGCTCGCGCCGTTCCTGCTCGCGGACGGCATCGGCGTCGGGTATGGCGCCCGCCCCTACGCCGACGGCACCGACGCCGTCTATTTCGTCGCGCAGGAGAACTATCCGGTCGAGTTCCTCGAGCTCGGCTACCCGGTGCGGATGCGCACCTATGGGATCGCGCCGGACAGCGGCGGGCCGGGACGCTATCGCGGCGGCTGCGGCATCGTGCGCGAATACGAGATCCTCGCCGAGGAGGCGACGCTCGCGGTCCGCATCGACGGCATCACCAATCCGCCCTGGGGCATGGCCGGCGGCATGTCGGGCCGCGGCGGCCGCGCCATCGTCAATCCCGGCACGCCACACGCGCGCGAGCTTAGCCCCCTCTCGGACGGAAACCGGCTCAAGCGCGGCGACGTGCTGCGGCTCGAGACCGGTGGCGGCGGCGGTTACGGGCATCCCTACGACCGGCCGGAGACGCAAGTGCTCGAGGATGTGCTCGGCGGCTTCGTCAGCGCGGCTTGCGCGGAGCGCCACTACGGTGTCCTCATCGCAGACGCCGCGATCGACCGCGCCGCCACGGCGGCCCGCCGCGCCGACCGTCCGGCGGTCCGTGCCTTCCACCGGCACGAGTATGTCGATGCCCTCGTTTGAGCCGTCACCAGCGCCTGCAGAGCTTGCGGTCGCGGTTGACATCGGTGGCACCTTTACCGACATCGCGCTGCACGAGCCGCGCAGCGGCCGGCTCTGGCGCGCCAAGACGCCGAGCGTGCCATCCGACCCGTCGCAGGCCTTCCTGACCGGCGTGCAGCTGGTGCTGGAGCAGGCCGGCCACGCGGCGAGCGCGCTGCATCGCGTGCTGCACGGCACGACGGTCGCCACCAACATGATCCTGGAGCACAAGGGCGCGCACACCGCGCTGGTGACGACGCGCGGGTTCCGTCACGTCCTGACGATCGGCCGGCAGGACATCCCGCGCAAGGCGAACCTCTATGCCTGGGTCAAGCCGCCGCGTCCGGTGCCGGCCTCGCGCGTGCTCGAGGTCGACGAGCGCATCGGCCCGGGCGGCACGATCGAGACGCCGCTCGACGAGGCGAGCGTGCATGCGGTCGCGCAGACCTGCCGCGCGCTGAAGGTGGAGGCGATCGCGGTGTGCCTGCTGCACTCGTTCGCCAATCCGGCGCACGAGGAGCGCGTCGCCGCGATCCTGCGCGCCGCGCTGCCCGACGTCGCGGTCACCGCCTCGGTCGACGTGCTGCCGGTGGTGCGCGAATACGAGCGCTCGCTCGCGACCGTGCTGAACGCCGCGGTCATGCCCGGTGTCTCGACCTACGTGTCACGGCTGGAGGCGCGCCTTGCCGCCGCGCAAGTCGCAGCGCCGCTTCTGCTGATGCAGTCGAACGGCGGCGTCGCCGGCGCGGCGACGATCCGCCGCGTGCCGTCGTTCACGGCGCTGTCCGGGCCGGCCGCCGGCGTGGTCGGCGCGCGGCAGGTCGCGGGCGCGTGCGGCATCAGCGACCTGATCACCGTCGATATCGGCGGCACCAGCGCGGATATCTGCCTGGTCAAGGACGGGCGCATCGCGCTGACCCAGAAGGGCCAGGTCGGCGACTGGCCGCTGTCGCTGCCGATGGTCGACATGGTGACGATCGGCGCCGGCGGCGGCTCGATTGCGCGCGTCGCCGATGGCGCGTTGACGGTCGGGCCGATGAGCGCCGGCGCCGATCCGGGGCCCGCCTGCTATGGCCGCGGCGGGACGGATGCGACCGTGACCGATGCGCATCTGGTGCTCGGACATCTGCCGGAGAATCTGCTCGGCGGGCGCATGACGCTCGATGCCGAAGAGGCGCGCGCGGCGATCGCCCGACAAGTCGCGGAGCCGCTCGGCCTGTCCGTGGAGGAGGCCGCGCGGGGCGTGCTGGCGATCCTCGACAGCAACATGGTGGGCGCGCTGCGCGTGGTCTCGGTCGAGCGCGGTCACGACCCGCGTGCGTTCACGCTGGTCGCGTTCGGCGGCGCCGGCCCGCTGCACGGCTGCGCGCTCGCCGAGCTGCTCGCAATTCCGCGCGTGATGATCCCGACCGCGCCGGGCGTATTGTGCGCGGACGGCCTGCTCGCCGCCGATCTGAAGGCCGAATTCAGCCGCACCCTGCCGAAGGCCGGGCCAGTCGAGATGCAGCAGGCGACGGCGATCTTCGCGGAGCTCGCCGCGCGCGCGGATGCCTGGCTCGCCGCCGAAGGCGTCGCGCCGTCCGACCGCGCGCAGTCGCGCGTGGCGCTGATGCGCTACCACGGCCAGGGTGGCGAGATCGCAGTCGACTGGGGCGATGCGCGCCGCGCCGAGGAGGCGGAAAGAGCCTTCGCGACCGCGCACGAGACGCTCTATGGCTTCCGCCTCGATACGCCGATCGAGCTCGTGACGCTGCGCGTCGAGGCGGCAGGCCGTATCCCGCGGCCGCGGCCGGAGGCGCTACCGAGCGGTGCTGGCGTGCGCGCAGTTGCGCGGCGGCGCGTCCATTTCGCCGAGGGTAGTCGCGACGTGCCGATCTATCAGCGCACCGGATTCGGTGCGGGCGATCGCCTGGTCGGACCCGCGCTGGTCACCCAGCTCGATACGACGACGCTCCTTCCGCCGGGCTGGGCGATGGACGTGCACGCATCGGGCGCGCTGCTGCTGACGCGGGCGGGGTAAGCGGGATCAGCATTCGCCCGACCGACGAACAGACTTGCCGGCTGCTCCTAAAGGGCCCCCGCCGCATCACTGGGCGATTTCAGGTCTCACCCCTGATGACCGAGGTTGCTAAACAGCGCGGCATTTCGTAGAACATACAGGGAACATTTGCTAGTGATAATGGAAAGATCACTCGCGTGCTACCGACGCGAAATGCCATGCGTCAACACTAGCGGCGCTGGTCAAGCGACCGTGGACGTGCATGCGACCGACTGGGCGGCAGCAAGGCAAGACTGCCATGGAGTATCGTGATCTCGTAGCGCTTCGGCAGAAGCATCCAGCATGGCGGTTGCTCGTCGCGGACCATGCTCCTCTTATTGTGAGCTTCCTTTTTGACACGTTCATCCGGTCGAATATCCGGACGATGGCCGAGCCGGAGATCGCATCCCGACTGGATGATTATTTGTACTCACTCCGGCTAGAGCTGAACGATAACGCATTTCCGCGGCCGGCTATACATTACCTCGATACGTGGGCCTCCGATGAACACGCCTGGCTTCGAAAATACTATCCGGCCGATAGCGACGAGCCACACTTCGACCTCACGCCCGCCTCGGAGAGGGTGATCGACTGGCTGGCAAGCCTGGAGCAGCGGCGATTCGTTGGAACGGAATCACGCCTGATGACAGTCTTTCAGCTGCTTCGCCAGTTGGCTGAAGGCACTGAGACTGACCCTTGGGCGCGCATCACTGATCTCGAGCGACGAAAGGCCGATATCGAAGCTGAGATCAGGCGCACGCGCGAAGGCCACGTCTATCTTCTCGATGCCACAAGGGTCAAGGAGCGCTACCTTCAGATCGTCGCCACCGCGCGCGAGTTGCTCTCCGATTTTCGAGAGGTAGAGCAGAATTTCCGGAATCTCGATCGAGCCGTTCGCGAACGCATTGCCACCTGGGAAGGTGGCAAGGCGACCCTGCTAGATGAAATCTTCGGAGAGCGCGACACGATTGCCGATTCCGATCAAGGCAAGAGCTTTCGCGCGTTTTGGGATTTCCTCATGTCGCCCGCCCGACAGGACGAACTAACCTCATTGTTAGCCAAGGTCTTCGAGCTCCCACCGGTCCAGGAGCTCGAGCCGGACCGCCGCATGTTGCGTGTGCACTATGATTGGCTGCAGGCCGGCGAGATGGCACAGCGCACTGTGGCACGCCTGTCCGAGCAGCTGCGGCGGTATCTAGACGACAAGGCATGGCTCGACAATCGAAGGATCCTGCAGCTCGTTCGTGAAATCGAGCACAGTGCTTTGGCCGTCCGCGATGCGCCGCCGGCCGGAACACTCATCGCGCTCGACGAGTCATCGCCGGACATCGATCTCACGATGGACCGCCCCTTGTTCAGCCCGCCGTTGAAACCAGAAATCAGCGAGACACCGCTGAATGGCCTAGCCGACGTGCCGACCGACGCGCTCTTCGAACAAGTTCATGTCGACAAGGAGCTGCTCGCAAGACGCATCCGTCAGTCGCTCCAGAGCCGTCCTCAAATCTCGCTCGTCGAGCTTGTCGACGAGTATCCAATCGAACAGGGCCTTGCTGAGATCATCGCGTATTTCAGCATCGCGGCCGACGACCATGCGTCGATCATCGACGATAGCCTGCATCACACGCTGACATGGCTCGACGATTCGGGCCTGCCTCGGCAGGCGACGCTTCCCGGAGTGATCTTCTGTCGCGTGCCAGCCGCCGCCCGAGAGGCCTGACGTCATGGCGACCGCAGTCCCGAATCCGCTTTCGCTTGCCCTGATCGCGCTCATGAAAGGGGTGATCGAGCGCGAAGCGGAGCCCACCGTCTGGCAGTCGATGCTCGAATTGCAAGCGCGGATTCGAGACCACGTTGCAGTGTTGGGACTGGAGCTCGTCGTAGACGAGGCGGAAGGCTATGCCTATTTGCGCCAGCGCCCGGCCGAGGAAGACGAGGCTGAGCTGCCTCGCTTAGTTCCCCGCCGGCAGCTCGGGTACCAAGTCAGTCTTCTCCTCGCTCTCTTGCGAAAAAAGCTCGTGGAATTCGATGCCGCCGGTGGCGATACCCGGCTGATCTTAAGCCGCGACGAAATCGCCGAGATAATGCGGTTGTTCCTACCGGACACCGCGAACCAGGTCCGCCTCAGCGAGCGAATCGATGTCAACATCAATCGCGTCGCGGAGATGGGCTTTCTGCGCAAGCTTCGCGGGACCACCGATCGGTTCGAGGTACGCCGCATTATCAAAGCATTCGTAGATGGCCAGTGGCTCGCCGAGCTCGACGAAAGGCTCAAGATATATCGGACGCATGCCGAAACTGGAGGCATCGAGGCCTCGCCAAATGAACAAAATTGATTTGTCTGTCGCGACTCATGCGCGCGAACAGATGGGGGCCGCCCGGCAAGCGGGCATGCGACTCGTGCGCTGCGAGCTTTACAACTGGGGCACGTTTCACGGCCGCGTGTGGGGGTTGGACCTCAACGGCGACAATACGCTTCTGACCGGTGACATCGGCTCCGGCAAGTCGACGCTCGTGGACGCGATTACGACGCTTCTCGTTGCTGCACACAAAGTCTCCTACAACAAGGCCGCTGGGGCCGACTCGCGCGAGCGGGATCTCAAGTCATACGTACTGGGTCACTATAAATCCGAGCGAGGCGAAGCTGGATATTCCGCACGGCCTGTCGCCTTACGCGACCACAATTCCTATTCGGTTATTCTTGGTCGCTTTCGGAACGAAGGTTTCGAGCAGGACGTCACATTGGCGCAGGTGTTCTGGCTCAGGGAGCTGCATGGGCAGCCTGCGCGATTCTTCGTGGTGGCAGACGCGCCGCTCTCCGTCGCGGAGCATTTCACCGTGATTGGCTCAGACTTCGCTGCGTTGAAGAAGCGCCTGCGGTCGATGCCGCGCACCGAGGTGCACGATACGTTTCCTCCCTACGGCTCCGCGTTTCGGCGACGATTCGGCATCGAGACTGAACAGGCCCTCGACTTGTTTCATCAGACCGTATCGATGAAGTCAGTCGGCAACCTCACAGACTTTGTCCGTCAGCACATGCTGGAAGCATTTCCCGTGGACAGCAGAATCGACGCCCTGATGGCCCACTTCGAAAATCTGAATCGCGCTCACGAGGCCGTGTTGAAGGCTAAGGCGCAAGTTGGGCGTCTGCAGCCCCTTGTCGAGGACTGCGATCAGTACACTTCCCTTGCGACGGAGACCGAAGATTTGCGGGGGCGGCGCGAGGCACTGCACGCTTTTTTTGCGGGCATAAAGGGCGATCTGCTGCGAAGACGGCTGGAAAGCCTGGATTCGGAATTGAGGCGATTAGCTGAGCACATAGCGTCGCTGAAGGACACAGAGCGCGGCGCGCGTCAGCAGCGCGACGACTTGAAGCGAGCCATCGCGGAGAATGGCGGCGATCGCATCGAGAACCTGAGAAAGGAGATTGACGCCAAGCAGCATTTGAAGGACGAGCGGTTCGCGCGAGCTGAGCAGTACACCCGGCTCGCGCGCGAAGCCGACATTCGGAGCGCAACCGACGCTGACGCATTCCTCGCGAATCGTCGCGCGATCGTGTCGGAGAACGACGCCATCGACGGCCAGCGGGCCGAGCTTCAGAATGCCCACACTGAGAAAAGTGTGCAGTTTAGCGGGCTGAAAAAGCAGCACGAGGAGGTCGACGGCGAGATTGCGTCGCTGAGGAATCGGAGGTCAAACATCCCCGCACGGATTCTCGGTATTCGCGAAAACCTATGTCGCGCCTTGCAGCTCGACGACAGCGATCTCCCGTTCATCGGCGAGCTGGTAGAGGTGCGCCAGGAGGAGCGCGCGTGGGAGGGAGCGGCCGAGCGATTGTTGCACAGCTACGCGCTGTCGGTGCTCGTTCCCGACAAGCATTATCCTTCGGTGGCCGCTTGGGTCGAGCGCACGCATCTGGGCGAGCGTCTCGTCTACTATCGGGTTCGGGATCGCCGTCCCGCTTCTCTCTCCGGACTTCATCCTCAGTCGCTCGTGCGCAAGCTGGCAATTCGCCCGGACTCCGGATTCTACGCTTGGATCGAAGCTGATCTTGTGCAGCGCTTCGATTACGCGTGCTGTGAAACCCTCGAAGCATTCCGCCGCGAAGCCAAAGCGCTGACCCGCGCAGGCCAGATCAAGGGCGGAGGAGAGAGGCATGAAAAGGATGATCGTTACCGGCTCGACGACCGCACACGATATGTTCTCGGTTGGTCGAACGAGGGCAAGATTGCCGCTCTCGAGGAGGCGGCACGAGGACTTCAGGACCGCCTGCAGGTTCTAGCAGACGGGCTCGCTCAGAACCAGAAGCGACAGAGGTCTTTGGAGGCGAGACAAGGCAAGTTGCAACAGCTTTCGGTATTTGAGTCATTTCGTGATCTGGACTGGAAGCCGCTCGCAGTCGAAATCGAGGTGCTTCGGTCGGAGAAGCGCCAGCTCGAAGACGGCTCGGATGTCCTACGCACGCTGAATCAGCATCTCGCCAAGATCGAGGAGGATATAGACAGGATCGAGCGTGCACTCAGGGAAACCACCGGCGAGCACGGCGGACTGGAGGAGCGAATCAAGCAATTCACGCGACTTTTGGCCGAATGCGACGAGCGGGCTGCGGCCGCAAGCGAAGTTGCACGAGCCCGCTATTTTCCGGCACTGCGAACGATCCTCGACGAGACCAATCGGCGGCTGAGCGTCGAATCGTGCGATGCACGCGAGCACGAGGTTCGCGAGCATTTGCAATCCCAGATCGACGCTGCCAACAAGCGAATCGATAGGCTGCGGGAGAAGATCGTCGAAGCGATGAAGGGCTACAATGATTCCTATCCGGCAGAAACGAAGGAGGTCGACGTTTCCGTGGAATCCGCGGCGGAATACCGCAAGATGCTGACCGATCTTGTGGCAGACGGATTGCCGCGCTTCGAGGCACGATTCAAGGAGTTGTTGAACGAAAATACCATACGCGAAATAGCGAATTTTCAATCCCAGCTTCATCTTGAACGGCAATCGATCAAAGATCGAATCGACAGGATCAATCGTTCGCTTCACGAAATCGACTACAATCCGAACCGTTTCATCGTGCTCAATCCCGAGCCGACCACGGATCCTGAAATACGTGACTTCCAACAGGATCTCCGAGCGTGCACGGAAGGGACGCTAACAGGCTCCGAAGAGACTGAATATTCCGAGGTCAAATTTTTGCAAGTCAAGCGGATCATCGAACGGTTCCGCGGGCGCGAGGGCACGAGTGATCTGGACAAGCGCTGGACGCGCAAAGTCACGGACGTGCGAAACTGGTTTGTTTTTTCGGTATCCGAGCGTTGGCGCGACGACGGCCGCGAGCATGAACATTACACCGACTCGGGAGGCAAATCCGGGGGACAAAAGGAAAAGCTCGCCTATACGGTCTTGGCAGCCAGCCTCGCCTATCAGTTCGGATTGGAATGGGGTGAAACCCGCTCCCGCTCATTTCGCTTCGTGCTGATCGACGAAGCTTTCGGCCGCGGCTCGGACGAATCGACGCGCTACGGGCTCGAGCTGTTCCAGCGTCTGAGCCTGCAACTGCTCATCGTCACCCCGTTGCAGAAGATCCACGTGATCGAGCCTTACATTGCCTCGGTCGGCTTCGTGCATAACGACGATGGTAGCCGCTCGATGCTGCGGAACCTAACAATCGAGGAATATCGGGCCGAGCAGATGCGTCGCGCCGGATAATCGCGATGCAGAGCTGGACGACACCGACCGATCTCATCGACCAGGTGCTGCAGGTCTGGAACAAGGGCCGCATCCTTGCGGCGAAGATGACGGGTGAGCCACTCTTCCCGCTCGCATTGAGATTGCGTCGGCCCGACAACCAAGCATACCTCAGCGATTTTGAGAACGTTCGGAGTTGGATACGGGCTCTCGACGAAGGGTCGCGAGCCCGACGCGGATTCGGCTACGACATCGAGTGGATCGAGGTCAATCATCGGCAACTCGGACGCAATCGGATTCCCGGCAGGGTCTCGGTGCCGACAGAACCCGACGCCCTCAAGCTGGTCGGAAAGGAGAGGGAAGCGGCGCGCTTTGAGGAGCTGCGCCGATTAACCGAGCTGCGCTTTCCAAACCTTGCGGCTTGGCTCGCCCGCAAGCCTTTCACCGCGCTCGCCAATGCGCGAGACTGGCCGCGCATCCTGGCAGTTCTCGAGTGGTTCCGCGACCATCCGCGTTCTGATCTTTATCTTCGTCAGCTCGATATCGAGGGAGTCGACACCAAGTTCATCGAGATTCGTAAGCCGTTATTGTCTGAGTTGCTGGCAGTGGTACTGAAGGAGCCTTCCGATTCGGCAGGCGCGGCCCAAACCTTCGAGCAACGCTACGGACTGAGGAGCAAGCCGCCGAGCATCCGATTCCGCTTGCTCGATCGAGCGCTTGCGGTCGGCGGCTTGCTCGACGTCGCTACCCCGGCCACACAGTTCGCCTCGCTTGTTATCAGCGCACGACGCGTCTTCATTACGGAAAACGAGGTGAATGGACTCGCATTTCCCGATGTTCCGGAGAGCGTGGTTGTATTCGGATTGGGCTATGGCCTCGATTTGTTGAGTTCCGCCGCGTGGATGCGCGATCGCGAAATCTACTATTGGGGCGATATCGATACCCACGGCTTCGCCATGTTGGATCAACTGCGCGTCGCATTTCCGTCGGCTCGTTCGCTTCTCATGGATCGCGAAACCTTGCTGGCGCATCGCACATTGTGGGTTCGCGAGAGCGTGCCGTTTCGGGGCACCCTTCCGCGGCTAGAGCCGACAGAACGTGAGTTATTCGACGCTCTCGCGCACAATCACCTCGGCGACGCGATAAGGCTCGAGCAAGAGCGGGTGTCATTCGGCTGCGTTCGGCAAGCAGTGCAGGCTATTGCCATCCCGGCTTTGCGGACCGAAGCCGCCTTCGCCAAATCAGGTAGCTGAAACCTTGAGCGCCACCACGCGCGGCTGTTTCGCCGCGCAGGGTTGAGTTTCACTTAAGAAGCCCACGAAACGCCGGGACTTTGGCGCGGCCGATAAGCCCGAAATTAACGAAATCCTGCCACGAGTGAACGCGCCGTGGGGCTGTGTGTTGCGGGGTTTGCGTATGCGTATCGGGAATGCCGAGCTGGACGCGCGTGGCGGCGCGCATGATCCGCTGCGCCGCCTCGCCGAGCGGTTGCCGCGGCCGCTGCGCTTCCTTGGCGTCGGCGCGGTCGGGCTCGTCACCGACTTCTGCGTCTTCACCATCCTGAACGGTTATGCGCCGTATCCGCTGCTGATGCGGCTCGCCTCGATTGCGGTCGCGACGCTCGTGACCTGGCGGCTCAATCGGGCGCTCACCTTCGATCGCTCCGGCCGTCACCCTGGGGAGGAAGCGGCACGCTATGCGCTGGTCACCGCGACCTCGCAGGGCACGAGCTACGCGGTGTTCGCCGCGCTGGTGCTGACCGTGCTCGGCGCGCTCCCGCAGGTCGCGCTCGTGATCGGCGCCGCAGTCGGCGCGTTCGTCGGCTACAACGGTCACCGGCTGTTCGCCTTCGCGCCGCCGGAGAGCGCATGAGCACGCACGCCGACATCCTTGTGATCCTCATGTAGCCCGATGATCCGGCTGCAGCAGCGCCTGCGCGATGGGGACTGGCTCACGATCGCCCGGGCTCGGCTCTGGGCGGCCGCGGTCCTGATCGCTTCGCTCGCCGGGCTCGTCTCCCTGGTGGCGACGTCGGACGGCCTCAACGACTATCAGGGGCGCCCCCTCGGCACCGACTTCTCCAACACCTATGTGGCCGGACGCTCCGTCCTCGACGGCAGGCCCGCGCTGCCCTTCGATCCGCCGCGCCAGTTCGAGCGCGCCCGGGAGATCTTCGGCCAACAGACCCCGATGTATGGCTGGCACTATCCGCCATACTTCTTTTTTCTCGCCGCGCCGCTCGCCGCGATGCCGTATCTGGCGGCGCTCGCGACCTGGCAAGGCGCGACCTTGCTGCTCTATCTCTCCGCCATCCTGGCGCTCGTCCGGCACGCGCAGCGCCGCGAGGACTCCGCGGCCCACCCCGGTGTCGAATCGACCGTGCTGCTGCTCGCGCTCGCCTTTCCCGCCGTGCTGGTAAATCTCGGACACGGCCAGAACGGCTTTCTGACCGCGGCACTCGCCGCCTTCGCGCTCCTGTGGCTCGATCGCCGTCCGGTCGTCGCCGGCGTTCTGTTCGGCCTGCTCGCCTACAAGCCGCAATACGGCCTGCTGATCCCGCTGGTGCTTGCCGCCACCGGACGCTGGCGCACGATCGTTGCCGCGATCGCGACCGTTGCGGCGCTGAGCGCCGCCGTCACGCTTGCGTTTGGGGTCGAGACCTGGCGCGCCTTCTTCGGCTCGCTCGCCTTCGGCCGCGAGGTGCTCGAGCATGGCGGGCGCTGGCACATGATCCAGAGCGTCTATGCGTGGGTGCGCCTGTGGGGCGGCGATGTCGCCCTCGCCTACGCCATGCAGGCAGTCACCACGCTCGCCGTCGCGGCCGCGCTCGTCTGGCTGTGGCGCGCGCCGGTCGACCACGCGCTCAAGGCGGCGGCGCTCTGCATCGGCATGATCCTGGCGACGCCCTACAGCATCGACTATGACATGATGATCCTCGCGCCGGCGCTCGCCTTCTTCGCCATGCATGGCTGGCAGCGCGGCTTCGCCCCCTATGAGAAGACGGCGCTTGCGGCGGCCTGGCTCGCGCCACTGATCGCCCGCACCGCGGCGGAAGCGACTTTGATGCCGATCGGTGTTGCCGCCATGCTCGCCTTGTTCGCCATGATCATGCGACGCGCCCGACTCGATCTCCGGCGCGTTAGCGATTTGTTATCGAATCCGCGCGCGATCCGTCCCGTCGCCCCGGCGCGGTAACCGGATCGCAAATTCCCTGAAGATATGACGCGCCGACACACGCATCGCTCACCTTTCGGTGCCACGGACGCGCGGCACCTCGATCTGGGAAAAGGGTCATGCCCACAGTCTTGGTAACCGGAGGGTCGGGGTTTCTCGGGCTCCTGCTGCTGCGTCGCCTGCTCGACGACGGCCACGAGGTCACCAATATCGACCTGTTGCCCTGCCCGCTCGCGCATCCGCGGCTGCGCTCGGTCGTCGGCGACATCCGCGACCGCGCGCTGCTCGACAGCGCGCTGGCGGCGGCGCGCCATGAGGTCGTCTTCCACTGCGCCGCCCTGCTCGCCCATGGGACGCTCTCGCCGGCGCAGGTCTATGCGTCGAATGTCGAGGGCACGCGGGCGCTCGCCGATGCGGTCGCGGCCGCCGCCATTCGCAAGGTGGTCTACATTTCGAGCAATTGCCTGTGGGGGCACGGCTTCGCGCGTCCGGTGCGCGAGGACGACCCGCCCGCGCCGGCCGAGCTCTACGGGCTGAGCAAGCTCGAGGGCGAAAAGATCCTGCGGCGCCGCGCCGCCGACTTCGCGACGACGATCCTGCGCTGCCCGACCATCATGGATGAAGGCCGGCTCGGCCTGCTCGCGATCCTGTTCGAGTTCATCGCCGAGGGCCGCCGCGTCTGGGTCGTCGGCGACGGCGCCAACCGCTATCAGTTCATCTACGCGCAGGACCTGATCGACGCGATGCTGCTCGCCTGGAAGGCCGGGCGCGGCGGCGTGTTCGGGATCGGCGCCGACGACGTCGGCTCGATGCGCGAGAACTACCAGCATGTGATCGCGCACAGCGGCAGCGCTTCGCGCATCGGACAGCTGCCAAAGGCCCCGACCATTCTGGCGATGCAAGTAGCGCATTGGCTGCGCCTCTCGCCGCTCGGGCCCTATCACTACCGGATGATCGCCTCGAGCTTCATGTTCGACACCACGCGGATCAAGACCGATCTCGGCTGGCGTCCGACGCTCGCCAATCGCGACATGCTGCTGCGCGCCTACCTCTATTATCAGACGAACCGCGCCGCGATCGCGCAGCGCTCCGCGGTGTCGGCGCATCGCCAGGCCGCGCGGATGGGCATCATCAGGGCGCTGAAATGGGTGTCCTGATCCCCAAGATACCAACAGTACCGGAGCCGTGGCGTTCCGCGCTGGTGCTGGCCGGCTTTGCGGCGCTGCTCGCCGTCGTCGGGCCGCGGCACGAGCCCTGGTTCGACGAAGCGCAGGCCTGGTTGATCGGCCGCGACGCGACGTTGTGGGACATGCTGGCGCATCGCGTGCGCTACGAAGGCACGCCGGGGCTGTGGCATCTGGTGCTGTGGCTGGCAGCGCATGCCGGCCTGCCATTCTCCGGCCTCTGGCTGGTGAGCGGCGCGTGCGCCTGCATCGGCGCCTGGATCGTGCTGACGCGCGCGCCGTTTCCCTACTGGCTGCGGGTTGCGACGGTGTTCTCCTATTTCGTGGCCTACCAGTACGCGATCGTCGCGCGCAGCTATGCGCTCGACCTCGCGCTCATCCCGGCGCTCGCCGCCACCTTCACGGCGCGCTTGCGCCACCCGATCCTCTACGGGGCCCTGCTCGGCCTGACGGCGAATACCAACGCGCACAGCTTCCTGATCGCGGGCGTGCTCGCCGCCGAGTTCGCGCTTGCGCTGTGCCGGCGGGCGGGTTGGCGCCCGTGGACGCTACCGCGCGCGCAGCTTGCCGGCGGCGCGATCTACGCGCTGCTCGCGCTCGCGGCCGTGCTGCAGGCGTGGCCGCCGGCAGACGCGAGCTATCTTTCGACGCTGGAACGCGCGAGCGGACGCGGCGCACAGATGATGATCGAGGCGTTTGTCGACCGGCTCGACATCTGGAGCGCGACCCAACCGGCCGAGTGGTCGCAACGCGTCGGCGTCGTGATCACCGCGGCCCTGCTCGCGCCGTCGCTCGTGCTGTTTCAGCGCGCACGCGTCGCCTGGCTCGCGCTCGCGCTGTTCGCGGCGCTGATCGGCTTCTCGATCATCAACTTCGCGACCTACTGGCACGCCGGCCTGCTGTTTCTTTGCTGGGTCTTCGCGCTCTGGATCGCCTGGGGCGCGCTCGCGAGCCTGGGCCCGGCGCGGCGCCGCGTCACGCTCGCAGCCGTCGCGACCGTCATGCTCGTCAATGTCGGCTACACCGCGGCCGCGGCGGTGCGGGAAGTGCGCGAGGCCTATTCGGCTGCCCCGGCCGCCGCGCAAGCCGTCCGCGGCGACGGCGCGCGCGTTGCGGCGATCGGGTTCAAGACGTTTGCCATTCAGCCCTGGTTCGCCACCAATGTGTTCCGCAATTATCACGACGGTGCGCCGGCCGAGGCGTTCTATTCGTGGAAGCTTGGCGAGGCGTTCCTGCCCTATGTCAGCTACGACCAGTGGCGCGAAACCGCGGCCGACAGCCGCTACAATTTGCTGCTGCTCTCGACCCACAAGATCCCGGCCGAATACACGGCCGCGTTCGTCGCGGCGGCGCGCCAGGCCGGCTATTGCGAGCCGACCGAGATCGGCGGCGGGCTGATCTGGAAGTCCTACGTCATGGAGAGCGACGTCATGCTGGTGTTCCGGCGCTGCGCCGACACACTGGCGGCCCGCGCGGAGCCGGCGGCGCCGTAGGGCGCTCAGACTTCGCTCGTGCAATTGTCTCCGCGAGACGAAGGCGCACGTGGCCCGAGCGGCGGGCGCGCCCGCCGGCTATTCAGCCGCGACCGCGGGCGACAATTCGGCTTTGACCTCCAGATCGCGGCTTCGGATCTGCCCGAGGGCAATCACCGCGAGGATCCCGATCGCGACGTAGAAGTACTTCGGCGCGGTGACGTCTCCGGTCGCCTGAATGAGCCAGGTCGAGATGAACGGCGTACTTCCTCCGAATATCGCGGTCGGGAGGTTGTAGGCGATGGCGATGCCGGTCGAGCGCACCTGCGTCGGCAGCAACTCGCTCATCAGCGCGAAGGTGGAGGACGCGTAGAGCGCGAAGCAGACCGCCATGATCAGCAGGGCGACGATGAAGGTCGCTGGCGTGGCGCTCAGGGACGAGTGAAAGAACCAGAACATCGACGCGGTCGCGAGCGCGCCGGTGATCATCAGATACAGCTTGCGACCGTATCGGTCGGTGAACGCTCCGCCGAACGGCATGATCACGGCGGCGATCAGGCTCGCGATGAGGACGAAGGTCAGCGTGGTTCCGCTGCTGAACTTCAACTCCCGCGACATGTAGGTCGAGGCGTAGACCAGCACCAGGTAGAAAAGCGAGTTGTGGAGCGCGATGCAGAAAAAGATGATCGCGAGCGACTTCCTGTATCCCATTGAGTCTCGCAACGGCGACCCCGACGTCTTTCCCGCGCGGGCGAGGCTCACGAATTCCGGGCTGTCCTCGAGGCGCAGGCGGATATACAGCGCCACAGCTCCGAGCGGGCCGGCCAAGAAGAACGGAATTCGCCACCCGAATTCGGTCATGAACGGCGCGCCGAAGCCGAACGTCATGCCGTTGGCGACCAACCCGCCGATGACAAATCCGAGCACGCCGGTCACCATCAGCCAGCTGGTCGAATAGCCGCGCCGCCCGGGCCCCGCATATTCGGCGAGGAAGCTGGTCGTCGTGCCGATCTCGCCGCCGGCCGACAGGCCCTGCACGCACCGCAACAGGACGAGCAGGGCTGGTGCGAGAATCCCGATCCTCGCGTAAGTCGGCAGCAAGCCGATCAGGAATGTCGATCCTGACATCAGGGTGACGACAATAACCAGAGTCTGGCGCCGCCCGATCCGGTCGGACAAAGGACCGAAGAAGAACCCCCCGAGCGGGCGAACAAAGAAGCTCAGCGCGAAAACCGCAAAGCTGCTCAGCAGGCTTGTGGTCGGATCGCTCGAAACGAAGAATTGCTGGCCAATATAGGCCGCGAGAAATCCATAGACACCGAAGTCGTACCATTCGATGACATGGCCGATGGTCGCGCCGAGAAAAGCGCGCCGCCGCGTTTGGATCTGGGCATCCGCTTGCATGGCCCCCTCCTCGTCCAAGGATCAGCGACGGCCTGCGCCAAGTCCAGAGCTTGACGGGACGCGAACCACCTTGATCGGACTTCCACTGCCAGTGGATCGCAACCTCACCTGAGTTGGATCGAGCTTGTGCGGCACGGCGACCCCGACATTCGTCGGGCAAGCGTGCGCCTTAATGTGTTGATTTATCGATATTTTCATTGGCTGGGGCGCCAGGATTCGAACCTGGGAATGGCGGAATCAAAATCCGCTGCCTTACCACTTGGCTACGCCCCATCTGACGAAGCGGGCGGACCATAACGATGCGGGCGCGCCCGATCAACGGCGCGCTTCCGCGGCCCATGCTAGAGCGGGATGACTTTTCTTCGAATCGTCATCCCGCTCTAGGTTCTTGGTGAAGCATGATCTTTTCCGAAAACCGCTGCACACTTTTCGGGATCATGCTCTACGGCGCGGCCGCGGCTTCGCGCAGGATCGCGGCAAGGCGCGGACCGACGACCGCCGTGGCGTAGCCCGCGGCGACCGTCCGGCGCGCCGCCTCCCCCATGCGCCGGCGCAGATCGGGATCGCTGAGCGCGCGCAGCGCCTGCGTCCACTCTTCCGGCGTCTCGGCGAGGAAGCCGTTCACGCCGTGCTCGACGACCTGGCGGTTCGCCCCGACCGGCGAGGCGATCACCGGCTTGCCGGCCGCCATCACCTGGATCAGCTTGTAGGCGCACTTGCCGCGCTCCCAGGGCGTGTCGTGCAGCGGCATGATGCCGACGTCGAACGCGGCAATCCGCGCGATCTCGCTCTCCTCGGTCCAGGGAAAGCTCTCGGCCGGAATACCGGCGAGCTCGACCGGAACCGGCCCGCCGACGACCTGCAGATTGATCCCTTCGGCGGCGCGCAGCGCGGGCGCGACGATCGCGAGATAGTGCGCGTTGAGCGGAATGCCGATCCACCCGACGTTCAGGGGTCCCGCGGCGGGACGCGCGGGAAGGTTCTGGTAGCGATCGAGATCGATCGCGCTCGGCACGATCTCGACAGCGCGCGCGCCCGCCTGGCGCGCGCGGCGCGCCAGGAAATCATTGCCGGCCACGACGGTGTGGGCGACGCGCATCACCGCGTCGATCTTGTGGCCGAGCAACGGGCTCAGCCAGTGGTTCTCGTAGCGATAGAACCAGGCGTCGTCATAGTCGACCACGTAAGGCAGGCCCTGCAGCCGGGCGATCTCGAGAAACGCCGGCAGCCAGGGCAGCGCTTCCTTCTCGAGCCAGACGAGGTCGTAGCGCAGGCGCCGATGCAGCGCGCGAAAGCGCCGCGCATAGGCGAGCAGGAGGCTGCCAAAGCCGACCTTCGGACCGCCATAGAGCGAGCGGACATAGGCGTTATCGAGCAGCGGCTGGACATCGAAGGTGAAGCCCTCGCGCTCGAGTGCCGGCAGATATTGCAGAAAGCGCACGCGGCTGCTCGCGCCGAGCCTCTCGTAACGTGTCAACAACAGAACGTCGATCATCCGGCAAAGGCCTAGAGTCTGATTCGACGAAGTCGAATCAGACTCGTCGCCATCTTTTTGTGGTGCATGATCTTTTCCCGAAAACCGGTTTCCACTTTTCGGGATCATGCACTAGCGCAAGCGCAGCGAAAAATCTTCGCGATCGTAGGTCAGGTGCGGCGAATAGTAGGGATCGCTCAACAGCTGCGCGCCCCAGCGCCGTTGCATCGTGACGTATTCGGCGGCAAAGCGCCTCGCCTTGGACGGCGTCAGGTCGCGACCGCGGCTGACGGACTCGTGGTGGATCAGCTCCGCGAACGGCGTCCACACATTGCGATAGCCGGCGGCGCGGACCTTGAGGCAGAAATCGACGTCGTTGAAGGCGACCGCGAGGCCCTCCTCGAAGCCGCCGACCGCTTCGAACACGCTGCGGCGAATGACCAGGCAGGCCGCCGTCACCGCGCTCACCTCATGGGCGGCGCGCAAGCGCCCGAGATAGCCCGGCGCGTTGCCCGGCGCGAAGCGGTGCGCGTGCCCGGCAACGCCGCCGAGCCCGATCACCACGCCGGCATGCTGCAGCCGGCCGTCGGGATAGAGCAGCTTGGCGCCGACGCAGCCGGTGTCGGGCCGCATCGCGAGGGAGACCATCGCGTCGAGCCAGTCGTCGCGGGTGACCTCGATGTCGTTATTGACCAGCGCAAGCACCGATCCGGCTGCCTCGCGGACCGCCGCATTGTTGAGGCGGGAGAAGTTGAACGGCTCGGGCCGCGGCAGAATGCGGATCGCCGGATCGGCCGAGAGCGCGGCGAACAGCTGCTTCGTCTCGTCCTTCACCGATCCGTTGTCGACGATGATGATCTCGTAGTCCGGATAGCGGGTGCGCGCGCGGATCGAGCGAATGCAAGTCGAGAGGATCCCGGCGCCATCGCGCGTCGGAATGATGATCGAGACCCGCGGCGACGGCGTCACATGGCGCGCCGCCGCCGGTCGGACCGGGCGCGCCTGTTCCTCGGCCGCATGCACCAGGATCTTGGCGAGATGCACGATGTCGTCCGCCTGCGCGGCCGCGACGCGGGACAAGAGATCGTAGCGTGGGTCCGCGGCCTCGGCGCGCCAGCCGCCCAGCTCCCATATCGTCGCGCGACGCAACAGCGTCAGTGTTCCCAGATAGTCCCTCGCCTCGAACCAGGTCGGAGACCAGGCCGGCCTGAAACGCCAATCCGAGCGTGAGCCGGCCGCATCGATGCGGTCCTCGTCGGCATAGATCAATCGCGCCGACGGCTGCTGCGCCAAGGTCATTGCAAGCTCGAGCAGCGCATGCGGGCGCAGCACGGCGCTTTCCACGATCGGCAGCACGAATTCTCCCTGCGCGACCGCGAGCGCCGCATTCGCGCTCTCGGCCGCATGCGCGCCGGCATCGACGACGCGAAGACTTGCGACGTCGAGGCCCGCCGCCGCAAGGGCGGACACGATGCCGTCGCGATGCTGCGCGTCCGTCGCGACCACGAGCTCCCAAACCGAATAGATCTGCCGCGCCAACGCGCTGGCAAACCGCGCGGCGCTCGCGGGCGAGCGCAGCGTGGTCAGGATCGATATCAGCGGGCGGCGCGGCAGCGCGGCAAGGCGCTCCGCATGGCGCGCCGCGTGCGCTTCGGGCGCCTCGTCGAAGACCTGTATCCAGGTCTCGTACGGCGCTTCTCCGGTCGCGGCGAGCGGGCCGCGCGCGACCGCGATCGACCCCGAGCCCATCAGGCGCCGCAAGTAGTTGAGACCCGACCAGAACACCCCAAAGCCGTCGCGCCGCAGGATCTCGAGCCCGCGCCGCGCCGCGAGCGCCAGGTGCTCGCCGACGCGGATCCGTGCAAAGCGACAGAATGTGGGCTGGTCGAGCCGGCCCGAGCCGGTCAATGTCACAGTGAGCTGC
>Ga0187784_10000873_pt1 | contig 23240 bp, 25 predicted proteins | sample 1015_SJ02_MP15_2_FD_132964 | JGI IMG/M metagenome (GOLD analysis project Ga0187784, IMG submission 132964) | Tropical peat soil microbial communities from peatlands in Department of Meta, Colombia - 1015_SJ02_MP15_20_MG | ecosystem: Environmental > Terrestrial > Soil > Wetlands > Peat | place... | reverse complement strand
GGTCGCGCTTGCCGACAAGATCGATACGCTGGTCGGCTTCTGGTGGATCGACGAGCGGCCGACCGGTTCGAAAGACCCGTTCGCGTTGCGACGGGCAGCCTTGGGAATCATCCGGCTCATTCTGGCGAACAATTTGCGGATACCGATCGCGGCATTCGGCATACCCGCTGCTGTGACTTATCTCAGCCGTTCCCAGCCGGCTTCGAAATACCGCATGGTGGACGTGCCGTCGCTCGAGTCGGAATTGCTTTCATTCTTCGCCGACCGCCTGAAAGTCCAGCTGCGCGACCAGGGTGCGCGCCATGATCTGGTCGATGCGGTGTTTGCGCTCGAAGGCCAGGACGATCTCCTTCTCATCGTCCGCCGCGTCGAGGCGCTCGGCAAATTCCTCGACAGCGAGGACGGCAAGAATCTGCTTGCCGGCTACAAGCGCGCCACCAACATCATCCGCATCGAGGAGAAAAAGGATAACCGGCAATATACCGGTGTGCCCGATCCGAAGCTTTACGCGCTGGCCGAGGAAAAGGCGCTGGCCAAGACGATCGATGCCGCCAAGACTGAAGCCGCGCGCGCGGTCGAACAAGAGGATTTCGCGAGCGCCATGCGCGCCATGGCGAAGCTACGTCCGCATGTCGACGCCTTTTTCGACAAGGTCACGGTGAATGTCGAGGACAAGGCGCTGCGCGAGAACCGGCTCAAGCTGCTCAACGAAATCCGCGCCGCCACCCGCGCGGTCGCCGATTTCTCCAAGATCGAGGGGTGAAATACCCCTCCCCACCGCAAGCAGGGGAGGGGAATTGCACCCTCTCCCTGCACGCGGGGAGAGGGGGTAGAACCGAACGTCGCCTTGTCGCGTTACCGACCCGTCGTTTGCCGTCGCAAAAACGCATTCCAGCCCAGAGGACAAATCATGGTCATCACCGCTACCGAACTGCCGCCGCTTGTCGCGCTGATTGCCGGCATTCTCATCCTGATCGTGCCGCGGCTTTTGAACTTCATCGTCGCCATCTACCTCATCTTCGTCGGGCTGGTCGGCCTCAACAGCATCCATCACTTCGTCAACTTCCATTGAGGCTACCGGCGTTGCATCGGACGCCGGCATCGGCATAAGACAGTCGGGAACCGACCCAACCGACGACGCCAATGGCCAAAACACGCGCGAAAATCTCCCGACAAGCGATCAGGAAATCCCCGGCGGTAAAAGCCAAGGGCAAATGGGTCTATGCCTTCGGCGGCGGCCGGGCGGAGGGGCGCGCCGCGATGCGCAACCTGCTTGGCGGCAAGGGCTCAGGCCTTGCCGAGATGGCGCATCTCGGCCTGCCGGTGCCGCCGGGTTTCACCATCTCAACCGAGGCCTGCGCCCATTTCTACGCCCGCGGCAAGACTTACCCGAAAACTCTCAAATCCCAGGTCGAAGCGGCGCTCGCTCAAGTCGGCCGGCTTACCGGCAAAAAATTCGGCGACGGCGAAAATCCGCTGTTGGTTTCGGTGCGCTCCGGCGCGCGCGCCTCGATGCCGGGCATGATGGACACCGTGCTCAATCTCGGGCTCAACGACGACACCGTGGAAGCGCTCGCCAGGAAATCCGGCGACCGGCGCTTCGCCCAGGACAGCTACCGGCGCTTCATCACCATGTATGCCGACGTGGTGCTCGGCATCGCGCATCATCATTTCGAGGAAATCCTCGACGACCATAAGGACCGCAGCGGCTATACGCTCGATACCGAGCTTAACGCCGACGACTGGGAGCGGATCGTCGAGCGCTTCAAGGCGCGCGTGGCGGAGGAAACCGGCACGCCGTTCCCGCAGGACCCGCATGCCCAGCTATGGGGCGCGATCGGCGCCGTGTTCGGCTCCTGGATGAACCAGCGCGCCATCACCTATCGGCGCCTGCACAATATTCCGGAAAACTGGGGCACCGCGGTCAACGTCCAGGCCATGGTGTTCGGAAATATGGGCGAGGACTCCGCCACCGGGGTGGCGTTCACCCGCAATCCCTCGACCGGCGAGAAGAAACTGTACGGCGAGTTTCTGATCAATGCGCAAGGCGAAGACGTCGTCGCCGGCATCCGCACGCCGCAGGAAATCACCGAAGCGGCGCGCCGTGAAGCCGGCTCCGACAAGCCGTCGATGGAGGCGGCGCTGCCGGAGGCGTTTGCCGAATTGATGCGCATCCACAACAAACTCGAGCGGCACTATCGCGACATGCAGGACCTCGAATTCACCGTCGAGCAGGGCAAGCTGTGGATGTTACAGACCCGCAGCGGCAAGCGCACCGCGCAGGCCGCGTTGCGCATCGCGGTCGAGCTGGCGCAGGAGAAGCTGATCAGTAAGGACGAGGCCGTGGCGCGCATCGATCCCGCGGCGCTCGATCAGCTGTTGCATCCGACCATCGATCCCAAGGCCGAGCGCAAGGTGATCGCCACCGGCCTGCCGGCTTCGCCCGGCGCCGCCTGCGGCGAGATCGTGTTTTCCTCCGAAGAGGCCGAAGCGCTTAACGGCCAGGGTCGCAAGGTGATCCTGGTGCGGGTCGAAACCTCGCCGGAGGACATCCACGGCATGCACGCCGCCGAGGGCATTTTGACCACGCGCGGCGGCATGACATCGCATGCCGCGGTGGTCGCGCGCGGCATGGGCAAGCCCTGCGTCTCCGGCGCCGGCGCGCTGCGGGTCGATTATCGCACGCAGACGCTGACCGCGGGCGCCACCACGCTGAAGAAAGGCGACACGCTGACCATCGACGGCAGCAGCGGTCAGGTGCTGCTCGGCAGAGTGCCGATGCTCGAGCCGACGCTGGCCGGCGAGTTCGCCACGCTGATGCAGTGGGCCGACGCCGCGCGGGCGCTGAAAGTGCGTGCCAACGCCGATACGCCGGCGGACGCGCGCGCCGCGGTCAAATTCGGCGCCGAAGGCATCGGGCTGTGCCGCACCGAGCATATGTTCTTCGACGAGGACCGCATCCGCGCCATGCGCGAGATGATTCTCGCCGACGACGAGACCGCGCGCCGCGCCGCATTGGCGAAACTGTTGCCGATGCAGCGCGCCGATTTCCTCGAGCTGTTCAAGATCATGGACGGCCGGCCGGTGACCATCCGCCTGCTCGATCCGCCGCTGCATGAATTTTTGCCGCACAGCGACAAGGAAATCGCCGAGGTGGCGCGCGCCATGGGCGCCGAGCCGCACAAGCTCGCCGACCGCGCGCGCGAGCTGCACGAGTTCAATCCGATGCTCGGCTTTCGTGGCTGCCGGCTCGCCATTGCTTATCCGGAAATCGCCGAGATGCAGGCCCGCGCGATCTTCGAAGCGGCCGCCGCCGCCGCGCGCGAGACCGGCAGGCCGGTGACGCCGGAAATCATGGTGCCGCTGATCGCCGGCAAGAGCGAGCTCGACATCGTCAAGGAGCGCATCGACTCAACGGCGGCCACCGTCGCCGCCGAAACCAGGAGCAAGCTCAGATATCAGGTTGGCACCATGATCGAGCTGCCGCGCGCGGCGCTCAAAGCCGACGAAATCGCGAAGACCGCCGAATTCTTCTCGTTCGGCACCAACGACCTGACGCAGACCGCCTTCGGCATCAGCCGCGACGATGCGGCAAGTTTTCTCTCCATCTATACGGCCAAGGGCATTTTGCCCGCCGACCCGTTCGTCTCGATCGACCGCGACGGGGTGGGCGAACTGATCCGCATCGCCGCGCAGCGCGGGCGCAAAGTGCGCAAGCACCTCAAACTCGGCATTTGCGGCGAGCACGGCGGCGATCCGGCCTCGGTCGCATTCTGCCACGAGGTCAAGCTCGATTATGTCTCCTGCTCGCCGTTCCGCGTTCCGATCGCGCGCCTTGCCGCCGCGCAAGCGGCGCTGGGCAGGACCGCAAGCGGGGAGGCGTGAAGTTTCCCTCCCGGGGTCGGCGCTGGCGAGGTTCTGCGCTCCGTTAGGCGCATGGCCTTTTGGTTAACGAATCGCAACCGGAAAAAGTTGCGTCATTGCGGGCGCGCGGCGATCGTCGCGGTTCGTAAACGCGCGCGAAGCCGGAGTTGTTCGTCCTGACGCGGCAGCCGCGCGATTAACGCGTTCGCAACGTTAACCCGACAATAGTGAAACCCGTCGCATTCGCGCCACTGCGGTGGCGCTTCCTGAACCTTGATGACGCGTTGCGTTGCGCGCCTGGCGTGAGGGGTAATTGTGGCGTTGCGTATCCGGGTCATGAGCGCGCCGTTGTCGGCGCGCTTCTGGTTCAGCGCCTTCTGCGTCGCCCTGATGCCGACCTCGGTCGGATACCAGGATCTTGCAGCGCTGGTCGCGCATGAGCGCAGCACCGATGCCGGCTGGCATTTGCTCGCGTCGCCGTTCGGCACCATCGAAGCCGCGACGTTTCGCTACACGCGGCCGGTCGGCAGCGCCATCCCGCAGCCGTTCGGTTTTCAGACCGTGAGTTTCGATCCGCGCTCGCTCGACGCCTATGCGTGGAAGATCGACGAGCCGCTGACGATGCGTCACGCGCGGCAGATCGAATACCCCTCGGTCAATCGCGAGCGTAAGGGCGATCGACTGCCGGCAACGCCGAATCCGGCCGGGCTGCCGCAGCTTGAGCCGCTCGACGCTCCGGCGGCATCGCCGGCGCCGCCGCCGCAGCCCGAGGCAACCGAGCAAGGCGCCGATGGCAGCGGGCCCGAACCGCTTGTCGTGCAAACCGACATTCACGCGGATGCCTCGACGGCGCTGGCGCCGGCCGTCGCCGAACCGACCGAAGCCGGCGCCGCCACGGCTTCGCCGCTCGAAGCAATGTCGTTTCTCGACGACGAAGACGACGGCCAGCGCAGCGCCGCGCTCTATTTCGGCCCCGGCGTGATGGGTTCGCCCGCCGGCCTGCAGAGCTGGGCGCCCGGCGCGGCGCCGATCCTGGCCGCGCCGTCGGAAGATTCCGGCATCAAACTCGCGGCGCTCGAGGGTGCCGATTACGGCGCCGAGGAGGGCGGCGAAACAATCGCCGGCAAGGACGACCTCAGCCGCATGCAGACGCCGGCGCAGCGGCTTGGCCTCGAAGGCAAGTCGCGGGCGCGGGCCGAAAAATGTCTCACCCAGGCGGTCTATTTCGAGGCGCGCGGCGAGCCGTTGCAAGGCCAGCAGGCGGTGGCCCAGGTCGTCATGAACCGGGTGTTCTCCGGCTACTATCCGCACGACGTCTGCGGTGTCGTGTTTCAGAACGCCGAGCGGCACCTGGCGTGCCAATTCACCTTCGCCTGCGAAGGCAAGGATCTCAGCCTGATCGACGAACCCGACATGTGGGAGCAGGCCAAGCGCATCGCCAAGGACAGCCTCGACGGCAAGGTCTGGCTCGCCGACATCGGGCACGCCACGCATTATCACGCCTACTGGGTGCATCCGAGCTGGGTGCACGAGATGGTGCGGCTGTACAAGCTCGGCGTTCACACCTTCTACCGGCCGCGCAACTGGGGCGACGGCGACGACGAACCGGTATGGGGCGCGGCGGGCATCGCCAAGTTCGAGGCCGAGCCGACGCGGCCCGATCCCGAAGTGCTGTCGGAAAAACCGGAGCCGCCTCCGGCCGGCGCGCCGACCGGTAAAGGCCGCGAGGCCGCAGCCGACAAGAGCGCGCCGACGGCGAAGCTTTAACCGCCGTCACATCGCGATATCGAGCCCGACGTCCAGATTCTGCACCGAGTGGGTGAGCGCGCCCGACGACAGGTAATCGACGCCGGTCTCGGCAATCGCCGCGGCGCTATCGAGCGTGATGCCGCCCGAGGCCTCGATGACCAGACGGCCGGCGACCATGGCGACCGCCTTGCGCATCGACGGCGGATCGAAATTGTCGATCAGCACCACGTCGGCGAGGCCGACGTCCAAGACTTCCTGCAGTTGATCGAGCGAATCGACCTCGATCTCGATCTTGACCAGGTGGCCGGCCGCGGCCTTGGCGCGTTTGAGCACAGCCGCGATGCCGCCGGCGACCGCGATGTGGTTGTCCTTGATCAGCATCGCGTCGTCGAGCCCGAAACGGTGATTGTAGCCGCCGCCGCAGCGCACCGCGTATTTGTCGAGCGCCCGCAATCCGGGCGTGGTCTTGCGCGTGCAGATGATGCGCGCCTTGGTATGGGCGATGCGGTTGACGAAGGCGGCGGTGGCGGTGGCGATGCCGGATAGGTGGCCGAGGAAATTCAGCGCGGTACGTTCGGCGGCCAGCATGGCCCGCGCATTGCCGGAAATCGTCATCAGCTTGGTTTTGGCCTTTATCGCAGCGCCGTCGCGGGCATGCGGCACGATGTCGATGTCGCCCGCCAGCCGGCGGAAGGTCGCCGCGACCAGCGGCAGCCCGGCGATGACGCCGGCTTGCCTGGCATTGAGGGTGGCGCGGCCGATTGCGTCTTCCGGCACGGTGGCGATGGAGGTTATGTCGCCGGCGCGGCCGAGGTCTTCCTCGAGCGCACGGCTCACCGCGGCCTCGATTTCAAGCGGCGAGATAAAAGCGTCGGAGCACATGAGCGACATGGATCGATCTACTCGAATTCGGCCGGCAGGGGAAAAATCTTTATCATTGTAATCGATTATGGCAATTCCATCCGCCCGCCTATGGGTCAGCCAGCGCCTATGATGGCCGGAAAGTTTCGTTTGGGCGGTCGGCAGCCATGCCTTATGCTCCGCGGCTTTCGAATCCCTTGCCACGGGACGACATGAGCACGCAGAGCAATATCGTCGCGAGCTGGCGCACACCGGCGCTGATCATCGGCTTCGGCTGCGTGATAGCGACGATGTCGTTCGGCCCGCGTTCCGCGCTCGGCTTCTTTCTGGCGCCGCTGTCGGCGACCAACCATTGGGGCCGCGATGTATTTGCTTTTGCGCTCGCCTTGCAGAACCTGCTGTGGGGACTGGGCCAGCCGCTCGCCGGCATCATCGCCGACCGTTATGGCAGCGGCCGCGTGCTGTGCGTCGGCGCGCTGATGTATGGCGCCGGGCTTGCTTTGATGGCGCACGCGACCAGCGCGTCGATGCTCGACGTCTCCGCCGGCGTGCTGATCGGGTTCGGCTTGTCCGGCTGCTCGTTCATGGTGCTGTTGGCGGCATTCGGCAAATTGCTGCCGCCGCAATGGCGTTCGCGTGCGTTCGGCTTCGGCACGGCGGCGGGCTCGTTCGGCCAATTCCTCTATTCGCCCGTTGCCGTGGCGTTGATGGACAATTTCGGCTGGCAGCAGACACTGACGATCTTCGCCGTGAGCATGGTCGCGATATTGCCGCTGTCGGCGGGTTTGGCGACGCCGCCCGCGGCACACGGCAAGGAGGCCGCGACGCAGTCGCTGTGGCAGGCGCTGGCCGAGGCGTTCGCGCACCGCTCCTACGTGCTTTTGGTGCTCGGTTTCTTCACCTGCGGTTTCCAGCTCGCCTTCATCACCGTGCATCTGCCCGCCTATCTCGTCGACCGCGGCCTCTCCGCACAGGTCGGCGGCTGGACGCTGGCGACGATCGGGCTGTGCAACATCGTCGGCTCGGTGTTTTCCGGCTGGCTCGGCGACCGCATGCCCAAGCGCTACCTGTTGTCCGTCATTTATTTCGGCCGCGCCGCCGCGATCCTTGCGTTCATTTCGTTCCCGGTCACGCCGTTCAGCTGCCTCGTGTTCGGCGCCAGCATGGGCCTGCTGTGGCTGTCCACCGTGCCGCCGACCAACGGCATCATCGCGCTGATGTTCGGCACGCGGTGGCTGGCCACGCTGGGCGGTTTCGCCTTCTTCAGCCACCAGGTCGGCGGCTTCCTCGGCGTCTGGCTCGGCGGATTGGTGTTCGACCGTACCGGTTCCTACGATCCGGTATGGTGGCTGGCGATTCTGTTCGGCGTGCTCTCCGCGCTGATCAATATGCCGATCGTGGAAAAGCCGGTGGCGCGCATCGCCGCCGTGCCGGCGTAAGCGAAATTGTCATGCCCGGCACCCGGGTCCGGCCAGAGGCCGGCCCGAGTGCAGGCTTGTGCCGGGCATCCACGTCTTACACACTCCACTGCTCGAAGACATGGATGGGCGGAACACGGGCCCCCCCGCCGCGTGACGCGGCGGGGACCCCGATCCGGCCATGACGAATAGGAGCGCGGGCGGGTGGCGACCTTCAAAGCGATTGTCATCGACAAGGCCGAGTCCGGACAGACGGTTCGGCTTACCGATTTCGACGAAAACAACCTGATGGACGGCGATGTCACCGTCCGCGTCGATTATTCGACGGTGAATTACAAGGACGGACTGGCGATCACCGGCAAGGCGCCGGTGGTGCGCCGCTTCCCGATGATCGCCGGGGTCGACCTGGCCGGAACGGTCGAATCGTCCTCGCATCCCGCCTGGCGGGCGGGCGATGCCGTCATCGTCAACGGCTGGGGCCTGGGCGAGACCCATCTCGGCGCCTATGCGCAAAAGGCCCGCGTCAAAGGCGACTGGCTCGTACGGCTGCCGTCCGGGCTGACGGCGCGCGACGCCATGGCGATCGGCACCGCGGGCTATACCGCGATGCTCGCGGTGATGGCGCTGGAGCGGGCCGGCGTTACGCCGGCGCGCGGCGCCGTGGTGGTGACCGGCGCCGCGGGCGGCGTCGGCTCGGTGGCGGTGGCGCTCCTTGCCAGGCTCGGTTATGCGGTGATCGCCTCGACCGGCCGGCCCGAGGAGGCGAGCTATCTCAAGGAACTCGGCGCCGGCGACATCATCGAACGCCGCGAATTAACCGCGCCGCCGCGCCCGCTCGGCAAGGAACGCTGGGCCGGCGGCATCGATTCGGTGGGGTCGACGACGCTTGCCAACGTGCTGTCGATGACGCGCTACGGCGGGGCCGTTGCCGCCTGTGGACTTGCCGGCGGAATGGACTTGCCGGCCTCGGTCGCCCCGTTCATTCTACGCGGGGTGTCGCTGATCGGCATCGACTCGGTCATGTGTCCGCTGCCGTTGCGGCAGGAGGCGTGGCGGCGCCTTGCCAGCGATCTGCAGCGCGCTAAGCTCGCGGCGATGTCGAACGAAATCGGGCTCGATGGCGTTATTGCCGCGGCCAAGCGTATTGTCGAGGGCCGGGTGCGTGGGCGCATTGTGGTAAAGATCGGGTAAAGCCCGCCGAATTCGGCGTGGCCGGCGAGGGCGCTATGGTAAGGGGACGGTTAAGAAGTCTTGTTAACATCGCCCTTAGACCGGGAGTGGAGTCGTCGATGTTGCGGCGTGTGACCGTCGTTGTTGCGTGCGTGTTGGGGGCTGCAATTTCGGGCGCGGGCTTGGCCGCCGCCGAAGAGCTCGGACCCGAGCAGGCGCGTGCCTTCGTAGTCGGCAAGCTGTTCGCTTACACCTGCTTCGAGGGTACCACCGGCATGGGCCGTATCTTTCCGGACGGCTCGGTGGTCGGCACCATCAGAATCCGCGGCGAGGGACCGCCGCGCTTCGCGGCCTTGCCCACCGGCACCGTCCGGGTCGACGGCACCGCGGTCTGTGCGCATCTGGCCGGGTTGCCGATTACGCCGTGCTTTCGCGTCGATAAGGTGAATTACCGCAGCTTCCGCGGCTCGATTGCCGGGCTCGGCTTCGCCTATTGCGACTTCTATCAGCGCAATCCGCGTACCGAGCTCACAAGCCGCGCCGAGGCGCCCAAAGCGACGTCGATCGCCACTTCGCGCGCCGAATTGGTGAGCCGCGCCGAGCCGCCTAAAGCGACGCCGGTCGCCGCTTCGCGCGCCGAATTAGTAAGCCGCGTCGAGCAGCCCAAGGCGACGCCGGTCGCCAATACCCGCCCGCTGTTGCGGCCGTCATTGGCCGAATAAGCGGTCCTCACTCCAAATCCAGCCGGAACGGCGTCGCTTCCGTGGCGAGCGCGCCGCGGCCGATGGCCGTGATCGCCGCGATCATACGGCCGCCGCGGCTGAGCAGCCGGTCGGCGAGCGAGACGATGCGCGCATTCGGCGTCGCCGTCGGCGACGCCCGCCGCAGCGCTTGCGCAATGTCGTCCTCGTCGCGTTGCGGATTGAGCGCGCAGACCGCCGCATAGGCGCTCGCCGTGGAGCGGCTGATGCCGGCGAAGCAGTGCACGACCAGCGGCGTCTGCCGGTCCCAGCCGCGAACGAAATCCAAAAGGCCGGCGACATGATCCTCGCCCGGCATGATGTAACCGTCGAGCGGGGCGGAAATGTCGTGCAGCCGCAGCCACAGATGGTTCTCCGGCGCGATGCCGCTTGGCCGTTCGACGCGCGCCTCGTCGCCGAGCAGCGACACGACATGGCGCGCGCCGCACTCCTCGACGGTTTCGTGCAGACGCGACAGCGAGCAGACGTGAATCATGGAATACCTTAGCGTCACCCCGAGGCGCGGGCCATAAGCGCGGTTACGCGCGTCTTCGACGCGCTATGGCGAGCCTCGAAGGCTGACGTCATCCTTCGAGGGCCGCCTTCGGCGGTCGCCTCAGGATGACGAAATAACTTTTAGAGACGGCGCAAATGTGACGCGCGCGTTTACTCCGCGGCAAGCTTTTTGAACCGCTGATAATAGCGCGCCTGCGCCGTCTCAGCCGGCCAGGGTTTGAGGTATTCGCGTTCGATCGCCGCCGAAAACACCGGCGGGCGGCCGAAAAACCGGCGCGCCTCGGCGGCGGTGAATCCGGCGAGCCGCGTCGCTTCCAGATAAGCGGCCTCGCGGTCGGCGCTCTTGATCAGCTCTTCGAGTTGCGGCGGCGGCTTTGCCGGCAGGCCGAAGCGCAGGTGGATGGCGGCGAGGAGCCGCCGCTCGACCGCCTTATAGGCGTCGCCGATCACCGCCTTGAACGGCGAGATCATGTCGCCGATGACGTATTCGGGCGCGTCGTGCAACAACACGGCCAGCCGAAACCTGCGGTCGAGCCGGGGAGACTTGGCGCGGGCCAGCGCCTCGACCAGAAGGCAATGTTGCGCCACCGAGAAGATATGGGCGCCCGAGGTCTGTCCGTTCCACCGCGCCACCCGCGCCAGCCCGTGCGCGATGTCCTCGATCTCGATGTCGAGCGCGGAGGGATCGAGCAGATCAAGCCGCCGCCCCGACAGCATGCGCTGCCAGGCGCGCCCGTGCGCCGTTGCGCCCTTCTTATTTGCCGATTTTTTGAACGGCCTCATGGCGGTGGCAAGTGATGAGATGGTCGTTGACCATGCCGACGGCCTGCATGAAGGCATAGACTATGGTCGGACCGCAAAACTTGAAGCCGCGCGCGGCGAGCTCCTTGGACATGGCGCGCGAAACGGCGGTTTCCGCCGGGATCTGAGCCGTGCTGCGGTAATGGTTGATCTTCGGCCGACCGTCGACGAAATCCCATAACAGCCTGGAAAAGCCCGGACCTTTGTCCATCACCTCGAGCCAGGCGCGCGCCGAGGCCACCGCGCCTTCGATCTTGGCGCGGTTGCGCACGATGCCGGCGTCGCCCATCAGCCGCTCGATCTTGTTCGGCCGGTAGCGGGCGATTTTTTCCGGCGCGAAGCCGTCGAAGGCGCGGCGGAAATTTTCGCGCTTGCGTAAGATGGTGATCCACGACAGCCCGGCCTGGAAACCGTCGAGCACGAGCTTTTCATAGAGCGCGCGGTCATCGTATTCCGGCACGCCCCATTCCTGGTCGTGATAGGCGATGTAAAGCGGATCGGTCTTCGGCCACGGGCAGCGCTTGATCAACGGCGCCTCGGCGGTCTGCGGGCGAGCGGCGGTCACTGCGCGGCCGTTTCGCCGGGAAAGGCAAAGCGCGCCCAGTCCGGCTTGACCGGGCGGATCGGCACGCCGCCGCTGGTGACCGCCTCGCCGCGCGACATCGCCTCGGCGAGGCGGTCGAGGCGGACCAGGGCTACGCCGCGCCCAAGCGCGGCCGAGCCCATGGTGCCGACCTCGCGGCCGCCGGCGATGACGGCGGTGCCGGCTTGCGGCGCCGCCCCGTCATAGCGGACCGGCACGGCGCGCGTGCGCGCGCTGCCGCGGTGCTCGATCCGCGACACCACCTCCTGGCCGACATAGCAGCCTTTGGCGAAATCCACCCCGCCGAGCTGATCCATGTCGCTCTCGTGCGGGAAGGCGTCGCCGTACGCAAAATCGACGTCGCCCTGCGGCACGCCGAGCGCGATGCGGTGCGCGTCATAGTCACCGGCCGCGACCAGTGCGGCGCCCAGTTCGGCCGCGGCGGCCGCGGCAAGGTGCGGCGGCAGCATGATGCGAAGCCCGAGCGCCGGCAGCCGCGGGTCGCCGTAGCCCAGCCCGTATTTGGTCGTGCCGGAACCGTCCCAGGCCGCCAGCACGCCCAGCGTCTCGGACAAATCCTCGATCAGCACCTTGGCCCGCAATTTGTAGAGATTGAGCTTTTCGACGAGGGCGCCCGCCCGCGACCGCGGAACATCGAGAAAAAACCCGCCGCCGTCCGCCGCCGGCGCTTCGGCGACGAGGAAGTCGGCAATAATTTTACCTTGCGGCGTCAACAGCGCGCAAAAACGTGCTGCGCCCGGCGTCAAATTGAGAATATCCGCCGTGACGAGGCCGTGTAAAAACTGGCGGGCGCCGTCGCCGGCAACTTTAACGACGCCGCGGTCCGGAAGCAGGGCGGCTTTCATGGGGTCCAAACGAGCCAGAAGCGAAGCATGGCTTAAGCTCGCGACGGCGCAACCGCAAGACTATCGCCGGCTGTAGTTTCGGTGCGGATCGTGGAAAATTTTCGGCCCTGTGCGGAATGGCCGATTAGCCGCGGTGTTCTCCGCGTTAGAATGCGGGACGCCGTTAGGGGACGGCGCATCGGGGGAACGCCAATTCCGGAACCGACGTTGAAGCTTCCGGTCGCGGGCATCGCCGCAACCGATCGTGGGAGCGCATGACCGAGGAACTCTTATCCCTGCGCGCGCTTGTGGTGTCGCGGGAGGACGGCCTTCGCCAGCTGTTCCGCCAGGCCACCGCATTCTCGTCGGTGCCGATCGAATTGGTCGAGGCCGCCGATCCGGCATCCGCCTGCGGTTTGCTCGAGGACGACGGCCAACGCTGCGATCTCACCTATCTCGACGGCGCATTGCCGGTGGCGGAGATCGCGCAGGTGGTCAGAACGGTCCGCGCCGCGACCAAGCCGCCGTTCTCCATTCTGCTGGCGGCCAGCGCCGCGGCGGTCGCGTTCGCCACCGACGCCGTCGCCGGCAAGCCGTCGCGGCTCGAGGAATCGCGCTGGCTCTTGGAGCGCTCCAAGCGCGTGCGTCTGCCGAGCCGGGTCCTTGTGGTCGACGATTCGGCGACGATGCGCACGATTGTGCGCAAGGCACTCTCGGCGACGCGCTTTCCTTTCGAGGTGAGCGAAATAGGCGACGGGCTGACCGCGCTGAAACTCCTGCGCGAGGGCGAATTCGACCTGGTGTTTCTCGATCAGAACATGCCGGACTTGTCCGGCCTGGAAACCTTGGCCGAGCTTAAGCGCGAGCAGCGCCGGGCCAGCGTCGTCATGATGACCTCGGCAGCGGATGAGACGCTGGTCAAGCGGGCGCGCGAGCTCGGCGCCGCGTTTCTGAAAAAGCCGTTCTTTCCCGGCGATGTCGAGGCGGCGCTGTGCAGCTATTATGGTTTACGGGTGCTGCACCCGAACCGCCCTTAAGCTACTGCCGGGACAGCTTAACCGAGAATTCGCCGTTGCGAATGCGGGAGCTGAGATTTTCGGCGTAGCGGGCGGCCGCCTCCTCGCCATAGGTCGTGACCAGTTCGGCGAGCGCCAGGAACAACGCGGTCTGGGCCAGGCAATCGCCGTCGATGCCGTCGTGGCTCGCTTCGGTCCAGGCATCGTGAAGATAAGCCAGTGCCAGCCGCTTTTGCTCGTGCTCGGCCAGCGGCTCGCGGGACGCGAGATTTTGCGTCGCTATCGTCATTGTTATATCGCCTTCGCCGCCAGCCCGGCAGCATCCCTGATCCGTTGGGGCGACGTTAGCATGGTGCTTGCGGGCTTTTGAGAGCGAAGTTTAAGGCAGGGTTAATGCTGAAATTGCGCCGTTCCGCGTCTTGATTCCGCCGAGAAACCGCGAAGAAGTCGTGGCTACCCGCGGCGGAATCCCCCATCGCGCCCGCGCGATGGCGCGCGCCCCGTCAAGCAGAGGCCATGACGAAGACGTCAGTTGGCGTAGCGCGCGGTGATGTCGCGCGCGATCTTGGCGCCCTCTTTGAGATAGCGGCGGATGACGAGGTTGGCCGCCGGCGTGCAGGTCCGGTAACTCTGCTGGAAACCGCGATAGCCGCGGTTGAAGCTGGCGACCATTTGATCGTGGCGTGCGCCGGCCGGCGCCTCGGCCTCGATCAGCGCTTGCGCTTCGTCGCGCCATTTCTGACCGTCGTTGGCATTGCAGACGCCGCGCAAAAAATGCAGCGCGCCGAGGATTTCAGAAAGCCGCTCGAGGTCATGATCGTAGGGTGCGGCTTGGTCCTGCAGCGGCGGCGGCGCAGGGGCCGCCGGTTGCGCCGGCGCGGCGGCATGAGGTCGCGGCTGGCTCGGCGCCGGCGACCGCTCGGTCGGCGGCGTCAGCCATTGGAACTGCTGGGCGCGCGCGGCCGGCGCGGCCAGGCACAAAAGCAGCAGCGCGAGTGCAAGTCGGAGCATCGGCATGGCGGCGGCACGGATTAAAGGCCTGTGTGTCTTTAATCAAGCGCGACAAAGCGGCATGGTCGAGGCAGATCACGACTTTGCCGCGATCCGCTTTGCGGCGGCAGCTATAATGCCGGGAAGGCCCTCGGTCGTTTTCAGTCCGGCAATCTCGTCCGGCGTCAACCAATGCGCTTCGCTCAGTTCGGCGTTGAGCGCGATCTCGCCGCCGATCCAGCGTGCGGCAAACGGCAGAATGACGAAATGCCGCTCGACGCGGCCGGCCGCGTCGCGGACGATGGCCTGGCGAAAGCCGACCAGCCCGACCGGCTCGACGACGAGCGCGGTCTCTTCGCGCACTTCGCGGATGACCGCCTCTTCCAGCGTCTCGCCGAGTTCGACGCCGCCGCCCGGCAGCGTATAAAGCCCGTGCGCGGGAGGCCGCGCCCGCCGCACGATCAGCACCCGGCCGTCGCGGAATATCGCGGCGCTCACGGCCAGATAAGGCCGCGTCGGATAACTGCGCGCGCTGTCGGCGTGGCTCATTAAACTTGAGTCCGATCGGGCCTATATCTGTCGAGCAAGGATGCGCCGGAACAGACCCGATTAGCCATGTGATTAGCCATGTGCGGACGTTATGTCATCACCTCGACGCCCGACGCGATCCGGGCGCTGTTCGGCTATGGCGAGCGGCCAAATTTTCCGCCGCGCTACAATGTGGCGCCGACCCAGCCGATCCCGGTGGTGCGGCTCCTTGACGGCAAGCGCTCGTTCGCGCTGATGCGCTGGGGCTTGCTGCCGTCCTGGGTGAAGGATCCGAAGACCTTTCCGCTGCTCATCAACGCGCGCGGCGAATCCGTGCTGGTCAAGCCGGCGTTCCGCAACGCCATGCGGCGGCGGCGCTGTCTCATCCCGACCGACGGTTTCTATGAATGGCAGGCGCGCGGGGGCGGCCTGCCGAAGCGGCCGTTTTTCGTGCGCGCGCGGGCGGGCGCCGGCGGCGCGTGCGAGCCGCTCGCCTTTGCCGGCTTGTGGGAGACCTGGATCGGCCCGAACGGCGAAGAACTCGATAGCGCGGCCATCGTCACCACCGATGCCAACCGCGCTTTGGCCGCGCTCCACGACCGCATGCCGGTATTCGTGCCGAAAGCGGCGTTCGACCTGTGGCTCGATTGCACCAACGTCGAGGCCGACGTCGCCGCCGCGCTGATCAGGCCCGCCGACGATGGCCTCCTCGAAGCTTACGAAATCTCGCCGGCGGTCAATCGCGTCGCCAACGATTCCGCGGATCTGATCGCGCCGGTGGCGGAACGAGCCGCCGCGCCGCGGCCGCCGGCCGTGGCGGCCAAAGCCGCGAAAAAAGCCAAAAAGCCGGACGGCCAGGCGTCGCTATTTTAACGCCGCCATTGGCGGCGCTTGCTGCTATCCTTAAAGGTCCGCGCAGCGCTGGAGGCGTCAGATGAAGGCCTTTGTGTTGTTGGTGACGTGGTTCGTTCCCGGCATGGCTCCGGAGAGCTACCAGGCGACTTTTAATTCCGCGGGCGCCTGTCAGGTCGCCCGCAGGGCGGTCCATGCCGAGGCGCAGCGGATGGCGGCGTCGGTTTACCAGCGCGCCGATGCGGCGACGGCGGGCACCCAGCAAGGCTCGCTGCTGGCGCTGAGTTACGCCCCCGCTGTCACGGCGGTGTGCGTGCCGCAGTGATCGGCATCGCTTGCTACGCTAGTCGCGCCGGAACGGCCGTTCCGACCACAGCCGCGCCTCATAGGCCGTGATGCCGAGATCGGCGGCGGCGCGGTGGTCGCTGGCGAGGTAGTCGAGCAGTTCGCGGCGATGGCGCCGGCGCATGCGGTAAGCGCGCAGGCCGGCGACGATGCGCTCGGCCCAGGCGCGCCAGGCAATGCCGAATGCAATTCCCCGCTCGCACTGAATATCGCAGGACATAAGGTCCTCCAAAAAGTTATCTTGGCGCGACCCTGTCACCGTTGTGGCGATGCGACCACCCGATTACTGACATCGTTTTGCTGACATCGCGCCCGTAGGTCGCTAGGCTTAACGGCGATGACGGGAACAACCGCGATGGCTGCTCTGAGCCGACGTGCGTTGCTTGCGGTCGCCGCCGCCGCGCCATTGGCCGGGCGGGCGCGGCGCGCCGGCGCGCAGACCGCGTGGCCGAGCCGGCCGGTGCGGGTCATGGTGCCTTATCCGCCGGCCGGCGGCGCCGACACCACCGCGCGCGTCATCTACGCCAAGCTCGGCGAGGATCTCGGCCAGACCTTCGCCATCGAGAACCGCGGCGGCGCCGGCGGCACGATCGCCGAAGCCATCGTCGCCAAGGCCGAGCCCGACGGCTACCTGCTGCTGCACGACGCCACCGCGTTTTCGGTCAACGGCGCGCTGTACGAAAATTTGCCGTTCGACTACCGCAAGGATTTCGATCCGGTGTTCCTGGTCGGGCTGGTCGCCAATATTCTCGTCGTCACCCCGTCGGTGCCGGTGAGCACGGTCGCCGAGGTGATCGCGTTTGCCAAAGCCGCCCCGGACGGCATCGACATGGCGTCGTCGGGCAACGGCACGCTGCAGCACCTTTTGCTCGAATTGTTCGCCCGCCGGGCCGCCATCAAGATCAACCACGTGCCCTATCGCGGCGGCGGCGAGGCGATCAAGGACGTCATGGCGGGACAGGTGAAATTCGTCTTCGCCAACGGCTCGTCGGTTTTCGGCCTGGTCAAGTCCGGCAAAGTCAAAGCGATCGCGCACACCGGCAAGGGCCGGCTCGCCAGCCTGCCGGACATTCCGGCAATGTCGGACACCTTGCCGGGATTCGAAGGCTACGACTGGAACGGCGTCTTCGTTCCGCACGGCACGCCGGCGGAAATCGTGCGCAAACTCAACGGCGCGCTCAATGCCGCGCTGATTTCGCCGCGGGTTTCCGCGCGCTTTGCCGAGCTCAATATCGAGTCGCGGCCGAACACGCCGGCCGAGTTCGGCGCCTTCGTCGCCGACCAGATGCGGCTGTGGAGCCGCGTCGTCAAAGACGCCAATATCAAGCTGGGGTGACTCGCCGCCATATCCTGGTCGCCAAACCGGGGCGCATCTCAAGCGGCTCCTTAACGGCGCAAGCGGCGCCCGCATCGCAATGGATTAGCGGCCGCGTCGCGCGCGCCCTCGCAAGCGACGTCCGAGCCGGTCGTGCGGCGCAGGCCGCAAACTTGCGCCTTTTTTGGCGCGCAGCCCGCGCCAAATCGACAGCACGGCGGGCGGCAGAGGATTTTCGCCTCTAGCCGATATCGCTTCGCGCGCTTTGACCTGCATCAAGGATTTTCGGCGGGCTTAAAATACTCAATTTGCCTGCCGCCGCGTCCTGAGTCGTCATGGCCGATTGGCGAGGATGTTTGCGAAATAAGCGATGCGCCGACGACTTGCCGGCCGGGTCGTCACTGCGAGGCCCGATGGGAAAACGTCGCGAAAAGCACAAGCGCAAGCGCAAGAGCAAGGACAAGCGCGAGACCGGGCGGTTTAAGGATGCCGCCGGTGGGATTCATTCCGATCCCTTTGATCGCATTCTCAGTGCGCTGGCCCGGCAGCGATCCGGCCATCGCGATAACGACTGACCACGCCGTTCGGCGGCTGCGCGGCGCGCCGCCGCCAAGCCCTAGACCCTGATCCAATTCGATTGCATCGGATCAGGGCCTAGATTTTGCGTTTGAGCACGATCTTATCCGACCTTACTTCGCCCGCCGAAGCGGCGTGTTACCGCGAGAGCTACCGTAAATTGGCGGGCTTCGCGAAGGCGGGAAACCGGTTTCCACTTTTCGGGATCATGCTCTAGTGGTCCGATTCTAACATTTGCATCCGGGTTCGGCAGCCTCTTTTGCGAATGTTAGAATCGAAAGACCACTAGCAAATATTAGTGCTAGTGGAGCTTTGGATTTGACATTCGCTTCACGAGTTTGCGGGCAGGTGGGTAGCGAATGTCAAATCCGCTCCACTAGCCGCGAAGCTCGCCAAGCACCTCCGTCCAGTGATCGACCGCTTCCCGCGCCGTGCGCACCGTGTCGATGAATACTTTTTCCTGGTAAAGCCGGCGCCATTGGCCGCTGTCATAGATCTCGACAAGGTGGGTCAAGGTCCGACGCGCGGTGAACAGTTCCTGTTCGGCCCGCTTGCGCTGCACATGGACGGTGAGTGTCTTGGCCATGGCGCGGCAATTTGCGGCAAAATTGTAAAAATTAAAGCCGTCCGCTCGGCCAGGATTCGACGCAATACTTCCGCGCCACCGTAACGCTTCGGCAACCCTGACCGGGCCGTTTCACAGCCCCGCGCGCGGCTACAGCACCTTGCCGGGATTGAGGATGTTGTTGGGATCGAGCAGCGCTTTGAGCGCGCGCATCAATTGGTAGGCGACCGGATCCTTCACGGCCGGCAAAAGATCGCGCTTCATCACGCCGATGCCGTGCTCGGCCGAAATCGAGCCGCCGTATTTCTTCACCACCGCGAACACCGCGGCGTTGACCTCGTCCCAGCGCTTGAGGAATTCGGCGGCCTCGGCGCCGAGGGGCTGGGTGACGTTGTAATGGATATTGCCGTCGCCGAGATGGCCGAACGGCAGCGGCCGCGCGCCGGGGATGAGCGCGGTGACCGCAGCGTCGGCGTCGCGGATGAAAGCCGGCACCGCGGCGACCGGCACCGACACGTCGTGCTTGATCGAGCCGCCGGCATGACGCTGCACCTCGCCGAACATTTCGCGGATGCGCCAGAACGCCTTGGCCTGTTCCAGGCTGTCGGCGATGGTGGCGTCGGCGACCAGACCGCGCTCCATGCCCTGCGCCAGAATGTCTTCGAGCAGCTGGCGGGTGCCTTGGCGCAGTTGCGAGGACAATTCGATCAGCGCGTACCACGGCTGCGGCGCGGCCAGCGGATCGCGGCAGCCGGCGCCGTATTGCAGCACGAGCTCGATGCCGCGCCGGGTCATGATCTCGAAGCTCGTCACCTCGCCGCCGGCGCGCTGTTGCGCCAGGCCTAAGAGTTCGAGTCCGGCCTGCGCCGAAGCGACGCCGGCAAAGGCGGTCTCCACCGAACGCGGCCGCGGCACCAGGCGCAGCACCGCCGCGGTGATGACGCCGAGCGTGCCTTCGGCGCCGATGAACAGGTTCCGCAAATCGTAGCCGGTATTGTCCTTCTTCAGCTTGTTGAGATCGTTGAGCACGCGGCCGTCGGCCAGCACCACTTCCAGCCCGAGCGCGTGCGAGCGGGCGATGCCATATGCCAAGGCAGCTGTGCCGCCGGCATTGGTGGCGAGATTGCCGCCGATGGTGCAGGTGCCCTCGGACGGCAAGAGCTGCGGATAGAGCCGGTCGACCGCGGCGGCCGCTTCGCGCGCGCGCTGCAAGGTGACGCCGGCTTCGCAGGTGATGGTATTGGAGGTGGCATCGACCTCGCGGATGCGATCGAGCCGGTTGAGCGACAGCACGATCTCGCCGCGATGCGGAATTTGCCCGCCGACCAGCCCGGTATTGCCGCCCTGCGGCACGATCGGCGTCGCCGTGGCGTTGGCGAGCTTGAGAATGTCCGACACTTCGGCGACCGATCCCGGCCGCAGCACCAGCGGCGAATGGCCCTCATAGAGATGGCGCAGCTCGACGAGGTAGGGCGCCTGTGCCGCCGGATCGGCGATGGCGTATTTGTCGCCGACAATTGCCGCAAAGCGCGCTAGCAGCGCCGGATCGACTTTCGTTAAGCTGTCGGGCGGCTTATCGAGCATCGGTTTCCTTCCTGCCGAGATAAATGACAGCCGGTTTGGCGCCGCGCAAGCTGGCTTCCTGCCGTCAATGCGCCTTCAGGAACGCAATGTAATCGTTGTCCGCGCGATCCAATGCTTTCTTGCTGTCGCCGGTCATCACCACGTCGACGACGAATTGATTGCCGTCCTTGTCGGAGTCGAGGCCGAAAGCCCCGACCTCGTAGGCCTGTTGCGGCTTGCCCGGATTTTCGAAGCCAAAGCGTAGAAAGCCCTCCTTGCCGTTGGCGCGCGCGACCGGGGTAAGCGCGGAGATTTTGGCGTTTTTGTTGGCGGCGAGCCAGCGCTCGTTGGACACCCGCGCGAAGTCGGCGAGCGATTGGGTCTTGTCGGCGTGATAGAACACCTGCACGTAGATCAGCGCCTCGGCAGTAGCGAAAGCCTTGCCCTGCGGAACAATGATCTGAACCCTGTTCTCGCTGCTCGCCTTCTTGTCGACCGCCCAGCCGGCCGGCGGCGTCAGCACGAGCTGGTAGGACGCGCAGAGCTGCTGACCGCCGCAGGGCGCCAGAAACTTCTGCACCTCCGCGCCCGCGCCGCCGCCTGCGCAGAGCAGCGCGGCAAGCGCGATTGGCGGCAAACAAACGCGTGTCATGACGGTTCCTCACATTCGGCGCGGCGCCGCCGCGCGCCTGAGCCGGTCGTTGATCGCCTCGCCGAGGCCGTCGTCGGGGATCCGCATGACCGCGATGCAGCTGGCGCCGGCGGCGTCGAGCGCGCGCAAATACGAAAACAGGTTCGCCGCCGCTTCGATAAGATCGCCGCGCGCCGACAGATTCAACACGCGCGCCGCCGTCGCCGCGCCTTCGGCGAGCTGCGGTCCGAAGGCGAGCAGCGCTTCGCCGCTTCCGACGCGCGTGGCGTTAAGCCGAAGCGGCGTGCGCGGCGCGTAATGGGAAGCGAGCATGCCCGGCGCGGTCGGCGCGGCGCCGGCGGCGCGCCCGGCCGCCTCGGCAAGCCGCCGTCCCAGCGCGCGCTCGACCGCCTGGCGCGGCACGCCGCCCGGCCGCAGCAAGGCCGGCGCGTCGACACAGGCGACGATGGTCGATTCGACGCCGACCGGAGTGGGGCCGCCGTCGATGATCAGCTCGATGCGGCCGGCAAGATCGGCGAGCACATGCGCCGCGGTGGTCGGCGACACGTGGCCGGAGCGGTTCGCCGACGGCGCCACCACCGGCCGCTGCAGTCCGGCGAGGATCTGCTGCGCGATCGGGTGCGCCGGCACGCGCACCGCGATGCTGTCGAGGCCGGCGGTCGCCAGCTCCGCCACCGCGCAGCCGGCCGCCTTGGGCAGAACGAGCGTCAGCGGTCCCGGCCAGAACGTTTCGGCAAGCCGCGCCGCGTCGGCGTCGAAACGCGCCAGCGCCCGCGCCGCGGCGGCATCGGCGACATGGGCGATCAGCGGATTGAAGGCGGGGCGGCCCTTGGCCTCGTAAAGCCGCGCCACCGCCGCGCCGTCGGTCGCATCGGCGCCGAGCCCGTAGACCGTCTCGGTCGGAAAGGCGACGAGGCCGCCGGCGGCAAGCGCGCGCACCGCCGCAGCGATCGCGGCGGCATCGGCCGTGGCGACGCGGGTCTGGGCTGTGGGGGCTGTCATGGCTACTGTTTTGGCCGCACCTTGATGCCTAAATAGCACGGGCGCGGCGGCGCCAGGGCCGCGGCTTGCAGGGCGTATAGGCCGATTGTATAAGCCGCGGCGCGGCCTTTACGCCAAAGCATGTCCCGCAAAAGCCTGCCCCGGACGCGATCCGGGGTGGACCCCGGTTTTGCGGAAAGGACATGCTGAAAAGTGTCGGAGCGTGGCTCAGCCTGGTAGAGCACCTCGTTCGGGACGAGGGGGTCGCAGGTTCAAATCCTGCCGCTCCGACCACTCTTTCCAACTTTGATCGCAGCTAATTCGCCGCCTCACCGCGGCGTCGTGCAATCGAGCGTGTTGCCGAGCCACGTGCAGGTGGTGGTGACAAGCCGCTGCTGCTCGAGCTCTTCCGGCGTCGGCGGTTTTTGTTTGCCCTTGCGCTTGGCCGGCGGTGGCGGCGGCGGTTGCGCCATCGCCATCTGCTCGGCTGCCGCCAGCATCGACTCGGCGTTGCGCTGCTGCTGAATTTCCTCGGGCCGCAGCGCGCGCGGATCGTCGCGCATGATCTCGGACTGCAGCTTGGCGTTGCTCTGGATGGTCAATTTGTTGGCGAGCCCGACCGGGATCTGGTCGTTGACCAATTTGTAATAAATCGCGTCGCCGCGCGTGAAAAATTCCTCGCGATAGACCGTCTGGCGGGTGTTGGACTGCGACGTCGCGGCGGCCATCATCTGCCGGCATTGCTGCAGGTCGTTGTGGAACTGCACCAGCGCGGACTTCTGCTCCGGCAGCAGCGTCGTCGTGTCGCGCAATTTGTCGATGGTATCGCGGCCGTCGCCGCGCCACAGGCGCTGGTAGATGACGGCGGCCTCTTCCGACGTGGCGGCATCGCGCGCGCAGGTGGTCGCCTTTTTCATGGCGTCGTCTTGCGTCAACGAACTGCACGACGGCATTGCCAGCGCGGCCAACGCAGCCATCGTCACTGTCGCCATACGCATCCGCTACACCGCCACGCGCCCTGCCGCCCGGCGGCGACTATTCCCCAACGGGTTGCCGATGGCAACGCTATTTCGCCGCTGCCGGAGCGACGCCGACGCGGTGATCGCGAGATTTTGTCGCGGCTGGCCGTTGCCGCCGGATGATGGCCTTTGCCGCCGGATTATGCGATGCTTTTTCGCTATCGTGGAGGTATCGAACGGTGAGATAAGCGGCCTCGCAACGGCCGCGACCGCATTCGCAGTGCGAGCGACAGGGAGGACTTCAATGAAACGGCTTTGCTTATTGGCCGCCGCGGCGACGCTGTTTGCCGC
>Ga0187784_10000872_pt1 | contig 23250 bp, 21 predicted proteins | sample 1015_SJ02_MP15_2_FD_132964 | JGI IMG/M metagenome (GOLD analysis project Ga0187784, IMG submission 132964) | Tropical peat soil microbial communities from peatlands in Department of Meta, Colombia - 1015_SJ02_MP15_20_MG | ecosystem: Environmental > Terrestrial > Soil > Wetlands > Peat | place... | reverse complement strand
GCTCGAGTGTGTGGGCAAGGGCGTGGTGCAGCTCGCGGATGGTAGCGAAGTTAAGATCAAATTCGCTTATCTGTATATGAAGATCAACGGCGACCACGTGTTCGCGTTGTGCAGTTATGACGGTTGCCCAGACCCCTTATTGGGCTTTGATGTCATGCACGTATTGGGCCTGCAGGTTGATACGGGAAAGAGACAGCTGCTTAGGCCGATCCGGCGTTTCTGGCTCAAAAGCTTCACTCTCAACAAAACGTGGATCAGCAGCCGCCATCAAAGAAGGAAAACAAAGTGACCGATTGGGTTCGTCAAGCGTTCACGCGGCGAGTCATCCGCAATACCAGGAAGGGTCCACAGACCTTTGAGATCACGCCCAAGGATGAGCTCGTTTACGGTGTAAAATTCGCCATCTGCATGACCATCTGCCTAACGGGCATGGAGATCGGAAACATGGCCTTCCTGCACACCTGGAACAGCGAAGTGTTCAGCGCAATTACTGGCCTAATCGGCTTGGTCATGGGCATTTTCATCGGTCATCGCGTTTAGAATCAACCGTTGTTATTTGAAGAAGAAGCGGGAAAAGAGGAGGTGAACGTTATAACAAAGAGAATAGTTCTCGTGTTCGTTTTGGCTTTGCTCGCGCTTGCAGTAGCTATGCCTGTTGTTTTTGCGCAGGCTTCGAACAGCACTGCTACGAGTGGTCCGCCGCCCTTCAATTTCGCCTCTATGCCGACGATCCAAACGTTGGGGCTTTCCGTGCCTGTCGCGCTGGTCGTGGCGATCCTGTCATGCCTAGCGGGCTATCTGGCGCAGACGCCGCCTGAATCCTTCAGTCTGGCTAAGTTCTTGTACACGTTTATGGTCAGCGTTATCGTCGGGTTCTTCACGATCGTGCTAGGCTGGGATTATTCGACTTTGCTGCCTTGGCTTGCAAACGGCTTCGTCACATGGTACCTGTGGAAGGCGAGTAACATTCTAGCCAGCTACATCACAAGCCACTTCAGCCCTGCAACGTCGGCTAGCACGTCTAGCACGTCAGCGAGTGCGGGATCGTCGACAACGCAGGCAACAACCAAAACGGCTTAAGGACAGAACGCATTTTCCCTCCTTTCCACTCTTTTTTGAACCTGGCTGATGCTACAGCCTGCCAGCACTAACATCCACGGCTAGGCAGTTTCAGTTTCCGTCCTATAGCCTTCCGACTGAAAAGACCTCTGGCCTGTGCTTTTTTTTGTCAATCTAATTGTTGTCAGTGGACACTAGGCGAATAGGCGTGAAGAGGCGTAGAGAGTATTTCAGGATTCAAGGGTTTGCTAGGACTTATGATCGAGTGTCGGGGAAGTTTGTTTTTGACGTGCGTTACAAGACGAGCGTCCCTTTGACTGATCGGACGATTGCGGTTGCTGAGGCTTTTGGGCTAGGCGTGGATGAAGAGAAGGAGCACATTGTCCTAGATAATGTGGAGTTGAAGATAGGGCCGCACGATATCGTCTACGTCACGGGCGACAGTGGATCCGGCAAGAGCGTTCTGCTGCGGGCTTTGAAGAAGGATCTGGGCGACGAGGCGATTGACATTGGCGACGTACAAGTAGACGTTTCTAAGCCGCTTATCGAGACTGTGGGCAGGACGGTTGAGGAAGGCCTCGAGCTGCTGAGCAGAGTGGGCTTGAACGACGCCTTCCTGTTCCTTCGCAAGTATCCAGAGCTGAGCGACGGGCAGAAGTATCGGTACCGCCTGGCTAAGCTGGTTGAAAGCGGCAGGCAGTGGTGGATCATGGACGAATTCTGCGCCACACTAGACCGAGACACAGCCAAGATTATCGCGTTTAACCTTCAGAAGCTAGCCAGGCAGCAGGGCAAAGCCGTCATCGCAGCGACCACGCATACGGATCTCTTGGAAGACCTAAACCCGAACATGCACGTTCACAAGCGTTTTGGCAAGGAAATAGCCGTCTCATATCCGAGTCCGAAGGCTGAGTCTGAGTGCAGCTTGGTCCGGGAGATGTACGTCGCAGAGGGCAAGTTCGAGAATTGGAGACAACTGGCGCATTTCCATTATCGCTGCCACAGGGTTGCTGCGCCCAGGAAAATCTTCTGTCTATGGCGCAAGAACGGCGAACTATGCGGAGTCATCGTTTACACCTATTCCGGACCGCAGTGCTTTGGCCGCAAGGCTTCCGGGTTGACGAAGTATCCGATGAGAGAGATCAACAAGCGGCTGAGCACGATCAGCCGAGTTGTCGTGCATCCCAAATACCGCACCATAGGCTTAGGCGTCAAACTGGTCAGAGAGACTCTAGGCTTGGTCGGCACTGAGTTTATCGAGATGCCAGCAGTTATGGCAAAGTACAATCCCTTCGCGGAAAAGGCTGGAATGACCAAAGTCTGCGAACAACGGCCCAGCAAAGAAGCCCAGAACATTGCAGAGGTCTTATCCAGCCTCAGCTTTAACCTGCAATTCTTAAGCAGCCACAGCCATGTCCTCTCAGTCCTGTCAAAGCTCGAAACATCAGAGATCGTGCAGATCAAGGGCGCGTTCATCAAGAACCAGACGCCCAGATTCTTGAAATTCTTTGCCTCACACCAGCCTTACGGCACAGTACAGGGATACCGCAACAAAATCAAAAACCTAGACCCGGAACGGCTCGCAAACCTGATAAAGGCGTGCAGCTTCCTAATGCAGACAAAAGTGTATCTACTATGGCGAAATTCTTCGGCTTAATTTTGAGCATCGTGCGACTGTCAGCATCAATAGTCCGTCATGGAAGATTGTTCCAAAAAGGATAATTCCCACTTAGATCTGTATGTGTTTCACGGGGGGTTAAAATTGAAACCAAAGTTCTCTTACGTATTAGTTCTATTACTGTTAGCCAGCATGTTTGTTGCGCGCTCTAACTTTCAGCCAGCCAAGGCCGGCGCAAGCTCCCAAGCAGCACCTGCACAAGCCCCAGACCCTGACTCGTGGCCCATGTTCCACCGCGACCCATCGCACTCTGGCTATTCAACCTCAATAGCGCCACTCACAAACCAAACTCTATGGAATTACACAACCGGCAGTAACGTGACGTCTTCTCCTGCTGTAGTTGGTGATGTTGTGTACGTGGGCTCATGGGATGACAAGATTTACGCTTTAAATGGCACAACGGGCGCACAGTTGTGGAATTACACGACCAATAACTACGTGCTTTCTTCTCCAGCTGTTGTTGGTGGTATAGTTTATGTGGGTTCATATGACGCGAAGATCTACGCCCTGAATGCCACGACCGGCATGGCAATGTGGAACTACACGACCGGTGGAGGGGTGTTCTCTCCCCCTGCTGTTGTTGGTGGTGTTGTGTACGTGGGCTCAGGTGACGGCAACATTTACGCTCTAAACGCTTCAACGGGCGCATTCATATGGGACTACGCGACAGGCGGCAACGTGGATTCTTCTCCTGCTGTTTTTGGTGGTGTAGTTTATGTGGGCTCACTTGGCGGCAACGTTTACGCTCTTAATGCTTTAACGGGCGCATTCATATGGGACTACACGACAGGGTATCACGTGACGTCTTCTCCAGCTGTTGTTGGTGGTATAGTTTATGTGGGCTCAAATGACGGCAACATTTACGCTCTTAATGCTTCAACGGGCGCATTCATATGGGACTACGCGACAGGCGGCTTTGTGAATTCTTCTCCTGCTGTTTTTGGTGGTGTAGTTTATGTGGGCTCAGATGACGGCAACGTTTACGCTCTTAATGCTTTAACGGGCGCATTCATATGGGACTTCACGACCGGCAACGGTGCATCGCGTTCTAGCAGACCTCAAGGCGTCGGGTATTCTTCTCCGGCTGTTGCTGGTGGTATAGTTTATGTGGGCTCAACTGACTACAAGGTCTATGCTCTAAACGCTTCAACCGGTACGCTAGTGTGGAACTACGCAACCCACGGTCAGGTGTGGTCTTCTCCAGCTGTTGTTGATGGTGTAGTTTATGTGGGCTCAGAGGACTACAAGATTTACGCTTTTGGCGTTCATGATGTCACCATCACTAGTGCCACTCCCTCCAAAAGGGTCTTTATCGTAGGCCAAAGCATCGCTGTGAACGTTACAGTTAGCGATAACGGCAGCTACGCAGAGACGTTCAACGTGACGTTGTACGGAAGTCTGGATGGATATCCTTGGCAGCCATCGCCGATCTACACGTTTACGGACGTGGCTTTGATGTCCGGGGGCGGGGTAACACTGACTGCAGCAGGGTTGGGCTTTGGTGAGGGCTATTACATGCTGAGCGTTCGTGTTTACAACGCTAACGTCATTAAAACTTATTCGGGCTTGACTGTTTTGGTTGCACCTATCGCACTTTTCCGCCCGTGGAGTTGGCACCCTCGAATACACGTATAACGAGGCGAGCGCCAGCCTTACGGCACAGTAGCTGGATACCGTAACAAAGTCAAAACCCTAGACCAAGAAAGACTAGCAAGCCTAATCAAAGCATGTGGCTTCTTATTACAGATAAAAGTGTACCTACTATGGCGAAACCCTAGCGCTCGCATAGTCAAAAACTCTCCTACCTGCAAATTCTGACGTGTGCGCTAAACTTTTAAATCAATGTCTCCATAACTAGCAACAGGGTAAATGTAGGAATATGAACTTGAGGCTTTTCCAATGGCAAAGAAAATTTCATTTGTGAACATGAAAGGTGGCGTTGGGAAATCGACGCTTGCCGCGCAGCTTGCCTATGAATTTGCAATCGTCTTAGAGTGGTCCAAGAGGATCCTTGTAATTGACCTGGATCCTCAATTCAATGTTAGCCAATTCCTACTCGGGGCGGTCACGTATGACTCCCAAATTTTGAAGAAGAACGCTCCAACCACTTGGCATATATTTGAGCAACATACTCATGTTCCCGGGTATCCGCCACCCGCTCCCCTCAAGCCTGATTCCGTTGTGTACCATGCCAAGAAGTATTCTCATGGTGGTTTAGTTGACCTCATACCTTCCAGGTTAGAGCTGGCCTTCTCAATTCGTAATCCAAGCCAGAAGGAGTACCTGCTTTCTCAGTTGGTAACGCCCTTAGAAAAGAATTATGACATTATTCTTATAGACTGCCCACCTACTGAGTCAGTTTTCACAACTGCAGCCTATCTCACAAGTGATTATATACTGGTGCCGGTGAAACCTGAATACCTTTCTTCAATTGGGTTACCGTTGCTAGATAATTCATTGGCAGAATTCGCAAGCAATTCCAATAAGAAGCCGCCGAAGGTTGCAGGAGTGGTGTTTAATTTTACGAGTAATTATGCGCCAGAAGAAATCAGGGCAAAGAAAGAAGTCAAAGAGGAATGCGCAAAACACGGCTGGTACCTACTTGAAAAGGAGGTACCATACTCGAAGTCAATTGCGAAATCAGCTAGGGAGGGCCAGCCCTTACGATGGACATCTTACTCGCGCACCAAACAGATTGAAAGACTACATGCTGTTGCGAAGGAAGTGGCAGGAATAGTCGGAATATGATAGACGAGAAAGAATACGATCTGATGTTGGACCTCGCTAAACTGCTGAGAAAGCATGGACCACAAGTATTCGAGTCCTTGGCCGGTACGTTATCTTCGCCCGAGTTTGTTGAGAAGTTCACTGCGATTTTGATGGGCACAGCAAGGATTGGTCGAGCTCATGTTTCAAATCGGAGCCCCTTAGTTAGGGAACTTAATAGGTTGAAGGAAGTTGAACCGAAGAAATACGAAATAATCAAATCCTTTATGGCGGAGTTTGCAGCAGGACAAATTCTGCCATCATTGAAAGATGTGAACAGGTTCGTCGCTGAAAACGGTCTTCCTGAAATCAAAGCCACATCAAGGTCACGATCCATTTCTCAATTGGTTCATTCTCTCTTGAAACTACCATCGGAGCAGCTCGGAAAGATTCTCGCCGGTCTTGTCAAGGGACGTAGATCCGACAGTTCATTATCTGAATGGAGCGAGATAATAACAAAAGGCATGTCACGATCTACTAAGCAGAAATAGCGAACAGTGGCTTAGTATCAAGCGCCTTCAAGAAAGCTGATCCTAGTTTCAGTGAGCTCACGATAATCTTTAAAGCAAAAACTAGGAGAATAATAATCATGGCTGGGATCGAAAAAATAGTTGTTCAACCACAGACTAATCCCAAAGCTGAGGTCCTGGAAAAAATTCGCCATTTCCTAAAGGATTTCAGCCCTGTGGAATTGAGGTTGGACGCACCATTAGTACTTTTTCAGGACAAGAGGAGTAATGCATTTTACCTTTTTTGTCATCTTGACGCGAAGACCATAGTATCGAAGGCTGACTTGGATGCAGTTTTAGATCCGATGGAAAGTGAAGACTACAAGCTAAACCGGGAACTTTACTTGGATACATACGCCTACCGTAAAATGGAAGAGGACGCAATTTTGGGAAGAGGATTTGAAGATTTGGTAATCGAATATGACGCTGCCTATAGACCTCAGATTCCGCTGAAAGTATATGGAGGCCAACACCGAATTAAAGCCATTGCGGAAGCCGTGAAAAAGGGAGTTTCTGAGTGTCACGGAATCAGAGTCTACTTTGACCTGGACCGCGGTCAAAAACTTGACATTGCCGTCGCAAACAACACGGCAATCGCGATCTCAAACGATTTGCTGGACAGAATGTACGAAGGGCATTTGGGACCCGATCTTCGTAACTGGTGTCAAGTGGTGGGCATTCTTGAGAAAGACCAAGATTTTGCGGACAAAAGAAACCCAGAAGGAGTTCCAACTGTTCGAGTTGCGAGAACGCTGCTAGTTGATTATTTCTTTGGAAAGGATTCAATTCGCGACGATTTTCATATTCCAATAGTATGTTCGTCTGGACCAGGAATTGATGAAAACTATCAGAATGTTAGAAGCAAAATAGATTGGTCGGACAAGAACTTAATCCAAATGGGGCGGGAGTTTGCCAAGCTTCACAGACTGCAACGTGAGAGAATTCTTAGGAGAGATGCCGATGCATTCATTGAGTTCGCAAACAAGGCTACGCATCCTTGTGTAACAGCAGCATGGGCATATGCTGCCGGTTACTTGTCAAGGCACTTTCCTGAGAGACTACCAGTTCATTATGCGCTTTCTGCCATCGAAGACGGTGACCCTCTGAATGCAAAGGCTCTCTTAAGTGCCAGGCTTAAAGGGATCGATCCAGACACATATCGTGGTTTGGGCGCGCGTATAAGTGGTTCAGAGCTAGGACGAATGCTAGAAGTGTTCTTGTTACAGGCAACCAGAGCCAAGGAAACAGGCATCACGCCGAAGTTAGCCAATGCAGCGATCAAGTCATTTGAGGCGAAAAAAGCAAAGGAAGAGGCAGAGAAAGCTCTAAAAAGGCTGTAGCATGTTCGAAGATTACCTCGAAGACTCGTTCCATTTTGTGAGCGCAGCGGTGAAACAAACGAACGAAAGAGAAGCAAAGAGATATTATCGAGCTTCTGTGTTCTGCGCAATCAACGCCTTAGAAGCATTCACTAATTACATAGGAGATGCATTTGCGCAAAGTGCCAGTCTTGAAGCCTATGAGATAGCCTTTTTGACCGATAAGAAATTTGAGCCTGTCGGAGGAGAGTTTAAGACAACTGAGGTTGCGGAGTATCAAAGATTGGAAGATAAGTTGAGATTCCTGATTGGTAAGTTTGTTCCTAGCTTTGATTTTGAGACGATGCCTTGCTGGAGTCGTTTGATCGAATTCAAGAAGTTTCGAGATAGCCTCACGCACCCTCGGCAGGATGGGGATGAGACAACCGTTGGGGAATATAAGGCTAAGATTAGACTTGGGATGTCATCCATAATTGAAATTATTAATCACCTTTGTAAGGGCATTTTCAAACGACCTCTCAGGAAAAAGCTACTAGAGCTCAAAATCTAAAAATAATGCGCGCAGCATCCGGAGCATCGCCAATGATCAGTTTTCTCTGACGTGCTTTTCACGAGGTTCTTATTTTTTGTCTGTTGAGTTTCCAGCCTTTTTGGCGTAGTGTTTCTTGTACTTTTGGGATTGTTAGGGCGAATTTGACGTGGCGGCAGTCTGCTGATTGGCAGTAGTCGCACCAGACTCTGTCCTGTTTGAAGTAGACGTCTATTATGCGTCCGTTTGAGCCGCCGTTTGCTATTGTGCGGTCGAGGATGCGGACTCCGTTCTCGTCTATGTTGAAGTGCTCTATGGGCGGTAGCGCCTGCACAGGCGCCTGATCGGGCATGGGTGGAAAAGTTTTCAGCTTGTCTCTTATGGCTTCTTTTATCAGCTCGGCACGGCTCTTGTAGCCTTTTAGGCCTAGTTTTAGAATCTGGTCTATTTCGTCTATGAGCTCCTTTGGCAGCCTGACTGTTGTGTATTCATCGGTTGACATGAGAAACCCTTGACTCAGTTATGAATCACATAAATTTAAGCTTTATTATGTCACAAACTCGCCGTTCGATGTGGCACATTTGAGTCTTTTTGGTCTGGAATCCTTTTATGCTTTCTAAGCGTCTATGAATCAAAGGTGTAACACGCATGACAGAATACGCCACGATCAGGATTCCTAAGGAACTCGTCGACCAAGTAGATATCTTTCTCAAAGAGCAAAACCTGGGCTTCACTTCAAGGGCCGAGATTGTCAAAGTAGCGATAAGGGGCTTCCTCGACAAAACGACGCTACAACCAAGCCAGGCGTTAATGAAACATGATCAAGGGTGAGGGCAAGTCCAAGTAGTCTCTAACAAGGTCGCGGTGGGAGATAAGTAGGAGCCGCAGGGTTTGAAGTCAGGTTATCAAGGCGCGGTCTCGGGTTCGGGTCAGAGACTTCCAGCGGCTAATCACTCTCCAAACACCGCGACCGCACGGTGCACGAAATGTGGCTCCCAGAAGGTCTGGCGCGATGGCCTAAGGTATTCTATGTTCGGTGATAGGATCCAACGATGGCTCTGCCGCAGCTGCGGGCTACGATTTTCCGACTCTGAAGACATTCGAAGAGCCTGGGCAACGTTTGAACAGGTTGAAAGAATTCATACCGAACCATTAAGAACAGAAGGCGGCCTAGTTTCTAAGCGCCGAATATGCGCTACCGAACCAAACGGAGTGATAAATTTGGCCGCGGAAGTCCAAGAAAAGGAAGTTCCGCGAGGAAGCGAAGCAGAGATCAAAGGCAAAATGGTGGAATACGCCTTCTGGATGCAAAAACAAGGCTTTAGACCAACGACGATCATCGGCCGGACCAAACTGCTCAAAGTGCTTCTAAAACGAGGAGCCAACTTGTACGATCCAGAGTCCTTCAAGGACGTGATAGCTAAGCAAAAATGGTGCGATGGAAGAAAAGGCAACGCCGTCGACGCGTACTCAACATTCCTAAAAATGACAGGCGGGACATGGGAAACTCCAAAGTATCAAGCGATCCAAAAAATCCCGTTCATCCCAACAGAGACCGAAATCGACCAACTCATCGCCAGCTGCAGCAATAGAATGGCCACGTTCCTACAACTCCTAAAGGAAACTGCAATCAGACCAGGCGAAGCATGGGTGCTAACTTGGATAGACGTTGACCTCGTAACAAAAACCGTCCGCATAACGCCCGAAAAGAACAGCAATCCTCGAATATGCCATATAAGCTCAACGCTCGCCAGCATGCTCGAATCCTTACCAAGAACATACGGCAATAGGGTATTCTCAATGCCAGACAGACGACTCGACAACTTCGGTAACAACTTCAGAAAACAGAGGCTGCGAATCGCAGATAAACTGAAGAATCCTAGGATCGCCCAGATTACCTTTAAGACTCTGAGGCACTTCAAAGCCACGCTCGAGTACCACCGGACCAAGGATATCCTTCACGTCATGCAAAAACTCGGCCACAAGAGCATCAAGAATACTCTCATCTACGTGCACTTGGCGGAGGAGCTATTCAAGGACCAGCAAGAATACATCTCAAAAGTGGCTAAAAACACCGTAGACGCGTGCGCGCTCGTGGACGCCGGATTCGAGTACGTGTGCGATTTTGAAGGCGCCAAAATCTTCAGGAGAAAGAAGTATTGACGTCTCCAGATACATTAACATCGCCAGGACAAACCCCCTACCTATTTTACCATAGTGGTGCAGGGGGTGAGATTCGAACTCACGTACTCCTAAGAGACGGGATCTTGAGTCCCGCGCATGAAGTCCCATTAAAACTTATGCGCTTGTGGTTTGACCTGGCTCTGCTACCCCTGCACCGTCTTCATCTATTTGGCGGATTCTGATTTAATCCTTTCCCAGTTGATGTTAGACTTGATAAGGATGAATATTTGAAGAATCTGAAAGGTCTGATGCGTCTTCATTAATCCAAGGCTGTTAGGCAGTGGAATACAGACCATATGGACCACCATGCAGGGAGACTGCCATAGATGTCTTGCGCCAACTCTTACTAAATATAGCGCTCGTGAATTCTGAGTTAATATTTTGACTTCATAAGGCAGTTAAATACGCTGCGTCATAAAAGACGACCAAACAGGCAAAGCCCATAGGAGAAGGAAAAATGAAACCACAAACAGCCCCACAGCAACGGAGAAAACTGGAACAGAAAATCCTTAAAGCACTAGCGACTGAGATGCGAACGCTTCAAAAACCCTTGCAACGGATGCTTGCTGATGATCTGGCTACGGCTTTCGAGAGCAGAATAGGCGTAATCCAAGCTTATCAACAAAAAATAAGCCAAAAACGGGGCTGAAACGAGAAAAAACCGTACCAGTAATCCGTAAAATATTTATACCCAGACATTGAAAAAGAAGGAGGCAGAGGTTTAGAAATGCGAAGATCCAAGCTGGAAATGTACGTCGATATACTAAAGGTTCTAAGTCACAGAGGACCATTGAAACTCACTCACATAATGTACAAAGCAAACGTGAACTGCAGCGTGCTTAAGCAGTATCTCGACTTTTTGATCCAACAAACCCTCGTGGAAGAGCGCACGTTGGGCAAGAAGCGCACCGTATATGCCATAACAGAACGTGGTGTCACTGTGCTGAAACACTTCCGAGAACTTAAGACCGTTTTACCCCTAATCGAGGAAGACAACCGCAAACTACCAGCCATACTGTAAACCCAGCGTATTTTTCTGCAGTTTTCTTCTTTTTTTAATGAACCGGTAGCGCGCGCCTAATCTGTGCTAGGAATCTATAGAAGGATATCGTAAGACTTAATAGTCTCGCTAAGCCCTAATTTCTGTAGACACGTATAACACGTAGTCACAGGACAGTGGTAAAGACGGCGACGGCTGCAATTGAGAAAAACCAAGCAAAGTTACTAGAAAAAATCAAAGAATGCCTTGACAAACTCAACGAAAAAATGGAAGTGTTCATCGAACTGCAGAAGAATGAACAGAAAGAGGACGTCATGAAATTACCAGGTCTACCGGAAGCTCTAGACGTGATGACCCTATTATCATTGCCAGATCATTTACGAAAGAGCGCTATCTCGCTGTGCAAACTCGGTGAAGCAACCGCCGAAGAAGTGGCCGAGAACACAAGACGCGCCAGGGCAGTGGAAAGCGGCTACCTTAACCAATTAGTGATCATGGGATACCTAAAGAAGGAAAGGCGGGGAAGAAAGACATTCTTCTACGTCGAAAAGCAATGAATAAGAGGTTCATAATATGGGCAAAATTATAGCAGTGCATTCTTACAAGGGCGGCACTGGAAAAACCTTCATGTCTATCAATTTGGCCACTGCCTTGGTCCAGCGAGGAAAAAAAGTCTGTCTTCTAGACCTGGATTTCAGGGCGCCAAGTCTCTATGCCGCGCTTAAAGCGGATTGTTCGGAATATTGGCTCAACGACTACTTGAACGGAGTCTGTGAGATCAAACGAGTCTTGGTCGACTCCACGGAAAAGGCTGGCTTGAACGGCGGACGGCTGCTGCTAGGCCTCGCAAATCCAAACACCGAAGCCATTAGGGACATGACCGCAAAAGATAGGAAATGGGAAATGCGAGCACTCGGTAGGCTTCTGGCACTAAAGAATTCGCTGCTAAATGACATGGAACTCGACTACATAATATTCGACACCAGCCCGGGGCTTCAGTACTCATCGATCAACGCGATCGTTAGCGCCGACGTAGTCCTCGTTCTAACGACTCAAGACAGCTCAGATGTTCTGGGCACTAGACGCATGATTCAAGAACTCTATGACCTTTTCGACAAAAAAGCCGCAGTCCTGTTGAACAAGACGCTTCTTAAAACGACCTCAGCCGAAAAGGAAATGAAAGAAATAGCCACACAGTACGAAAAAGCATACAACCTGCCGGTGATGCAGGTAATTCCATGCTTTTGCGATGTCCTGAAAGCCGGAGGAATGTTCATATTCTCCAAAGAGAAGCCCGACCATCCATTCACGAAAATCCTTGACGAAATAGCGACGAAAGTAGAGAAAAGCTAAGCTTCTTCCTTTTTATCTTCTCTCTTTGCGAGTTTTCTAGCTTCTTCAGCATACTTCCTTATTTGCCTTTCTTGAATTTTTTTCTCAGGCAACGTCTCTGGAGCGTAAATGAGAGGCAAAACGGCGATGAACAGGAACAAGCTCGCAAACGAGAACGAAGCCTCAAAAGATCCAATTTGAATTGAACTAATATACGGCTGCACGAAGTACTGCATCAGATAGGCAATAAAGAACGGGATGCTTCCTACCGCATAGTATTTTTCACAGCCCCCTTTTGACGACGACAAGTCCCCCCAAACAACCAGGACAAATAATACGAGAAAAATCCCCCAAGCAATTCCATCTATTGCGATGTAAAAGTACCAAGAAAACGGAGCCTTTGGAGCGACACCTAGCGCGGCATACGCAAGGCCCATTGCGATAAAGCCAAAAACGATCACCTTCTTCCTGCCAATCCAGTCAGCAAATAGACCTCCGATGAGGGCGAAAATCGTGCCGACGATAGGCTCGACCGACAATGATAACTTGTCCACTTCTAGAAGTTTTGCAAAGAAAATTTGGTAGGCAAATCGATCGATAAGACAAAACATGAACCAAGGAATAAGGAATAGAAGAAACGTTCTCTGAGAAAGAACAGACCTAAAAGAAGGCCCTCTTCCCGGATTCTCGACCTTATCATGGGGTTTTATCAGGAAAAATATAACCAAACATAAAGCTCTCCAAATACCGGCGATGTAACAGTCAACTACGAGGTTATTACCAAGGAACAAAGAGGCAACGGCGACACTCAGGTTAGTAAAAATGAACACTATGCCGCCAACAAGCCCTCTATTTTCAAAAACCGTATTTTCAGCAAAGTAGGCTAAAGCAGAAGGCATACCAAGACCAAAAGCAACGCCTGAGAGAAAGATTATGATCAGCAACCAATCGGGATTTATGTTCATCGTAATTGTAGAAAGGAGAAGACTTGTAATGACACCTAGCGAAAGCCAACCGTAAACGAGTGCAAGTCTATTTCGCCGCGCAAACGAAACTGCCCCGAGCAAGCTTGATCCAACAATTGCAGCCAGATAAACTGTCCATAGAAGAAGGTTATTCACGTTTGCATTTTTCGACCATGTGCCCAGCCATGTACTCAATATGAATATATTCATGAAGAACCAAATGAAGGAGTTAAATAGAAGAACAAAAACGAGAAGAAATTGTCTTAAGGAAATGCCTAAGCTCGAAAAAGGACTCGCGTTAGGCATTGCATTATCACCACTAACGAGCCACGTATTCGGTTGTTTCCATAAAAGATTTATTAATTCAGCATCTCTGTATTCATGTCGAACAACAAAACTTATTAGCTGAATAGGCGTAGCACAATTATACAGGGGAATAAGAATGGCTAAGAAAGCTAAGAAAAAGGCTCCAACGAGAGTTCTTTGGTGCCCGTCCTAAATTTTCGTTTTTGCTGTTAGACCCGGGTTGCGCAAAGTAATAGCTGCAGCTCTGCCTTGCGTGGAATAATGGTTATCTTCTTTTCAGCAGCTTTTATAAGATTTTCGATCAATCGAGCTGTATCCTTAAAGCCTTGACCCTTTCGAATGAGTCGCTTTATCACGTAGAAATCTCCTTTCGTTAGGTTCTCTCTCAATAAGATCTCATTGATTGACGTTTTCACTTCCGCGTTTTCTAACGCATAGAGTAAGGGCATCGGTAGGTGTTCGTTCTGGATTCTGTGTCGCAGTTCCTCGTAGTCTAAGCTGTCTACGTAGTCGTCCTTTAGTATTATTAGCATGCCTAAGAGCCTTCCATATTCGCCCAAGGCTTTGATCTCTTGCTTAGTTGCCTTGCCTATTATTGCTCCTATTCTCGCGTGTGCTTCTACGTCTGCTGCCTTTTCCCTGATTATGCGAAGGTAATTCTCTGGGGTCACGATGGTTTTTCTCAACTGTAATTCTACCGCCTCCGCGTCGCCTAACTCGAAAAACATGTCCTTGACTATGCCCATAATGCTTGAATGCTTTGCACAAGATTGGTCCAGCATACTTAACCCCTTGAGGAATAGAGCATCTCCGGCAAGTATTGCAATGCTCTTTCCCCATTTCCCATAGACCGTCGGTTTGCCATATTTCATTTCTGATTCATCTATTATATCATCATGAATGTCCGTTGCGCCAGCGATTAAGATTAATGCAACAGCTACGTCGGTGGTATCCTTAGGTTTTCCCCCTACCGACCGGCAGACTATCGAAAGTAAGCCAGGTCTCGCTACGTCACGCCAGCGTTTCATAAAAAATCGTAAAGAATCCCTAACCTCCATTGACTCGATTTTCTCCTCGAGAATGGCTTTCCTTGCAAGTTGAAGCGCTTTCATGCCTCTCATTTCAAAAAGTCTTTGCATCTTCTCATTTGCATCTGCAATTTTCTTAATCATTTTTCTGCACTTTCTTTGATATCTCGCAATTGTGCCTGTTCCATCATTATTCTTAACGAGCGCCAAAGAGTTGGATTACTTTGCGTGTGATTTCGTATATCTTTCGTGTGCGTCCTCCTTGCCCTTTTCTGTATTGCATGAAACTCCTTTTTCTAGAGGGTTTGGTAGCAGGTACGAGACGCGGTGGCCCAGCTGAATCTCGAAGTCTGTCTCCGTGGCTTTCATTATGTTGTACCCCCTTTTCGGTATGCCCGCGCACTACACGGAGGAACATTACATCTATGATGTTTCTGCCTATGTGTTGTACAATTTGTTTTTGAAGCTTTCAGACACTACTCTTCCCTTTTTAGTGAGGGTTTGGATGTTTGGGTTTATCTGTTTTCGTATGTTTTGGTATGTTTTTTTATGTTTTTTAGTCGCATCAATGCTTATATCAGCGCGGCACATATAGTAAGTCTTGTGATATGTCTCAGAAGAGACACGTCGTAGACCTGTAGAACAAAGCTACAGCTTAAATGAAGGATGGTGTTAAAGTTTGGGAAACGGTTTGAGGGATGTTGAAGCCAAGTTGATGAAGGGTTTGCTAGACCTCGTCATACTGAATTATCTGCGTGTGTCCTCAATGCACGGATACCAGATCATTTCGAGCATTAGGAAGAACTTTGGCGTTTACTTCGGGCCAAGCACCGTATATCCGCTGCTCAACGCGTTGGAGACTAAGGGTTACATCAAGAGCCAGTGGGATCTTGGGAACGACAGACCGCGTAAGGTATACAGTCTAACAATCGAAGGCGAGAAGCTTCTGAGCTTCACAGAAAGCAGCTTAAGCCACATATGCCAGAAGCTTTCTACGATGACAGTGAATAAGGTTCTTTTGAATGGCAACGTGTCGAAGCAACTCATACCGGCCTTGAAAGCAGCCAGCAAGGAATAAGCGCTCTCTTTGCTTTCATCTCTTGTCTTGCACTAACAAACTGGTTCATCATTCATTGCTAATTCTATAAACCAAGATAGGCATGCGCTACTTTCTGATGTGTAGCTCGTTGTGATCGTGAGGCTCAGATAACATCGGTCACAGTTCACGATGCGACCCCATCGGGATCCGCTCACAGGACAAAATTAGAGTCAAAAGCGCTTGCCTGGGGGAACCTGCCCTATCGTGACTAATAGTACAACTTCATCATAACGCCGATAGAGTTGTCGCGCTCTCCTCAGCAGACAACTCTTTCGTGTCTAGGTCAAACTCTGGAGAAACCGGGCGCGCGCATTCCCACAGAACGTCGTCACTGATATGGGCAGCTTTCTAGGGTAGATATCTGCCTGGCTGAAAATTATGGCTTTCTCGTAGATAGCGCACGTGGAAATAGCGGTCCTTGGGGTCCACTTTATATTCATATATAGTGAAATGATTTTCTGTCAGTCATGGAATGTGCCAAACGCTCCGTAGGGAACAGGTGTTGCATATGTCGATTCAGAATCAAGTTATCGATGCCCTTATGAAACCTGAGGCCTATGACGAAGAATCAGGGAGGATTGAAATGATGCAAACGCACATATCCTTTGTCTTTCTGACCAAAAACTATGTTTACAAAGTGAAGAAGGCTGTGAATCTCGGATTTCTGGACTTTACGACACTCGAAAAGAGGCGATTCTTCTGCGAAAAGGAACTGGAGCTCAACAAGCGACTGTGCGGAGACATGTACCTAGAGGTCGTGCCCATAAACAAATCAAACGTGGTTAAAGTAAAGGGCATAGGAGAAACCATCGAATATGCTGTGAAGATGAGGAGAATCCCACAAGAAAAAATGATGACCCATCTTCTCGAAGAGAAAAAGGTGGACAATACGCTGATCGACGGTATAGCGAGGATTATCGCCAAATTTCATTTGCAGGCTGAAACGAACAATAGGATAAGCGAGTTCGGCTCCTTTGATATAATAGAAACTAACTGGAAAGAGAATTTCGAGCAGACTCGGAACCTTATTGGCAAAACGATATCAATGCAGGATTTCAGGTTAGTCCAACAAAACATTACTGACTTCATGACGAGGACAGCTCCCTTTTTTAAGAAAAGGGCTGAGATCGGGAGAGTCAGAGATTGCCATGGAGACATTCATTCAGGTAATATCTTTGTAGCGGATCGAATCTACATTTTCGATGCAATAGAATTCAACGAAAGATTCAGATATTCTGATGTCGCATCAGATATCGCCTTCTTGGCCATGGACTTAGACTTCAAAGGAAGAACCGACCTATCGGACTTCTTCGTGGAGAGATATATCGAATATTCCGGAGACCGAGAATTAACAAAGATCCTTCCCTTCTACAAATGCTACCGAGCCTACGTGCGGGGAAAAGTCGTGAGTTTCAAACTTGAAGATGCAAGCGTAAATTGTCAGGAAAAGAAGCGGGCAATTTGGGAAGCAAAGGCATACTTTCAACTAGCTTCCACCTATGCGAAAACTCTAGGCTCGAAAAACTGAAATGCCCACGAACACTCGTTCTAGAAGATTGTTACTAAAGATAGGTAACGGATACAAGCAACTGCATTCTACAAATGGCAATTAAACAAGCCTTTATACGTGCGACTTCAAGTTTGGCATGACCTGCGCTACCTGAAGTATATAAAGCTCACCTGTCGCTGAATTGCTCAGCCACATATTTTGGCACTTTCACCGTTCCCATGATAATCGGTTTCTGATGGCAATCGCTTCCCCCAGTCATGATCAATCCATGCCCCTTTGCAAACTTCACATAATGATTTGTCGTTGCAAAATCGTTTCTGGAGTGCCAGCACTCCACACCATCGATATCCTTCAAGAACAGCTCTTCTATAATATTCGTCTGTTCTTGCAGAGATTTAGTCAACGTCACAAGCGAGGTTCCATGAGGATCGTTAGGGTGAGCCAACACCAGTATTCCTCCGGCATTTCTTACAAGTCTCGAAGCCTCTTCGATGTGAAGCGGAAATTTGGGAACATCGCATTCCACAAGATACTTATCAAAAGCCTCTTGCACAGTTCGCACAATTCCTTTCCTCACTAGATAGGTTGCTATGTGAGGCCTTCCTATAACTCCGTCAACGGAACTCTGAATCTCGTCAATATCGGTTTTCGTAAGCTTCTCAATCCCTTCATCCTGAAACTTCATATTGATCTTTTCCAGAATCTTTATCGCTCTTTCCTCTCGATATTTTCCAATTTGTAAGAGCTTGTGGTTCAACTCCTTATTCTCTGCGTCAAATTTATAGCCCAAGAAGTCGAGGGATACAGATTTGCCTTTCAAGTATTCGGTCTGCTGGAGAGTTACATTCAGTTCGACTCCAACAACGTAACGTATTCCATTACTCTTTGTCAAGATTACAGCTTTCTCTTGGCAGCAAATCGAATCATGATCTGTGATAGACATTAACCCAATGTTTCTGATTTTGGCTTCCTTGACAATTTCTTCGACAGTCAGGCTGCCATCGGAACATGTTTTCGAATGGATATGTAGGTCTATTACCATAAACCGTGGTCAAGCTACCTTTTCTTCATCTCGATTATGAACCAGTCCTTGGGCATATCACGTTCAGTGTCCACTGTTAAGTGCAGTATTCGGAGTTCCGGAAATCTCTCTTTCAGATCATTCAAGTCTACGGTCTCAAACCCCTTCTTGTTGTTAAGATAGGCTTCCTTGGTTAGGGCGTTTGACTCGTAGCTCTCTTTGGTTCTTCTTAGAATCCTCGCGAGTGATGCTTCTTCAGAGCAGTGAGTCTGAAGTATGACAAAAGTTAAGTTGTACTTTGCAGCAATTGCAGCAGCGCGTCTTCGTAGTTCCTGAGTTACAAAAGTAGCATCCAATATAACGCTTTTATCTTTCTGGACAAGATCTTCCGCTCGACGAAACGTTTCATCATAGACAAGCTCCCGTTTGCTCATACTTGACGCCACTTTTTCGTCAAACACGTCCTCATTCTTGAGAACCTCGAGGCGAATCAAATCGGTTCGAAGGATGTTATATCCCTTGATTTTTGAGATTTCTTCTGAAACCTCTGTTTTCCATGTTCCTGGGAGCCCACACGTAATAAGTAAAGTCCTGGGCTCTAACTCAGCCTTTACGAGCTTGGCAAAAGATTCCCTCAACTGGACATACCTCACCATCAAGTTTAGACATAGTAAAATTAAACGTTTTTGCACGGAAAATTGGCGGTTTTTCTGCTGGAAAAACCCGTGGAAATACCGCTTAGGACGCTTGTTTTGGTGCGTAGCGTTAAATAGTGCAGTCGCAAAGCATTGCCTCAAAGAGGAACAATCATGGCAGATTTCAAAGTGAAAGACCCAAAGCTCGCGCAAAAGGGGACGCTCCAAGTTGAATGGGCAGAGATGCATATGCCCGTGCTACATCAGATTAAGAAGCGGTTCGAAAGAGAGGAGCCCTTGAGGGGCGTGACCCTAGGCGCATGTCTACATGTTACAAAGGAAACCGCGGTTCTGATCGATACCTTCGCAGCAGGTGGGGCACAAATATCACTTTGCGGCTCCAACCCACTTTCTACACAAGACGATGTAGCGGCAGCGATTGTCGAAAAGGGCGTTAGCGTCTTTGCTTGGCGTGGTCAAACTCAACAGGACTATTACTGGTGTGTCAACAGGACGATCGACAATTCGCCAGATATTACGTTGGATGATGGTGCAGACCTGGTCAGCACTTTACATACCAAAAGAACTGAAGCTGTAGCTAAAATAAAAGGGGGAACGGAAGAAACGACTACCGGTGTAATGCGGCTCAGGCAAATGGAGAAAGCTGGCTCGTTGAAGTATGCTATAATAGCCGTCAACGATGCGTACACCAAGTACATGTTTGACAACCGCTACGGTACAGGACAAAGCACGCTTGATGGCATCCTTCGTGCCACTAACATTCTCATCGCTGGCAAGAATCTTGTTGTGTGTGGTTATGGGTGGTGCGGAAGAGGGATGGCTAACCGGGCAAGAGGCATGGGGGCAAACGTTATAGTTACAGAGGTAAATCCACTCCGCGCTCTAGAAGCGATCATGGATGGATTTCAGGTGTTGCCAATCGCCCTGGCGGCAGAGAAGGGAGACGTGTTCGTTACATTGACTGGAGACACAAGCATAATCCGAAAAGAGCACATGCAGAAAATGAAGAGTGGAGCCATCCTGGCCAATAGCGGGCATTTCAACGTGGAAATCAAAATTTCAGATTTGGAATCGCTTGCGACATCAAAAAGAACCATTCGACCGAACCTTGACGAGTACAAGCTCAAGGATGGGAGAAGACTTTGCCTCCTCGGTGAAGGAAGATTGGTAAATCTGGCAGCTGCAGAGGGACATCCCTCTGAAGTTATGGACATGTCGTTCGCTGACCAAGCCTTGTCAGTAGAACATTTAGCCAAAAGTCCCAAAATGAAACCGAAAGTCTACAACGTACCCAAGGAAATAGACGAATCAGTTGCGAGTCTAAAACTAAGAGCTATCGGCGCAGAAATAGACACTCTGACCGATGAGCAGAAAAAATACCTCTCTTCGTGGGAAGAGGGCACAATTTAGAGCGATGACAAACTTTATAATCACCTAGAGAATAACATGGCTACAAAATGGGTGGTGAATGTTGGCAAGCAAAGATCAAGCAATCGGTTGGCTGATATTCATAGTGTGCATTGTTGTCATAATTGCATATCTTATCGGACTCTTCGTTATCGGCGGTCCGACGCGCGACTCAAGTACGTGGAAAGTTGCATTTTGGTTGATCGCCATTCCTGTCTTTATAGCATTCGTGTTGATTCTCGGCATAGGCGCCTGGATAGGCTGGACAATGGCAACAACTCCGCCGCCAAAGCCAATCGAGGAAATCGAAACCGAAGAGAAAAAAGAACCATCTGAGGAAGAAAAGGAAGAAGGAAAGAAACAAGGAAAGAAGGAAGAATAATCGGTTTTTCTTTCTCTTTTCTCCGCCTTTACTTTGGGAATAGCTCATGGTTGAAGCGAAGGGTTTAGTTCTATGTGGAGGTACTGGTACTCGATTAAGGCCAATCACCTATTACTTTCAAAAGACCATGATTCCCATTGGCTTGAAGCAGAAACCTCTACTTGAATACGTCGTTCGTCTGTTAAGATTTCATAAAGTCAGAGATGTGGCTTTTCTTGTAAACTACAAGGGCGAACAGATCCAAAACTATTTTGGTGACGGCTCGAGGTTTGACGTAAGAATCTCCTACGTCCATGACGACCCTTCGATTAAGGGAACGGGAGGCGCGGTCTTGAGCGCTTACAGGCAAGGCATAATTAACACGAAGGACACGGTGCTCGTTTACTATGGAGACATTTTGACCGACATGAACTTGCAGGAAATGTTGCATTACCATAGCAGACAAAAAGCTAGCGCTACCGTCGCACTTGCCTCAGGTTTTGCCGTAAGAGTAGGCGTGGCAGAAGTCGATGATCATGGGAAGATAAAAGGATTCGTAGAGAAACCAACTTTGGAAAAGCCAGTTAGCATAGGGGTTCTAGCATTGAACGGTGAAGTATTGAGCATAATGAGCCGCCTCGTCAGAAAAGAGCCTGAACTGGATTTGATGAGGGACGTAATCCCTCACCTCATTGAGACGGGAAAACCTGTTTACGGCCATCTGGCAAGGTCTTTCTGGTACGATGTGGGCAGCACAGAAGCCTACGAGAAGTTGGACGCCAAACTCGTGGACGAAACGATGGCATTTCTATTCTAAACTACATGCCATATCGAGACTTGAAACCTTTGCTTTCATGAGAGGTTGGATCAAATCGAATAAGCGTTTCATTCCCCGTGGCTAAGAACACGGATAGCCGGCTTGGTTAGTTTAGTAAAGGCTGACTTAAAAGCTAAACTGCAATTTTGCCTAGTGGACTAATAAAGAAGCGATTGTACAATTCTGTCGCTGATCATGGGCAAAGGCGCGCTATTGAACATGATTGAGAATACGGAATTCTTAGAGTCCGACTCACGAGGAATTAAACATAATCTCTCAGTCTAGAAGGAAGCGAAGAATCCACGGAAGCAATCTTTGATGGATGTCAGTAATGGCGATCTTACTCTTACAGGAGTTTGAAGTTTTTCCAGCCTTTCAACTCTAAAATATATTGGAGGATGCGGATCAAATCCAATCCAGGACTGAAATCGAGCCGACCCGGACCTTTCCAGGCCGAGACGCTTGAATCCGATTTTTCGCAAAGCACCCGCCAAAACTTGGGGTGTTCCTATTCTAATAGCCGAGACCAGGTCTGCTCGGGCTTCGAAGAATTTCGCTATAAAGAAGATAACGCCCAAGATGACAAGAAAGTAGAGGTAGAATAGGAGCACATTATAACCTAATAGGAATGGAAGGACAATGTAGAATCTAAACAGGTATTCGGTAGAGATCAATCCGTATAGCACTACAGGATCTCTTCCAGTCAGGTGGCTAAACTCATGCCCTAGGACCGCCAAAAGTTCATCTTCTTGTAGCTGTACCAAGATCCCCGTCGTGATTAAAACCATTCCCAGCTTTGGGCTAGGTCCGGTCGCAGCTGCGTTTGGGATTACAGTGTTTGATATGACTATCTTCGGGACCTTAAGATCAAATTTCCCTGCCGCTTCTTCTACGAGTTTGTAAACGTTCACTGTCTTTATAGACAGATTTTCTGGAACGCAAGTCAGCCCATATTTCGAGAAAACTTCTTGGGCCGCTTGACAATCGATCGGCTTTTTGACCGCGAGGGTATTCTGGTAGATCTCTGTCTTTATTTTCAAAAGAGTATCTTTGTTAAGTTTTTCTCGCAGCATCTGTGCTTCTTCGGGAGGGACTGTATACGTTAGGATGTGTACGTTAGGGTTCTGTTCTGTGATCGTCCAGTCTGCACCGCGCGAAATAAGCTTAGGAGCGGCCAACACTATGAGAAATTGTATCGCAATAAAAAGTACGGGTATATATTCAATGGAGATGCCTGTGGCTTCAAGGCCAACAAATAGAAAAACGCTGAAGACGAGGAGTAGCATGAACAGGAAGATCATGTTTTCGAAAAGGATTCTGCTAATAATGCGCCGTTTTTTGAATGGCGATTTGCCTGGCGTAACTTTTATGCCTTCGCCCCATGCGAAATAAATAGTCCTTCTGCGGGTTTGATCCTCAAATGATTCTACGGCAATGAACATGTCATCCTTGAATTGACTTAACACTTGGTCTGGAGGACTCGGATCGTAGCTTGGCGCTATTTTTACTTTAATAGTCTTTCCAATCCGTGCTTCGGTGTCAAAGTGCCAGTTCCCCTTTGGATCCAATACTCTGAAGGATAGGGTGTATTCATTTTCGAATGTTGTGCGTTGAGCATTTGCAATCGAATCCTTTCGTGGGAGTACGAGCCTTTGATACAAGAATTCCCCTAATTCAGCCACTTGCGTCTCTTTAACTTCCGTT
>Ga0187784_10000870_pt1 | contig 23281 bp, 23 predicted proteins | sample 1015_SJ02_MP15_2_FD_132964 | JGI IMG/M metagenome (GOLD analysis project Ga0187784, IMG submission 132964) | Tropical peat soil microbial communities from peatlands in Department of Meta, Colombia - 1015_SJ02_MP15_20_MG | ecosystem: Environmental > Terrestrial > Soil > Wetlands > Peat | place... | reverse complement strand
CCCGACCCCTCGTTGAGATGTCCGATTTTCCTCTTGCACCGCGGGCGCCGTCCATACATGGCACATCGCGTTATTCCGCGCACCGCAGTAAATCCGTCGCGTTCGGAGCGAAGCGGACATTGACTTGCGCGCAGCGGATTGATGGGTAAGCGCCCTAAATACTGCCGATCGTCTTGAGCCGCGCGCGGGGATGGATTTCCGATTGCGCGAGCACGGCCGTCTGCGCCCGGAAGCGCTCGATGATGCTGCGCACGAACGGGCGAATGGCCGACGAAGTGACCAGCACCGGCGCCTCGCCGTCCTTCGCCGCCTGCTCGAATTTTTCCCGCACCAGGGTGATGAATTCGGTGAGCTTCGAAGGCTGCATGGCAAGGTTGCGGTCGTCGCCCTGGCCGACGATCGATTCGGCAAACGCCTGCTCCCATTTCGCGGTGAGAGCGATGATCGGCAGCGTGCCGGCCGCGGTGAGGTGCTGGGCGCAGAGCTGGCGGGCGAGGCGGGCGCGCACGTGCTCGGCCAGCATGGTGGCATTGCGCGTCGCCGGCAGCCCGTCGGCGATGCCTTCGAGGATGGTCGACAGGTCGCGAATCGACACCCGTTCCGCCAGCAGATTTTGCAGCACGCGCTGGATGCCGGAAACGGTGATCTGCGACGGCACGATGTCCTTGATCAGCTCGCTTTGCTCCTTGGGCAGCTCCTTGAGCAGCTTCTGCACCTCGCCGTAGGACAACAGCTCCGCCATATTGGCCTTGATCAGCTCGGTCAGATGCGTGGCGAGCACGGTAGCCGCATCGACGACGGTGAGGCCCTTGACCGAAGCCTCCTCCTTGAGCGCGGCGTCGATCCAGGTCGCCGGCAGCCCGAACGTCGGTTCGGTGGTGTGGGTGCCGGGCAGCGTCACCTGATTGCCGGCCGGATCCATCACCATGTACTGGCCGGGCCATACCTTGCCGGCGCCCGCCTCGACCTCCTTGATCTTGATGACGTAGCTATTGGCGTCGAGCTGCACGTTGTCGAGGATGCGCACGGCGGGCATGACGAAGCCCATTTCGACGGCGAGCGAGCGGCGCAGCGCCTTGATCTGCTCGGTCAAGCGGTCGGAGCCGTCGGGCGCGTTGACCAGCGGTAAGAGCGCATAGCCGAGCTCGATCTTCAGCTCGTCCATCTTCAGCGAAGCGGCGATCGGCTCCTCGGCGGCCGGGGCCTTGGCGGCGTCGGCCGTTGTCGCCTCGCCGGCGACGCTGCGCTTGGCGCGGCGGTCGATCAGGTAAGCCAGCGCCGCGGTGCCGCCGCCCAGCGCGACGAACGGCACCATCGGAATGCCGGGCAAAAGCGCCATGATCAGCATGACGGCGGCCGACATGCCGAGCGCCTTGGGGTAGCCGGAGAGCTGACCGAGCAAGGCCTTGTCGGCGGCGCCGGCGACGCTGGCTTTGGACACCAACAGGCCGGCAGCGGTCGACACGGTCAGCGCCGGGATCTGCGTCACCAGCCCGTCGCCTACGGTGAGCAGCGTATAGGTATGCGCGGCATCGGCAAAACTCAGATTCTGCTGGACGATGCCGATGACCATGCCGCCGAGGATGTTGATCAAGACGACGAGCAGGCCGGCAATGGCGTCGCCGCGCACGAATTTCGAGGCGCCGTCCATGGCGCCGTAAAAGCCGGATTCGTCCTCCAGATTCTTGCGCCGCCGCCGCGCCTCCTTCTCGTCGATCAAGCCGGCGTTGAGGTCGGCGTCGATCGCCATCTGCTTGCCCGGCATGGCGTCGAGGTGGAAGCGCGCCGCCACTTCGGCGATGCGTCCGGAGCCCTTGGTGATGACCACGAAATTCACGATCACCAGGATCGTGAACACGATGATGCCGATCACGAAGTTGCCGCTCATGACGAAGTTGCCGAACGCCTGGATGACGTGGCCGGCGGCGGCGGTGCCCTCGTGGCCGTGCGCCAGAATGAGCCGCGCCGACGCCAGGTTGAGCGCGAGCCGCAGCATGGTCGAGATCAACAGCACGGTCGGAAACGCGGAAAATTCCAGCGGCGCCTGGATGAACAGCGACGTCATCATGATCAGCACGGAAAAGGTGATCGAAACGGCAAGCGAAAAATCGAGCAACAGCGGCGGCAGCGGCAAAATGAGGATGACCAGGATGGTCATCATGCCGACGGCGAGCGCGATATCGCTGCGCCGGAGCATGGTGCCGAGGTCGGCCAGCCGCGACAGCGCCGTCTCGCCGCTTTCTGACGCCGTTGCGTTACTCATGCCGCCCGATCGGCTCCGCCTGCGGTCGCCCGGTTCAAAGCTGTGCACTGCGGCTGCGGGGCCGCCGGCACGCAGAAGTGGCGCCGCGCTCGTATCCAAGCTGCCCCCAAAAGAGCGTTAGAAGGGTGCGGTGGAAACCGATGTGCCTCCCCGGGCAAAATGTGCCGGGTTTATGGTTACCGGCGGGTTAACGGGGGCGGGTGTGCTAATGAGGGAAGCATGGTTTGCGCTTTTCGGACTGCCGCCGCCGCCGCGATGGCGCTTTTCGGCCTTGTGCTCGCGGTTTCGGCAGGCTTCGCCGACGGCATCGACCCCGGCCTGTGGAAGGTCACCACCCGGACCGTGTCGGCCGGCGTGCTCGGGCCGCCGCACGAATCGTCGAAATGCCTGACCGCGGCGCAGACCAAGGACCTCGGCACCACGTTCTCGCCGGTCCCGAACACCATCAATTCCGAGTGTGCGCCGATCGAGCGCAGCCTCGACGGACCGCTGTTGAACTGGCATCTGGTCTGCAAGGGGCAGATCGACATGGAGCTGACGGGCAAGTTCGATTTCGACAGCCCGCGTCACTATACCGGCGTGGTGCGGACCAAGGCGCAGATGGCGGGCATGCTGATGGTCGACACCGAGAATACGCTCGAAGGGCAATGGCTGTCGGCCTGCCCGCAACAGTAATTTTCGAGCCGCAATCGGCAAGGCAACACGATGAGACGGCGCCAGGCAAAGTTTTCGACCGCCGCCGTGAGCGGTTCGCTTATTGCCGCGTTTTTATTCTGCGCCGCGAATTCCAGCGCTCAGGAGCGTCCGGCTTCGTTTGTCGATGCATCGACAGTGGTGCCCGGCCTGATCGTCGACATGCGCTATGCCGGGGCGCACAATTTCACCGGCCGGCCGGTCGACGGCTATGAGGCGCCGCACTGCCTGTTGACGCGGCAGGCCGCGGCAGCGCTCGCCGAGGTGGCGCGCGATGTGGCGCCGCGCGGGCTCGTCGTCAAAGTATTCGACTGTTACCGGCCGGTGCGCGCGGTGATGGCTTTCGTGCGTTGGGCGCGCGACCGCAACGACCAGGCCGCCAAGGCCGAGTTCTATCCCGACGTCGACAAGCGCACGCTGTTCCGCGACGGCTACATCGCCTCGCATTCCGGCCATTCGCGCGGCTCGACCATGGACCTGACGCTGGCGCAGAGCGACGGCACCGAACTCGGAAATCGTGAATTGGATATGGGCACCCCTTTCGATTTTTTCAGCCCGAAGTCGTGGACCGCCTCGCCCAGCGTGACCCCGCAGCAGCACGCCAACCGCATGGTGCTTGCGGCCGCCATGCGCCGGCACGGCTTCCGCGGCTACGACAAGGAGTGGTGGCATTTCACGCTGCGCGGCGAGCCGTTCCCGGACACTTATTTCGATTTTCCGGTGCAGTGACGCGACAGCTCCAAAATTACAGCCCCAAATAAAACTTCTTGATCAGATCGTTGTTGTTCAATTCTTCCGTCGAGCGGCCTTCGAACGCGATCCTGCCGTGGACGATGACGTAGCCGCGGTCGGCGATGCGGATCGCCTGGTTGAAATTCTGCTCGGCCATCAGCACGGTGAGCGAATAGCGGGCCTTCATTTCGGCGATGGCGTCGATGGTGCGGCTGACCAGGATCGGCGCCAGCCCGACCGAGGGCTCGTCGACCAGCAGGATTTTCGGCGCCAGCATCAGCGCACGGCCGAGCGCCAGCATCTGCTGCTCGCCGCCCGACATGCTGCCGGCAAGCTGATGCCGCCGCTCGGCGAGACGCGGAAAGGTTTCGAAACAGACCTCCAGATTGCGCTTGAGTTCCGCCCGCGCGGTGCGGCGATAGGCGCCAAGCAGGAGATTTTCCTCGACCGTCAGCTTGGGAAACAGCCGGCGCCCCTCCGGTACCAGCGCGATGCCGAGATCGACGATCTCCTCGGTGGTGCGGCCGATCAGCTCGTGGCGGATGCCGTCGATCTCGGCCGTGATCGCGCCTGTGCTCGGCCGCACCATGCCCATGATGCACTTCATCAGCGTCGACTTGCCGTTGCCGTTGGTGCCCAGCAGCACCACCGTCTCGCCGCCCGCGACCTTGAGCGAAACGTCGTCGATGACGCGGACCGCGCCGTAAGCGGCGTCGATGCCGGCGATGGTGAGACTACTGGCCAAGATAAGCCCTCTCGACTTCGGGATCGCGCATCACCTGATCGGGCGCGCCGTCGGCGATTTTGCGCCCGGAGACCAGCACCACGATGCGTCGCGAGAAACTCATCACCGCGCGCATGATGTGTTCGATGAGAATGACGGTCACGCCCTGTTCGTTCAGCCGCACCAACAGCGCCAAGATGTCCTCGATTTCCGAATGCGTGAGCCCGGCCATTGCTTCGTCGGCGATGAGCAGCTTCGGCTCCGAGGCCATGGCGCGGGCGAGCTCGAGCTTGCGCATCTCCACCTGGGTGAGGTCGCGCGGCCGCTGCCGGGCCTTGGCTTCGAGGCCGACCTCGCGCAAGAACCCGATGCAGTGCTCTTCGACCTCGGCGGCGGCGCGGTGATGATGGCCGCGCGCCGCAACCGTATAAATTAGCGGAATGCGGACATTATCGAGCAGCGAGAGGCTGCCGAAGGGGCGGGGCAGCTGGAAACTGCGCGCCAGGCCGAGACGGGTACGCTGGTGCGCCGTCAGCCCGTCAAGCTTGCGGCCGTCGAAATGGACGCTGCCTTGCTCGTTGCGCAGCGTGCCGCAGATACAATTGACCAGCGTCGATTTGCCCGAGCCGTTGGGTCCGATCAGGCCGAGACGCTCGCCGGGCGCGACGTTGAGGGCGATGTCGTCCAGCGCGACGAAGCCGCCGAAGCGCTTGCCGAGATTGTCGACGCGCAGGAGTTCGGCACTGGCGCGCTCGCCTGCGTTGCTCATGGCGCCGGCTCCGCTGCATCGGCATCGACGCGGCGCCGGCCGACGAAGTCTTCCGGCTTGCGCTGCAAATAGGTATGGACCAATCCGACAATGCCGTTTGGCGCCACGATCACGAAAGCGACCAGGAGCGCGCCGACGATCAAGAGATTGACCGCCGATGAGATCGTCACGGTGATGATTTGTTGCAGCGAGCCGAGCAACAGCGTGCCGATCAGCGGGCCGATCCAGCTGGTGGTGCCGCCGATCAGCGGCATGGCGATCGAGTTGACGGCGTAATCCAGCGCGAACGTCGAATCCGGTTGCAGATAGCCGATGTAATAGGGAAACGGCGCCCCGGCCATCCCCATCAGCGTGCCCGAGATCGTGGTGGCGATCAGCTTCAAGCGCAGCGTCGGCACCCCGGCCGCCTCCGCCGCCATCTCGTCGTCGCGGATGGTGGCAAAGCCGTAACCCAGCCGCGAGCGCTCGATCAGCCGGGCAATGGTGAGCGCGGCCACCGTCAGCAGCAGCATGATCAGGAACAGATATCTGATGTAGTTGCCGAGCGGGGCGATTTCCTCGGGGCGGATGATATAGGCGCCGCGCGATCCGCCGACAAAATCCCAGTTGACGACGAGCGTCTCCAAGACGACGGCGAGCGCCAATGTCGCGATCGAGAAAAACGCGCCGCGCAGCCGCAGTGTCAGATAGCCCATGCCCAACCCGATAACGCCGGAGACCAGGCCGCCGAGCAGCATCAGAACCGGCATAGGCACGACATGCGGCAACTCGTCGGCCTCGATCAATTTGTAGACCGCGACGGTCGAATAGGCACCGAGCGCGAAGAATGCGGCGGTGCCGAAATTCACATAGCCGCAATAGCCGCCGAGAATGTTCCACGCGGTCGACAGCACAACATATTGCAGCACGACATAGCCGGCGAAGAACACGTAATCGTTGCCGAGCGCGATCGTGGCGGCAAACACCGCGGCGGCGATAGCGAGGCTGATGAGCAGAAACAGCGGCGTGCGCACGGTTCAGCGTCCGAACAGGCCGACCGGGCGGACCGCCAGCGTCAACAGCAGGAAGCCGAACGACACCGCGGGCGCCCATGACGGGCCGTAGAAGGTCGAGGTCAGGCTTTCGACGACGCCGATCAGCATCGCCGCGATCACCGTCCCCGGCAGGCTGCCCATGCCGCCGAGCACGCAGATCGCGAACACGCGGCCGATATATTGGCGGCCGACCGACGGCTCGACCGGCTGGATGATGATGAGAAAGGCGCCGGCCAGCGAGGCGGTCGCGATCGAAATGCCGAATGCGATGCGCTTGATGCGGATCGGGTCGACCGCCATCAGGCGCAAGGCGAGCTGATCCTGCGCCACCGCCATGATCGCCCGCCCGATGAAGCTGCGGGTCAGGACGAGTTGCAATGCGGCGATCAGGATGAGAGACACCAGACAGGGCACCAGGATGCGCAGCGGCACGTCGAGGTAGCCCAAGTGCCACGTCGGGCCGATATACGGCGCGTCGACGTAGCGGTAATCGACGCCGAAATAGAGCACCAGCGACACTTCGGTGATGAACAAAAGACCGAAGAAGAACGCGAGGCCGCGCAGCGATTCCTGGCCGCGCTTCTCGAACGAGACATAATAGATTTGATAGATGCCGGCCCCGAGGACGTAAAATGCCGGCAGCATGACGACCGCGGTGAGGATCGGATCGAAGCCGAACGTCGCGTTGACGATATAGGCGACGTAAGAGCCGAGGATGATGAACGCGGGATGGGCGATGTTGACGATGTCGAGAATGCCGAACGCCAGTGACACGCCGCACGTCACCGCCGCATAGAAGCCGCCGATCAGGATGCCCGAGACTACGGCGTTGATCAGGAGGTCGAACGAAAACATTATTCCTCAGCCCGTTAAAGCGTCGCCAATGTGCAGGAAGCGGTCGGCATTGGCTACAGCAAAACCTCTTCCCGCTGCGCGGCAAGAGGTCATCCGGCGAGCCCGCCAAGCGAGCCGCACGGCGACAGCAGGGCGCGAGCCAAGACCGGCAGTGATGACCTCCTCGCCCCGGCCGGTCGCCGCAACCGGGGAGAGTATGGTTATGCCGCGGCCCGCACCTTTTCCGGAATGGCGAGCGGCCTGTTGGCGCTGTTGAGGAATTCGATGGTCATGAAGACCATTTCCTTGTCGCCGAGATTTTCCAGGTCGTGGACCTTGTACTCGCCGCGGCCATAGGTCTCGTGGCGGGTTTCCCCGGGCTGGTAGGTGTATTCGACAGTGCTGCCGTCGTGCACATGCTGGCGGCCGCGCCCGCCGGTCACCGCAGTCCAGAAATAATCGAGAACGTGGCGATGAAATCCAACCCGCTCGCCCGGACCAAGCCGGATGATCCAAACGCGCACGCGGTCGGTTTCGGAGAGCAGCGCGGTGCCGACGCATCCGTTATTGTTGTGCTTTTCGCGCTCGAACTCCGCCGCGATCGCGGGCGGCCATGCCGACCGCTCGATGCGGTCGGTCGACTTATCCGTCATGGTCAAGGCCATGGTGTTCCTCCGGGGATTATAGGCGCAATATAGAAAACCTTTCCGGTCGGGGAAATAGCGGGATTTTTGCATGGCGAGGAAGCGCCGCGCGCTGATTGTCGGCGGCTCGATGAGCGGGCTCTTGGCCGGACTCATGCTGTCGCGCCGCGGCTGGGAGGTCGAAATTTTCGAGCGCGTCGAGCAGGAACTCGCCGGCCGCGGCGCCGGCATCGTGGCGCAGGCCGAGCTGATCGGACGCCTGAACGGGCTCGGGCTCGCCACCCGCGAGCTGGGGGTCGCGATGACCACGCGCCAGATCCTCGACCGGGCCGGTCGCGTCGTCGCAACCCTCGAATGTCCCCAGGTGCTCACCGCCTGGGAGCGCGTTTATCGCGTGCTGCGCGACGCCTTCCCGCAGGACCATTATCATCGCGGCCGTGGTCTCAAAAGCTACCGGCAGGAAAACAGCGGCGTCGTCGCGCAGTTGAGCGACGGCAGCGCCGTGGCCGGCGACGTTCTGGTCGGCGCCGACGGCTTGCGTTCGACCGTACGCCAGCAATGCGCACCCGAAGTGGTGCCGCTCTATAGCGGATACGTGGCTTGGCGCGCGCTGTTGCCGGAAAGCGCCATCCCGCCGGCAATCCACCGCGAATTGTTCATGCTGATGACGTTCTGCTTGCCGCCGGGCGAGCAATGCCTCGGCTATCCGGTCAGCGGGCCCGAGAACGAGTTGCGACCCGGCCAGCGTCGCTACAACGTCGTCTGGTACCGCCCGGCCGACGAGGCGACCGAGCTGCCCTGGCTGTTGACCGACGCAAGCGGCGTTACCCATTCGATTTCGATTCCGCCGCCGCTCATTCGTCGCGAGGCGATCGCCGCCATGCGCGCGGCGGCGGAACAATTGTTGGCGCCGCAATTCCGCGACATCGTGCGGCTGATCGACGAGCCGATCCTGCAGCCGATCTACGACCTGGAAAGCCCGCGGCTCGCCTTCGGCCGCGTCGCCGTCATCGGCGATGCCGCCTTTGTGGCGCGGCCACATGTCGCAGCCGGCGTCTCCAAGGCGGCGGACGACGCCGCCGCGCTCACCGACGCGCTCGACGCCGACGACATCGAAGCCGCGTTGCGGCGCTTCGAGGCGGCGCGCCTGCCGGACAATAAAAAGATCATCGAGCGCGCGCGCCATCTCGGCGCCTATCTGCAGGCGACGCAGACCGCCGAGGAGCGCGCCCGCTCGGCGCGCCACAGCATTCCGCAAGCCGTGCTGGCGGAAACTGCGGTGCTGGATTTTTTGCATACGTAAATCTGCCGCGGCGTGCTAGTGGAGCGGATTTGACATTCGCTACCCACCGTGTCGCGACCTCCTGAAGCGAATGTCAAATCCAAAGCTCCACTAGTTACTTATATTTGCTGGTGGTCCTTTGATTCAAACATTCGCACACGACGCATCCGGAAGGGGATGCGAATGTTTGCATCGGACCACTAGCGGGCGGCAATGCGCGCCGTCGCCACGAGTTCGCGCCCGCGCGAATTAAGGGGCGCGCCGCGACGCCGAATAGATGAAGCGCAGCACCAATCCGACGCTCGGCAAGTTCGGGATTTTTCGCAAGACCAGCAGCGGCGGGACTACGAACAGCGCAAGCGTGATCGTCATCATCGCCAGCATGGCAGGATAGCCGATCAGTCCCTCGGAAAGCCAGACCGCGCCACGGAAGAAGGTGACGCCGGTGAAGGCGATCGCGGCGGCCGCGTAGGCGATGCCGACCAGCATCGTGCCCAGCGAATTCGGCATTGCGCCCAATTCGGCGGCCGGATCGACGGGCCGAGGATCGACGGCATCGATGAGGTTCGCAGCCGCTTCCGCCGCCGGTGCTGCGGCCGTAGCTTTCGGGGTGCGGCCAGAGACAGCCGAGGCGCCGCTGCGCGGCGCATTCGATTGCAGAACTTCAAGGATGCTCTCGAGCGATTTGGCGGTCGCCTTGACCCGCGCCTCGGCTTCGGCTTCGACTTTGCCGATGGCTGCCTCCAGCGCCGACGCCAATTCTTGGGCGCCTCGCTCGCGCGATTGCTCGGCGAATATGGCTCGGGCACGCGTGTACAGATCCCGGCGCGCCTTCGCATTGTTGCGTGGCAAGCGCGCCACGGCATCGGCCAGGACAGGGTAGAAATCAGCCATTGCAGGCTGCCCCCACAAGCGCAACCTCTAGAGGCTATGCCGGCACGCGGGAAAAATCCATATGCCGATATAGCGGCCGCTTACAGGTATCCCGTTCCGACGTCGGCGGCGAATTTCGCCGGCTCGCCCTCCCAGACGATGCGCGCGTGCTCGAGCACATAGACGCGGTCGGCATGCGGCAGCGCGAAGGTGACGTTCTGCTCGCCGAGCAGCACGGTAATCGCCGTGGTTCGGCGCAGGCGCTCCAGGGCCTTTGACAGCTGTTCGAGGATGACCGGGGCCAAACCGAGCGTCGGCTCGTCCAGAATCAACAGCTTCGGCTTCATCATCAGCGCCCGTGCCAGCGCCAGCATCTGTTGCTCGCCGCCGGACAGCGTACCGGCCGCCTGCTTCTGGCGTTCGCGCAGAATCGGAAACAGCTCGAACAACCAGCCGATCTGATCGGCGAGCTCGGCCGCCGGCAGATGCTGGCCGCCGAGGTCGAGATTCTCACGCACCGTCATGTCGGTGAACAACTCGCGGCCTTCCGGGCACTGTACGATGCCGTTGCGCGCGATCGTCGCGGCGGAAAGTTGGCGCTGCGAGGCGCCGGCGTGCCGGATGTCGCCTGAATAGGGCAGCAGTCCGGAGATGGCGTTGAACAAGGTGGTCTTGCCGGCGCCGTTGAGTCCGACCACCGAGACGAATTCTCCGGCATGGACGTGGATCGAGACGTTGTCGAGCGCCTGGGCCTTGCCGTAATGGACGCTTATCCTGTCGACTTCCAGAAACGGCACGGCCGCATCGCGGAACGATGATTCCGGGCGCGCCGCCGTTTCAATGCTGCCGCCGAGATAGACGCGGCGCACCGTTTCGTTGCGCATCACCTCGTCGGCGGTGCCTTCGGCGATGCGTTCGCCGACATACATGGCGAGCACGCGGTCGACCAGCCGCGCCACGCTCTTGACGTTGTGGTCGACCAGGAGCACGGCACGGCCGTCGTCGCGCAGCTCGCAGATCAGATCGGAAAATGCCGCCGTCTCCGATCCGGTCAGCCCGGCGAACGGCTCGTCGACCAGGAGCACCTGCGGATCGCGGGCGATGGCCTTGGCGATCTCGATTTTGCGCAGGTCGGCGAAGGGGAGCGTAGCCGGGCGACGGTCAAGCACGGCGCTCAAACCCACCCGCTCCGCAATGGCGCGGGCACGCCGGTCGGTTTCCGGATCGGCAAGCAGGCGGGTAAGCTTGTCGGGCAACAGCGCAAGCTTGATGTTCTCCAGGACGGTTTGGCGGTGCAGCGGGCGTGAGTGCTGGAACACGATGCCGGCTCCCATGCGGGCGATCTGGTACGGCGGCCAGCCGGCGACTTCGGTGCCGTTGATGCGCACCGAGCCGGTGTCCGGGCGCTCAAGCCCCATGATCAGTTTCATCACGGTCGATTTGCCGGAGCCGTTCGGACCGATGAGGCCGAGGATTTCGCCGGCGCGGACCTGCAGTGCCATGTTCTTGACGGCAACCAGACCGCCGAAGCGCTTGGTCAGCCCGTTGACTTCGAGATGGGCGCGCTCGGTCATGCTCAGCCGCCCTCGCTGGTGCGCGTGAGCAGGCCGAAAAAGCCGTTGGGGAAGAACAGCACCACGCCAAGCGCCAGCGTGAACACCACGAAGTTCGAGAGGTCGCCGAGCGGCCGCAACAATTCGCTCATGGCAACGAGAAAGATGGCGCCGAGCACGGCGCCGAGGATGGTGCGCCGGCCGCCGAGCACCGCGGCGATAATGATTTGGACGCCGACCGTGATGTCGACAAGCGTGCTCACCGACGCCGAGCCGACGTAAAATACCAACAGCGCACCGGCAAGGCCGGAAAAGAACGCACTGATGATGAAGGCGGCGAGCTTGTGCTTGGTCACGTTGAAACCGAGCGCGCCGGCCTGCACCGCGTCCTGACCGCTCGCCTGCAGGATCAATCCGACCGGCGAACGCGCCAGCGAGAACAGAATGGCGCCGCTGATCGCCATGAACCACAAGGCGATCTCATAATTGGTCGTATCGCTGATGGTGATGACGTCGGGTACCGCCAGCCCGTTCTCGCCGCCGGTCAAATGGGCGTCGACGACGATGAAGTTCTGCAGCATCAAGACCGCGACCAGAGTGGTCAGTCCGAAATAAGGCCCGCGCACGCGCAATGCCGGCAGCGCCAGCACGACGCCGCCGGTGACGGCGGCAAGCGTGCCGGCGGCGATGCAAAGCCAGATCGGCGGCTGATAAAGGCTGTCGAGAATACCGGCCGTATAGGCGCCGGTGCCGATCAGAAAGGTAGGTCCGAAATTCACTTCGCCGGCGAAGCCGAACAACAGGTCCCAGGCCATGGCGAACACGCCGGAATAATAGGCCATGGTCAAAAGCCCAAGGATATAAGCGTTGAGCCATAGCGGCAGAAACGACGCCAGCACGACGATGCTGAGCGAGATGAGCAGGATGCGTGCGGCCGACACGCCCATCTAGCGGCGTCCTAACAGGCCGCGCGGGCGGACATACATCACGGCAACGAGCAAGAGCAGCGCCGGAATGGTGCGATAGGCCGGCGAGATCAGGTAGGCGGTTATGGTTTCGAGATAACCGACCACATAAGCGGCGATCAGCGCCCCCGACACGCTGCCCAGTCCGCCGAGCACGACGATGGCAAACGCGCTCGCCGTCAGCGGGCCGACGCTATAGGACGACACGCCGAGGAACATGCCGAGCAGCACGCCGGCGACGCCGACAAGCAGCCCATAGATCGCCCACACCGCGATATAGACCTGCGCCAGTTCGACGCCGAGCAGCGTCACGCCGCGCGGATTCATCGAGGCGGCGAGCAGCACCTTGCCGGCGCGCGTCCGGTTCACCAAAAGCCACAACAGGCCGATCACCAGCCAGCATACGATCGCGGTAAAAATCTCGTTCCGCGGCGTGCGCACGCCGACAATGGAGATTACGCCCTCCACGATCGGCGCCACGGTCTTGGCGTTGTTGGTGTAAAGGTAGGCGATCAGCTCCTGGATCATGATGCCCCACAGCAGCGTCGCGGTGAGGATGAAGATTTCCTTCTCTTCCTCGCGGATTTTGCGCGTTTGCTGCAGCGGCCGGACGATCAGAAAATAGGTAACAAGGGTGACGACCAAGCCGACGGCGATGCCGAGCACCGCGCCGGTATAGGGCCCGACGTGCAGCTGGTCGCCGGCCGCCCAGGCGGCGACGACGGCGGTCACCATGAGCGCGCCATGCGACAGGTTGAGCACCCCGGAAACGCCGAAAATCAGCGCAAAGCCCGTGGCGCCGAGCGCATACAGCGAACTGATCGCAAAACCGTCAATCAGGATTTGCCAGAACAGCACGCTCACGCGCTCGCTCCCACCAGTTGTCGTCTCCCATCAAGCATTCTCCCCGCTCGCGGCTGCGGGCGGGGAGAATTACGGAAGCGTCCGATTATCGCCTCGTCAATCGGCCGAGCCGATCTTGATGAATTTCGGGAATTTCAGCTTGCCATTGGCGACATTGGCCGGCCACAGATTGACCTGCTTGCCGTCCTGCCATTGCAGCATCAGCCCGCTGATGGTGCCGGCCCCGATCTTGAGCGCATGCGGATTGGGCGAGTCCTTGCCCTTGAACTGGACGCGGCCGATGGTGCCGACATAGTCGGTTTGCTCCAGCGCATCGACCAGCTTGTCGGGGTCCGTGGAGCCAGCCCGCTTGATGGCTTCGGTGATGTAGTACACCTCGTCATAGGCGGTATAGCCGCAATAGGATGGATTGTTGCCGTATTTCTTGTTGAACGCCGCGACGAACGGCAGCGTCTTGGGCGTCACCGCCACGCCCGGTCCGGCAAAGGACTGGTACAGCACGCCCTCGGTCGCGCCGTTGGTGTCGTTCCAGAAGCTCGAATTGGTCGCCTGCGACGAGACGCCAAACATCGGGATCGGCACTTCCTGCTGCTTCCACTGCACCGTCGGCTGCACGCCGACATGCGAAATGCCGGTGATCATCACGTCGGGCTTTTCGCCCTCGATCTTGTTGAAGATCGGCGTGAAGTCCGTCGTGTCGGGCGACATGCGGATATGATCGAGCACCTTGATGCCGATCTTCGGCAGGCATTTCAAATATTCCTCATCGAGCGGCGTCGTCCAGGCCGCGTCCTCGCTCATGACGACGGCCGATTTCATCTTCAGTTGGCCGACGAGAAGGTCCTTCGCCGCATCGCAGGCGGCATCCGCGATGCTGGTCGAGGTCGAATAGCCGTGGAACGTGTATTTGAGGTGCTCGTAGTCCTTGGCGATGTTCTGGGTGATGACGTCGGAAGCCGCGCCCGGCGTGACCATCACCGTCTTCAAGCGTCCGGTCCAGGGCTCGAGCGCCAACACCACCTCGCTGATGTAGCTGGCGATCACCGCGTTGACGTGATCTTCGTTCACCGCGCGCTGAAAGGCGCGTACCGATTCGGGAGCCGAGGAGTGGTTGTCGTAGGAAATGATCTCGATCTTGCGGCCGTTGACGCCGCCCGCGGCGTTGATCTCGTCGGCGGCGAGCTGCGCGGCCTGGGGAATCGAAGAGCCGGCAACGGCTTGCGCCTCGGCGATGACGCCGATCTTGATGGGTTCGTTCGACTGCGCGTAGCCGGGTGTCGAAAGCGTGAGCGCCAACACGGCGGCGCTTGCGGAAAACAGCCATGGCGCGGATGTCCCGCGCCTGTCGGATTTACTCATTGTCGCTACCTCCCTGAAACTGCGGTCGTCTTTCAAGACGACGGCCTGGCGGGCAGTCTAGCGCATGGGCCTTGGCCGGCAAGTCTGGTCACCGCCGCGCCCTTTGGACTTTCGTATGGGCGCGCTGCTTCGCCGCAAGGTAATATGCGCCGGCCGGGCAGGGGCCCGGCACGATCCGCGCCAGAGAGGCAAAAACTCAAATGAAAGCGGCATTCATCGAGCGTTTTGGCGGTCCGGAAGTCTTAAAATACGGCGACTTGCCCGATCCCGCGGCAGGGCCCGGCGAAGTGGTGGTCGACGTCATGGCGGCGAGCGTCAACGCCGCCGACTGGAAGTTTCGCGCCGGCCAATATGCCCGCTACGCCCAAGTCAAATTCCCGCAAATTCCAGGCCGCGATTTTTCCGGCGTGATCGCCGCGCTGGGCAGCGGCGTCGACGATCTTAAGCTCGGCGACGCGGTGTTCGGCGTGCTGGAAGCCGGCCGCGAGGGAACCTACGCCGAGAAGCTCGCCATCAAGTCGGCCGTGGTCGCCAAAAAACCGGACGGCCTTTCGCATATCAACGCCGCCGCGGTGGCGCTCACCGGCCTGACCGCCGTCAATTCGCTCGAGGACACGCTTAGGCTCAAGCGCGGCGAGACTATTTTGATCCAAGGCGGCGCCGGCGGCGTCGCCGGCTTCGCCATCCAGTTCGCCAAACATCTCGGCGCCCGCGTCATAACTACGGCCAGCACGGCGAACGTCGATTATGTGCGTAGCCTCGGTGCCGACGAAGTGATCGATTATCGCAAGCAGGATTTCACCAAGCTGGTGAAGGATTGCGACGCGGTATTCGATACTGTCGGCGACGAGGTGGCGCAGCAATCGTTTACGGTGCTCAAGCCTGGCGGCCGCGCCGCCTTCATCGCCTCCGGCGCCGAGGCGCCGAAGCCCAACCGGCCCGACGTCACCTCGCTGCGGCCGCCGGTGCCGCGCTCGCGCAAGGCGATGGAGCGCGTCGGAGAACTCGTCGGCTCCGGCGCCGTGCGCCCGCCCGAGATCAAGCTCTATCGTCTATCACAGGCCGCCGAGGCACACGCCTTAAGCCAAGCGCGGCATTTCCGCGGCAAGCTCGTCTTCCAGGTGCGGTAACGATCACACATGCTGGCCGCCGTTGATGTGGATCTCGGCGCCGTTCACGTATGAGGACGTATCGGTGCACAACACGTAGATGATCTTCGCCACCTCGTCGGGCGTGCCGAGCCGGTGCATCGGAATGTGCTCGACGATCTTCTCGGTGCCCGGCGACAGCATCGCGGTATCGATCTCGCCCGGCGCGATGGCGTTGACGCGGACGCCGAGCGAGCCGAAATCGGCTGCCATTTCCCGCGTCAGCGCGGCGAGCGCCGCCTTAGACGTCCCGTAGGCGGCGCCGGCGAACGGATGCACGCGGGAGCCCGCGATCGAGGTGACGTTGACCACCGAACCTTTGGCGGCTTTGAGCTCGTCGAGCAGGCCGCGCGCCAGCATGATCGGGGCGAAGAAATTCACCTGAAAGACGTGGTGCCAGTCGTCCCGCGAGGTTGCGATCGAATCCAGCCGCGTGCCGCCGGCGGCCTTCGGCGAGATCGCCGCGTTATTGACCAGCGCATGCAATTCGCCGTGGAGCCGACGCTTGATCTCGGCGATCGCCGCGTCGGTATTTTCCGGATCGGCGAGGTCGACCTGAATGTGGTCTTCAGGGCCGGCTTCCCACGGACAATTTTCCGGGAACGGATGGCGCGAACAGGTGATGACGCGCCAGCCGGCGGCGGAAAACCGCTTGACGGTGGCGTGGCCGATGCCCCGGCTCGCCCCGGTGAGGAGGAGCGTGCGGCGCGGCTGGTTGCTCATGGGCATGTGCTATCTTTAGCTCACGGATACAGCCGCGTCTTGCTCCACGGTGCGGTGATGCCCGCACGGGTGAAAACGATGCGGTCGTGCAGGCGGAACGGCCGCTCCTGCCAGAACTCGATTTCGGTCGGCACCACGCGATAGCCGACCCAGAACGGCGGCCGCGGCACCGCTCCGACGGCGAATTTCGCGGTGAAACGCGCGACCGCCGTCTCGAAAGCAAGCCGGCTCTCCAGCGCCGCCGACTGCCTCGAGGCCCAGGCGCCGATCTGCGCCATGCGCGAGCGGGTGGCGAAATAGGCGTCGGCTTCCTCGTTCGATACCGCTTCCACGGTGCCGCGCAGGCGCACCTGCCGTTGCAGCGATTTCCAATAAAAAGTCAGCGCCGCCTTAGGCGCGACGGCAAGCTCGTGACCTTTGACGCTGTCGGCGTTGCTGTAGAACACGAAACCGCGCTCATCGAAGCCCTTCAGCAGCACCATCCGCGCATTGGGCATGCCGGCCGCGTCGACAGTGGCAAGCGCCACGGCCTCGGGATTGCCCGGCTCGGTGCGTTTGGCCTCGGCGAACCACGCGGCAAACAGCGAAAGCGGCTCATCGGCGGCGGTGAAGTCACCGCCCGTTAACCATGCCGGGTGTTCTATGGGCGCCACATCGGACATTCGCGGAGTACCCAAGTGCTCTCGTCGGACGGTCGGGAAGCGAGCCGCCGCGCTCAATATAATGGAACGGCGGGGCTACGCCTATGTCAGCGCTCGGTCGCGGTTGTTGCGGCGGTAGTCATTTCGCTCGGCGTTTCCGGCTGCTCGTACCGGCTTGCCTCCCTGGTTTCCAGGGACGATGCCGACGTTGAGACGACCGGCTCGATCGCGCGGCCGCCCGGACCCACCATTCGCGCCGCCGCCGGCCCGACCGAAGGCGATCTCGCTTACGCGCGCGCCGCTGCGTCCGAAGCGCTCGCCCGCGGCGCCAAGGATTCGAGCGTGCCGTGGCAGAATCCGCAAACCGGCGCTGGCGGCAATATCACCCCGCTCGACACCTCCTACAGCGAAGGCGGGCTGCCGTGCCGCGATTTCCTGGCGAGCTACGTGCACGGCGCGGCGCAGGACTGGCTGCAGGGCGCAGCCTGCCGCAGCGCCAGCGGCACCTGGGAAGTGACGCGACTTAAGCCCCTCAAGCCGAGCTAAAGCGCCTATCATCGCTGGGCGTGGTCGAGCCGATTCGCTTGTTGCATTGCGTGGCGAGCGCTTTATTCCCACATGAAGGCGGCGGACCATGCGGGCAGGCGGGGCAGGCCCGACAGATTTAGCGGAGTTCGGCGGGGATGCGTGATCCCTATGAGGTGTTGGGCGTCGATCGCAAGGCCGGCGCCGGCGAGATCAAAAGCGCCTATCGTCGGCTTGCCAAGAAGCTGCACCCCGACGCCAACAAGAACGATCCCAAAGCGGCGTCGCGCTTTGCCGAGTTGAACGCCGCTCACGAAATCCTTGGCGACGAGAAAAAGCGCAAGGCCTTCGACCGCGGCGAGATCGATGCCGAAGGCAAGCCGCGATTCCAAGGTTTTGAAGGGTTCGGCGCCGGCGCGCGGCCGGGCGGCGGTCCAAGACCGGGCGGTTTTGGCCCGGACGCGAATTTTGAAAGCTTTCATTTCGGGCCAGAGGGCTTTACCCGCACTACTCGGCGCGGCGGCGGCGGCTTTGGCGGATTCGAGGACATTCTCAAGGAAGCCTTCGGCAGCATGGGTCGCGGCGGCCGCGCTGGAGCACGCTCGACCTTCGAGCCTGAAGAGCTCGGCATCGGCGCCGACGTCCAAGCCGAGATGACGGTATCGCTGCCGGACGCCGCGGCCGGCTCCACGCAGCGCCTGCACCTGCCCAACGGGAAAAACGTCGACGTCAAGATACCGGCCGGCATCGGCGACGGTCAGCACATCCGGCTCAAGGGCCAAGGCATGGCAGGCCAGGCCGGGCCGGGCGACTTGATCATCACGGTGCATGTCGCCCCGCATCCGCTGTTCACGCTGGAAGGCGCCGATGTGCGACTGGAACTGCCGATCACGCTTTATGAAGCCACACTTGGCGCCAAAGTGCGCGTGCCAACCCTCGACAAAGCGGTCGAGATCACAATCCCGCCGTCGACGTCGAGCGGACGCACCTTCCGCCTCAAGGGCAAAGGGTTTCCCGCCAAATCCGGCCACGGTGATCTCCTTGCCACCGTGCGGATCATGCTGCCCGAGCAGCGCGATGCGGAGCTCGAAGCGCTGATGAAAAAGTGGCAGAACGACAAGCCCTACAATCCGCGCCGCGACATGTGAGGGCTTAGCCGCCCTGCTGCTGCGGCGCAGCGCGCCGATCGATCTGCTCGTAGGCGGCTTGCGCGATCTCGCGCAGCTTGTCGCGTTCCGCCGGCCCGCTCAGCACATAAGCGAGGTCGCCGTCGACCCAATAATAGGCCGCGTTCTGCTCCCCGGTGGTGTAGCGCAGCGCGGTGTCGCGATCGCTGGTGCGCCCGCAATACAGCGTGAACCGCTCGCCCGAGGCGTTTTCATACATGAAGAACGCGGTCGCGCCGGTCGGCCCCGGCAGCAGCCGGCCGCCGACAAGCTTTAATCCCATGCTGTCGAGTTCCGGCGCACGCAGCGGCGATCCGACCCGCTTCGACAGCCATTGCAGCAGATGCGGCCGCTGATCGCCCGGCACTTCGACCGGGTGACGCACTTCGACCACGTAAAGCTGATAGGCGTCGAGGGCGTCGGCAGTGAAACGGGTGAGATCGGATGGGCTCGCGGCTTCGATGCCGCGGGCCGTCCAGCCGGTGACACCGCCGACCAGGAAGGCGGCGACGACTGCGGCGACGGCGGCGGCCGCAATCCCGTAGCGGCGGCGTATCAGCCGGTTCACATTGAAGCGCCGGGGCGGTATTTCATCGGCGACGGCGCCGTAGCGCGCGCGGATCAGCTCGATCTGTTTGCGCCACTCCGCCACTTTGGCCGCATCGTCGGGATGCGTCGCAAGCCACAGCTCGACGGCGCCGCGACGATCGGCGGACAATTCGCCGTCGACATAGGCGTTGAGCTCGTCTTCGCCCACGAGTTGGTCTTTATCGATCATCGTTCGCTCTTTCTCCAGTCATTTCACGCGACGCAACAGCGGACGCTCACCGTCGAGATAGGCCTTGATCTGGCTGCGTGCGCGCGCCAGCCGCGACATCACCGTGCCGATCGGCACGCCCTGCACTTCGGCGACCTCCCGGTAAGTGAGGCCCTCGAGCACGACCAAAAGCAACGCCGAGCGCTGATCCTCGGCGAGTTCGTCGAGCGCGCGGCCGATATCGCGGCCGCCGGATTCCGGTCCTCCCGTTGCCGCATCGCCGTCCTTGATCGGCGTCACCACCGGTCGACGCGACAGAGTGCGTAGCCGGTTGCGATTGAGGTTGGTCAGGATGGTGTAGAGCCAGGCCCGCGTATCGCCGCCGTGAAACAAGTGCTCGGAACGCAGCGCCCGGACCAGCGTATCCTGAACGATGTCGTCGGCGGTTTCGGCATCGCGGGTCAACGCCCGCGCGTACCGCCGCAACGCCGGAATTGCCGCTTCGATCCGCTGTCGGAACTCGCTCAAGCGTCTCACCCGTTAAGGAACGTTAAGGCCGCCTCGACCGGCATTGACGACGCGGCCGCATTCAACAACACCATCGGTGGCTTCCTATTCCGCGCGCGCTTGATGGGTCTGGCACCCTATGCCATAGGAGGCCGGGTTGGAAATCGGCGTACGGGTCAGAAGAATGGCCGCAGTCTCGGGCCTCATGCGCGGCAAACGCGGCCTTGTAATGGGGGTCGCAAATCATCGCTCGCTCGCCTGGGGTATCGCTAAAGCCTGTCACGCCCACGGCGCCCAACTTGCGTTCAGCTATCAGGGCGAGGCGCTGAAAAAGCGCGTCGAGCCGCTGGCTCAGGAAGTCGGCGGCATCGTGGTCGGCGATTGCGACGTGACCGAGCCGGCGACCATCGACGCGGTGTTTGCTGCCGTGCAGTCGGCCTGGGGCGCGCTCGATTTTCTGGTCCACGCCATCGCCTTCTCCGAAAGGGAACAGCTCGACGGCCGTTATGTCGATACCACGGTGGACAATTTTACCAAGACCATGTTGGTGAGCTGCTACTCCTTTACCGCGCTGGCGCAGCGCGCCGAAAAACTGATGCCGAACGGCGGCTCGATGCTCACATTGACCTATTACGGCTCGGAAAAATGGCTGCCGCATTACAACGTCATGGGCGTCGCCAAGGCGGCGCTGGAAGCCTCGGTGCGCTATCTCGCCGCCGATCTCGGCGTGAAAAACATCCGCGTCAACGCCATTTCGTCGGGTCCGATCAAGACGCTCGCCGCTTCCGGGGTCGCCGATTTTCGCTACATCCTGAAATGGAACGAGCACAACGCGCCGCTGCGCCGCAGCGTCACCATCGAAGAGGTCGGCGAGGCCGGGGCGTATCTTTTATCCGATATGTCGCGCGGTGTGACCGGCGAGGTGCATCATGTCGATGCCGGCTATCACATTGTCGGCATGAAGCATCCGGACGCCCCCGACATCGTCGTGGGTCCGGCCGAAAACAAGGGCCAGACCAACGAGGGCTGAGGCGGATCGCGCCGTCCCCGCGTGGTCGTCGCCGTGGTTTGAGCCATGCCGGTCATCTACTACGTCCGTCACGGCGAGACCGATTTCAACGTCGAAGCGCGGCTGCAGGGGCGTCGCGATACCGTGCTCAATGCGCGCGGCCGCCAGCAGGCTGCTCATGCCGCGGAATTGCTGCGCGATCTGTTGACGCGCGACGGGCGCGAGCTCTCCGACCTCGCCTATGTCGCCAGTACACTCAAACGGGCGCGTCAGACCATGGAAGTGATGCGCGCGACGCTCGGGCTCGACCCGCACGACTACGCCGTCGACGACAGGCTGATGGAAATTGCCTACGGCGACTGGGAAGGATTGACGTTGCCGGAAATCGACCGCCGCATGCCCGGAATGCTTGAGGCGCGCGAGCGGAACAAATGGGACTTTGCGCCGCCTGGCGGCGAGAGCTACCGCGAGCTGACCGAGCGGATCGGCGCATGGTACGCCGGGCTGACGCGGGACACCGTGGTCGCGGCCCATGGCGGCGGCGTGCGCGCGCTCATCGCGCTGTTTCGCCTCTTGCCGCGGGATAAGGCTACTCACGCGGAAATCATGCAGGGCGTCGTTTATGTGTTCGCCGACGGCACCATGGCGCGGTACGCTTGAACGCCATCTCGCGCCGCGTTCGCAGCTAACTCGCCGAAAACGAAAGCGGCCGGACCTTGGTCCGGCCGCCCGGCGAGATCAGGGATCTCGCGAAATCGCCAAGCTTACGACTTGGTTTTCGCTTTCGCCTTCTTGCCCTTCTTCTTCGTAGCCATGACTCTGTTCCTTGCTGTGTGAAGAACCTACGGCAGGGTTGGTTCAGTCGCAGACTAAATCTCGGTCCCTCGGCCTTAGCCCCCCTTACCGCACGGAACAATGCCATAGCGGCATTGCCGTCGCAATCGAAAAACGTAAATAACGCTGACTTTTCCGTAGCTTAACAGATATTCAGCTTGTCATGAAGCTCCGTTCAGCCAGATGAATGCAGCATGAACGCATGGTGTAAGATGCGTCCAACGTGCCACCTGTTGAGCGGTAAAAAGTCGTGGGCGCGAAACGTCTGCGCGGTTTTTGTCGCAGGCGCGAAACTGCGGGGCGAAGCTGGAGCAAATTTGACCCCACGCAATGTGCGGGCTACCAACGCCGCGCGCCTTTAAATCAGGCCATTCAGCGTTATTAGCGTCATGTCATTCAATACTTTCGGTCATTTATTCCGGGTCACGACCTTTGGCGAAAGCCATGGGCCGGCGATCGGCTGCGTGGTCGACGGCTGTCCGCCGCGGATTCCGCTAACCGAAGCCGACATCCAGCCCTATCTCGATCGGCGCCGGCCCGGCCAGTCGCGCTACACTACGCAGCGCCAGGAGCCCGACGCGGTCAAAATCCTCTCCGGCGTTTTCATCGACGAGGGGACGGGGGCGCAAGTGACGACGGGCACGCCGATCGCTCTCGTCATCGACAATGTCGACCAGCGCGCGAAGGATTATTCCGACATCAAGGACAAATATCGGCCCGGCCACGCCGACTATACCTACGATGTTAAATACGGGCTGCGCGATTATCGCGGCGGCGGCCGCCAGTCGGCGCGTGAAACCGCGATGCGGGTGGCCGCCGGCGCCATTGCCCGCAAGATCGTGCCCGGGCTGATAGTGCGGGGCGCGCTCGTGCAGATGGGACCGCACCGCGTCGATCGCACGCGCTGGGACTGGGCGGAGGTCGATCGCAATCCGTTTTTCTGTCCCGACGCCACGACCGCCGCGATGCTAGGTGACTACCTCGACGGCTTGCGCAAGCGCGGCTCATCCATCGGCGCCGTCATCGAGATCGTCGCCGAAGGCGTCCCTGCCGGGCTTGGCGCGCCGGTCTACGGCAAGCTCGACGGCGACCTCGCCGCGGCCTTGATGAGCATCAATGCGGTAAAGGGGGTCGAGATCGGCGCCGGCTTTGCCGCCGCCGAACTTCAGGGCGAACAAAATGGCGACGAGATACGCATGGGAAACGACGGCAGGCCGGTGTTCCTCTCCAACAATGCCGGCGGCATCCTCGGCGGCATCTCGACCGGCCAGCCGGTGGTGGCCCGCTTTGCGGTAAAGCCGACCTCCTCGATCTTGATTTCGCGCCGCACCGTCGACCGCTACGGCCGGGAGACCGAAATCTCGACAACCGGCCGGCACGAT
>Ga0187784_10000869_pt1 | contig 23282 bp, 20 predicted proteins | sample 1015_SJ02_MP15_2_FD_132964 | JGI IMG/M metagenome (GOLD analysis project Ga0187784, IMG submission 132964) | Tropical peat soil microbial communities from peatlands in Department of Meta, Colombia - 1015_SJ02_MP15_20_MG | ecosystem: Environmental > Terrestrial > Soil > Wetlands > Peat | place... | reverse complement strand
GCAATGCGCTCTCGGTGAGGGATTGATGAAACAGCCTGCGCCGACCAGCTCCCAAGGCGCAACGCACTGCGAATTCCTGCTGGCGCGCGGTAGCGCGGGCCAAGAGGAGGTTGGCTACATTCGCGCACGCGATCAGAAGCACGAATCCGGCAGAACCCAGAAGCAGTACCAGGAGAGGAAAAAAGCCCTCTCGCGTTCCTGGATAGAGCTTCGCTTGCCCGGAAGGAAAGGCCGTAATGGTCCATCCCTTCGCGGACTCCGGATAAGCCAGCTCGAACCGACGCCCTACGGTCTGCAACGCTGCCTCGGCTTGACGGAAGTCAGCCTCCGGCTTTAATCGTCCCATGACTGTCAACCAATCGGTTCCGGGGTTATCGAATAGCTCGTGACCCGTTGTGCCCCATGGGCTCACTTCGGCATGCATCGTCAGGGGGAACCAGACGTCAGGCGCCGCTTCCAAGTCCGCGCCGCGGAAGCCCCTGGGAGCGACACCAACGATGGCGAAGCTGTGACCATTGAGTGCAATGGCTCTGCTTAAGATGTTTGGATCCCGTCCAAAACGCTGCTGCCACAATCCATAGCTAATGACAGCCGCGGGGTGAGCGCCGGAAGTTTCATCCTCTTCGGGGAGAAAGCCACGGCCCAAGGCGGGCCTCACGCCCAGCAGGGTGAAATAGTTCCCCGAAACGATTTCCCCGTCCACGCGTTCATTGCTAGCCTCCGTGCTCAGGTTCACTGGGAAGGAGCAATAGGCCAGCAAATCGGGGAAGACCTCCCGCAGGCTGCGGCGAAGGTCAAGGAATTCCGGATGGGAGAACACGCTGTAGTATTTGGGGTCCTTTATGCTTCTGCGGTAGAGTGTGAGGACACGGGCGGGGTCCTTTATAGGCAGTGGCCTGAATAACAGCGCGTCGGCAAAGCTGAGCATGCCAGTGTTCACGCCGATCCCCAGCGCGAGAGTCAGCACTGCCACAGTCGTGAAGCTGGGGTTCTTCAGGAGCATGCGCGCGCCATAGCGCACGTCCTGAATCAGGGTTTCAATGAAACGTGCCGCGCCCACCTCCCGGCATTCTTCTTTCACTTGCTTGAGCCCTCCGAATTCGACCCGGGCGCGGCGGCGCGCCTCTTCCGGGGTCATGCCTGCGGCAACATAATCGGAGATTTGCTGGTCGAGATGGTAGCGAAGCTCGGCCTCGATCCGTTTTTCAGTAAGCCCTCTGCGGAAAAAGCGTTGATACCAGCGCATGACCCTGATTCCTACTCTGCGGTGCGCAGGATGAGTGCCACCGCCGCCGTCAATCGCTCCCAGTTCACCACCTCAGCCTCCAACTGGTTCCGGCCCACTTTCGTCAACGAATAGAACTTCGCCTCCCGGCCCGTGTCCGTGGCTTTCCATTCCGCATGCAGCCAGCCCCGATCTTCGAGGCGGTGAAGCGCGGGGTAAAGCGAGCCCTGTTGAAGCTGAAAGAATTCGCGTGAGATCTGCTGGATCCGCTGCGCGATGGCGTAGCCATGAATAGGCCCCAGCGCCACGATCTTGAGGATCAGCATGTCGAGGGTACCCTTGAGGAACTCAGCTTTTGGCTCGGCCATCAGCACACCTAGAAGTCCTACATATACGCCTGAATCAGCGCGATGTCAAGTAGGGCTGCCCTAGGCCCAGGGACGCGTCAAAGTCGGGGAAAAAGCGGCTCCGCCGCATTGCGGTGGCTTTCGGGGACTTTGACGCAACCCTGGCCCTAAGCCGATTCGCCTCGGTCGAGGTAAACTCCGGGAACGGATACCTCTCCCAAAGCCATGGGACGCAGAAAGCCCGCACTACCCGCCAGTAACTCCGAGCCTGAGGTTAACTTCTTTTTTTTCAGCAACATTCCCGCATTATTAGGATAAATACCTGTATTTTCATAGAGATACACGGACGGCTGGCGCGCTTTCTACAGCGGCCCTTTGTTTTCATAGACATTTGCGGGTCGTTCGTTCAATTTTGCCGCCCATTAAGCCACGGGCAAGCGAAGAATGGTGCGCAGGCGCTCCGGCGGAACGCGCCTGGGGTCGGACAGGTAGATCTCGTGCTGGTGGCCGCAGCAGGACAAGCCTTTTTCCCGCGCCAGCGCCTTCATCTGCGAGACCGTTTCTCCCTCTTTCGAATAAGGCCCGAGGTGCAGCATTTGAACACACTGCCCCTCGTCGAGGGTTTCTAACTTTACGTTGGCGACTTCCGGCGGCTTGCCCTTTTCTTTCAAGCTGGTAACGGTTTCCTTCAAGTCCTTCGCGCCAATGAAGTCCGGCACGCGGATAATAAGTTTCCAGTTCCATGTGTCAGGGGGCTGCGCGGCGAAATCCTGACCTTCCTTATCCCCCCACCAAAGGCCTTCTAGGTGGCAGACCTTGTAGTCCTTCCCAGCGAATTTCTTGGCCATCTTGAGGGTGAAAGCGACGTTGTAGAGAGCGCCGACGCGCTCCTGGAACGATTCGCCGCCGGGTGCCCCCTGACCAGTGATCGTCAGGTACTTCGCCGGCTTGGTTTGGATCAACGCGGGTATCTTGGGGGCAACATATTCCGCCTTGTGGGCCTTGTAGAGATCAAGCACCGGTCCTTTGCTCTTCATTCTTACTCCTGACTTCTGACCCCTGACTCCTGTACTCTCAACGTGTGGACGACCCGCTCGACGAGGTATCGGTCCGCCACTTGGTATTGGTCTTCCGGTGGGTAGAGCGCGCCTCCAAAAGTCACGAAAGGCCGACCCCGAACTGAGGTATCAAGCTGAGTTTTGAAGGCCGTGAGATGGACCTGTTGGCAGCCTGTCGACTCCACGACTTGGCGGAGGTTGACTGGCTTTATGCCGCCGCCAGGGAGTACTTCGATGCGGTCGTCGGCATATTCAATCAGCCGCTTGATGAGGTCAGTACCCTCCGGAACGGTGTCTTCCTGGCCGCTGGTCAGAACGCGCGTAAACCCCAGCGCGACCAGTTGATCGAGAGAGCGAAAAGGGTCGGGGGTGACATCGAAGGCGCGATGGAAGACCGTCTGGCGATTACCGCTGAGTTTTCGGAGGCGTGTACACCGTTCCTCATCGATGCTGCCATCAGCCTTCAGTATGCCGAACACCACGCCTTCGGCACCCTGCTCGACAGCAAATTCGGTATCGCGTTCCATGACCGCCATCTCCGACCGCGTGTAACAGAATCCCCCTCCGCGCGGCCGGATCATGACCATGATGGGAATCCTCAGCCGGGCTCTCGCTTCGATAATCGTACCTGGCGAGGGCGTCAATCCTCCCAAGAATAGCGCCGAGCAAAGTTCTACGCGGTCTGCCCCTCCCCGCTCCGCTTCCAGCGCATCCTCGAGTGAGCCGCAGCAAATCTCGACTAGAATCCTCTGCATTGCCATTAGGCTCCTCCTGAACAAGCGCAACAGGGCACTTCATTTCTGCACGGGAGTAAGCTTGACGTCATCCAGCCAAACCTTTCCGGAGATGAGATTGTCGAATTTTTTGCTGGGCAAGCGCGTAAGCCTCACAATGATCAACTCAGTCTTTGGTCCGGCGGCGAAATCCAAAAGCAGAGGCGTCCAACTGTCGCTACTGCCCGTCAAATCGTCGGTTGACTTGTCAAGTTGGGCGGCATTGTAAGCATCGTACACTTGCAGGCGAGGGCCACTGTCGGTGGTGATGCCTTCGGTTTTCATGAAGGCTTGCAGCCGGTAGGATTGCCCCGGAGACACTTTCACATACTGGTAAACGTTGTGGTAAAACAGGTTCTGCTTTCCCAAGAATTGAATCATTAAGGCATGACCAGGCGAGTGATATGTCGAGGTATCCATACCTGCATAAACACCTTCAATAGGAACGATTCTCCAAGCGAAACCGAAATTCAACAATTCGTCCTCGAAGTCGCCATTGGAAATGAGGTTTTTTTCGGAGGGCGACGAGGTGTATCGAATGAGCCCCTTCGTCTGGAGGTCGGTCCAAACCTGGTACGCTTCTTCCACCCGGCCAGCGCCGATCAGGGTGTCGATGTAGGTGGAGCTATGGTCGGCAGAGAATTCCTCTCGCCCCGCCACAATTCGCTTCCAAACCGCCTGTGCCTCGGTCAGGCGCCGCGCGGAAAGCAGAAAATCCAAATAACTGAACTCGGTCGTAACTTGCTCAGGGATCAGTTGCTGAAGAATCTTCCCTGCGTCATCGGTAGCCTTCCAAGCCATGCCAAAGACATTGTTGTCATATCGTGATGTACCGGCAAGCACAACCCTGAAATGGCGAAAGCCTTCGTCGATATTGCCCTGCAACAAGTAGAAATTGGCAATCGGCCATTGATAAAAAGGGAGATTGGGGGTAAGCAGATCCACCTGACGCAGGCAGGCTTCTGCCTCCGCTATTCGGCCTTGGAACTCCAGCGCGGCCGCCAATTCGAGCCAAGCCCGAGGGTCGTAGGGATCAAGCTGTGCAGCGCGGCGAAAGTGGTTCTCAGCCTTTTCAATTTGCACATCGAGGGGGTTGTACTCGTAAAGACGGCCCAAGCGCACATGGTAGTCAGCATCGCTTGGGTCGAGTTTGACTGCACGCTCGAGGTTGGCTACGAACAACCGGTTAGCCTGCGCATCGGCAATGTAGTCCTTACTCGCCCAACCCGCCAGCAGCAGGAGCACGGCAGCCTGCGCACAGGCTAGCAACGCCCGAGCAGGTTTAGTTTTTATGGCAATTTGCATACTGTTCGTCTCACTTGAATTGGCCCGCCATTACTGGAAACGGCCACCCTATTATACGATAGAAGTTAAGGAAACCAAGCCAGTCATGTGAGACAAAAGTCATTTACCTTGACTTTGTCTGGACGCGCGGTTAGATTAAAAAGGCTAAGGTTTCAAATGCGCAACACCCTGGAGGGGGTCCTGTCGCCAGCCAGCGGCACTGGTGACCGGGCTATATCGGGGCAGAAATGAAGGGCCTTCAGAAACATCCAGCTCTGAGTTTGACAATCTGCTTGGCGCTCGTGTGTCTGTTTACCGCGCCTCCCTCGCGCGCGCAAGGGACCGAGGAGCAGCCTTCCTCGCAGGCTTCCCAAGCGGTTCCAACTCCGACGAGCAATGCGGGGGCGATGGCGGGAAAGGCGCCAGGAAACTCCGACCAGCCCTCCGCCAACCTCGTAGAACCCAATTACATACTGGGGCCCGAAGATGTGATTGACATCGACGTCTTTAACGTTCCTGAACTGTCAAAGAGCGTTCGAGTTGCCAACGATGGGCAGGTTTCCCTCCCCTTGATTGGCCGAGTCCAAGCAGCGGGTTTGACCGCGGACCAACTCGGGCAAGAATTGGCCGAAAAGTGGGGCGAGAATTACCTCCAGGATCCTAAGGTGACGATTTTTGTCAAAGAATTCAAGGCTAAGCCTGTTTCTGTAATTGGAGCGGTGGAAAAACCTGGGCTCTATCCCCTTACTGGCCAGCGTACCCTTATTGAGATGCTTTCGATGGCCGGCGGTTTTGGCAAGAAGAACACTTCGCCCGCGGGACGCACCGTGGTGATAACGCGCAAGAGTGGTTTTAAGGATTTGCAGCCGACCGAGGGAATGCACGTGCGTGGCCCGGACCAAATTGAAGTCGACCTCAACCGGCTCCTGTATACCAGGGATGAAAGCCTCAATATTGAGATAAAGCCTCTCGACATCATTTCCGTAAGTAAGGCCGACGTTGTTTATGTGACCGGAGCGGTGAAACGGCCAGGCGGGTTTGTCCTCGAGGACCGCCCCACCATGACGGTTCTTCAAGCGATTGCCATGGCGGAGGGTTTTACAGGGACTGCCGCAAAGGGATCCGCTCGTATTTTGAGAACCGAGCAGGACGGCTCGAAGACAGAAGTTCCTGTTGACCTGGGGAAAATTCTAAAAGGAAGGGCGGCGGACACAATCCTGGCGGCGAATGACATCCTGTTTGTCCCCGACAGCAAAAAGAGAATCGCCGGCCAGCGGGCGACCGACGCCACCATAACCACTTTCTCGGGATGGCTCATTTGGGCCCATTAAGATGCGTACCCTGCCATCCACCCGGTGATTGATGCCAAACTCAGAACTGCCTAATCCGGACCACAATCAGAGCCTCGTCCTTACCGGCCCCCAGGGCTTGCGACAACCTGTCGAGACCTTGGATGTCTCGGCGGAAGAGATCCCGCACCTGCTGGATTATTGGCATGTCATTTCCAAGCGCCGGTGGGTGGTTTTATCCTGCATTTTGATTGTCTTCACAACAGTGGCCATCGGCACGCTCAAGAAGAAGCCTATCTACGAGGGGAAAGTCTTAATTGAGATCAACCCCGAGCAGCCGAACGTTACAACTTACCAGGAGGTTTTTCAACTCACTTCCATCGATATAGACAGTTACCGCGAGACTCAGTACAAGATCATGCAGAGCCGCACCCTCGCCGAACATGTGGTGGATAATTTGAAATTGTACCTCTACCCCGAATTCTACAAGGGGCGCTTCCTGTTCGAATTGATCCAGAGCGATCCTGATAGGATTCCCAAGGCCACCGATCCCGAGCCTGTGGATCACTTGATGACTGCCTACCGCAACGCGGTGAAAAACTTCATCGACAGCATCGAAGTAAGTCCTGTCCGACGCAGTAACCTCGTGGAGCTGTCCTTCGACTCCGAAAATCCTGAAACGGCGGCACGCATCGCGAACCGGCTTGCTAACGACTACATCGATCAGAACCTTCAGGTGAAGTTTGAAGAAACCATGAGGGCTTCAGAATGGCTTCAAGGACAACTCCCGCACCTCAAGGCCAATCTTGAAAAGTCGGAAGATGCCTTGCAGTCCTACGCCCGAGCCAACTCCATCATCTTTGTTGAGGAAAAACAGAATCTCGCCAACGAACGGCTCAAGCAGCTCCAGGAAGCGTACACGAAAGCCCAGGCCGAGCGCTATCAGAAAGAATCCATGTATAGTCTCGTGCAAGCCGGCAGGGTTCAGGACCTGCCGGGAACCATAGAGAACAGGCTGATTCAAGATCTTTCCTTACAACTGGCGGAATCGCAGCGTGACTACGCCCAAATGACGGCCACATATAAGCCGGAGTACCCTAAAGCTATTGCTCTGAAAAAGCAGATCGATGCCATGCAGGCCTCCCTGAATCGCCAGAAAATGAACTTGTCGCAGAGCATTATAGATTCATATCGCACAGCGCTGGCCAACGAGAAATATTTGGCACAAGCCGTGGACGAGGCGAAAAAGGAAGTGAACGATATCGCGGAGAAGTCCATCCAATACAATATCTTGAAGCGCCAGGCGGACTCCGACAAGCAAATCTACGATGGCTTGAACACGCGCATGAAGGAGGCTACGGTCTCGGCCGGAGTCAAAGCCAGCAACATTCGGATCGTGGACGCCGCTCAGGTACCTAAAGGCCCCGTGAAGCCCAGAGTACCGCTCAACCTCGCGCTGGGCATTATCCTGGGTGCGGCGGCGGGCATAGGGCTGGCTCTCTTCCAGGAGTATCTCGACAATACGCTAAGACTGCCGATGAGGTGGAAAGGCTGTTGCGTTTGCCCTCACTTGGCCTCCTTCCGGAGTGTGGCAGCAATGGCGTCGGCAAGACCGGCGATGAGAAACTGGCGATCGTAAGTGCCGACAACCACGAGCCCCTTGCCCCGGCGATCCAGACCCGACGCGAGGCTACAGAAGCCTATCGCACCCTTCGCACTTCGATTCTGCTTTCTGCCAATCCCGTGCCGAAGATGCTTCTGATTACGAGCGCCCTGCCCTCGGAAGGAAAGACGACCGTAACGGTCAACCTGGGTGCGACGCTGGCGAGCCTGGGGAGCAAGGTGCTGATTGTGGATTGCGACATGCGGCGGCCGTGCTGCCACCGATCGACAGGCGTAGAGAACAAGCCCGGCTTTGTACGCTGCCTCACGGGCCAGGTGGAAATGACCAAGGCCATTCTGCCGGTGCCCGGCGTTCCAAACTTGAGTGTGATTCCTTGCGGGCCCATTCCCCCGAACCCGGCGGAAGTTCTTTCTTCGCCGCTCACGGCCGACTTGCTGCGCAGGCTCCGGTCCGAGTTTGAATATGTGCTGCTCGACTCTCCGCCCCTGCTGACTGTCTCCGACAGCCGAATACTTTCGACCCTTACCGACGCGGTGGTCCTGGTGACGAAGGCCTACGATACGCCTTACGACCTGGTCCGCCGCGCGCGAGGATTACTTTACAATGCCGGCGCGCGCATTCTCGGCGTAGCGTTGAACAGTGTGGACGCCTTGAAGCAAGGCGGCTCCGGGTATAGCTACTACCGGTACGGGTACGGGTATGGATACGGGTACGGGGAGGACTCCAGCGAGGATTCCGCCAGCCAATCTGAATCGTGAGAGCGGGCCCTGCGAGGCGGAGGAACTGCGAGCGGGGGCTGCAAGCCGGACAGGATTGCGTCCGGACCCGATCCGAAGCTGCCATTCATGCCTCCAACAAGTTGCGGAAAAAGCTGAACAATTGCCTCGGCCCTGAACGCCGTCAGCAGGAGATGTGTCAAGACAACATGAAAGCCAAAGTTGTGATTCTCTGTGGTGGCATGGGCACGCGCCTTCGGGAGGAGACGGAGTACCGACCCAAGCCGCTGGTGGAGATCGGTGGGAAGCCCATCTTATGGCACATCATGAAGATTTACTCCCATTATGGATTCAACGATTTTGTGCTCTGCCTGGGCTATAAGGGCTACATGATTAAAGAGTATTTCCTGAACTACCGCCTCAACAGCAGCGATTTTACCTTGTGCCTGAACGCCGCCGCCCAGCCCCAGTTCCACAGCGCCAATCCGCACGAAGATTGGACCATCACCTTCGCCGAAACGGGCCTGAAGGCCAATACCGGCGCCCGTGTCAAACGCGTCGAGCGCTACGTCGAGGAAGACCATTTCCTGTTGACTTACGGCGATGGGGTCGCCGACATCGATATTCGAAAGCTATGCGAATTTCACTTCCGTCATGGAAAAGTGGGCACGGTGACCGGGGTTCGCCCCTTCTCGCGCTACGGCGAGCTTACCTTGAGTGGCCCGCTGGTGAAGCAATTCAACGAAAAGCCGCCCGCGCCGGAAGGGCTTATCAGCGGCGGGTTTTTCGTTCTTCACCGGCGATTCTTTGATTACCTGAGTGCCGACGACAATTGTGTATTGGAACGGGAACCGTTGGAGAGATTGGCGAGAGAGGGTGAGCTAGTCGGCTACGCCCACTGTGGGTTCTGGCATTGCATGGACACTTACCGCGACTTCCTGATCCTCAACGATTACTGGGAGAAAGGGGCTCCCTGGAAGGTCTGGGAACAATGAGCCGCGGCTCCAGCTTTTGGGAGGGGAAGAAAGTTTTCGTCACTGGTGCGACGGGGGTTGTAGGCTCCTGGGCTGTCAGGGACTTGTTGCAGCGCGGCGCAGAGGTCGTGGCCCTCGTTCTGGATGCCAATCCACAATCGGAACTTCACCGCAGCGGACTGGTCAAACGGGTGAATGTGGTGAATGGCTGCCTGGAGGATTTCAGCGTGCTCCAGCGCGCCGTCGTAGGATACGAAACTGACACGGTCATTCACCTCGGCGCGCAGGCGATCGTGGAAGCAGCTTACCGCTCCCCGCTGGGCACCTACGAGACTAATATTCGCGGGACTTGGAACCTGCTGGAAGCCTGTCGCCTGCATAGGGATATTGTCAAACGGGTGGTGATGGCCTCCAGCGATAAGGCTTACGGGGCGCAGGAGCAGCTTCCCTACACCGAGGAGATGCCGCTTCTAGGCCGGCAGCCTTACGAGGTCTCCAAGTCTTGTGCAGACGCCATCGGTCAAGCGTACTTCCACAGCTATGGAATTCCCATGACCATTGCGCGCTGCGGAAATATCTATGGCGGTGGAGACCTGAACTGGAGCCGCATCGTCCCCGGAACCATAAGGTCACTTTATCTGGGCCAGTCCCCCCTTCTTCGCAGCGATGGGAATTACATTCGCGACTACGTTTACGTGAAGGATGTTTCAAGAGCTTTCCTGACCCTTGCCGAAAAAACGGACTCGCCAAACGTTGCGGGAGAGTGCTTCAATTTCAGCCCTGAAACGCAGGTGACGGTGTTGGAGATCGTCCACAAAATCCGCCAGGCTATGGGCTGCGAGCACATCGAACCCACAATCCTGAATACGGCGAAAGGGGAAATCCGCAACCAGTACCTCTGCTCCGCCAAAGCGCATCGCCTCCTGGGCTGGAAACCGGCCTATTCACTGGAGGAAGGGCTCAAGGAAACGGTGGCATGGTATCTGGAGTTCTTTCGCTCGGAAGGCGTTTGAGGCCCGGAGTCACGGTTCGGTCTTTCTTGTTCTCCTTATACGCAAAATGCAGATTCAACCTCTCAAGATCCCCGGCACCTATAGAATCCTGTTAGAACCGCACCACGATAAACGTGGATACTTCCTGCGAACTTACGAGGCGGCCATTTTCCGGGAGCGCGGCCTTTCCACGGAGTGGGTCAATGACAGCCAGGCCTTTTCTGTGCGCAATGTGGTCCGTGGGCTGCACTTTCAAAAGCCTCCTTTCTCGGAGACCAAGCTTGTGCGCGCGGTGGTGGGGAAGGCCATCGACGTCTTCGTCGACTTGCGCAAGAGTTCGCCGGCTTTTGGCCAATGGGACATGGTTGAACTCTCCGAGCAAAACCACGCGGCCGTTTACATCCCCAAGGGATTTGCCCACGGGTATTGCACCCCCGATGGGGATGCCGTGGTGGCTTACAAAGTGGATTCGCCCTACGCCCCGGAGTCCGAGGGTGGTCTGAGATGGAATGACCCTGACCTTGGCATTCCCTGGCCCGTCACCGACCCTACAGTCTCCGTGAAAGACACGCTCTGGCCGCTGTTTCGCGGCTTTACCACGCCCTTTGATTAAGGAGGAACCTGTGCAAGTCCGGCTCTTCAAACCCTCCGTGGGTGAGGAAGAACTCGCCAACATCCGAGAGGTCTTCGAACGCGCCTGGTTGGGGTTGGGACCGCTGGTGGCGCAATTCGAAAAAGAATGGAGCGAATACCTCGGTGCAGCAGACTCGGTCGGAGTCAACTCGGCCACCGCAGCACTTCACCTCTCCGTCTCTGCTTTCGGTTTTCCCCCGGGTTCCAAAGTGCTCATTCCCGCCATCACCTTTGTGGCGACTGCCGATGCCGCGCTTTACAACCAGTGCGAGCCCGTCTTTATCGACGTGGATGAGGAGACCCTTTCCGTCAGCTTGGAAGACATGGAACGAAAGATCGTTCCCGGCACCGTGGCGGTTCTTCCCGTGCACTTGGGCGGACATCCGGTTCCCATGGACCGGATGATGGAAATCGCCCGCCGGCACAATCTCGCCGTAATCGAAGACTGCGCCCATTGTGCCGGGGGGTTTTACAAAGGAAAGAGACTTGGCCTTTGGGGTGACATAGGCTGCTTTAGTTTCGAAGAGAAAAAGTGCATGACGACCGGCGACGGAGGCATGATTTCCTCCAACCGCGCCGACCTTATTGAACCGCTCCGGGCGCAGCGATGGGTCGGGATTGACAAGGACACCTGGAAGCGCTCAGCGGGTTACACGAGCCCGGAAGTCATCGACGCGCGGCATTGGTATTATGAGGTCGGCGTGCTCGGCTATAAATACAATATGAATGACCTCATGGCCGCCATCGGATTGGCCCAACTGAAGAAGCTCGATCGAATGAACGCCCGCCGCCGGGCCATCATCCAGCGCTATCTCGAGGGAATCAAGGACTGCCAGCGGATTCGACCGCTGTTGCCTTACAAACTGGAGGACTCGGCTTACTGGATCTTTGGGGTGCGTTGCGAAAAGCGTGATGATCTGATCATGCACCTGAAGAAGAAAGGCATCGCCACCAGTGTGCATTACATGCCCATCCCCATGCATCCGCTCTTCCGCAAGTACCGCGCGGAAACTCCCGTGGCCGACCGGGTGTGGCAGACCATGATTACGCTTCCGCTCTTCCCGGATTTGACGGAGGCCGAAGTCGATTACGTGGTGGAGGCGTTGCGCGAGTACGACCGCAAGTAGCAACCTACTGACCATGCTGAAGAAAGTCATCTTCTGGGGAGGGACAGGGCAGGCCAAAGTCCTGCGTGAGCTGATCCAGCACTTCGATTGGGAATTGCTCGCGGTCTTTGATAACAATCCGTCAGTCGCCCCGCCTTTCGTCGATGTCCCCCTTTACTATGGCATGGAGGGTTTTAGAAAATGGAAGGAAGCGCATGAAGGTGAGGACATTTCGTTTTTCGTGACCATAGGGGGAGCGCACGGGCGCGACCGGGTGAACTTACAAAGGTTTTTGCAGCAGCAACAACTGGAGCCGGGCATAGCTATCCATCCGACGGCTTTCGTGGCGGGGAATGTGAGGGTTTCACAAGGGAGTCAAATCCTCGGCCACGCCACCGTTTGTACCGAGGTAAAAATGGGTGAGGCCTGCATCCTAAACTCATCCAGCAGTGTCGATCATGAATGTGTGTTGGGAAATGGAGTGCATATCGGTCCTGGAGCAACGCTCGCCGGGTGCGTCGCCGTGGGTGATTGCTCCTTTGTGGGGGCAGGCGCCGTAGTGCTCCCCAGAATCAGGATCGGGAGTGACGTCATCGTGGGTGCGGGATCTGTCGTTACGAAAGACATCGCAGACGGGAAGGTGGTGTGCGGAAACCCCGCGCGAATACTGCGGGAGAACGAGCCCTAAAGGATTGCCGATTATCGATTGTCGATGGCCGAATGAGCGCGGAGCAATTCGTCGCGCTGTTTGTTTAATCGACAATCGGCAATCATCAGTCGACAATCGTGAGGTTTCGGAGGATGCCACCCTACAAGTTTTACGGCCCGGTCAGAGATTCAGAAGCTCCCAAAACCCTCGGCCAGTGGTGGAGAGGAGAAAGTATCACGGAGAGCATTGAACTCTGTGAGTACGAGACAACCTATCCAGTTTTCTTTAAGTATCTTCCGAGAGAGGGAAGGATTCTGGAGTCAGGCTGCGGCACTGGGCGTTGGGTGTTTCACCTTCGGCAAAAGGGATTCAACGTCACGGGTATCGATTTGGCGCGGGACGCTCTGGAGATGGCCAAAGCTTACGATCCTTCCGCCCCGGTTCTTCTCGACGACGTTCTCCACTCCCGATTCGCCGATCATAGCTTCGATGCCGCCATCTCGCTGGGTGTCGTTGAGCATTTTGAGGAAGGGCCTCAACGCGCCCTGGCAGAATTGCGCCGCATCTTGAAAGACGATGGCATCCTCCTGATCTCTGTCCCGATCAACAACCCAGTCCGAAGGCTTCTTTTCAATCGCCTGAGGGCGATGTACGCCTGGTATCTCATGCGCAAAGGGACGTGGAAGGCCGTGGCCTTCCAGGAGTATCGCTACACCCGGAAGGAGTTCCGGAACTATCTCGAAGGCGCAGGATTTGAGATCCTGGAGGTCGCCCCGCAGGATTTCCGGCCTCCGAAGAACATGGGTTTGTATACCGACTTTCGATCCTTTCAGAGCCGGCACAAGAGATGGGAACTCAACGCATTGGGAAAATTGGTTTTCGCAGTTTTGCGTTCGGTTTCTCCCTGGGTGGCGTGCTCCGGGGTGCTTTGGGTCTGTAGAAAGTCGCCCTGCCAAGTGCCTTGTGGAATGCGATAAACGTCTCGGAAGGCGGGTTTAAGGAGTCAGACAGGGAAAGGAACGTAAGAGGGAAATACGCGCATGTCGAGGCTGGTCAAGAACACACTTTACAACCTGTTGGGCCAGGGCGCCCTCATGGTCCTGGGCTTCGTGGCGGTGAAGTATATCTTTCGGCAGTTGGGAGAGGACGCCCTGGGGATAATCTATTTTGCACTTACAGCCAGCACCGTGCTCTCCACCATGCTGGAAATGGGTATCGGAGCGACCACCATCAGAGAAATCTCAGCCCACGGAGCCAGCGAACCCGCTTACATTGTCGATTTGATTCGGACAGGATCGTTATTCTTTTGGAGCATTTACGCATGTTTCGTCCTGGTGCTCGTTCTGGGGGCGCCGGCCATTGCCCACCACTGGATACGGCTAGAAACGCTGGGACCCGAAGCTGCGGTACGAGTCCTCCGAGTCATCGGGGTGGGGTCGCTGGTGGCTTTCCCGCGAACCTTCTACGTGAGTATTTTGCGCGGGCTGCAGCGCATGGAGTTCAACAACCTGGTCGATGTGGGCACTTCCGGCTTGCAGCAGTTCGGCACGATTGTAATCCTGCTGCTGGGGGGAGGATTGATGCATGTGGCGCATTGGATGGCGTTTTGTTTTTTAGCCGGCATCGCAATCTATGCTTTCATCTGCTCACGGTTCTTTCCCTGGAGGGCGCTGGTTCCCGGGTTTTCCTTGCCCGTGGTCAAGCGAAACTTCAACTTCACTTCCAATATGGCGGCCATTTCCTTTCTCAGTGTGGTCGAGAGCCAGGCGGACAAGGTTCTGGTCAGCAAGCTGATGCCAATCGGCTTGTTCGGCTACTACGGGATTGCCTACGCCGGGGTCCAGAAGGGCCAGGCGGTCACCTCTGCGATCTCCCAAGCGGCTTTACCTTCGCTTTGCGAGCTACACGGGGCGGGCAACGAAAAGGCCCTGTTATTGAAGTATAACAAGCTGCAGGATTTTCTGTGCTGCGTCACGGCGCCCATCTTCGCCGCTATCCCTTTTGCCACCTTGCCCATTTTCACCTTCGTGCTCAATGCGGAAGCTGCCCGCACGCTCCTTTTACCCGTGACCTTTCTTTCCCTCGGATTCTACTTGAATGCTACAGCCAATGCGCCCTACATCCTCTCCCTGGCCGTGGGAAGGGCGGATATTTCGGCACGATTTACCTTCTACGCACTATTTGTGGTGCCGCCGGCGGCCGCCGCTCTCGTATACTTTTTTGGGCTGGCGGGAGCAGCGTTTTCCTGGGTGGTTTACAATTTGTTCAGCTACGCGTACTCGGTTCCCCGCGTTTGCGCCGAATGCGGTCTGGGAATTTCATCGCTCAAGTGGTATATGCACGTGCTCCGCTTTCTCGGGCCCGGCGCCGTTGTTTATGGTACGGCGTGGGCTATTTGCAGGACCACCGGTCACAGCTCCATTTGGGGTCTTGCCCTGGGCTTTGGGTCGGCTTCCATACTCTACGTCCTGGCGTCATTCATGATGATAGGTAAAGAGCTTCGCGGCACCTTGTGGGGCCTGCTGCGGGATTTTCGATCGAGATACGCGGAGGTGCTCTGATTGGCTGTCTCCGACCCGAAACCGCTGATTACAACGGTAATTCCGACCTACCGCCGCCCCACACTGCTGCGCCGCGCAATCAGCAGTGTGTTGGCTGAAACCTATCCGAACTTCTGCGTGTGCGTTTATGACAACGCCTCCGGGGATGAAACCGAAAGCGTTGTGCGGGAGTTCATAAAGTATGACTCGAGGGTCCGGTATACTCAAAGATCGGAGAACATCGGGGCCTTTCGGAATTTCGACGATGCCATGCGGCGTGTGTCCACCCCTTTTTTTTCCATTCTTTCTGATGATGATGTGGTTCTCCCCCGTTTCTTTGAATCAGCTTTAGCAGGATTCACAGGAAATCCGCAGGCGGGCTTCTCGGCTACAACAACTTTGGAGATAGACCCCCAAGGGAGAGTCCGTGACGCTCACCTGCTGCACTGGTCGCCGGGAGTCTACCCTCCTCCCGAAGGGGCCTTAGCAATGTTGGAGCATGGTCAGCCTGCGCTTCCAGGGGTATTGTTCCGCCGTGACGTATTGGATGAGGTTGGATACCTGGATGAGTGGGTCGGAAATCCGTCTGACTGGGACCTGGAACTTCGCATCGCCGCGAGGTTCCCAATCGTCGTCTCCAGGGAGCCGGGGGCGGTATTCTCCATTCACTCGCAATCCACCAGCAGCTCTGAGAAAGTCGATGACATATTCCCCGCCTGGGGGAGATTGCTTCAGAAGTTAAGCAAAAACGAAGACATCCCGCCGGGACCACGGAGCCGAGCCGCGCAACTTCTGCATGATCGAATCCGGGAAAGATTGTATCGAGGGGCCTTGCGGGATATCGCCCGCGGGGAATGGAGTGAAGTCGAAAAAGCCCTTGCAGTCTTGAACGATCACTTTGATCTGGGGCGAAGAGTTGGCGCTCTGCATGCGATTTCCCAATCCTGCCGCCGCCTTCCGCCGCTCCGTCTTGGCCTTCTGGCTCTCTTTAACCTTCGTGGATCTCTCAAAGAATCAAGAGAAAGAAAGAGGCAGGCGGAATTTGCGTGTTACGCGAAGTTCCTATATCATGATGCAAAGGTGCCGGACGCGCCGGGGCAGATAAATGCGTTCGGGAAGGCACTTCCAACACGGGAGTAAACGCCTTTTGGCGCTTGCGGAATGGGAAAACAAGCCGACTCTCCATGAGATTTTCGTTAGTTGCCTGCACGGTTAATCGCACCGTCGAACTTGACAGGTTGCTGGATTCATTGGGGAAGCAGTCGTGCGCGGATTTCGAATTGATTGTGGTAGACCAAAACCGTGATGACCGGGTTTTGGATCGCGTCAAGGCCTGTGAAGGAAGATTCCCCATCGTCCACCTCAGGTGCGGAATTGGGGTCTCGAGGGCAAGAAACGCGGGCCTGCGAGTAGCTCGAGGAGACATGGTGGCGTTTCCGGATGATGATTGCTGGTATCCGCCAGATCTCCTGGAAAAAGTTTCAGTTTTCTTTTCGAATCATCCCGAGTTTGATGGCCTTACAGGAAGATGCGTAGACCTTAGCGGCCGGGACTCTGTGGGCAGATACGTCAAGGGCGAGGGCTTGGTCAGTCTCGAGGAAGTTTTTCGTAAAGCCACGGGAGTCACTATGTTTTTCAGGCGCAAGTCTGCCCAAAAGGTTGGAGGATTTGATGAAGGGTTGGGAGTCGGCGCCGAAACGATTTATCAGGGCGCGGAGGACATCAAGTATCTGATTAGAGTCCTCAAAGCAGGATGCCGGGTTTTCTATTCGCCCAAAATCCTCGTTTACCACGAGAACCCCTTAATCGGATACGATTCCCGTGTGGTTCAAAGAGGGTATTACTATGGTTGCGGATTTGGGCGTATCTTGAGGCAAGAGGGGTACCCTATGGCGTTTATGGCCTGGTCCCTCATAAGGCCCTTGGGGGGAACCATACTCTCACTGCTGACATGCAGGTTTAAGAAGGGACGCTATCATTTTGCCATCTTTCGTGGCCGATTGCGAGGCTGGCTGAGCGCATGATCTACTTCGACATGGCGATGTTGGCCTTCCTGATTGGTCTGGTTGTTTTCCAGTACCGTCGGCGGGGCCTTCTCCTGACTCCTTCTGCTGCGGCGTTAATCGTCGGCCTCATCTTAATGGTCTATGCGGCTTATCCTTTTGCCGTCGACTCCGAATCCCTAAGGACCATCGGAGCGACTGGATATGCCGTCCGTACGCTGTGGGCCGTGGATGAAGTCATCGTGATGGCTACCGTGGGGTTTGGCTCAGCATTATTGGCCTACATCCTTCCGCCCATGCTGCGCAAACGCCGCCGGAACGCGGTCAAGACCGCCAAGCGGGGCCGCCTAAGCATTGAGGCTTTGACCGTGGGAGCCTGTGCGACTTCGTTCATTGGAGTCGCCTTCGTATGGCTCTTCTTCGTGATCGTCGGGACAATCCCCATGCTCACAAGCGATCCCGACTTCGTACGTAGTGAGATCGTGGCCAATCACCCCTCTCGGTACATTTACACGGGTGGTTTTACCATGGCCAGCGTGGGATTTGTCTTCCTGTTGGCCGGACTGGCCCTGAAGCGGATCACCCTCTATCGCCCCTTTGTTTGGGTCGTAATCGCGCTTGTTGCTTACACGAACTACCTGACCGCAACGCGAAGCAATCTTTTGGCTCCCTTCGTTTATGCCGGATTGATTTACTTTTCGGTCGGACCCATTAAACTAACCATACCGCGCGCCTTGGCGCTCCTCGTCGTGCTGTTGGTCGCCGCGTCATTGCTGCAGCTGATGCGGATGACGTCCACAAGCATGTCACTGGCGGTTGTCTATTATGAACTTCTGCACGGCAACACCTTGTTTTCAAACCTACGAGACAGCGGTTGGCTCTTGATGAATTTCCAGGCTCATCAGTATAGCTTTTATTGGGGGAAGACCCTTCTCGCCCAGGCTTTGGGGTTTATTCCGCGCAGCCTTCTGCCCCTCCGCGAGGCGTACGGTTGGGGGACGGTGACTTTGGACATCCTCGGTACCAGGAGCTTTGCGCATTTCGGCTACGGCCATGTGTGGTTTTTTGATTGGTACTTGAATTTCGGCTACCCAGGTGTGGTGGTCGAAGGCATTTTTATGGGACTGATGTACCGTCGTTTGGATACAAGCCTCCTGGGGTTTGCGGCTGCCGCGAAAAAGGCGAACACTTACGACTACTTTGACTTATTCAAGATCTGGCTCGCATGGATAATCCTGGGCTGCTGCTTCACAAGTTCCAGCATCCTGCTAATCTACCCCTTAGTACTTGGCTTCGTATGCCTCTACGGGTCTGCGTTAATCGCCCAAAAGGTAACTGGAACGGCTCCCGGCCTGGCGGCTCGCGAAGAGGATCGAAAATTGGCCCCCGCGGGGTTCCGACAAGCTTGAGATCGAAGCAGCATTCAAAGCTCGACGCCGAGTTCGGTGGCCAGCTTTGCCGCGAACAGAACGATCTGTCAAAATAACTCCTGTTCATAGCCAGCGCATATGGCACGCCGGCAGGCTGGGGGGCGGCCAGCTTTCGTCCAACCTCCCAGGGGATGCGGCTGCGGTCTATGCAGAGGTGATGGATGAAAGAACTTGCTCTGCTCTTTTCGACGATTCTCTGCGCCTTCACGCCGGCAATCGGCCAAAAGTGGACAAGGGTTTCGGCCTCCACCCTCTTGGCCAACCGTGTGGCGCTGGGCGCCGCAGAAGTCACCGGCACGAGCGTGGAGAGATTTGATGTGATAGCCTGCGGTGCCAAAGGGGACGGCCATACCGACGACTCGGCAGCGATTCAGAGTTGTGCGAACCAGGCGGCGTCATCCGGGCCGATCTTGTTCCCGCCCGGCCGTTACCTCATCAAGTCGGCCTCGGTGGTGTTTACTCGCGCCCATGTGTTTCCGAAGCTTATTGGGGAGGGTTACGGAGTCTGGGATACACCTCAGATCATTTTGGATTGTTCACTTCATGGCCCCGCGTTTCAGTTCAACGACGGCATATCCGGCATGGCCGTTCGCGGGCTGACATTTCTCAGCAATTGCAGCGGGCCTCCTTCGAGCGGGCAGAACGGCATTGACTACCTGGCCCACACCAGCCGAGATACCGGCGTGGTTCCGTCCCTGATCGAGAACTGTTTCTTCCAACACCTTTGGAATGGGGTCTATGCCCCTTATGGGTCAAGCCTTACTCTCAATGGGGACTATTTTCTGGTCAATGCTAACGATGGCGTCTTCCTCGGCGAGGGCATGACAAACACTTGGCTGTCCCAGGTCAATTTGTTAGGAAATGCGAATGCGGGCTTGGAAGGTAGCGGCAACCAAGCGCTGTGGATGAGCGACGTGCAATGTTGGGGGGGAGGCTATTGTTACAAATTCACTAAAGATGCCAGGCAGTTTTTTTGGTCCAATGTTGTCGCCGACAGCATGAATGATACGGGGTTCTATTTCGACAACGCCGGCCTGGGCAAGTGCATGGGATGTTGGAGTTGTGGAAGCAAATCCGGTTGGGGAGCGCAGTTTCTGCACCGCTCCAACAACTTCACCTGGTTGGCCGGTGAAATCGGCGATAACAATAAGGGGGGCGTAGAGCTGGGAGGCCCATCAACCGCGGGCAGCGGCAGCTACGGTCTGGAGTTCGCAAGCGGCTTGCGATTGTCTGGCAACGGCAACGGGAGCGGCTACGGATTTGTGGCTGACCCGGGGGCATCCGGATTTGTCATCAAGGACGTGTATTGCGGACCCTACGGCTTAGATCCTGACCACCAACTGGCGTGTCTGTACGTGAGCGCGGCAGGTCCGTACGGTCCCAGCTCCAACTGGCGTTTTGAGAGACCCATCCAGATGAGCCAAACCAAGCCGCTCTTGATCGACAAGAGCCCTGGCTCGGCGGGCGGCTACAAGGTACTCGACCTGCCGGGTATTCTCGCGTACGCGATCGCCCAGGGGACAGTTGCAGCCGGCAGCACGAGCACCATCGACCTGTCGAGTTTTCTTCCCACGCCTACCCAGCTTGCGGCGCTGGTCGACGCCACCTTTATGATGACGGCAGGCAATAGCGGAAGCGATGTCGGGGCGATCGTGAGAGTTATAAAAACACGCGACGGCTGCAGCGGATCCTTCATGGCCAACATTCCAGGGATGGGCTCCGGGAGCCTATCCATTTCCGGTTGTGTCGTTACGGTGACTAACACCAGCGCTGATGCTTCAATCTCCTATCAGGTGTACGAGTCTAAAGAGGAACCTTTTATGCTTGGTTCCTTCTGAAAGACCCGTATGGGGGATGAGCTACGCTCCCAGTTTGGAAGTAGAGGCGCAGACTATGCTTGACCTACAAGCTGCGAGGCGAAATCCCGGAAGGAAGAGGCTGGATGGGAAACGTCATCAGCATTGATGCAAGAATGCTGGGGAGTTCCGGCATTGGCAATTACATCAGAAACTTACTCGAGAACTTTGCGACCATTGCAAATGAATTCGTATTCGAACTTGTCTGCCAGACCAAAGCGCTCCCAAACGGGTTGCCTCTTGATAGGTTTCGATTCGTCCCGGCCAAATCATCCATTTATAGCGTAAGCGAGCAATGGGAAATAGGGTGGCTCGCAAGGCGAGCTCATTTGCTCCATATCCCCCACTACAATGCACCGCTGGGGTATCGCGGGAAACTGATCGTGACCATTCACGACCTTATCCATCTTACCGACCCGACTTTCAAACGAACGCTGGCGGCCCGGTTCTACGCTCGCCCGATGTTTTACCTTGTGACTCAGAAAGCAGATCGTATCATCGCGGATTCTGAATTCACCAAGCAACAGATCGTCGAACACCTTGCAGTTTCTCCCTCAAAAATAGTGGTGGTCTACCTGGGAGTTAGCGAGCAGTTCTGTCCACACGACCGGGGAAAGGCTTTCCTCCGTGTGTCCTCGGTATTCGGTCTGAAACGGCCTTATATTCTATTTGTCGGAAATCTGAAACCCCACAAGAACGTCAAGACCCTCATCCACGCCTTCTCTAGAATGTGCGCTCGCAGAGACTTTGATCACCAATTGGTGATGCTTGGTGATGACAAAAGATGGAAAGTGGACCTGGTGAATGAGTGCAAGAAGCTGGGGATCGATGGCCGCGTTCTCTTTGTCTCCCAGGTGCCTTTCGAGGATCTTCCGTGGGTGTATGGAGGGGCCGAGGTATTGGTGTTGCCCTCTTTTATCGAGGGGTTTGGGCTCCCCGTTCTCGAGGCCATGGCGTGCGGGACGCCGGTGGTGTGCTCGCGGGCCGCTTCCCTGCCGGAAGTGGCGGGGGATGCCGCCGAGTACTTTGAACCGGCGAGCACGGACGACCTTGCCGCAGCCATTGAACGGGTCCTGGGATCGCACGAGCTTCAGGAAACACTGTGCCAAAAAGGCCTGGAGCGCGCTAAACTCTTCTCCTGGTACGAATGTGCTCGGCGCACTCTCGACGTATATGGCCAAGTGCTGGAGAAATAGTCGATCGGTGGACAAAAGGCTGAAGAGTGAAGTGTAAAGGATAAAGGGTAAAGGATAAACGAAAGCAAGTGGCTCACATCTTTTAGGACTTTACGCTGTACCCTTTGGCCTTTACCCTTTACACTTTACACTTTGGAAGGCACTGCATGACCAACCCTGCCACAGATGACGAACTTCCGGACCTCCTTTCTAAGTTGCGCGTGGCCATTGTTCATTACTGGTTTGTGCGGTACCGAGGCGGGGAGCGCGTCCTGGCGGTATTGGCCGACATGTTCCCCCAGGCCGATATTTTCACTTTGGTGCTCGACCCCAAAGCTCTTCCGCCATCGCTGAGGTCGCGCAAGTTCACGACATCGTTTCTACAAAGGATTCCGGGGATCAAGCGCCACTACAAGAAATTCCTGTTCTTCGAGTCGAACGAAACCCGCTTCTCGCACGCTTTTTTTCGCCCCCACGCAGAACGCTTCGATGTATCGCGTTTCAAAGCCGAGATGCGTGCTTTTATAAACGTTAAGATGCTAGAATTTATTAAACGGCGGAAGCCAGGAGTCAGGAGACAGAATAGGCAGAAAGCAGACGGCGAGCGCCGCTGCTCACGGCCTGGCGGGCTGCGGTTCCCAAAACCCATGCCCCGATGCTTTGCACCTGATATCGGGGGGTTTTATTCTGACTCCTGGCTTCTCGGGTCGAGGGGGTAACGCATGAGCAAGACCGCGCTGATTACGGGAATAACGGGGCAAGACGGATCTTACTTGGCTGAGTTCCTGCTTTCAAAAGGCTATCGCGTTTATGGCCTGGTGCGTCGAAGCAGCACGGTGAACTTCGAGCGGCTGTACCATCTGCAAGACAGGATCGAACTGATTCCGGGGGATCTGCTTGACCAGAACTCACTGATCAGCGCTCTTCAACAGGCCGAGCCCCAGGAGGTCTATAATCTGGCCTCGCAATCTTTTGTTCCCACTTCCTGGAACCAGCCGGTGCTGACGGGCGAGTTTACCGCGCTGGGAGTGACGCGCATAATCGAGGCGGTCCGATTGGTGAATCCAAAGATACGATTCTACCAGGCCTCCTCGAGCGAAATGTTCGGGATGGTGCGCGAAAGCCCGCAAAACGAAAAAACACCCTTTTATCCGCGCAGCCCTTATGGCGTGGCGAAGCTCTACGGCCACTGGATTAGCGTCAATTACCGCGAGAGCTACGGCCTTTTTACCTGCTCTGGAATTCTGTTCAATCACGAGTCGCCCCGGCGCGGCCTGGAATTCGTTACCCGAAAGGTAAGCTACGGCGCAGCCCGGATCAAACTCGGTCTGCAAGCCAGGCTGAAGATGGGAAATCTCGACGCCGAACGCGACTGGGGATTTGCCGGGGACTACGTACAAGCCATGTGGCAGATGCTCCAGCAGGAAAAACCACGGGATTACGTCGTCGCCAGCGGAGTAGCTCACTCCGTGCGCCAGCTCTTGGAAATGGCGTTTGGACACCTAGGCATGGACTACCGCGATTTCGTGGAAACGGACCCGGCTTTCTTGCGGCCGGCTGAGGTCTATCACTTGCTCGGTGATTCCTCGCAAGCCCGGCAGGAATTGG
>Ga0187784_10000868_pt1 | contig 23286 bp, 27 predicted proteins | sample 1015_SJ02_MP15_2_FD_132964 | JGI IMG/M metagenome (GOLD analysis project Ga0187784, IMG submission 132964) | Tropical peat soil microbial communities from peatlands in Department of Meta, Colombia - 1015_SJ02_MP15_20_MG | ecosystem: Environmental > Terrestrial > Soil > Wetlands > Peat | place... | reverse complement strand
TGAGGAAAATGGGGGGAGTCCCCGAATAGTTGAATGCCAGCCTCTTCACCAAAACCAAACCATGAACGAAAAATAATTACGGATAGTCATAGTTGTGTGTGTGCGCACCTCTATAGCCTCACTCGCTGAGAGCTTGTCAACTGGACAACTACCGATAGACAACTTTGGCACGATCCTAAACGTATCCTGCATTCGCAATGGCGAGGCTCAAAGCGCTGGTTGCACAAGTAACTCTACTTCGACACTGTGGCTGTGGCCACAATATCTCAACTCCGGACAAATGACGACTTTTGAACTGAATGTTACTTACTCGGGAGCAGCCAATCCATGACTTCTCGGCGAGTGTCGAAGGTAATTTATGTCCTAATTGTAACCTTACTAATCATCGGAATAGCATTAGTGTACGGTTACTCCAGTTTGCCCTATGTCGGCGTCGTGAGGATAGACTTTCGTGCGCAAGTGGTTGCCTACAATCAGGATGGTGGCGATTACGCTTTCATAACGCTTGATGGTTTGATGATCAACTTCTCAAGAACTATGCCTTCAGTGGGACAGAATCTTACCTCAGTGACATCATCCTACTTGGGGCACCTATACAAGCCTCTGTATCTTACCTTGAACGTCACTTTGTCATCAAAGCTGCCGCCAATCGTGCTGCCGACGACCAACATTGAGTTTGCCGACCCCGGCATCTATGTAGTAACATACGTGCATCTAATTCCAAGTATTCCCTCTGGGACATACCTGGTTAACCTAACGTATACCCAAAGTCTTCACCAGAATGCTCCCCATCAGATCTGGGCATCAATTATCTACTACTATGAGGTCGAATAGATTTCAACCGACATGATATCGAATCTGCACATCTCACGAATTCGCATAGGAAAATGGCCTGATGGAATTTGATCCCCAGCGTATGCGTGTGTTGTGTGTGATGTGAGACGTGTGATGCGTGTGATGGGGGGGGTGCGAGATTGGACTAATTGTCGCAACTGGGGAGCATGCACAGACACATTGACCTCTTGGTCGGTGACGTGGTAGAGACGAATGAGGATTGATCGTGGAGGGAGAGACATCAAGCGTACACGGGAAACTAGTCACTAGACTAAGGTGTCCGCAGTTTACGCATGTATCTGTCACGGTAGACAAGAGACGCGAGCTTTGGCATGGGTACATGCTACCCGGTAATAGAATGAGGTACCGCATCAATTTTCCTTCACTCAAGAACTCAGAGTTCGAAGCAACCTTCAGATTCCTGCTCTGGGAGATGCAAGAATCGGATGAATGGAAATCGGATCAGATGTATTCGCAGAGAAGGCTGCGACGATTCTATAGCTGCCTGCTTCGATTGGACAGAATATTCACAGAGTTCAAGAAGAAAGGCAGAGTTGCAAGTTATCCGACGCATATCATTGCGCTTGATGCACAATAAGAGCAAAGCAGCGTGCAATACGAGAAATACACAGAAGTTCATCACGTTTTAGGGCAATACATTCCAACGTACAAGGCTGATAGAGGGTTACCAGTAAACATCGAGGAATTCGCTAAACATCAATCCACAGTCATCATTTACTGTCAGGTGCCTACGATAGAGCTTGAACACAACTTCATTCACGAACTTATTCATCACATCCAGTTCTCCCATCATGTCGGTCTAGTTAGTGAAACTCATCCCGATGAAGATGAGCACCGAATGCTTGAGATTGCCGAACGATTTATCCCCGACAGTTGGATAACAAGAGAATTTGCAGCAACTCTCGACTCCTAGCCGCCATAATGATTCTATTGGAGCCTTTCTCTACATACAGGTAAGAACGCGTTCTTGGGTTCCACGTGGAAGTTTTGTTTGGCACGTTGAAGTTTTTGTGAGTTATCCTTCCTCTAGGCAAATGTTTTGTCTTGGCAGGACCAGCTTGTCGATATGAATCGGTACTTTGGATTGTGTCTTCGCAGCATCAAGTCTGTGCTAGAAGATGATATCAGCCATAACCTCTCTCCACACTTCTGGTTTGCCGAGGAAGGGGATTTCGCGAGCAGAGTATACCATGAGATCGTTAAGAATGAAGGGGAACGCGTTCTAATTCAACCATACAAGAGTTGTGAGGACTGCCACGCAACCATCCACAGCCTCTTCCCGGCAACGCTGTTGCTAAATGATAACGAAAGAGGCTTCTTCGATTTAGCAATCGTCAGGCAAAAGCGTCCAGCACGGGTGAAGGGGAGCAAATGGGTAGCTAACTCAGGAGAATGGCGAGCAGACCGATTTCATCAACACAAACACGACCTAATTGGAATGGTTGAAATGAAGCAGGATATTGGAACAGACTTCAAGAAGGATGTTCTTCGTATCGCCAAGTACCTACGAAAGTTTCCTGCTGCTTGGGGAATTATGGTTGTCATGTACTCTTGGAGAGATACTAAGAGCAAATGGGCAAGGAAGGGTCCCAGAACACTTGTCAATTTACGCAAGAACAATCCCAATGCGTGGAATAGGTTCGAGTTCGTCACAGAATGTAGTCCCGCGCACAAACCTTGGAAGCCAACTGTCTTAGGCAAGAGCCGATTCATATCCGAATTCTATGACGGCGGTAATCAGACGCACACTGAAGGCAGGAACTTCTAACGAGAGATCGATAAGGCCAATTGACGGGGACCAGCAAGAAGTGGACGCCGATCTGGAGGAGTAGGTCTCCAATGGGCGAATGTGCCGAATGCGGTTACGTTGGGTCGCCCGAAGAGAACAAAGCAGGCTGCCCAAAGTGCGGCGGGGCTTGGAAATACATTGAATTACAAGGGAGGGGTAGCGGTACAGGGACTGTGAAGCAGCTCGTCCGAAAGGTTATGTCTTCACCAAGCGTTCCTATCAGTTTTCCACACGATTTCCTATTGGCGAATGTTTCCATAGACGATGTTCCGAGAGTCAAGTTATGGAGCGCAAGATTCTTTGTGAAACAACTCTCTGCGCTTTGGAGTATTGAGGTGCCGGTTCAATTCCCCAATCGTCTTGCCTTAGTGTCTCTAATCGACGCGATTATTGGAGAAGTTATATCGGCTAGAGATGCGTTGCGCAAGAAACTCGCCGATGATATCCAATCAAATAAGCTCAAACCTTGGAAACCTGAGATTCTTGCCCCACTTAGGAAAGCCATGAGTGATGATAACTGGCTTGACCGTGTTCTCAAGCTTAGAAACAGTGGATTGCACGGCACATACTTGCCTGAAAATATTCGAATCGGTGGTTCACCACCACTCGACATGAGACTCGTTGGGTATGAGAAAGGGATCGTCGCCGATGTGTCCATGCCTCAGGACTTCGACCTTGTGTGCCGCAAACTAGAGGAGCTCATACAAGAGAGCTATCAACTAGTCGAGAAATCATTAGAGGAAAGGAATGCCACAAAAGGCCAGTCTGGCACACTAGCTGACTGGTTCACGTTGCTAGGCTAGAGACGCGAGGATGACCAAAGCAAGCGAAACCCTTGAAAGTTCAGAGGTCAGAGTCGCGGGCAAACTAAAGGGTAGCCGAATTTTGCGCCCTCGTCTGAAATTCAGCGATGCGTTCTCTTGGAATAGCTTTTGCAACCCATGATATTCCATTATCCGCAGTCTGAAAACTGCTATATATCGCCCGATTGAGTTTCGATACGGTTGCAGGATTAATCCACGACGATTCAAGCTGATGGTTACGTTCGTCTACGTTGTCGTAGAACTGGCCCCAGAGGTTGTAATCAGATTCACCTAACAGTTCTTTCTTGAGCCCCTCAGACTTTGCTTTCCAAACCTCATCTGAAAGGTGCTGAAAAGAAATGGGTGTGCCAGCTCCACTCACGATAATGCTATCGACTATTCTTACTGCATTATCGATTATCTTTTTCCTGAAATCTTCTCGCTCCTCATAGTGACCCTTTACATCACCAGCTAAGACTATAGACGCGAATATTGTCGTCAGAGCACCCAGTCCCACGATTAATGCTGAATTGGGAGTCAAATATCCAACAATTGTGGACGAAAGTCCAAGCGCGGTGACTAGTAATTCTAAGGCGATTCTAAGGAAGAAACCCATGGTAGCGGTTCATTGATAGTTCGATATTTAACGAAAGAGATACCCCTGTATGGTGTATTGAGCAAACAAGAAAAGTCAACCTGGTTGAGCCAAGCGTAACTTCACAACACAGTTTCTCATTCGGAGGCATTATCCAGAGCGTGCGGAACGACAAATACAGGTTGCATGATGGACTAATTGTTCTCAGAGTCAAAGTGCATGACATTCGTACACAACTTCACGCACGGGCGGCAAGGGGTGATACGTTACTCTCATAACCATCTTTTAGACATCGCCAGACTGCTCAATCGTCACATCGATTGGGAAGACAATGCTTCCCATGGAAGTACTTGTGCTCCTGTAGGAAGGGATTTGAGCCCTTCTTCTGCGGGGTTTTCCACCCCGAACCCCCACATGTGTGTGTGCGCGTGCGTGCGGCCGCGTGGCCGTGTGGCGTGTGGTGGTGAGGATGAGAGTGAGTATAGGAGAAAGAAAGGGTGGTAGTGGTCAAGTAAATGGGTAAGTATGTTTTTTTTTGACATGGATGGTGCGCACACACACACACAAAATTGGTGGGTTGGTGCGCACACACACAGACCTATTCGGCAAAGAAAGCATGGAATGGCTACGAAGCCTCCAACTCCCAACCCCAGACCAAGAAATACTCCAATCCAGCCTACAAGTTGTCGAAACATTAACCGAACAGATCCGGAACATGGACATTCAAATCGCTAAAGACGCCACATCCGAGGAGAAAGCGAAGCTTCTCATGACGATGCCCGGAGTAGACTACTACGCAGCCATGGTCCTCCTCTCCGAGATCGGTGACGTACACCGGTTCAGTTCGGATGAGAAGCTCGTTAGCTGGATAGGATTAGCTCCTCAGGTACATCAGTCCGGCGACTCAAACTGGACAGGGCATATTACAAGGAAAGGATCCAAGCGTGCCCGTTGGATTCTCGGCCAATGCGCTCAGTCGGCAAGACAACACGACCCCCGGATGCGAGAATTCTACGAACGCATCGAACGGAAACATGGACCACAGAAAGCCGTCGTCGCAGTCGCCCGGAAGATGCTAGCGATAATGTACGTGATGCTCATTCGAAACGAACCGTACCGCGGAGAAAATCCTGAGTTGACGGAGCGAAAACATAAACGCCTCGACACATTAGCTAACAGTGCTTGAGCGCCACGCAGAAGACCATCGCGGAGACGCATGCACAGTCTACAGACTTTTCATAGGTGTGCGCACCACCCATGCCTCACGCCCGAATGGAAAAAACAGGTCAAGCAAGGCACCTGCCCACAATGCGATAAGGAAACCCAGAACTTGCCGAACTTGGCGAAGCATTTTCAGAAAACTCACATCGAGTCGCGAAACTAAAGTGCCCTTAGCCAATTCTTGTTTGCAAGGAGTGTCATCAGTTATCGCTAGCGAAACCCTATACGTCGCTTTCGGTGATATTCTTCCCTTAGGTCAGACTTGCCCAAGAGGTTTCGCTCCGACAGGGAGCGAAAAGCTGCTTTTGCTCATATGAGACAGGAGTATCCTTGGAGCAGAAGAGAGCGTCGAGACCATGTACGCAAGACCACTGAAATCGCTTTCCCCAGACCCACAAAAGAAAACGAACAAAATGCGCGGTCAAGGTTCGTGATCCCTCCGCACGCTAGGATGGTTTTTGAGACATCATTCGCCGTCATTGCGCCGCTTCAACCGTTCATCGGTCAACTGTACGTAAGCTACAAGTTGGTCAACGCTGTATACTCCGTCGCAAAAGCGTCTGAAGAACACGGCCTTGGTGGCGCCGCCCAAGTTATCGGACAGGAAATCGTGTCTGCTCCTCTTGCGGTCACTCAGGGAGCGTTTGCTTGGAATCTAATCGCCAATCGCATTAACCCAAGTTTCCATGTTGTAGCGAAATCCCTGCTTGAAGAGTGCGTTCACGGATTAACTGACGAGGAGATAGACTTCGTCACCAGAAACCTCGCACGATAAGTTAAGCCACTTCATAAGAGAACATTCTGAAGATGACCTAAGAACACTGATACTGTTCAAGTTTTTCAAGACCAGAGTTACGTCGAAACTTAGGGCGGACAACGAGAGCGTGGACGACGAATTTCTCAACGCATTATGCTTGGAGAAAGCTAAGCAATTCGCTGCCTTGGGGATCGAGCCTAGTGAAGACGACATCAAAGGCCTAGTCGTGTCGGTTCTTCGTGGTTCACTGCGACGTTCGGAAAATTCGCATGCAAGTATGTAACAAAGGAGCGAACATCACCAATTAGATTGGTTACGAATAACACCCGGCGATCTACGTTGCTGACTTTTGACATGTTCAAAGATGGACTAGTGAAGGCTCATAACGAAGGTTCAAGAGTAATACGAAAAGCGAACAGAAAACCAGAACCACGTGATACCGCATTAGTAGCTGAAGCACACAGGTGGTTCTGGAAACCAACAGATGTCAAATTCATCGTAGTGGCTGAGTCGCATGTATACACCTCTCGGAAAGAAAACGCCGTAAAGATGAGGCTTGATAAAATCCAACATGAATTGCCTGAGTTCCCAGCAGACGCTCCGCTACGTTTTGTCAAATTGGTCTATTGCTTAGGCTATGGGATTTCAGAGATTCTGGACGGGAAAATAGAGCCCAATACAGGCACTCCTGATTACTGGAAATTCTTCAGTATCTGGACGAAGTCATTTCGAAATATACAGGAGTCAGATTTGCAATGGAAGTTTAGAGTTCTACGTGCAATGCAGAAGTATGGGGTTTGGCTCCTTGATGCTTCCTGCCATGCATGTTCTATTGGGAACAGAATTCGGTTAGACACAAGCGTTGTTGAAGATGTAGTTTCACCATCGTGGGAGAATTACGTAGGCCGGATTATTGAGGCTGCTAAACCTCAGGAGGTGTGGGTGATTGGAAAGGGGATACATGATATCCTTGGAAACTTGCCCGATAGTCTACGTGGGAATTATGTTAGAGAGCCTAATTGGATATATCAGCCCAACTTCCCAACTCCTAGGAATTCCCGAATATACTATCGCAAGAGGGCGAGGGAATCTAAACTGCGAGATACAATATGGCGAGTATGCAAAGTACCATGAAATCGTCAAAAATATCTCACAAACGAATCTCCAATTTCTGAGCAGTCTCTCTGTACAATTTGAACGGTTTTTCGCTGCGAGCTTTCTTTCTTAGGTCATGTAGGCTCTGTTTTGGGATTGCCAGCTGTTTCGCTTCTGCGCTGGTTAATGCGAGAATCCTAGATCGTAATTCTCTGCTGTCAGATCGCCCCAAGGTCGGCTTTGGCTCTGCAAAGCTGAGAGTTGCAACCTTCCCGGTTAAGTATCGCGCTAACTCATTCGTCTTTTCCAAGATTACCGTGTCCCACCTCAACCTTCGGCCCTTATACTGTACGCCTGAATTGAATCGTTCCCGAATCAAGTTCACGAAACGTAGTTTCGGTTCTTCGCTGAAGCGGTATCGTAGGTCGGCGAACGTGAAATAGAAATCCTTCTTGTCAAGGATTCTTCGTTCAAAAGCCTCTATCACACAAAGATCGGCGAGAAACCTGAAAGGTTCCTGCAGATCGTAGACCAAGCTCTCTTTCGTCTGGTAGTCCGCCACGTCATGCAGGAAACCTAGAGACGGCTCAAGGCCTATGCTGTTGACGCCTCGCCGGACCTCGCTTTCGACGAGGGAGTAGGCGTAGTTCAGTGAGACGTTGACACAGTCGCTTGCATTGTTCTGGTGTGTGTGTGCGCACCGAGAGATACACACACACAATGAAAACTACGCTCTCACATACATGCAATTTCCACTCAGCCGGTTGAGTTCAACGATGCCGCGTAACTCTAAACTGATGCAGTGTAGCTTCTCTAACAACCTTTTCGAACTTTCAATAATCTGGGCGGCTCTCTGTTTGTTTGCTTCCAAATTCGCAAGCCATACGTAGGCGTCCCTCGCCGCCTCCATTTGCTCTTTGGTTCCGTTGCCGTAAGTGTGTCCGGGAATTTGGATCGAGAAATGGTCTCCAGATTCCACTATTCCGAAATCGTCAATTACATTAACGATGTTAGCGCCCGCTTTCGACAACAATCTCAGATAGAGTACCTCAAGAAACGCGTGATGAACACCTACTGGGCTCAGGAGTTCTTGAGAGATACGTAGACCCGTCTTTTCTTGCAACTGGTTTCCAAGGTCAACTGTGAACTCCAGCGAAAGGTGGTCATGTCTCTTCATCTCTTCGACGAAGTCCAACCATTGTGGAGTTAGTGGTGGGAAATGTTTCGGGAGATCCAAGAATAATGGGTCGTGTTCTAGTCCCAATTCTCTGAGGGGGCTGCTCATCGGTTTTCCGTATGGAAAGTTTACGTTGTGAAGAAAACCATACTCAGTATATGGCCCAGTTGAAGAGAAACTATTGAGCCATGGCTCCAAGATCCGCGACTTCAGACGAGCAAAGTGCCGTCTTCTTGCGATCCTCTTTTCCCGTAACAATGTGGAAAGATAGGCTCCTATGAATGCTCCAAGAACTGCCCCCAGTGGTGCCAGAAAAGATCCAATGTCGACCAATTATAGCTAACCTCAAAGCAAGCGAACTCACGAATCCAATATCGGAGTCAAATCTTTCGCAGACTTAAGGACATTCGTTTTGTAGAGTTTGTCTAAGCCGGTTTGTTTGATTGCAGTGTGCCACATCCTTTCAGTCACAACAACATCTGAGTAGGGTATTGCGATGGAGAGACCCATTATGTCGTGCAAGTCATTAGCCTGTATCTTCCTCATAGCCTGCATGTCGCGAAATATGGTCAATTGAACGTTGCAATAGGATGTTGGCATGGACTGAAAGAAGCGAATGATTTCGGCCCGGTCCTTATAGACGCTATATATGAATTGCTTGGGATTTGGATGAACGCTCGCTAGGAAGGGCATTAGTTTTGGACCGATTGAGTAGACTAAGTAGTCTCCCAATATTGCTCTGCGAAGCAAGTCGTTGTCCTTAAATTTCGATTGGAACGATTGCCTAATTTGTTCTAGCTTCTTTGCCTCATCCTCCGCAGCTTTCAACCCCTTAATTACATGGGAACTTGAAAGCCCCCGTCTCATGAACCAGAGCAATGTGTCTGCGCTCTCGATCTTGTCTAGAATCTGCCTTTCAAGTTCCGGAGGAACTTTCGTTCCATTCTTGGCGACAAGAGTACCTCTTGCACCCATAAGTTGAGAGATTCCCTTCTTGAATACGAAATTTTCGAGAGTGTACCTGGGTGGAAGGCCCATGTATTCGAGACAGGCGTTCTCTATCTCCGGTGAAATTATAGTTGGAGCGGGAAGGATCGCCCATCCATGCGAAACCAGAATCATATACTCAGCTAAGCGTCTTCGTCTGGCTGGATTCAGGTTTCTGACCGTTTCAGAGAAATGAATGATAGATAACGGGAAGATTGCTTGACCAGCTCCAGACTTATCAACGACGATCTGAGCAATTTTTTGAAATCCTTGACTTTTCTCGTAGTACCCACGCGCGAGTTCGATCCAATCTTTCGTGTCCAGATAAACAACTTTTGTTGCGTTAGTCATATTCGGCACTCCAATTTTGACATTTCACTAACTCGAAGTACCTTTCGTCTTCTCAAGAGCTTTCAGCAGATCGTCCTTATCCATCGTCTCATATTTCGCGTGATTACTCAGCAATGTCCTGTAGTCTTTAGTTGTATCAGCTAGATCTGCAAGCAATGACCGCATGAATTCTTCCTCAGAGGGATTGCGGTTTTCTGTAAGCGAAAATAGAATACGTTCGACAAGCGAGGGCTTCTCGTATCGAAAAGCTGTTGCCTTGATCGATTCGCGCTCAAGCATGTTGGAGAGATACCTTTCGTGAGCTGCCCCACGAAACACGAGAACAGTTTTGTCCGATTTCAATGCTGCATTTAGAATATTCCCTACAAGTTCATCGTCTCTAACAGTCATAGAAGACGCCATATCTTCGAATTGCTTGCGATAGACAGAGATAGCTGCATTGACATTCCCAAGCTCTAGCTCATATCTTATGTCCAACAAGTGATCTACGCTTGGGTCCAACGGAGGCTGTTCGAGTCGAATCTCTTTTTTCTTTCCAAATAGGACTTGTTGCATGCCCATCGTGAACTTATCGTCGGCTAGGTTGTTCAAGATACCCTCTCGCAGACTAAGCGCTCCGGTCGGATTCAACGTACCTTGCGATAGCTGATAATATCGGTTCTCTCTGTCCCTGTCGGTTTCCTGCCATCTTTCGGCGCACTCAAGAATGAAGGTTTGACAATCCATGAATAGAGATACAAACTTCTTGGACAGTATCGGGTCTGGGTAAGTCGGGTGATGTGTTGCGAAGTAGATTGTGAGATTAGCGCCCATGGAGATTACGTCTCCAATTTCTAATCAGATTCCATGGCCTTACGGATAGTGTCTTTGAGTTTGTTCATAGACTCTCTCGGCCAAGCTTTGTCTCTCTCGCAAATATCCAAGGCTCTTCGAAAATACTCGCGCGCGATTGGTTTCTTTCCCAACTCTTTATTGATCAGAGCAAACCACATAAAGTGGTTATAGTGGGACTCGTCGAATTTCACAAGAAACTCGCAACAGTTGTACGCCCCTTGTATGTCATTTGTCTGGAGATAGTGTTGAATCAATGAGTACATGTTCATTCGCACGTTTTCCCTTATCCGAGACAATTCGATATCGGATCTGGGCGCCCCTGGTACCGTCTTTACGTACCCATTCCCCTTGAAATGGGCTTGCCCGCGCCATTGCTCAATGGAGATTAAATTATCTCTAATTCTCTCCACGAACGGCAAATTCAAGTTCTTTTCGAGAAGGTTCGCTTTGTTCATTCTTACGTAGATGGTGGCACTAGGCGATTCCAATTTCTGTAGGAGGTCGTATCTCCCGTCTTCGATTGACATCCAATAACATGTGCCTTCTCTTTCATCAAACACGATGAGAAAAACCGGAAATCCGCGATTTAGCCAATAAACTATTGTCGACTTCTCGATGCTCACGCCCCACGTATCATCAAAATGCTCAGTCCCCTTAGCCTGCACGTAGAAGGGTGTCGTTGGTGTGTCGTTTTCAAGTAGTTCGCAGTAAAAATCAATTCCTACGTCAAGGTCATACTTCGTAGGGAGAGAAAAATACTGAAGGCGAGTCCTTATTTCTAATTCACCTATTGCGCCTATCCGTGTGGACCACGGCACTCTTGGTCCGGAATTCAAATCAAATCACCGAACACGGAAATGCCTAGCTCCAATATATCGCCCATAATTCTGATCGCGTTATGACTCCGACCGAACTTAGTACAAGTGCGGATACAAGCATCCATCCAGCTCCATTTGTGACTCATCCTTTTCAGACTGCATTTGCTAGCTTTCTTCGTGTTCCTGCGTAAAGTTTGAATGACCGGCCGGAGCGCGACTTCCCACGCAAGTCATGAAGGCTTTGTTTCGGAATCCCTAATCGTTTCGCCTCTGAACTGGTCAAGGAGAGAATCTTAGCCCTCAACTCCTTATCATCCTGCCTAACCAAACTAGGAGTGGGTTCCATGAAGTCAAGCTCAGAAAGCCTACCGATCAAGAATCGACCTAGTTCGGCGGCTTTTCGCTCGATCACCGAATCCCACTTCAACACTTGACCCCTGTAGGATACGCCGACGTTGAAACGTTCACGAATCAAACCGATGAAACGTTCCTTGGCCACAGTCTCGAACTTATAATCGTAAGAATCACCCGTGAAGAAGAAATCGCGCAGCTTCAACAACCCAGACTCAAACGCATGAAGCACCGTCAAATCCACTAGCCAACGGAACGGCTCCTGCAAATCATACACAAGCGACTCCTTCGTCTGATAATCGCTAGAGTCATGCAGGTAACCAACGCTTGGCTCAAGGCCCACTGAGTTGATCGTCATCCTGCACTCAGCTTCAAGAAACCCATACCCGTAGTTTAGAGCGGCATTGAATGGGTCAGAGGCATTGTTCTGGTGGGTCGCGGTCATGCGACCTTGGAAATCGAGCCATTCAGGCAACGCCTTCCTGAACGCCTCCCAATAGCGCAACGCGACACGACCTTCGACCGTACGCAGTTGAGGCACATTCGTAGCATTGCCTAGTCGAGCAGCTTCGTTCTTAGTTATCCGAACTTCACGATCAATATCATACCGTTGCCCCAACCAATCCAAAACCTGTAAGCTTCTAGCAATCTTCGCCTCGACGAAAGCATGAGCTATCCTGAATTTCTCGCTTGGGTCACTTGCTGCTTGGAATTGCGCGGCACGCAGATCCGCCTTGATTGGCGCAGGCGGAAGAATACTGCTGATTATGGAGCCATCATAGTTCATGACGAATACTGGTACTTTGTTCCTTGAAAGCCAATGCAACGCTTGCAATGAAATGTAACCTGAATGACCGTCGATCACAAGGCTACTGTATGGGAACCAGCGTGGTTTGAATCGAATTAGAGCAGGAGCCTTACCGTCCTCCCGGCCATCTACAATCTCCAATTCAGATCTGGATTGGAGATTTTGAACCCTTATTTTGACGCCCCAACCGGAAAGATGAAGCGGGTTCACTTGTCTTGACTCCTCATGATTTCCTCGAAGTTGGCGGCTATTGTTTGGAATAATATGCCTATCCTTTTGAACAGCAAAACATCTGCCAGATACAAATCTGTGACGTTCTTGAACACTCTCTTATCTTGCCTAAACGCTACTATGGTAGCCAGTTCAACTACAGTATCATCAGGCAAGCGATAGATGTCCGTGAGATCATCAAGCCCCTTTGAAATCGCTAGATAGAACTGCTTGATCTTCTCTGACAGATCCTTGTTCCCAAGGGCTTTGACAGTATTGTTCTTGAGAATAGGATCGTCTTCGACTCCGGGTAGATTGTTCAGGAACTGCTCGAATGCCCATGCAAAGTTCTCCTTGACCTTCGGCTGCTTAAGCGCCAAGAGGAAACCTATCATAGTCAATCCGTACCAGACGGTTCTCCTGCCCTTCGGTTCGCGGTAAACTTCGATTATTTGGGGATGATTTTGTAACCACCATTGCGCATGGCTAACACTTACGCCCAGCTTCTTGCTAAGCTCGTAACTTGAGATTCGGCCCCTTAGTGCAATTATTCCCAATATCTTCAGATGCTTCGCGTAGGTTGCGGTCATGGCAACGTACCTATTTTGTCCTTACCTTACTAGTGAGATTAGGTACGTCTTTTATAATATTACCTGACAGTGCCATCTGATCAAGTTTGCGTGGAAGAACTGAACTCGTCTACCTGCCAGAAGAGTTGTTTCAACTGGCGGAACGTGTCAGAGGTAAACTGGGTATGAACCGTAGCGCATTCTATCGCCACTGTATCCTCACCTACCTTGAGTCGAGAAGCCTCGTATCCAGCGTTCTCAAGGAGCGAAGGTAATTGTTTCCTCCACAACCCAGTTTCTCTTCTGCCTCTCTCTTTGCCTCTTTGTTCATCCCCCTGGTTCTCCTTGTAACTCGCAAACCTTCTTCGAAGTACGGCTCGCGGATGAAGGCCTTGAGGATTGGCACAAGAAGGAAAAAACGAACTCTTGACCCCATCGCAAACCAACTTGTCAACCGCTATCAATGTACTGCGACCTCCATTCCTAGCACGTTTTACGAGAAGCCCAGCGAAGGAGCCCATAGCCTAGAAACCCACTTTCAAGTCACCCTAGCCGGAGGCATTCATGAGAACAGGCAACGGCTAGGCGCGTTCGCCGTTGAAGTCTATCAGCAGAAGGCGAAGGAACTTTACGGCATCGACTTCCCCCCAAACCAAGTCAAAGTCAGATTTGAAGCCGAGGAACTAGCATTCGAAGTCAGCCCGGATGCGACCGTTGACGTACTTTCAATGATCTATATTGGGAAACAAATACAAGCCCAACGGTTCCCCACTGAGACGATTAAGCTACCGTTCGAAGTCAGGACAGAAGAACAGTTTCGAGTTCGTCGAGATAATTTAGCGAACGCATACGCGCGTGGTTACAGGGACGGTTCCATAGCAGCGGGATTTACGACCAAGCAGAACACAGCGAGAAGGTACGGGCGCGTTTTCATCGATACACTAGGCCATGACGAAATCTGGTCATGGGAAGACCGAGACGCCTACGACAAGGGCAGAAGGGACGCGGAGGAGAAGCGCTCAGTTGAACGCACTTAAGCGGAGCGTTCTCCAAGCCATAAAGCATCCACATGTCGTTTCTGCCCTGAAGATTGACAAAGACTGCTTTGTGGACCCGGATTGGATTGAGGACTGGAAAGGCCTAGTTGTCATGCCGGTCTGCCGGAGCTTCGGTATTCAAGTCCTTCGAATTGTGATGACCCAGACTAAGAAGGGTCTACACCTCGAACTCACAATTAACCCACCAATACACGACGAGCTCGCAAACCGCATTCAGTGGCTACTGGGCGACGACTGTAGACGTGTAGACTTCAACAGAGCCAGAATCCGCGTCGGCTATGCGGCATGGAACAAGTTGTTCGAAGCAGAGGACGCGCGGGTTAAGGAACTTTTCCTAAGCAAGGATCCGGCCGGACCTATGCTAAAACTCCCAACCGGAGGTGTAGGGCACGACTAAAGAAGAATCTTATGAAGTAAGGAAAGTTGGGCTCAAGGCCAAGGCCAAAATCACCGGCGTTAAAACAAAAAGAGCCTCTGAGATCTACGGCCAGAAGACCAAGACTCCCGACCAACTTCTAATCGAAATAATCGCGAACGTCGACGGTTGGGTAGGCAGACTTGGTACTATTCCGAAGCCACCATCAAACCTAGTGTCGCCGAAGTCAAATATGGCTAAGTTTCTCCAACGCTACAAGAAAGCTCCTGAGCCCGGCATGTTCGTGGAAGCGATCACTAACGAGAAAGGCTACTGGACGCTCGTACTATGAGCGCCTAGCCATCGCTTCCCATCCTTTCCCCATTTTTTCCTTCGTTCGTAGCTGTCCGTTCAGGGCCAAAGAATTGGTTGATCTTCAATGAGAGCGCTTATCCGATTGATTCAGGTGGACGACCTTATCAAATTAGTGAACTTAGCAATCCTTACCGGCCGCGTAAAGTTCGCGAAACCCATCTCAATGCTGCTCATCGCCTCTACCGAAACAGGCAAGACTCAGATTCTTGAAGTGTTCATGAATCTCAAGCCCGTTATCTGGGCCAACGATCTCTCAGCCCACGTAATAGTTGACGAAGTAGCTCCACTGGTTGAGAAAGGGAAGACGCACATTCTCATCCCTGACTTTCTGAAAATTCTGGGCCACCAGAAGATGGTTACGAGGAATACGATGACGATGCTCAACTCTATCATGGAGGAGGGGCTGAAGAATGTGATGTTCTATGGCACCCGGAAGGAATTCAAGCAACCTGTCCGGTGCGGGGTGATCGCCGCTATCACTAAGGAAGGTTACAAGTCGCGGGAGAAGTATTGGAGCAGCATCGGCTTCGTCGGAAGATGCATACCCGTCTCCTTCGCCTACTCTGATGAAACAAAGCTTAGAATTCATCAGCACATCCGAGAGGGGTTTCCGTCAAAGACGATTGAGATTATCATGGGTAAGCGGATGAATGTGGAGATTCCGCCACGAATTGCTGAGAAAGTTCAGGACTTAGCGATAAGCCGGACGCCATTCAGTACAGGGTTTAGGCTCCACAAGCAACTGCGTGCGATGCTTCAGGCGCACGCGCTCTATTGCGGCCGGTCTAAGGTGACGCGAGAGGATTTTGATGAGATTAGGCGTTTGTCGAAGTTCTTGAACGTCGACTTTAACGAAATCTAAGCTGGAAATCACTGTACCCCACCTTTGGCTTAGGTGGGGGATAACGAATTGGAATCTTGTTATACCCCCCTTGCGGGTAGGTGGGGTACAATGATCTCACCGCGCTTTCCACGAGTACGAACAGGCAGTGTATCCACTTGAATTACGCGAGGAACTGGTCAACTAGTGGCCCTCATGCATGCGGGACCGCCTACTCATGAGCGAACATTCACTATAACATCCGCATTGACGACCATAATACCCGTTCAGATGACTTCAGAAAGCATTAAAACACCGTAATACAGGCTATATGTGCCCTAAAATGAGGCGTTAAAGTCATTTTGACACCAAGAATGAGCCGAAATTTGGGCTCTGTGAGGCTGGCGCATAGCATTCGCGAGCATTTTGACCCGTGGAAGACGCAGGATGGACGGTCGTTGACCATTGTCCTACGTATCTTCTACGTAGATGGAGCGTACCGTGGTCCGGGCGCGGTCCTAGAGAGGCATATCGTGGACGATGCGAGACGTCAATGGGAATGCGGACGGTTCAGCAGTATATAGGGGATGATGGGTCTTGTGGACAATCAAACACACGTTGTCGTTGACGGAGGAGATGGACAAGCGGTTGGAGGCGGAGCGGGAGCGCCGATGCCTACAGACAATCCCAGAAACCATACGCGCGATTCTAAGCGAATACGTTGCAACCCATCAAATAAAGAAACAAGCGACTCAACAGAAGTCACCGTGAAGCTTCGGAAAGGGATCCACTTCAAGTCTCCGTCGCCAAATCAAGGACTCGATGCAGATACATTGTCATCAAACCTTGAGTGACGGCTAGAGAGTTTGTTGTTCGTACTTGAAGACGGTTAGGTCTGGGAAGTCGGATGGTTCCAGTGATTTGAATTCTTGTTGGGGCACCTTGAGGTACTGCCACTTTGTTTCGGTTAGGTCGGTTGCGTATTCGCACCAGAGTTTTGCTGCCCTGTCCTTGTGGGGTACGTCGATGTCTTCTCGTCCTTTCGTTTCGATCAGGTAGTGTTCGCCGTTCTCCAGGACGGCGACGAAATCAGGTTGGTAGTAGCGGAGGTTGGCGATTGCGTCGGTGTATTCGATTGAGAATCCGAATCGGCCGGGGAGTTTGGAGAATTTGTTGACTTCTTTGGCGGTTTGCAGGAATTTGGCGAATTCGATCTCGAATTCGTTGTCGCATGGGACTCGGTTGAAGATGCATTTCGATGCCTGGTAGGTTGGTCTGGAGAATGCGAATGGGTCTGTCTCTGAGAGTTTTCGTGGCGGCGCATCAATCTTGGGTATGCGTTGCTCGACGACCAGTTCTCTGAGTTTTGTTACGAATGTTTTGACGACTACGTATTGGCTTACGTTGCTGCTTATTGCTTTCAGGATTACAGGGTCGTCGAGGTTGACTTTTTCTCCGAATGCTCGTTCTTCGAGGAATTGTCGGATTTTTGGCACGAGATATGCGAACTGTGATGGTAGCTTAACCTCTCTGGCAATCTCCTTGGCATAGTATGAGATGACTTCTTGTGAGGTTTGGGCTTGTGGAAGTTTGTAGATGCGTTCAACCTCTTTCTTGAGAGTGATGAAGTCGAAGCCTTCGTATCGGAAGGTTTGTGCCTCAATGTCGGTCTCTTTCTTCGGCAGCTTAGGGCATTTCAGAGTACGAACATCGAGTGAGGCGATTTCCTCTGAGAGTGACTTCTTGCGTACAAGGATTGGGCTGAGGACAGGGATCTCGATGTCTTTGTCTGCCTTGTCGAGGTCTACCATGATTGTGACGATCTGAAGCTTCTCTTTGCCCAGCTCGAACGTGTCGAACTTGAGTCCTTCTTCTTTCTCCAGGTCTTCGACGAAGTTCATGAACGACTTATTTCCAATGACGTCGAGCCTCTCTTTGTACTCCCCAACGAGGTCACGAAACATGAGCCGCAGTCCTCTCCCGATTGTTTGCTCAGGGAGTATGTTGGCTTTCGAAGTGTAGGGTCTGAGTCCGACGACAACAGTGACGTTCTGGACATCCCAACCTTCACGTAGCATCAGTACGCTTACAATGGCGTTAACTGGACTTGTCTCATAGTCTACTTGTCGGGCAAGTTCTCGGGCTTTCTCCAAGTCCTTCTTACTGACTTCTCCTTTCTTGTCTGTGTGGATCACCAACAGTTTCCCTTCGCCGAATTCTTCGGGGTAGTGTTTCTCTAGGTAGTCTGCGACTTCGTCCGCGTCGTCAGTGCTGTTCATCATGATGAACAGTATCGGTTTCTTCTTCAGGGGTTTGAGTTGTGTTCGGTACTCCCTCCATCTCTGAACGCCCGCGGTGAGGTAGGCTCTAAATTTGGTACTTGCAATATCAGACCGAGCCTCCGTCATCCCAGAAGCAATACCTTTCAGTGGGCGTTTCACGATTCCGTCCAAGATCGCCCTCTTCAATGGGTAATCGTAAACAGTCCATGTGAAGAGAGAACCCTGGCTGAATCGTGGGGTTGCGGAGAAGTCGCACTGTGCTCCAACTCCACCCTGACTCTTGCTATGAAGTTCTCGGATGAAGTCGTTCCACTTCAACTCCTCGTCATGAGTATGGTGAGCCTCATCATTGACCACCACAACTGACCCATTTCGCTTCAGTATTCGTGGGAGGAAGTCTTCGATTTCTACGGGGGCGGGTTTGTGTCCGAGGACGTTTGAGATTGGTTCGGGTTCGGGGTCTTCGGGTTTTGGTCGTTCGTAAAGTTGTTGGATGTTGGTGAGGTAGAGGGCGCCGCTAGATTGTGCTCGTTCGGCTTCGCCTCTGACGTAACATTCGAAGTCCCACATGTTCACGAACTCCGGTGGGATGACAGGGTCGATTCGGAAGATTTTGCCGCCTTCAAAGTCCAGTCTCAGTCGGTCGAAGACGATGACGTTCGGTGCAATCAGGATGGCAGTCTTGGAGTAGCCTTTTGCCTTCTCTAGGAGGGCGTTGAGGTATTGCCAGGCGATTATCAGTGACATTACTTTGGTCTTGCCTGAGCCGGTTGCCATTTTGAAGGCGTATCTTGGGAAGTCGTCGTGTTGGAGTAGCTCTAGTGGTTTTGATGGGATTGCGTATCTTTCGATCAGTGTTTTTTGCCGGAAGACTTTGGCGACTTCGTAGAGGTAGATGATTGTCTGCATTGCTTCCCGCTGTGCGTCGTTGTACTGGAATTTGGCGCCGGTTTGTAGTCGATGGTCGGAGTGGAACCAATAGTTCAGGAGGATTTTGCTCGTCTCGGTGCATCCCTCAGGCTTCGTGTACCCGCTGCTGACCCACTCTTTGACGGCGCTTCGTATTGCCGGGACACAGGGAGCGGTACCGAGCTCGGCGGTGACGAGTTTAACTTCTCCATCTTTGGCAGCCAGCCTCGTCTGAGCGCTCTTTTTCGGGGGCACTAGGCCTTCACCGACAACTGTTTGGTTGAATCGTTTCCAAGAATGTCGATGACTTTGACGAGGACTCGGTGTTCTCCGTGGTCTTCATAGGTCTTTGAGGCAGTGGTTACAAGTTTTGGTTTCTCGGATGTTCGGTATTCTTGCCACGAGTTGTGGAAGGTGTCGTTCTTGTTATCCCAGTCGATTGCCCAGTAGTCAATCCACTGCGACCAATGCTTGACTGTCTTCTGGACGTCGGCAGGCACGTCATCCAAAGGAATGACGAAATCTTTGATGGTGACGGTTGCTTTCTTTCCGACTGTCTTTGTTTCGACATCTAGTGATGCAAGTTCGAAGAAGCGTACGTCTCCTTGTTCGATGGCTCGTTTGTCGAGGACTTCGGTGGGGATCCGGAAGAAGCGGACATCGACGCCTGCTCGCTCGGCTTGTTGCTTTGCCAGCTCGTTCATCTCAAAGGCAAAGTCCCATCCCAAAATGTCAACGCCGTTGGTTTTCGGCGCTTCTTCTCCGCCTCCGACAGAGCGTTTGAATTCGGCGACGATCTGACCGACATCTAATGCCGAGATTGGTGAATCTACTGCGCCTACGTGGACAAGGCGGTTTCTCTTCTTCCCGTGCAACCAGAGGTATCCGGTCAGTGGCTGGGCGTTGTAGAGAGCGAGGATGAAGTGGGTGTAGGCGAGAACCCTGACATCTCTTTCAGCTCCGAACTCGGCGGTCTGCCAGACCTGCCGCTCATATTTGCCCAGGTTCTGTATGACAAACGGTTTCACATTTTGGACGCCGAGAAGACGCTTTCGGGTTGTTTGGACAGCAAACCTGCTGAGGTCGCAAACGATCCAGCGTCGTCCCAGCCTTTCAGCCACTGCCGCTGTCGTGCCGCTGCCAACAAAACAGTCAAGGACTAGATCGCCTTCATCAGAGGATGAATTGATTATTCTCTCTAATAGCGCCTCAGGCTTCTGAGTTTCGTACCCAAGCCGCTCGTCAGCCATCATGTTGATTCGCTTAACATCATCCCATACGTCGGCAACCGGCTCCCCTTCTTGCTCGTCTAGATATCGTTTGAACTCAGGTTTTCCCGAGCTGGTCAGGACAAAACGATTTTGTTTCCAGTATTCATCTATCGTTTCCTGAGTCCACCGCCAGTGTCGTCCAGGGGGTGGAGCTATCAGTCGCTTGCCGGCAGCCTACTCCAAAATCCTGACTAATCTTCTTAAATCTGACTTTCCACGCTCAAATTTTCCGAATTGTATTCTTCGAAACGAACTCCGATACTGGTTGGATAAATGTAAATTCCTGACCGAAATGAATTAGCATCGAATACGATTGTCTCGTTCTGCCTTAAGCGAACACGAGAATGTCACAATGGAAATTCCCGCGACGGTATATTATGCGAGATTTGACAGTGATGAAGAAGCACGAGGCACCCTCTTTCTGGTTAACAATAACAGCATTGTCTTTGTAACGAGACGTTTACCGATTTTCCGTCGATTTGACAGGCACCATGAATATGATAAGAGCCAGATACTAAAAGTCGAAGCCTACAGCGACGGATTCGAGACCACGGTTCAATTTCCTGAGACTGACGACGAACCTGAGGAAGAAATTTCTTACTTTTATGAAATCGATCGAGACGTTGATGATTGGATAGCCGCCTTGTCACATCCCAAGAAAGTTGAATCCAGGACAACTGAGACATCCTCAAAACCCGAACAACTTCTTGTTACCTCGCACACTTATGAATTGGCTTGGAGAGGCGAACCTTCGGAGGTGTCAAATCAGGCGCCAAGTTTGGAGAATTTCGATTCAAAGCAATTCGAAGAGTTTGTTGCCGAACTTTTTCGAAGGATGGGATATACACACGTCCAGAGAGTCGGTGGCCCAAAGGATCACAATGTCGACATCGTGGCTCAAAAAGAGGACGATCTTGGATTCATCAAGAAGTGGGTGATTCAATGCAAACACTACGCTGCTGACAAGAAGATTGGTGGACCCGACATTGCTTTGCTGGCTACGACTGCAGAGCATGAACATAATCGAGCGACAGCATGCTTTGTTACTTCATCGTCGTTCACAGAAGATGCAATTGTGCGGGCAAGGAGTCACGAAGTGAGACTGATCAATAGAGCGGATCTTCTGAAATTTGCTAAACAATACAATGTTGCGCTCGCATCATCATCCCCAGATGATCGAACGCTTGCCGTAACGCACATGTTTCCACAAACTGCGGCACTCCGAGGGAACAATGGAATTGAACCGCAAACGATGGAGGATCGGGGGCCTCAAACTGAATTAGCTACGGAACCCCAGAGCTTTGTAGATAATTTGGGGCAGGTCTTCATACATCGATGGGATGCTTGGGATCTCTCAGAAGATGATAAGAAAGCTATCGCCATTATCGGCTTGTCGTCGGCGTCCCTTTTTCTGTTCGGTCTGGCTTCTCTTAGTCGAGGTCTCATCCTCATAGGAGTGCTCGGTCTAGGAGTGTTTCTCTATTCGTCTGATCGAAGACGATTGAAAAGACTAAGGGAAGCACTGCACCAGGAATAACGTCGTTCCAATAGTAAGGAGGCCTGTTGTTCGATGAATTCGGACCTGTACGTGGTATTTGTAAGTCACTCCTCCCATGATGAATTTATTGCCAGTGTGATTGCGGAGAAGATCGAAGTACTAGGCGCGAAACCTTGGCTGGACAAATTGGATCTTGAAGGGGGCGATATTGTCCTCGATAGGATCATCAAAGGAATAGATGAGTGTCGAGAAGCTGTTGTTCTCGTGTCTCCTGTAAGCGTAGATTCGCAATGGGTGCTATTCGAAATAGGTGCTGTTCACGGCCAGCACAAACGCGTCACACCGATCCTAAATGGGGTTAACCATGATGCTCTCAAACCACTCAAAGGCGTAAAGTCCATTGAGCTAAACGACTTCAAGAAGTTTCTAGATGAATTGCAAGAGAGAATAAAGAAGGAGAACCAGATATGACTTACCGGGTCTTCGTAAGCTGTTCAAAATCTGATGTGGATCTCGCGCGGGACGTTGCCAAGGGCATCCAGAAAGTGGGAGCGGAGCCATTCATCGCGGAGGCAGGGATTGAACCTGGACAGAATTGGCTTGAGGAAGTCAGACGCATCTTGAGCAGGAGTGATGAAATGGTAATAGTGCTTAGCAAGGACTCTATTGGCAACGAATGGGTGAACGTAGAGATGGGAATGGCCTTTGGACTACATAAGTTGATCACCCCTATCACTTCGAACTTGGATTCCGGGAAGCTGCCTCCAGTAGTCAGAGCATTACCTGTGGTGAGATACTACAGAATGCATGAATATTTGAGAGACCTTGAAACACGTGTAGAGAAAACATCGCATCCTACGTACTCCGATGTTTCTGGTCGCAGAGGTGTTGATTCGACTTACGAAATGCGGGTTGCCGAGGAACTTAATAGCGGTCATATTCCCTTTGATCGTCATCCAAAGGCGTTAGAACAATTCCGACCTGACTTTGCCATTCCGTCATCAAAAGAGCCGAAGTTTTTCCTTGAAGCTAGAGAAAATCTAACAAAGACATCGTCAGTAGGATGGCTCAACTACTATGCAAGATTTATCAAATCAGACTATCCGCAGGTCAAGATCGTAGTCGTTTCGCAGGAACTCACTGCCAATACCAGAAGGCTGCTTTCGAAATATTGGAATTATGTCTTCTCAGACTCAGAGATGGACAAACTAGTCGAATTACTCAAATCGTCGTTAGGGTGACGATAGTCCCTTGTCAGCCTACACGCTTGCGTAGTTGGACACTTAGTGTGTATATCTTGGTGCGCCGTCGTAAATCGGACAAGTCGTTCGGTCGTCCGTTTTCTGGTGTGTGTGTGTGTGACATGGATGGTGCGCCGCCCCCGCCGCCGCCGCCGCTAGGGCTCGCTTCGCTCGCCCTAAAGTGTGAATGAGGTTTTTGTTGGGTGAGGCGTTGCGTGATAAATTATAAGTTATAAGTTATAGCGGACGCTAATTGA
>Ga0187784_10000866_pt1 | contig 23297 bp, 26 predicted proteins | sample 1015_SJ02_MP15_2_FD_132964 | JGI IMG/M metagenome (GOLD analysis project Ga0187784, IMG submission 132964) | Tropical peat soil microbial communities from peatlands in Department of Meta, Colombia - 1015_SJ02_MP15_20_MG | ecosystem: Environmental > Terrestrial > Soil > Wetlands > Peat | place... | reverse complement strand
GCGCGCACGCCGGTGACGACGCTGCCGAAATACGACGACATGATCGCGCAGCAGGACAAGCTCTCGGTCAACAACAGCCGGCCGGTGTCGAGCGTGGTGCGCACCATCGGCGAGTAATATCGCTGCCACCGAACTGTGATCCGTCATGCCCGGCCATACCCGTTCGAAGAACGGCGTCGCTTCGCTCGCCTATGTGCCGGGCATCCACGTCTTAAAGCCCGCACGAGCTTAGAGCGTGGATGGCCGGGACGAGCCCGGCCATGACGCGGCGCTGCAATCACCCGAGTCGACAAAAATAGCTCACCGCATGAACCGCTCCGCCGCGTAGGGCTTCGGGTCGCAGAACGGCGTGGCGTCCGTCATTAGCTCGGCGATGAGCCGGCCGGTGGCCGGGCCGAGGGTCAAGCCCCAATGACCGTGGCCGCAGGCGAGCCAGAGGCCGCGCTGGCGCGGCGCACGGGAGATCACCGGCCGCGAGTCGGCAAAGCAGGGCCGCGCGCCGAGCCACGGCTGCTGCTCAACCGGCTCGCCCAGCGCGAACAATCCGCGCGCCGCCGGCGTGACGCGCTCAAGCTGAAGTGGCGTCGGCGCCGCATCGCGGGCGGCGAATTCAGCGCCCGTGGTAAGGCGGATCCCCTGCTCCATCGGCGCCAGCACATAGCCGTTCTCGGCATCGAGCACCGGCCGGCCGAGTGCGGCGTTGCCATGCGAGCGGAAATGGCGGTGATAGCCGCGCTTGACCGCGAGCGGCAGCGTGATGCCTAGCGGGGCGAGCACGTCGTTGGTCCACGGGCCGAGAGCGAGTACGACGTCCGCGGCCTCGAGCGGTCCGGCCGCGGTGTCGACTTGCCAATGGGGACCGGCGCGGCGCAGCGTGCGCGCGTCGCTGACGAGCGTCACGCCGCCGCGGGCCGCAAAGAGCGCGGCATAGGCGCGCGTCAGCGCCAGCGGATTGGTGACGCTGACCGCGCCGGTCCAGTTCACCGCGTGGCGGAACACCGGCGCGAGCGACGGCTCAAGTTCGCGCGCCGCTTCGGTGTCGAGTGAAACATTGGCGATGCCGAGACTCGCCGCGAGCTCGAGCTCGCGCGCCTGGCCGGCGAACGAGCGATCGCTGCGGTAAAGCTTCAGCCAGCCGCAGCGCCGCAGATAGCGTTCGCCATCGGCCTCGGCGCAGAGCACGTCGTGCTCGACGACCGAGCGAGCAAAGAGCGGCCGCATCAGCTGCGCCGTCTCGAGCAATCGCGACGGCCGCGAGGCGGCGCGGAAGTGGGCAAGCCAGGGCGCGATCGTCGGCAGAAACGCGAGGTGGTAGTTCGCTTCCGGCGCGCGCTTGAGCGCGACGCGCAGGAGCGAAGCCCAATCCGCCGGAAACGCCGGCGGAAAGATGGTGTTGCCCTCGATGATGCCGGCATTGCCGTACGAGGTGCCTTCGCCCGCTCCGCCGCGATCGACCAGCGCGACCGCGAGCCCGCGCTTGGCGAGATTGAGCGCGATCGACGTGCCGACGATGCCGGCGCCGAGCACCATGACATCGGTGTGCGCCAAGGAAACCTCCGCTGCGGCTGCCGGTTAACCTATGCGCATGCCGATCCCTGGCGACAAGCCCGGCCGGCGCCGCGTTGCCGGCTCTGGCGCGGCGTGTTAGGCGAACCGCGAACAGCGGAGGCCCCAACGGAGGCCAAAGTGCAGCGGCCGCTCATCATTGCCCCCTCGATCCTCGCCGCCGATTTCGCCAAGCTCGGCGAAGAGGTGCGCGCGGTCGACGAGGCCGGCGCCGACTGGATCCATGTCGACGTCATGGACGGCCATTTCGTGCCCAACATCACCATCGGGCCCGACATGGTGAAGGCGATCAGGCCGCTGACCAAAAAGCCGCTCGACGTGCATCTGATGATCGCGCCGTGCGATCCCTATCTCGAAGCCTTCGCCGCGGCCGGCGCCGACATCATCACCGTGCACGTCGAAGCCGGCCCCCACATCCACCGCTCGCTGCAGGCGATCCGCGCGCTCGGCAAGAAGGCGGGCGTCACCATGAATCCCGGCACCTCGGAGACGAGCGTCGCGCACGTCATCGACATCGTCGATCTTGTCCTGGTGATGTCGGTCAATCCCGGCTTCGGCGGGCAAAAATTCATCCCCGACGCCCTCGACAAGGTGCGCAATCTGCGCGCCATGGTGGGCGCGCGGCCGATCGACATTGAGATCGACGGCGGCATCACGCCGCTCAACGCTCCGGAGGCGGCGGCCGCCGGCGCCAACGCCTTCGTCGCCGGCTCCGCGGTGTTCAAGGACCGAACGCCGCAATCCTATCGCGCCAACATCGCCGCCATCCGCAACGCCGCGGCATTCGCGCGTGGCGAGGCCGCGTGATGGGCATCCTGGTCGACGGAGCATGGCGCGACGAGGAGCTGCCGCAGGAGACCGGCAAGGCCGGCAATTTCCAGCGCGTCGACAGCGTGTTTCGCGATCGCGTCACCGCCGACGGCTCGTCCGGCTTCAAGGCCGAGGCCGGACGCTATCACCTGTATGTCGCCTATACCTGCCCGTGGGCGCACCGCACCCAGATCTTCCGCGCGCTGAAGAAGCTCGGCGACGCGATCAGCATCGCCTATGCCGTTCCCGGGCTGCGGCAGGAGGGCTGGACGTTCGAGGACAATCCCGCCTTTCCCGATTGCACGCCGGACCGGGTCAACGGCTTTCGCTATCTGCACCAGGCCTATACCGCGAGCGACCCGCACTATACCGGCAAGGTCACGGTGCCGGCATTGTGGGACAAAAAGACCCGGCGGATCGTGAACAACGAATCCGCCGAGATCATCCGCATGCTCAACAGCGAGTTCGCTGCGGTCGGCGCCGACCCGTTCGACTTTTATCCAAAGCCGTTGCGGAGCGAGATCGACCGGATCAGTGAAGCGGTCTACGCCAGCGTCAACAACGGCGTCTATCGCTGCGGCTTTGCCCGCTCGCAGGCCGCCTATGATGTGGCCTATGACGCGCTGTTCGCCACGCTCGACGAGCTCGAGGCGCGGCTCGGCCGGCAGCGTTATCTCGTCGGCCGCCAGATCACCGAGGCGGATTGGCGGCTGTTCCCGACGCTGGTGCGCTTCGACGTCGCCTATTTCTCATTGTTCAAGTGCAACCGGAACCGCATCGTGGACTATCCGAATCTCCTCAATTACATGCGCGAGCTTTATCAGGTGCCCGGCATCGCCGAGACGGTGAGGCCGCGCTACTACGTCATCGGCTATTACTCGATCAGGCGCGTCAACCCGACCGGCATCATCCCCAAGGGAACGCCGGTCGACTTTCGTGAGCCGCACGACCGTGCGCGCTTCGCGGCGTGAGCGGCCGGAGGTTGCTGCCTTAGCGGCGGCCGGAGCCGCGGCGATATTCGATATTCACCGATGAAAGCTGATCGCCGAAATGGCGGTCGAGCCAGCCGAGGAACGAGGACAGCAGCCGCGCCTCGTCGCCGCGCTCGGGCGACTTGATCTCAACCTCGATCGCGTCCGCCTGACCGGGCTCAAGCTCGATCGATCCCTTGTAGCGCACATGCGTCCAGCGCGCGGCGTGGCGCTTCCTGGCACCGGCCCGCACGAACGTCCCGCGTCCGTTTTTGCGGATCTCGGCCTGCTTCTTAATCATCGCGCCATAGAGGCGCGCATGGCTACGCGGCACGATCTGGAGCATTTTCATCGCCAATCCCCTGATTCGCTCCGGTCGACCAGCATTGCACAGCGCGGCACAATTGTTGAGCAGGGTGTGATCTGCTACAGCGCAGTCTTTCCGAGGTTGCGATGATCCCCCGTTACTCTCGCCCCGAAATGGCAGCGATCTGGACGCCGGAAGCGCGCTTTCGCATCTGGTTCGAGATCGAGGCGCACGCCGCCGACGCCATGGCCGAACTGGGCGCGATCCCGAAGGAAGCGGCGGCCAAGATCTGGAAGAAAGGCAAGAACGCGAAATTCGACATCGCGCGGATCGAAGAGATCGAGCGCGAGGTCAAGCACGACGTCGTCGCCTTCACCACCCACCTCGCCGAGATCGTCGGGCCGGAGGCGCGGTTCGTGCATCAGGGCATGACCTCCTCCGACGTGCTCGACACCTGTTTCAACCTGCAGCTCGTGCGCGCCGCCGACATCCTGATCGCCGACGTGGACAAGCTCAACGCCGCACTCGAGCGCCGCGCCCGCGAACACAAATTCACCCCGACCATCGGCCGCTCCCACGGCATTCATGCCGAACCCACGACCTTCGGGCTCAAGCTCGCCTACGCCTATGCCGAATTCACTCGCGCCAAGGCACGCCTCGAGGCCGCGCGCAGCGAGGTCGGGACCACCGCAATTTCAGGCGCAGTCGGCACCTTTGCGCACGTCGATCCGCGGGTCGAAGCCTATGTGGCGAAGAAAATGGGGGTCAAAGTCGAGCCGATCTCTACCCAGATCATTCCGCGCGACCGCCACGCCATGTATTTCGCCACGCTCGGCGTCGTTGCCGCCTCGATCGAACGGCTGGCGACCGAAATCCGCAACCTGCAACGCAGCGAGATCCTGGAAGCGGAGGAGTATTTTTCGCCGGGCCAGAAGGGCTCCTCGGCGATGCCGCATAAGCGCAATCCCGTGCTGTCGGAGAATCTGGTCGGGCTCGCACGCGTGGTGCGCGGCTATGTGACGCCGGCGCTCGAAGACGTCACGCTCTGGCACGAGCGCGACATCTCGCACTCCTCGGTCGAGCGGGTGATCGGCCCCGACGCAACGGTGACGCTCGACTTTGCGCTCGACCGGCTCGCCGGATTGATCGACAAGCTCATCGTCTATCCGCAAAACATGCGCAACAATATCGAGCGCCTCGGCGGCCTTATTCACTCGCAGCGCGTGCTGCTCGCGCTCACCCGGAAGGGCGTTGAGCGCGAGACCGCCTATGCCATGGTCCAGCGCAACGCCATGAAGACCTGGCGGGGCGAAGGCGATTTCCTTGCGCTCCTCAAGTCCGACACCGAGGTGCGCAAATATCTAAGCGAGAAGGAGCTTGCCGCGAATTTCGCGCTCGATCATCACTTCACCCACGTCGAGACCATTTTCCGCCGCGTGTTTGGAAAGGCGTAGCGGGCCGCGCCAATGACAGCGCCGGAAACCATTCTGGTGTTCGATTCCGGGCTCGGCGGGCTCACCGTCTACCGCGAGGTCGCGGCGGCGCGGCCTGGCGCCGATTTCGTCTATGTCGCTGACGATGCCGCCTTCCCCTATGGCGGCATCGCCGAGGAGGCCCTGGTCGCCCGGGTCGTCGCGCTGATCGGCGGATTGATCGGGACGCAACGGCCCGATCTGATTGTCATTGCCTGCAACACCGCCTCGACCATCGTTCTCCCGGAACTGCGCAAGACATTCGCACTGCCATTCGTCGGCACGGTGCCGGCGATCAAGCCGGCCTGCGCCGGCTCGGTCACCCGCCGCGTTTCCGTCCTCGGCACCGAAGCGACGGTAGCGCGCGAATATACCCGCGCTTTGATCCTCGATTACGCCGGCGATTGCGAGGTGACGCTCGTCGGCTCGAAGGCGCTCGCGGGCTATGCGGAGGCCGAGCTTCACGGCACGCCGGTCGGTGACGAGGCGCTGCGCGCTGAACTCATGCCGTGCTTTCGCGACGACGGCGCGCGCACCGATACCGTTGTCCTCGCCTGCACCCACTATCCGCTGCTGCTCGAGCGGCTGCGGCAGCTCGCGCCCTGGCCGGTCAACTTCCTCGACCCGGCGCCGGCGATTGCGCGGCGCGTCGTCGATCTGCTCGGACCTGCGGCGCCGGCGAGGGGCGCCGGAGCGACGCGGACGATTTTTACGTCCGGCCGGGCGCCCGCGGCAGCGCTTTCGCGCTTCGGCATCCGTGCCGGCGAGCCGGCGTCGACCAGCACCGCCTGACCGCTCCCCATTCCTAACTCGACGTGCCTAGTTCGGCTTGCCGCCCCAAACCCTCGCCGCTACGCTTTAGACCCGCAGCGTTGGGGGATCAGAACTATGGACGTGACAGCCCACGCCGCGGCAGGGCCGCGGGCGTGGTATCTGAACCGCTGGAACCAGCTCGCCCTCGGCGTCATCGCCATGATGGCGATCTCCAGTCCACAATATGTCTGGACGCTGTTCACCGGGCCGCTCAACGCCAAGCTCGGTACCACGCTCGCGCAATTGCAGTGGACTTTTTCGCTGCTGATTATTCTGCAGACGTGGTTTTCGCCGCTCCAGGCCTATCTGGTCGACCGCTTCGGCCCACGCAGGCTGATTGCAATCGGCGCGCTGCTTTCCGGCGGCAGCTGGGTACTGTCCGCTTATGTGGAGAACATCTGGGCGCTCTATTTCACGTACGGCGTCCTCGGCGGCTTCGGCACCGGCATCATCTATGTCGGCATCATCGGCCTGATGGTGCGCTGGTTTCCAGACCGGCGCGGGCTTGCCACCGGGCTTGCGGCGGCGGGCTACGGCTTCGGCGCCTTCTTCACCAGCTTCCCGATCGACAGCATGATCAAGAGCGCGGGCTATGCGCACACGCTCATTGTCTGGGGCATCATCCAGGGAGTGATCGGCATTGCGGCGGCGCAAGGACTGCGCGTGCCGCCCGACAACTATCAGATCGCCGGTGTCAGGCCGGCGGCGCGAGCTCCCCAGCAAAGCCGCAGGGACTATTCGCCGCGGGAAATGCTGCAAAGCCCGATCTTCTACTTCCTGTTCCTGATGATGAGCATGATGTCGACTTCGGGGCTCATGGTCGTGTCCAATGTCGGTCCGTTCGCGAAGGAATTCGGCGTCGCCGACATGCTGGTCCTCGGCATGGCCGCGCTGCCGCTGTCACTGACTTTGTCCCGCGTCACCAACGGCCTCACCCGGCCGTTCTTCGGCTGGGTCTCCGACCATATCGGCCGCGAAACAACGATGGCGCTCGCGTTCTCGCTCGAAGCCGCTGCTATTCTCGTACTCTTCGCCTTCATCGACCGGCCGGCGCTGTTCGTGGTGCTCACCGGGCTCGTGTTCTTTGGCTGGGGCGAAATCTTTTCGCTGTTTCCCTCGACGCTGACCGACACGTTCGGGCCGCGGTACGCGGCGACCAATTACGGCTTCCTCTATATCGCGCAGGGGATCGGCTCGATCCTCGGCGGACCGGCGGCGGCCTTCCTCAAGCAGACAACCGGCAGCTGGACCGCCGTCTTCATCGTGGTCGCAGCGCTCGACGCGCTGACGGCGTTGCTCGCGATCACCGTGCTGCGCAGCATGCGGCGCGCGCATTTCGCCCGCGCTGAACGCCAAGCCGGTCCGGTCGGGCCGTTTGACACCCAGCGCCTTTCCTCCTAGATACCCCGCGCGGCGCGGGCCCAAGCGGGCCCGCGCGGTGTTTCGCGACCCGCGGTTTGGCCCGGCGCTTCGGCGCCAGACCTGTCGGTCCTGGAGATCCGGGACAAAGGAGGGCGCGATCCTCAGCCAATCTCTTCAGCGAGGACGCGAATGACCAAGCGCCATGAGGCGAAGTACAAGATCGACCGCCGGATGGGACAGAACATCTGGGGCCGGCCGAAATCACCCATCAACAAGCGCGAATACGGCCCCGGCCAGCACGGCCAGCGCCGCAAGGGCAAGCTCTCGGACTACGGCGTGCAATTGCGCGCCAAGCAGAAGCTCAAGGGCTACTACGCCAATATGTCGGAGCGGCACTTTCGCGGCATCTACGACGAGGCGCGGCGGCTCAAGGGCGATACCGGCGCGCACATGATCGGGCTCCTCGAACGCCGGCTCGACACCGTGATCTATCGCGCGAAGTTCGTGCCGACGGTGTTCGCCGCGCGGCAATTCGTCAATCACGGCCACGTCAAGGTCAACGGCCGGCGCGTGACCGTACCGAGCTTCCGGGTCAAGGTCGGCGACCTCATCGAAGTCAAGGAGAAGTCGAAACAGCTCACGCTGGTGCTCGAAGCGACCGCACTCGCCGAGCGCGATGTGCCGGACTACATCGAGGTCGACCACTCGAAGATGACCGCAAAGCTCAGCCGCGTGCCTGTCCTCGGCGACGTGCCTTATCCGGTGATGATGGAACCGCATCTGGTGGTCGAATATTACTCGCGCTGACCGGGCATGGCTTTTTCCCGAATCTGCTTATCTGCCAGCGGCTTGCGTCGTTTCGGTGAGACTTGTCTCGAAAAGTCGAATGCAGCCGCAGTTTTGCACCTATTTGTAGCAGGTTTGCTTGAAAGATCGCCCCATATCTAGTAGTCATCCGGCTGCAATGTAAGCGTTTGCCGTTGCGTATCTCGTGGGATCTCACTTCGGACATGCTGGGAAACGGGAGAACGCACACATGGATGTGTTGAATAGAATCAAGCACTGGATCGGGTCATTGACTGAAATCGGCCTGATGCTCTTGGCACTGGCGATCGTGGCCGGGCTTCTGGTCGGAGCAAACCTGCCGTTCTTTGGCTCGGTCACGACCAACATCATGGCACTGGTCAAAAGCCTTGGTGACGCCGGCTTGGTGGGTCTGATCACGCTCGGCATCATCATCTGGCTGTTTTCCGAGCGGAAAGTGGCCTGAACTATCACGGCGTAGCGTACACCCATCCGCGCGATCGAACTGACGTTGGGTGGCGAGCTCGCTCCCACCCAACGCTCTCGGGGGCGTGCCGATGCTCGGCTATCTGCAAAAGGCCAAGGACTATCTTTGGGCGTTCGTTGAGATCGGATTTCTGGCGGTCCTGACCGTCATGCTGATCTATCTGATCCTCGGGCAGAACTCCGGCGTGTTCGTCTCCGGGGTCGCGGACAATGTGCTGAAATTCGCCAACGCCGTCCCCGCCCAGAGCCTGGTCGGAATCGCTCTCGTGCTGGCACTTATGGTCCTGATCGCGAGACGCGTGCGCTGAGGCGAAGCCGTCTGCGGACGCTAGACCTGCGCGCTCTCCTTCACCGCAATTCCCTTCTCCTTGAAGAGGGATTGCAGCTCGCCGGCCTGGAACATCTCCCGGATAATGTCGCAGCCGCCGACGAACTCGCCCTTGACGTAAAGCTGCGGGATGGTCGGCCAATTGGAATAAGCCTTGATCCCCTGGCGCAGCTCGTCGTTTTCGAGGACGTTGAGCCCCTTATATTGCACTCCTAGATAGTCGAGAATCTGCACCGTCTGTCCAGAAAACCCGCACATCGGAAACTGCGGCGTGCCTTTCATGAACAGGACGACGTCGTGGCCTTTGACTTCGTTATCAATGAATTGTTCGACGGACATCGCGATTTTCCTCGAGCTCGCGGCGCAAGCTACCTGCGCCGATTCATTCCGCTTACCGGACAATATATGTAGCGCAAAGCGCCGCCAAAGCCTATGCCGGCACGTCATTTCTGGCCCCTGAATTTCGCCGGGAAAGGATCATTCGGCGTCGGGCGGCCCGGGAGTACAGAAATCCACCGCCGAGGCGCCGCAAAGCAAAGGCCAGCGGGCTCCCGATCCGGGCCGGCTAACGTTCGGGGATGCCAGTCTGCAGCGCCAAAGCGTGGAGCTTGCCGCCCATTTCGGCCCGAAGCGCCTCGTAGACGATCTGGTGCTGCTGCACCCGCGATTTACCGCGAAACGATTCGGCAATGACGGTCGCGGCGTAGTGGTCGCCGTCGCCAGCGAGATCGCGGATCGTTACCTCGGCGTCGGGAATGCGCGCCCGGATCAGGCGCTCGATGTCGTTCGCCGCCATGGCCATGGCGCGTGTTTACCCTTCGTTTTAGCCCCGGCGCAGCATCGGCCAGAATGGGCCGCTCGCGCCTGAGCGTCAATGCGCGGCCGGGTCACACCCTTCCGGCCATGTAGGACGGCAGCCAATTCTCGAAGCGGGCCCGCAGGTCGTCGATCCGCAACGGGCGCTCGTCGCCAAGAGCAAGGACGGAGCCGCCGGTCGCGCCCATGCGCCGAAACGGAACCTGGGCCATCGCGGCCGCGCTCAAGATTGCAGCAGCGGCGTCGGCAGGTGCCGTGACCACATAGCGGCCCTGGTCTTCGCCGAACCAGAAGCCGTGGGACGGAACGCCGGGCGGCGCCTCGAGCACGGCGCCGATCCGCGAGGCGATCGCCATCTCGGCGAGCGCAACGAGCACGCCGCCGTCGGCAACATCGTGCACTGCGGTCACGACGCCGTCGCGAATGAGCTTGCGGACGAACTCGCCGTTACGCCGCTCGGCGGCAAGATCGACGGGCGGCGGGGCGCCCTCCTCCCGCGAGCAAATCTCGCGCAGATAAAGCGATTGGCCGAGCCAGCCTTGGGTCTCGCCGATCAGCAGGATCGCCTCGCCCTCGGACTTGAACGCGAGCGTCATCGACGCGGTGAAATCGTCAAGCAGGCCGACGCCGCCGATGGTCGGCGTCGGCAGGATCGCCTGGCCGTTGGTCTCGTTGTAGAGCGACACATTGCCGGAGACGATCGGGAAATCGAGCGCGCGCGCCGCCTCGCCGATGCCGCGGATGCAGCCGACCAGCTGACCCATGATCTCCGGCCGCTCCGGATTGCCGAAATTGAGGTTGTCGGTGAGCGCGAGCGGACGTGCGCCGACCGCCGTGAGATTGCGCCAGGCTTCCGCCACCGCCTGCTTGCCGCCTTCGAACGGATCGGCTTCGCAGTAGCGCGGGGTCACGTCGGAGGTGAGCGCGAGCGCCTTGGGCCCGTCATTAACCCGCACCACGGCGGCATCGCCGCCCGGCCGCTGCACCGTGTTGCCGAGAATGACGTGATCGTATTGCTGGAACACCCAGCGCTTGGAGCAGAGATCGGGGGAGCCGATCAGTTTTTCCAGCGCGTCGGTAAGTCCGATCGGCGGCTTGATTGACGCGGCGTCGATGACCGGCTGTTTCGCGGCCACGGTAAACGGCCGGTCATAGATCGGCGCCTCGTCGCCCAGTTCCTTGATCGGCAGATCGGCCATCACGGCGTCGCCATGCCTGACCAAAAATTGCTTGGTCGGCGTGGTCTCGCCGACGACGGCGAAATCGAGGCCCCATTTGCGGAACACCGCCTCGGCTTCCTTCTCCTTCTCGGGCTTGAGGACCATGAGCATGCGCTCCTGGCTCTCCGACAGCATCATCTCGTAGGCGCTCATGCCGGTCTCGCGGCACGGCACCTTGTCGAGATCGAGCGCAACGCCGAGATCGCCCTTCGCTCCCATCTCCACCGCCGAGCAGGTCAGCCCAGCCGCGCCCATGTCCTGGATGGCGATGACGCAACCCTTGGCCATGATCTCGAGGCAAGCTTCGAGCAAAAGCTTTTCCGAGAACGGATCGCCGACCTGTACGGTCGGGCGCTTCTCCTCGGCATCGGCGCCGAACTCGGCCGATGCCATGGTGGCGCCGTGAATGCCGTCGCGGCCGGTTTTTGAGCCGAGATAGACGATCGGCATGCCGACGCCCGACGCCGCTGAATAGAAGATCTTGTCTTTCTCGGCGATGCCGACGGCCATGGCGTTGACGAGGCAATTGCCGTTGTAGCGGTGGTGGAAGCGCACCTCGCCGCCGACCGTCGGCACGCCGAACGAGTTGCCATAGCCGCCGATGCCGGCAACCACGCCGGCGACGAGGTGGCGCGTCTTGGGGTGCTTCGGGTCGCCGAAAGAGAGCGCATTGAGGCAGGCGATCGGTCGCGCCCCCATGGTGAACACGTCGCGCAGAATGCCGCCGACGCCGGTCGCCGCGCCCTGGTAGGGCTCGATGTAGCTCGGGTGGTTATGGCTCTCCATTTTGAATACCGCCGCAAGCCCGTCGCCGATGTCGATGACGCCGGCATTCTCGCCCGGCCCCTGGATCACCCATGGCGCCTTGGTCGGCAGCGTGCGCAGATGGATCTTCGAGGATTTGTACGAGCAGTGCTCGTTCCACATCGCCGAGAAGATGCCAAGCTCGGTGAAGCTCGGGGCGCGGCCGATGAGCTTGACGATGCGCTCGTACTCGTCCGGCTTGAGTCCGTGTTCGGCAATCAATTCCGGTGTGATGGTGGGCTCGTTGCGGATCACGGGTGAGATTTAGTCCGCAGCACGCGCGATTTCACCCCTCTTTTCGCGGTTATCCCGACGATTTCGGCGGCTTGCGCGTGACGCGGTTGGGCCCGGCAGCGCCGGTCGGCTGCGCCGGTCTCTCGGCGAATTGCGGCAGGTCGTCGGTAATGGTGAACCAGGGCGCGGCTGTCGCATTACTCCCGCGCAGCCATCCAGGTATCGAAGCGGGCCTGCCCGGTTTCGATTCGATCAAACGAAAGACTCTTCGGAATACGGAAGCCTTTCGGCATTCGCCCTTGAACGCCGAGCGTTTTGGCGTCGTGCACGGCATCAGCCGGCGCCGCCGCGGTGATCGCACAAACGATCGCGTCGAAATCATCATCACTGTCCACGTGCGGCTCGACTTTCAGCGCCCCGCAGAGAGCCTGGAGAGCTAGAACTCCGCTTGCGCCCTTGTAGCTGCCCGCTTTCAGTTTCAGCGTCCTGAGCGTGCCGTCGGGATAGGCTTCGAACAGCCTTTCGCCGAGGAGGTCGGCGAATTTGCCTTCGCGCATGATTGCCGCGAAGCGCTTTGTGGGCGCGCCAATCCGATCGGCAAGCGGCGGCATGGCGCGCATCGCCCAGTCGATGGGGCGGCGCGTAAGCTGCCAGATGTACTCGGCACGATCTGCATTGGTCAGGTCTTGCAGATCGATCGGAATATCGACTGCGACCGGCCCGACTGCCAGACAGCGCCGCAACACCGCAGCTTCTTGCCTGAGGATCTCCTTCACGGCGTCGCTGCTTTCTCGCTTGAGCAAGAGCGCCGAACCGCGCAGCAGCGTCGCCTCGGCACGCCGTCCGGTAATTTCAATGACGGCGAGCGAGGTCTTGCCGGTGGTGTAGCCGGCGAGATCGATCCCGAAACCGATCATTCCCGCTCAAGCCGCCTGCTTGAAATAGTCGACCAGGCCGGCGAACAGGCCGCGGCCGTCGGTGCGGCCCATCGCGGCTTCGACGTGGTTCTCCGGATGCGGCATCATGCCGAGCACATTGCCGCGCTCGTTGACGATGCCGGCGATGGCGTTCATGGCGCCGTTATGGTTCCAGTCCGGATCGACGATGCCGTCGGGCGAGGAATAGCGGAATAGCACCCGGCCCTCGCCTTCGAGCCGCGCGATGGTCTCGCCGTCGGCGATGTAGTTGCCCTCGCCATGGGCGACCGGGACGCGGATCACCTGGCCGGCATTATAGCCGCGGGTGAACGGCGTATCGGAGCGCTCGACGCGCAGATAGACGTCGCGGCAGATGAAGCGCAGCTGCGCGTTGCGCATCAGCACGCCGGGAAGAAGTCCGGCCTCGCAGACGATCTGAAAGCCGTTGCAGACGGCAAGGACCAGCCCGCCCTTTTGCGCGAAGCTCCGCACCGCATCCATGATCGGCGAGCGCGCTGCGATCGCGCCGCAGCGCAGGTAATCGCCATAGGAAAAGCCGCCCGGAATGACGACGAGATCGGTGCCGACCGGCAGCTCCCGGTCGGCGTGCCAGACCATTGCCGGCTCGTGCCCGGAAATGAGCCGGAGCGCGCGCGCCATGTCGCGCTCCCGATTGATACCAGGAAAGACGAGCACGGCGGATTTCATCGCCGCCCCGCCGCGCCCCAGCTGGTGCCGCTTCTTAACTGCGTCATTTCGCTTCCGCCTTCTTGACCAGCGGGCAGCCGCCCTGATCGAGCGGGCGGAACGCCCGATCGCCGCGCACGGTCTCAACGACCTTGAGGTAATCCCAAGGCTGTTTCGACTCTTCGGGTTTCTTCACTTCTACCAGATACATGTCGCGCACCACGCGGCCGTCAATACGCAGCTGCCCGTCCTTGGTCATGAAATCATTGATCGGGGTTTCGCGCATCTTCGCCATGACCTGTTCCGGATCTTTGCTGCCCAGCGCCTTGACCGCGTTGAGATAGTGCTGCGTGGCGCTGTAGATGCCGGCCTGGATCATGGTCGGCATATGGTGGACGCGCTCGAAGAAACGCCGCGAGAAGGCGCGGGTGGCGTCGTCCTGATCCCAGTAGAAGGCCGTGGTGAATTGCAGCCCCTGCGCCGTCTTCAAGCCGAGGCTGTGGACGTCGGTGATGAACATCAGCAGCGCAGCGAATTTCTGCCCGCCCTGAACGATGCCGAACTCGGCGCCCTGCTTGATCGAGTTGATAGTATCGCCGCCGGCGTTGGCAAGGCCGATGATCTGCGCCTTCGAGGACTGCGCCTGAAGGAGAAACGAGGAGAAGTCCGGCGTGTTGATCGGCGCATAGACGGTGCCGAGAACCTTGCCGCCGGACTGCTCGACCACCGCGGCGGTGTCGCGCTGAAGCGCGTGGCCGAAGGCATAGTCGGCGCCGATGAAGAACCAGCTCCGGCCGCCGGATTTGACGATCGCCGAGCCGGTCACGTGAGCGAGCGCATAGGTGTCGTAGCTCCAATGCGCGGCATAGGGCGAGCAACGCGGTCCGGTGATATCGGAACTTGCCGGGCCGTTGAACAGAACGAGCTTGTGCTTCTCGCGTGAGACCTCCTCGACCGCAAGCGCCACCGCCGAGGAGCCGCCGTCGGCGATCATGTCGACGCCGCCGGTATCGTACCACTGCCGGGCAATGCCGGCGCCGATGTCGGCCTTGTTTTGATGGTCGCCGCTGACGACCTGAACCGGCTGGCCAAGGACCGCTCCGGCATCTTCGGCTGCCATTTGCGCGCCGGCAACCGAGCCGGCCCCGACAATGTCGGCGTAGAGCGAGTTCATATCGGTGAGGACGCCGATCTTGACCGGCGCATTCTGGGCCGCCGCTGAGCCGCCGATCAACGCAAGGAGAACAGCGGGTGCGGCGAATCTCGTCATCATGACTTCCTCCCGTTCCTGGCGCGTTCGGCGCTTCTTTTCAGCCGGTCAGCTCAATCCGATAATTCTCAATCACGGTATTGGCGAGGAGTTTCTCGGCTGCGTTCCTGAGCGCGGTCTCGGCGCTGGCGCGGTCGGCGCCGTCGATTTCGATGTCGAACACCTTGCCCTGGCGCACGCTCGCGACCCCGCTGACGCCGAGCGAGCGCAGCGCGCCCTCGATCGCCTTGCCTTGCGGGTCGAGGATGCCGGATTTCAGCGTGACGGTAACGCGGGCTTTCATCGCGGACGCTCTGGCCTCGTCCCTTACCTGTAGCCCGGATTGAGCGCAGGCGAAATCCGGGCACGTTTCGCGATGCCCGCCGCCGATCCGGAAGCCGCGTTGCTCGACCCCGGCGGCGAACTCAGCCCTTCACCAGAATCGGGCCGGCGCCTTGCGGCCGTTCGCCTTCGGCCATGATGCCGAGACGCTTGGCGACCTCGGTATAGGCTTCCAGGAGCCCGCCAAGATCGCGGCGGAAACGGTCCTTGTCGAGCTTCTCGTTCGACTTGATGTCCCACAACCGGCAGGAATCCGGCGAGATCTCGTCGGCGACGACGATCCGCATCAGATCGTTCTCCCACAGCCGGCCGGTCTCCATCTTGAAGTCGACCAGGCGGATGCCGACGCCGAGGAACAGCCCGGAGAGGAAATCGTTGACCCGGATTGCGAGCGACATGACGTCGTCGATCTCCTGCGGCGTCGCCCAACCGAAGGCGGTGATGTGCTCCTCCGACACCATCGGGTCGTTGAGCTGGTCATTCTTGTAATAGAACTCGATGATCGAGCGCGGCAGTTGCGTGCCCTCCTCGATGCCGAGCCGCTGCGACAACGAACCGGCGGCGACGTTGCGCACCACCACTTCGAGCGGAATGATCTCCACCTCGCGGATGAGCTGCTCGCGCATGTTGAGGCGGCGGATGAAGTGGGTCGGAACTCCGATGTCGTTGAGATGCTGGAAGACGTATTCGGAGATCCGGTTGTTGAGGACGCCCTTGCCTTCGATCACCTGATGCTTTTTCGCATTGAAGGCGGTGGCGTCGTCCTTGAAGTGTTGGATCAGGGTGCCCGGCTCGGGTCCTTCATAGAGGACCTTCGCCTTGCCTTCATAGATACGGCGACGGCGGCTCATCGGAGTGTACCGTGGCTTGGTGAAATCCATGGGATGCCGGGGCTCCAGTTCTGGTTCGAGGTCCGCGGCGGCGGTGTGGGCGGCGACTCAACGCGGCGCCCGCTCCGCGACCACAAAGCTAGCGGAACGCGACGCGGAGCACAATCGACATAACCCCGCGCGACGCTCGCCGCAACGGCGATGTTCGGCCCGCGTTTTGGGTTGTCTTGACGCGGCACCCTCGATATGCAAGGCGGCAGACGATTTGCGGTTCCGCACAGCATCGGGCCAACGACAATGACCACATTCGACAAGCGCGAGGAAGCGTTCGAGCAGCAATTCGCGCATGACGAGGAACTCAGATTCAAGGCGACCGCACGCCGCAACAAGCTCGTCGGCTTGTGGGCCGCGGAAAAACTCGGACTGCAAGGCGCCGACGCCGAGGGCTATGCCAAGTCGATCGTGACAGCCGCAGTCGAAGGCGCCGGCGAGGACGGCATCATGCGCAAGCTCCGCGCCGATTTCGCCGCCAGGAACGTCGTCCAATCCGACCACCAGATTGGGCGCGTCATGCAAGAGCTGATGGCGAAGGCGGTCGAGGAGATCAAGGCCGGCACCTGACGCCGCGGCGCCCGTGCCGCGGCGATTTTCCTTCGGCGAGTATCATGACCATTCCCGCCTTCACCCTCGCCCGTCGGCTGCGCGCCGGCGAAACCGTATTCAGCGGCTGGTGCAGCCTGCCCTACCCGATCGTCGCCGAAACGATCGGCCGCGAAGGCTTTGTCGCGGTGACGCTTGAGGCGCAGCACGGGCTCTGGGATATGGGCGCGATGCTCACCGGCGTCGCCGCGGTGCGCCAAGGCGGCGCGGCGCCGCTGGTACGCGTGCCGGTCGGCGACTTCGCCATGGTCTCGCGCGTGCTCGATTTCGGCGCCGAAGGCATCATCGCGCCGATGATCAACACCGCGGCCGATGCGCGCGCCTTGGTCGCGGCCGCGAAGTACCCGCCGCTCGGCGAACGCAGCTGGGGACCGCACCGGGTGACGGCGCTTGCCGGCATCGCCGACCAGGCGGTCTATCTGCGCGAAGCCAATGAGCACGTCGTGACCTTGGCGATGATCGAGACCCGCACCGCGCTCGATAATCTCGACGCCATCGCGCAAACCCAGGGCATCGACGGGCTCTTCCTCGGGCCGTCCGATCTTTCGATCGCACTCTCCGACGGCAAGACGCTTGATCCGTTGTCGAAGGACGTCGAGCGCGAGCTCGACCGCATCATTGCCACCGCGCAACGGGCCGGAACAATCGCCGGCGCGTTTTGCCATACCGCCGAGCGCGCCGTGGCGTTAGGCAAGCGCGGCGCGCGTTTTCTCGCGGTGATGAGCGACATCGCCATGCTGCGCGCCGGCACCGCGGCGGCGCTCAAGGTGCTCAAGGCCGGCTAAGCTTGGCCGCGGCAATCGCGCGCTGCAGCCGGTCGAGCACTTGGGCCAGATCGGTCTCGACATCGGCCGCCTTTGCTTCGACGATTTCATAGCCGCGGGCGCCAACCCACGCGCGCTTCTCCGTGCGGGCCCGGGCGGCGCTTTCCTCCTCTTCGCCCGGCATCAAGTCGATGACGAGGCGCAGCGGGAACGAGACGAAGTCGCAGATATGCGGGCCGACCGGCGTCTGCCGCTTGAAGCCGAGGCCGGCAAAGCGCCGGTCGTTGACCAGCGCCTGCCACAGGATGCGTTCGGCCTCGGTCGGATTGCGGCGCAGGAGCCGGGCGAGGCCGCGCACCGGGCCGCGTTCCGACGGCACGCGGCCGCCACCGTGCTCGGCGAGAAGCGCGCGCAGAAGCTCGGCCTCCCCGCCGTCGAGGACGCCGCCGCGCGCCGGACCCTTGCGGCCCTCGGCGATCGCCATGATCACGCCGTGCAGCGTCTGGATGTCCTGCTGCGTCGGCTGCATGCGGGTGAAGATATTGCGCAGATTGATCTGCATGGTCTCGCGCTTGTCCGGCGGCCGGAAGAACTCGACCTTTTCCAGCTCGCGCTCGAGCGAGGCAAAAAACGCGAGGAGTTGCTGCTTTGGCGCCGCCGCCGATTTCTCCGGCATGGCGAAAGGAAGCTTCTCTCTGCTCGCCAATTTGAACCATTCGTAGCCGACCACGACCACGGCCTGCGCCAGATTGAGCGAGGCGAAGGCGGGATTGACCGGCAGCGTGAGAATGCGGTCGGCGAGCGCGACTTCATCGTTCTCGAGCCCGTTGCGTTCACGGCCGAATAAGACGGCGACGTTCTCGCCGGCGGCGATACGCGGCGCCATCAGCTCCGCCGCTGCCGCCGCGCCGACAACGGGCTTTGCCTGGTCATGGGCGCGCGCCGTGGTGGCGAAAACGAAGCTGCAGTCGCCAATCGCGTCGGCGAGGCTGTGGTAGAGCTCGGCGGCCTCAAGGACGCGGTCGGCGCCTGCCGCCATCATCTGCGCTTTGGCGTTTGGCCAGGCCGGACGCGGCGCGACCAGGCGCAGCCGCGACAGGCCGAAATTCGCCATGGCGCGGGCGGCGGCGCCGATATTCTCGGGTAGCTGCGGCTCGACCAGGATGACGATCGGCGCTGGTTCCTGCGCCCAGCGTTTGGTCTTGTCGGTTCCGGCGCCTGGCATTGGGGGTCGCTATTTCAAAAATCTCAACGATCATCACTCTTTACAAGCTTCGGCCGCAATGGCACCAGATCGCGGCCGTGGGCGTGATCCCTGTCTTTGTCATCAGCCTTGAGCGGACGCCCGAACGCCTGGCCACGATGCGCAGGCAGCTCGACGCGCTGCGCGTGCCGTTCACCTGGATCGAGGCGATCGACGGCCAGCACCTGAGCAAGCAAGAGCTTCGCCGCATCATGCCGCGGCCGAATAATTTGTTGCTTCGCTATCCGCTGTCGGCCGGCCAGATCGCCTCGACCGCCAGCCATCGCCTCACCATCGAACGGATTTGGGAATCCGGAGCCGATTTCGCCTGCGTGATGGAGGACGACGGCGAGCTCGATTCGACCTTTCCTGAATTCCTCGATCGCGACTGGCTGGCAACGCTGCCGCCGTTCGACATTCTCAAACTTGCGTCGGACTGGGCCGGCCGCCGCGACGATCTCGCCGTTCCGGTCGCACGGCACGGCTCGCGGCAGGTGTGCGTTCCACTGCATCCGAGCTATTCGGCGCGCTGTTATGTTCTCAGCCGCAAGGGCGCCGGCAATGCGCTGCGCCGCTTGCGCGTCATCGACGACACCACGGACTTCATGATCTTTCGCCGGCCGATGACCAGCATGCGTTTCCTCGACGTCCGTCCGATCGTGGTCGGGCTCACCGGCGCCGAAACGACGCAGCGCAATTGGGGGCGCGATGCGCCGGCGCCGTGGTGGCGGCCGATCCTGAGCTGGGCGCCGCACCGGCTGGTGTTGATGGACCGCAAGGTGCGCCGCTACCTCGCATTCGCGCGCACGCTCGGCGCCGGCGGCTTTCGCCGGCTTGAAGTCATCCCGCTCGAGGTGCGCCACTCCAGTGCCGCGGGCGGCCAAGCAGCCCAATCGCGGCCGGCCGCGTAACGCGCCGGCGGCAGCATTCCGCTTTCTCCGCTGCGCCGGCGATGCTATAGGCTCGCCGCCTGACGAACGCCTGCCGGGGTGCGGCGTCCGCTCCCTCCCATTTCCGCGCGACCGCTCGCGCTAGGCAGAAAGCTCAAAATCCCATGGCGAAGATCAAAGTGGCCAATCCGGTGGTCGAGCTCGATGGCGACGAGATGACCCGGATCATCTGGCATGAGATCAAGCACAAGCTGATCCACCCCTATCTCGACGTCGACCTCAAATATTTCGATCTCGGCATCGAGAACCGCGACGCCACCCGCGATCAGGTCACCATCGACGCCGCCGAAGCGATCAAGAAATACGGCGTCGGCGTCAAATGCGCGACCATCACTCCCGACGAGGCGCGGGTCAAAGAGTTCAGCCTGCATGAGATGTACCGGTCGCCGAACGGCACCATCCGCAACATTCTGGGCGGCGTGATCTTCCGCGAGCCGATCATCTGCAAGAACGTGCCGCGGCTCGTCCCCGGCTGGACCAAGCCGATCATCATCGGCCGCCACGCCTATGGCGACCAGTACCGCGCCACCGATTTCAAGGTGCCCGGCAAGGGCAAGCTGTTTCTGAGCTTCATCGGCGATGACGGGGCCGAGATCAAACGCGAGGTGTTCCAGTTTCCCGGCGCCGGCGTCACCATGGCGATGTACAATCTCGACCAGTCGATCCGCGACTTCGCCCACGCCTCGATGAACTATGCGCTCAGCCGCGGCTATCCGCTCTACCTCTCCACCAAGAACACCATCGTCAAGGTCTATGACGGCCGTTTCAAGGACATTTTCCAGGAAATATTCGACAAGGAGTACAAGGAGAAATTCGCCGCGAAGAACATCACCTATGAGCACCGGCTGATCGACGACATGGTCGCGGCGGCGCTGAAATGGTCGGGCGGCTATGTCTGGGCGTGCAAGAACTATGACGGCGACGTGCAGTCGGACACCGTGGCGCAGGGTTACGGCTCGCTCGGCCTGATGACCTCGGTGCTGACCTCGCCCGACGGCAAGATCGTCGAAGCCGAGGCCGCCCACGGCACGGTGACGCGGCATTATCGCGAGCACCAGAAGGGCCGCGAGACCTCGACCAACTCGGTCGCCTCGATCTACGCCTGGACGCGCGGGCTTGCCCACCGCGCCAAGCTCGACGACAACGCCGCGCTCGCACGTTTCGCCGAGACGCTGGAGACGGTCACCGTCGCCACGGTGGAAACGGGCTTCATGACCAAGGATCTCGCGCTCCTCGTCGGCCCCGAGCAGAAATGGCTGACCACCGGGGGCTTCCTCGACAAGGTCGACGAGAATTTGCGCAGGGCGATGGCATGAAGCGGGGATACGCAACGGTCGTCCGCGTCACCCGTGCGTTGCTGTCGTTCTCGATAGCGTTGGCGCCGTTGGCAGTAGCGCTGCGCGCCGCCGGCGCGCCGGCGGAAACACCGGCGGCGATCGCCGCGCCGGGCGAGACGCCGATCGTGACGCTCCATGCCGCCGGCGCGCAGATCTACGAATGCAAGCCAGGCAGCGACGGCAAGCTCGCCTGGGCCTTCCGCGAGCCGATCGCGACCTTGATGCTCGAGGGCAAGACCGTCGGACGCCACTATGCCGGTCCGACCTGGGAGCACGCCGACGGCAGCGCGGTGACCGGCAAAGCCACGGGAAACGCGCCGGGCGCAACCGCAAACGACATTCCCTGGCTCAAGCTCGAAGTCGTCGGCCGGCGCGGCAGCGGAACATTCGCCGCCGTCACTACGGTGCAGCGGATCAATACTCAGGGGGGCGTCCTTCGCGGCGTCTGCGAGGAGGCCGGCGCGCTCGTCAGCGCGCCCTACTCCGCGGATTACGTCTTTCTGCGCAAGGGCGGCTGATAAGAGTGCTTTGACCCGTGGCGCCTCCTTGGTGCGTCATGGCCGGACTTGTTCCGGCTATCCCGCTTAGCAACGCGGTTGTGCCCAAATGGAGCGGGGTGCCCGGGACATAGGCGAGCGAAGCGACGCCGTTCTTCCAGCGGCTATGCCCGGGCCTGACACCGTCGCAAAGCCGGGCTGGCCGCGCGGCGCGCGGCGCCCTATCTCTCCTCCATGCCGAAGCTTGCCACGCTCGGGACGATCGCCCTCGTGGTCGCGCTCCTCGCCATTCTGATCGCGGCAGGATGGTTTGCGGCCCGCGCCTGGATTTCGGTCGAAGGGCCGCCGATGCCGGTCAACGGCTATGTCGCCATGACGCTCGGTATCGTGTTTTCACTCATCGTCGGAATTGGCCTGATGGGGCTCGTGTTCTATTCGAGCCGCCATGGTTACGACGAGCCGCACCGCGCCGAGGAAGAGCACGAGTAAGTCTCTCGCCTGGTGTTCGCGCGCTCTCCCGAAAAGCTCGGCGGCTCAATGCCTTGCGGCGGAACGACAGACGCCGCCATTTTGAAGCAATTTTACCGCGAACCGCAACCGGATTTGAACTTTTCTCGATTAGAAAGCCGGATATGCAGGTGGGACCGTCGTTCCGCCCGCGGCTTTCAAGTGGGCTTAGCGCGGGCGTTCGACCCGCGTGAAATCGGGGGGCTAAATGAATCCGTTGCGCCATCGCATCGGCTGGAGCGTCGGTGCGCTCCTCGCCGTTACCGCCACGCTGTCGACGCCGAGCGTTGCCATGCCGCGCTTTGACGGGGCGTGGAGCGTGTCGCTCGTCACCACCAGGGCCGACTGCATCGCGAGCTACCGTTATCCGATCCAGATCAGCAACGGCATCGTCGCCAATGGCGGCGCGCTCGCAATCGACGTCCACGGCAAGGTCGCGGCGGATGGCGCCGTCACCGTGCTGGTGAGCCATGGCGACCAGCGCGCCGCCGGCTCCGGCCGCCTGTCGGCGACGATCGGCAGCGGTTCCTGGCGCGGCGCCGGCTGCGCCGGCTCCTGGACCGCGGAACGCCGCGGCTGATCGGGCGCGGCTGTCATTCCGGATTGGCAGCGATCTCGGGTTGACCCGAGATCGGCACTCTAAGTCCAAGTCGGCAACAAGCCGACTTGGATGGCGACAAGTCCGGAATCCATAATCACAAATCGTGGTTATGGATTCCGGGCTCCTCGCTTCGCTCGGCCCCGGAATGACGTTAGACGTCCTCAGCCTTCCGCGGCATCATCATCGCCGCCGCGCTCGCCCTCTTCGCCGGCGAGGATTTTCTCGGCGATGAGGCCGGCGTTCTGCCGGATCGCGGCATCGATCTTGGCGGCGATATCGGGATTGGCCTTGAGGAAGGCCTTGGCGTTCTCGCGGCCCTGGCCGATCCGCTGGCTGTCATAGGAGAACCAGGCGCCGGATTTTTCCACGACGCCCGCTTTGACGCCGAGATCGATCAGTTCGCCGGTCTTGGACACGCCCTCGCCATACATGATGTCGAACTCGACCTGCTTGAACGGCGGCGCGAGCTTGTTCTTGACCACCTTGACGCGGGTCTGATTGCCCACGACCTCGTCGCGCTCCTTGATGGCGCCGATCCTGCGGATATCGAGCCGCACCGAAGCGTAGAATTTGAGCGCGTGGCCGCCGGTCGTCGTTTCCGGCGAACCGTACATGACGCCGATCTTCATGCGGATCTGGTTGATGAAGATCACCATGGTATTGGAGCGGTTGATCGAGGCGGTGAGCTTGCGCAGCGCCTGGCTCATCAGCCGCGCCTGC
>Ga0187784_10000865_pt1 | contig 23305 bp, 20 predicted proteins | sample 1015_SJ02_MP15_2_FD_132964 | JGI IMG/M metagenome (GOLD analysis project Ga0187784, IMG submission 132964) | Tropical peat soil microbial communities from peatlands in Department of Meta, Colombia - 1015_SJ02_MP15_20_MG | ecosystem: Environmental > Terrestrial > Soil > Wetlands > Peat | place... | reverse complement strand
CACGGCGCCCCGGCCCGCCTGGCCGCCATCGTCGACTGGGAGATGGGCACCGTCGGCGACCCCAAGCTCGACCTGGGCTGGGTGGTGCACGCGTGGCCCGAGGACACGAGCACGGGCGAGGGGGGTCTGGGCGGCTATGCGGACATGACCGGCATGCCCTCGCGCGGCGCGGTGCTCGCCTCCTACGCCGAGATCTCGGGCCGGCAGGTCGACGACATCGACTACTACTGCGTGCTGGCCAAGTGGAAGCTTGCCATCATCCTGGAGCAGGGCTACCAGCGGGCCAGCGACGACCCGAAGCTGCAGGCCTTCGGCCCCATCATCTTGGACCTGATGAGTGACGCGGCCGAGTTGGCCGAGAAGAGCGACTACGAGGGATGAAGTCACCAGGGGAGTTGTTCGACCTCACCGGCAAGGTCGCCGTGGTGACCGGGGGCAGCCGAGGTATCGGGCGGGCGGTAGTCGAGGGATTCGCCGCCGCCGGTGCCGATGTCGTGATCGCCAGCCGCAAGCTGGACAACTGCGAGGCTGTGGCCAGGGAGATCGAGGCGACCGGGCGACGTGCGCTCCCGGTGGGCTGCCACGTGGGCCGCTGGGAGGACTGCGACCGCCTCGTGGATACCGTGTACGGCGAGTTCGGGCGCTGCGACGTGCTGGTGAACAACGCCGGCATGTCGCCGACCTACGACGGCCTCCCTTCGGTGACCGAGGAGCTCTATGACAAGGTCCATGCCGTCAACGCCCGCGGGCCGTTCCGCCTGAGCTCGCTCATCGGGACGCGGATGGCCGAGGGCGACGGCGGGTGCATCATCAACGTCACGACCGCGGGTTCGCTGCGCCCCGATGCCGACGACCTGCCATACGCCATGGCGAAGGCCGGCCTCAACGCGCTCACCTTGGGGCTGGCGGGAACCTGGGCGCCCAAGGTGCGGGCCAACCTGGTGATGCCCGGCGCCTTCGACACCGACATCACCAAGCCCTGGGGGGAAGAAGGCAGGGCGATGGCCGCCTCCTTGAACCCGATGAAGCGGATCGGCCGCCCTGAGGACATGGTGGGGGTCTGCATCTTCCTCGCCAGCGACGCGGCCAGCTACGTCAACGGCGCGCAGGTCCTCGTCGACGGAGGGTTCTTCCGGACGCTCTGAGCCGGGTTCGTTCGACCGGTGCAGGTCGAGTCAGGCGAGCAGTCCGCGCCCGAGCGCTGACTCCCACGACAACGCCGGGCGCTCCTCGGTCCACAGGAAATGGACGTCTCGGCGGGCGATGCGCCAATCGCCTTCCGGCGTTTGCCCGAACAGGTCCTCGTAACGGAGGTACGCGACGAAGGTGCGAGGCCCGCCTTCGTCGAGGATGAGGTGGTGGGCCACGCCGTAGACCGAGCCCACCGTCTGACGCCCTTCGCCTGAGCTCGCACTGTTCGTCATGACGTGCATGGTCTTGGCGTAGCGCTCGCTCATGACATCGATCATGAGCACGAGCTGGTCATGGCCTCGTGCCTCGACGAGCGGCCGTTCGGAATCCGGTGCGAACACGCGCAGGACGGCGTCGTCACAGAACACCGCGCGCAGCGCCTTCGCATCGCAGCGGTCGACTGCAGAGGCGTACGCGAGCTGAAGGCTGCGCAGCTCGAGTGCCATGGCCGGATCCAGTCGGTCACCCACGTCACTCAACCTCGATGGCGGTTCACTGCATCCACGAGTTCGGCGAACATGGACGCGTAGGGCTCTCGCAGGAGTTCGGCCAGCTCGTCTGGGACGATGTCCGTGCACCATTCGAGCGTGGCGCCACCATCGGCCTCGTGTACGACCCGCATCTCCGCCTGGTGGTGCTCCGCGCCCAGGAGCCCCGGAACGCTGTACACGGCCCGCATGCGCTCGGGATCGACCGTCACGTTCCGCTCGCGGACCTCGCTCCCGTCCCCGAGCGTGACGATCCGGACGTTGCCCTCCTGGCGCTCGCTCACGCAGACCGAGAACGCGTGCACCTCGGCGCGGGTGTATCGGTCGAGGAAGTCCCAGGCGACAGCCGGGCTGACTCGCACTGGAGACGAATAGAAGATCGTTGCCATCGTCGTGGTCCCACACGCCTTTCCCGGTCGGGTTCGGGACACCACTCGCCCACCGCGAGCGGTGTCCCGCTCGTCACGAAGCCGAGACGCTGGTCCCGGGAATGTTCTTGCCGCACCACGCCTGCGTGGAGGACGGCACGAACCCGTTCTTCTTGGCGAGCATGAACCAGGCACATTGCCCTTGGGCCGGGTCGTGCCCGAACGCCGTCGAGAAGTCCAACGTGTAGGGCAACAGCCCGTTGGCGTTGTAAGCCGTGATGCCGCGCAAGGCCTTGACGACCTCGGCCGACGTCGGGTTGTCTCCGGCTGCCAGCAGTCCCTTGATCATCAGGTCCGCCGACACCCAGGCCCGGTACTGGGCATCGTTCGGGAAATCGCTGGCCGTGAAGTGGGCGTACTTCTCCAGGGCGGACTGCATCTGCATGGTGCCCGCGTTGGGCAGCGAGAAAGGCCGGAAATACGAGGTGAAGTAGGCGCCCTGGAGGGCCTGCCAGGCCGCAGAGTGGATGACGTCCTGCTCGTAACCCGTCGACAAGACGACGACCTTGGGCTTGATGCCGGCCTGTTGGTAGGCCGTGGCAACGGCGAATTCGCTGCTGTCGGTCATGACGGGGGCGAGGGCGTTCACACCCTTTTGCTTGGCCACGAGCGCCGCTGCCGTGAAGTCCACGCTCCCAAAGGGCACCGTCGTGTCGAGGACTCCGACCTGGCCGCCCTCTCGCTGGAATGCCTCAGCCACTGCGGTCGCTTCGCGGACTGAGTCCGGGGAGACGCTGAGGCCGTAGCTTCCGAGCACGGTCCCGCCATGGGCCTTCACGAAGGATGCCACCATCGTGTTGATCGGGAACGAGGGATCGTCACTTCCGGTGTCGGCGGCGAACATGTTGGTGTACGGCTGCTCTCCCCACTCGGGCCCGTCGAGATCAGTGCCGGTGACCGGCACCCCCGCCTCTTGGGGGTACTTGGCCGCCAAGAAGAAGAGCGCAGAGTCGCTGACGATGCCGATAGCGCCCTTCGAGAGGGCGCTCTGGACAGCGGACACCACTTGAGTAGCACTCGTTCCGTCGTCGAGGACGATGCCGACGAGCTTGTGCCCGTGCACCCCGCCCATGGAGTTCTGCAGGGCGATCCGGGCGTTGAAGGCGTCGGCTGCCCCCGAGAACTCTGAAGCCGCAAAGCCCGTCTCCGACGTGACCAGGGCGATCGTGATGGGTGCCGCGGACGAAGCGGCAGCGGCGGGCGGGGCGGCTCCCAGCCCGGAGACCCCTATGAGGCCGGCGACGAACGCGCTCACCAGGCCCAGCTTGGCGAGAATCACTCTTGGAACCGAACGCATGGTTTCCTCCCTAGCCCCCCGGGGCGTTTCTGTTGACTGGTCGGCATGACCTGGTTGGACGACGCACGACGGGGCGCGGTGCCGGGACCGCCGGCTTGCTCCCCCCGCCGTCCGGATCCGCCACTACGGCACTCACCCCTCCTGCATCCGTCCGGAATGGCCGATCGGTCTCCGCACCGGAGTGGACCACCAGGCCACCTGGCGCAGCTGACGATGTGCACGATGCTAATCATGTGCAGAGTAAGGGGTCAATGACACGTCGGGGCTCGGGCGAGGCTCCCACGCGCCATGTTCACTTGAAAGACCGAAGTCTGGGGCGGCGTCCCGCCTCTCAGGTGCGAACCGAGGGACGAAGTCCGGTGTGGGTGGGCCGCCTCATGTGGGATCGAAGCGTAGGTGTCCATGGGCACCGGCGGGTGTCGCGCCTGAAGGCCTCGGGGCACCGCGGGCTCGCGATCGGCGCCACCGAATCTGGGCGACTGCCCTCGAGTGGACGTCGGTGACTTCGCAACTCGCTCGTGCCTTGCAAGGTGCTATACATCGGCCCTTCGGGCGCGGCAGTCCGATGCTGGAACGGCGTGGAGCGACCTGCGCGATTCCGCGTGGACCCGATGGCTCCAGAGGGGACGTGTGATGACGCTCGGTGCATTCGTGCCTGAGACGAGGATGTTCATCGGCGGGGAGTTGGTCGACGCCGAGGGCGATAGGACCTACGACAATGTCAACCCGGCCACCGAGGAGGTCCTGGGCCAGACCGCTGATGCCAGTCTTCGGGACATGGAACGCGCCATCGAGGCGGCTCGTCGGGCGTTCGACGAGACCGACTGGGCTACGAACCGTGACCTGCGAAAGCGCTGCCTTCTCCAACTCCACGAGGCATTGGTCTCGGAGAAGGAGGAGCTGCGCGCCGAGCTGGTGGCGGAGGCCGGGACCCCGGTGATGGTCACGACCCTCGCCCAGCTGGAAAGCCCGCTTTCTGAGGCACTGCTGTGGCCTGCCGAGATGATCGACAAGTTCGGGTGGGAGCGTGATCCGGGTGTCGCGAGCCCATGGGGCATCCCCTCACGCCGCGCCATCTGGAAGGAGCCCATCGGAGTCGTCGGGTCCATCGTCCCTTGGAACTTCCCCTTCGACGTGAGCATCAACAAAGTGGCTCAAGCGCTGGCCACGGGGAACACGACGATCCTCAAGCCCGCACCGGACACTCCGTGGAACGCCACGCGCCTGGGGCGGCTCGTTGCCGAGAAGACCGACATCCCAGCGGGCGTCTTCAACGTGGTGACTTCCTCCAACCATCTGGTGGGTGAGTCCCTGACGCTGTCGCCCCTGGTCGACATGATCTCGTTCACCGGCTCCACCGCCACCGGACAGCGGATCATGGAGAAGGGCGCTGCGACGATGAAGCGTGTCTTCCTCGAGCTCGGCGGCAAATCGGCGGCGGTGATCTTGGACGACGCCGATTTCGCCTCGGTGGTGCCGATGACCTCCATGGTCTGCATGCACGCCGGTCAGGGCTGCACGATGCTGACACGAGTGCTGCTGCCGAGGAGCCGCTATGACGAGGGCCTCGAGCTGATCGTTGCCGGCATGTCCATGGTTCCCTACGGGGACCCGACCGACGCGGGCAACATGATGGGTCCCGTGATCTCCAAGAAGCAGCTCGACCGGGTCACGGACTACATCAGCATCGGCCAGCAGGATGGTGCACGGCTCGCGCTCGGGGGTGGTCGCCCGAGGCACCTGCCCAAGGGCTGGTACGTGGAGCCTACGGTCTTCGCTGACGTGGACAACAGCATGAGGATCGCTCGAGAGGAGATCTTCGGCCCTGTCCTGGCGGTCATCGCATACGACGACGATGATGACGCGGTGAGGATCGCGAACGACTCGAGCTACGGACTCTCCGGCGCCGTCTTCGGTTCCGAGGACCGCGCCACCGGGATCGCCCGTCGGATCCGCACGGGCTCGCTCACCATCAACGGCGGGGTGTGGTACGGAGCGGACATGCCCTTTGGTGGGTTCAAGATGTCGGGCATCGGCCGCCAGAACGGCATCGAGGGCTTCGAGCAGTACCTCGAGACCAAGATCGTCGCCTGGCCTGCGACCTGAAGCTCGAGTCCATACTCACCACTAGAAGACACGGAAAACAGAGAGAACCGAGGAGGGAACAATGCCAGGGCGACTCGAGGGCAAAGTCACGTTCATCACCGGCGCCGGGAGGGGTCAGGGGCGAGCCCATGCCGTGAAGCAGGCGAGCGAGGGAGCGAAGGTCATCGCCGTCGACATCTGCGAGGACATCGAATCGAATCCCTATCCGATGTCGAGCTGGGATGATCTGATGGAGACCAAGCGTCTGGTCGAGAAGCAGGGCAGCCAGTGCATCGCCGTGAAGGCGGACGTGCGCAGGCGCGAGCAATTGGGCGAAGCTCTTGCGCAGGGTCTTGCCGAATTCGGGCATCTGACGACGGTGTGTGCCAACGCCGGCATCCTGCCGGCGGCCATGGGAGACCCGAACCCTCTGGACTTTCAGGACGCGATCGACGTCGATTTGATCGGTGTCATGAACACCCTTGCAGTGGCGATCCCGCACATCCTTTCCGCCGGACGTGAGGGCTCGATCATCATCACGGGCTCGACGGCGGCCATGATGCCGAACACCTTGGCCGCCTCGGCCGACCCGAACCAGATCCTGGGCCCCGGGGGCGTCGGCTACGCCTGGGCGAAAAACGCCCTGCTGACCTACACCGAGCAGATGGCGCTGCACTTGGCAGCGCACGGCGTGCGGGTGAATTGCATCCACCCCACCAACGTCAACACGCACCTGATCCACAACGAGGCCATGTACAAGTTGTTCAGGCCCGACCTCGAGGTCGTCACCAAGGAGGACTTCGAACCGGCGTCCGCGTACTTCCAGGCGCTGCCGATCTCGTGGCTCGAGCCCGAGGACGTGGCGGACCTGGTGTGCTTCCTCGCCTCGGACGAGTCGAAGAACATGACCGGCGGCAATATACGGATCGACGCGGGCTCGTTCATCAAATTCCCGAACGGCCCGGCCTGAGAGGGGCTGTGGGCCTCATGTTCACTCGTGACACATGGGGAACGGCATGCCGCTCGCCCTTATCATGGCGGGGAGACCTTGGAGGTAATCATGGCCAGCGCACACCGGCGACTTGACTTCCCCGTCTTCGACGCCGACAACCATCTCTACGAAACGCGCGAAGCCCTCACGAAGTACCTCCCGGAGAAGTACAGGAGTGCGATCGATTACGTCGACGTTCATGGGCGGACCAAGATCGTCGTACGTGGGCAGATCAGTGAGTTCATCCCGAACCCTACGTTCGATCGGGTGGGCCGCCCAGGGGCGCAGGAGGAGTACTTCCGGATCGGAAATCCCGAGGGCAAGCCGTACCGGGAGATCATCGGCAAGGGAATCGATTGTCCGCCGGCATTCCGAGAGGCCAGGGCACGGCTCGAGCTCCTCGACGAGCAGGGTCTCGACTACACGATCATGCTGCCGACGCTGGCCAGCCTGGTCGAGGAGCGCATGCGCGACGATCCGGACCTCTGTGCCGCGGCGATCCACGCGCTCAACGTGTGGATGCTGGACGCTTGGCCCTACGCCTACAAGGACCGGATCTTCTCGACCCCCATCATCACGCCGGGGGTCGTCGACAAAGCGATCGAGGAGCTCGATTTCGTGCTCGAGCACGGTGCCAGGATCATCTTGATGCGCCCCGCTCCGGCGTGGGGCTACCGGGGTCCGCGGTCCTTCGCACTTCCTGAGTTCGACCCCTTCTGGTCCCGCGTGGAGGAGTCGGGCGTCTTCGTCGTCTTCCACGCGTCTGACTCGGGTTACATCCGGTATGTCAACGAGTGGGAGGGCGCTGGGAACGAGCTGCTTCCGTTCGGTGAGCCACAGCCGTTCGCCACCGCTCTTCGGGACGACCACCGTGACATCCAGGACGCTGTCACGTCGCTCGTCGGCCACGGCACACTACGTCGGCACCCGGGACTGCGGATCGGTCTCGTGGAGAACGGTGCCGGGTGGGTGCCGGGACTGCTGCGGCGCCTGGATCACGTCTACCGAACCATGCCGCAGGCGTGGGGCGAGAAGCCCTCGGAGACGTTCAAGCGCCACTTCTGGATGCACCCGTTCCACGAGGAGAACCCGAAGGAGCTGGTCGAGCTCCTCGGGGCCGATCGTCTTATTTTCGGGTCGGACTATCCCCACATCGAAGGGCTGGCGGATCCCGTCTCCTACGTCAATGACCTCGAGGGTCTGCCTGAGGACGACATTCGCAAGATCATGGGCGGCAACATGATCGACCTGCTCGGGCTCGAAGTTCCACAGCCGGCCTGACCTCCCCGAGGATGGGACCGCCCTGAACGGTCCCTCGAAGAACCGTGCGAGCACGTCGGGGCCTCCCCTGCCTCCGGTCGACCTGGTTGCCCGGGGGGAGTGGGGCGTCAGTCGACCCGAAGGAGAGGAGGCCGCCATGGCCGACCTTATCGAAGGTCGGCCATGTGTTGGTTGGCCGCGCGCTCTTCCGCCATGGCACCGCGATTCACCTTCCCAGCGGGAGAACGCGGGATGCGGTCCACGATCTCAAAGGACTTGGGGACCTTGAAAGCAGCCAGCCGCTCGCGGCAGAAGTCGCGGAGCGCTTCGGGAGTGGGCCTGTCGGAGCCGGGCTCGAGTTCGAGGATCGCGTGGACGCGATGACCCCACTCGGGGTCGGGCAGGCCGATCACCACTTGGTCGATGACATCCGGGTGCTCGCTCAGCGCCGCTTCGACCTCTGCCGGGAAGACGTTCGCACCACCTGAAACGATCATGTCCTGGCGGCGGTCGGCGATGTACAGGTAGCCCTCGTCGTCCACCCATCCGAGGTCGCCCAGTGAGCGGAAACCGTCGGGTGTCTCCGGCGGCATCTCGGCGCCCAGGTACTCGAACGTGGGCCCTGGATCGAGCGGTCGCAGGTAGATCTCCCCGACCGTTCCAGCAGTCACCTCGTGCCCGTTGGGGTCGAGGACCTTGAGCTCGCAGGTGACCGGACAGCCGGTGGTGCCAGGACGTTGTAGCCATACGTCGCCGGTGGTGATGACGAAACCCAGCCCTTCGCTCGATCCGTAGCTGAAGACGAAACGCCCGGGTGGCACGAGTTCGAGCCATCGGCGCGCCAGCCACTCAGGGATCGATGCTCCGCCGCAGATGATGCTGGCGATGCTTGAGAGATCCCGCTCTTCGATCGCCGGTAGGCGTGCGATGCGGAGCAACATCGTGGGCACGAGGATGGCGATCGTCACCCGGTGGCGCTCAATGAGCTCGACTGCCAGCTCGGCGTCGAACCTCTCCATCAGGATGGACCGGTTCCCGTCGAGCAGGCATCCCGGGCCACCTCCCTGCCAGCCGTTGCTGTGGTACAAGGGCGATGCGCCCAAGGAGACCTGCACGTCGGCAGTGCCGGTGAGCACTTCGAGAGGCGGCCGGGCGGCCATGACGCCCGGGGTCGGGCTGACGATCAGCTTTGGCCGACCGGTGGACCCGGAGCTGGCGATGGCGCGTCCCCACCGTGGCACCGCATCAGGAGGCGGTTCCATGGGGAGGGCCGTCGTGCTCGCCAGGTCACTGGTCGTGATCACCGGCTGCCCAGCGTCGGCCCAGTCTGCGACGACGGCCTGGGCTGCCGCGAGATCGAGGAGCCGGTCACGCTCCCAGGGCGGCAGGTCGTGGCGCAGTGGCAGGACGGATGCACCGGCTTTCCACGCACCGAAGTCGGCGATGAGGTGCTCCGTCGAGTTGCGGAGCGCCACGATGACCAGATCTCCTTCGCCAATTCCCTGGCCCAGCAGGAAGTGACCGACCTGGTTCGCTCGGGTCTCGAGCTCGTTCCAGGTCAAGCACGTCTCGGTGCGGTCTGCGCCGGCCGACACGACTGCGGCTTCGTCACCACGAGCTTGCGCGAGCTCGGTCAGCCGGCGCCCGTAGCTGACGAGGTCGAGCATGCTGCCCCCTTCCGGCCAGAGCAAGATGGGCGACCCTTGTCGGTCTCACGTTCTGCCCGCGTCGTGCACCCTAGCTGCCGCGCGCGCGACACGGCTCTGCGAAAGCTCGGGACGCTACGATCGCAACGATTCGGCCCGGCGTGTCGTCGGAGGGTTCAGCCTCGCGAGACGACCAGATCCTCGAGGAGCAGCGATGGCAGGACGCATGGAGGGAAAGGTCTCGTTCATCACGGGCGCTGGCCGCGGGCAGGGCCGGGCGCACGCCGTGAGGCAGGCATCCGAGGGAGCGGATGTCATCGCGATCGACATCTGCGAGGACATCGAGTCCAATCCGTACCCGATGGCGAGTTGGGACGACCTGATGCAGACCAAGTCGCTCGTCGAGGCAGAAGGGCGTCGATGCGTCGCGGTCAAGGCCGACGTCCGCAACCGCGAAGAGCTACGGGCCGCTCTCGACGAGGGCCTGGCGGAGCTCGGGCAGCTAACCACGGTCTGCGCCAATGCCGGCATCCTTCCGATGGCCATGGGTGATCCCCAACCGATGGACTTCCAGGACGCGGTGGATGTCGATCTGATCGGCGTGATGAACACGCTGGCGGCGTCGGTGCCGCGCCTCATCGCTGCAGGGACGGGTGCCTCGATCATCATCACCGGCTCGACTGCCGCCCTCATCCCCAACACGATCTCCCCGTCGGTGGACCCCAGGGCCATCATGGGACCGGGCGGAGCGGGGTACAGCTACGCGAAGCAGGCTCTGGTCGGGTATACCGAGCAAATGGCGCTGTACTTGGCGCCCACCGGGGTCCGGGTGAACGTCGTCCACCCGACCAACTGCAACACGCATCTGATGAACAGCGAGGGCATCTACAAGATCTTCCGCCCGGATCTCGAGGGCGAGGTGACGAAAGAGGACTTCATGCCGGCGTCGGAGTTCTACCATGCCCTCCCTACGCCCTGGATCGAGCCTGAGGAGGTCGCGGAGCTGGTGCTCTTCTTGGCCTCGGATGCGTCGAAGAACATCACGGGGGCCAGCATCCCGATCGACGCGGGCTGCATGGTGAAGTGGCCGAACGGCCCTGGGCAAGGCTGAGTTGCCAGGGCTCTGGCCGGCGACGGGGTTGTCCAGAGCGTGGGGAGGGATCGAACCGACATCATCCGGAAAGGTTGCGCGGCATATCGTGGGATCATGGCAGTCTCTCCCACCAATCCGCCCAAGCTCCCCGCGATGTTGAGCCATGCGGCTTTCATCAGTGCGGACACATCGGCCACGGTCGAGTTCTACACGAAGATCCTGGGCATGGAGCTCGTCAATGCGGTGCTCGACGACAAGATCCCGTCGACCGGGGAGGCGATCCCGTACTTCCACTCGTTCTTCCGGTTGGGCGACGGATCGACGATTGCCTACTTCGAGGCGCCCGAGCTGCCCCCGCCCAGCGCCGACTCACACCCGGCGTACGGCACCTTCCGCCACTTCGCCATGGAGGTGTTCTCGACCGAGGTGGTCAACGAGTGGGCGGCGTGGCTGAGGGCGAACGACGTCGACGTGATCGGCCCGGTCGACCACGGCATCGCCCATTCGATCTACTTCCACGACCCCGATGGGAACCGGCTTGAGATCACCAACCTCTTCGATCCGAAGTGGAACGACAACGGGGAGGTGGCGCGGGCGGCGCTGGCCGAGTGGGAGGAAGCCAAGGCCCAGGCAAAGGCGACGGGTCAGAACATGGCGACGGTGCTGGCCAAGCTCACTCAGCAGCGCAGCCATCGCCGGGCGTCCGGCCTCGGCGAGGCCGGCCAGCACGACATCGACTGACGGTCAACCCGCTGACCTCGGCCGGTGGCGGGCGGCCCGAGTGGCCCGTCCGGTCACTGCCTCCCAGAGGCGAGTTGCGCGGCGTCGTGACCAGCTCGTCGGCCGTCCTCGGGCCGGAGCAGGAATTCGGCGGAAAGAGCTCGGAGGTATGCCATGGTCGTTGCGTCGAGTGGTGACGCGGAGTGGCGGGCGAGCCCCAAATGCCCCCAAGTCTGAGGACCTCGCGTGATCGGGACGAAGTGACACGCACGGAAGCTCTCGCTCGAGAGTCGGCGGACCGTGGAGCGAAATCGCTCCTTGACAGCCCGTACGTCCGCGAACTGCACGACTTCGCCGGTGAGCACGCTCTGGGCGCTCGCGAACGACGGGTCGAGCGGCACACCGTCTGCGACTGACTCGAGCCACGCGTCGGAGAGTCGTCGCGCTGTGACCAGGCGCATGCGGGTCCCCTCGTTGCGGAAGAGTGCCATGCCGTCCGCGATGCCGGCTCGGTCGAGCGCGTCGGCGAGCACCTCGGCGGCATCGGAGGTGCTGTGGGCAGTTGCCAGTTGCTGGGCGAACCATGCCAACGAGTCGAAAAGGGGTGTCAGGTCGAGTCTTGCGTCATGGTCGACCAGTGAGTCTGCGACTTCGGCGACATTTGCGATGAAGCGGTACCCGCTTCCCCGGACGGAGGCGATGAACGCCGGGTTGCGGGGATCGTCCCCGAGTTTGTGTCGCAAACGGTTGACCACGATGCACAAGGCGTTGCGGCTGTCGGCGGGCGGTTGCTGCCAGACGCGATCGATGATGGCGCCGGTCGACGTCGTGACAGCCGAGCGGGTCATGAGGAAGGTCAGCAGGCGGTACTCGGTCGGCGAGAGTGAGATCGGATTGCCGCACCTGCTGCACTGCTGCGTCCACAAGTCGACCACGAGGTCGTTCGCTCGCAGGTAACGGACGCCAGGGACACGGCGCGCATCGGCGTTCCGGATGGCGCCGGACAGGCGGGCCAGCAGCGTCTCGCAGGGCTCCGTGCTGGGCACCACCAGGTCGACGCCGGCGTCGATCAGCGAGACCACTTCCTCGGGCTCGTCGGTCATGACGGCAACGGGCGCGCCCGTACGGTCCCGGATCGCCTCGAGCGCTTGCCACCGGAACGTGCGGTTGCCGGCGATGAACACCAGCGCGACCGGGCGGATCGACGCCAGCCAGCGGGCGCGGCCGGCGTCGTCCGCGGTGATCCAGGTCCAACCGGCAGCGGCCATCGATCGGTCGAGCCCGGTGCTCTCCCACCAGGTCTTGGCGCCCACGCGGAGCACCGGACCGTCGGGAGTGAACGCGGGCACGCCCGACTCGGCGCGTTGCGTCCGGAAGTCCGACCTCTCCACGGTGCTCATCGCGGCCCCGCTCCGCACTTGGATCGCATCTCGGACGCGTCCCCCCTGGTCACTCTCCCCGTCCACGCTCGCAAGCCCGCTGGTTGCGTTGCCCTCGGTCGTGCTGAGGCTACTACGGCTCGCGGGCGGGACCGCGGGCTTCTCGAGTGACACCGAGGCCGGCTCCCGAGGCCTCGAGTGCGTTCGGGGGGAACGGGCGGGCCGGGGGAAGACCGCAGGCCCAATGCGCTCGAGACGGCCCGTCAATCGACATCATCCGGAAAGATTGGCCGGGGTACCGTTCGACGGGATGGGACCCACCTCGCAGCCCAGCCCGCCCCGGCCGCAGGAGACGACGACCGGGGCTGACGCAGCCACGGCACCCCCGCTGGAAGGCGTGCGGGTGATCGAGCTCGGACAACTGCTCGCCGGCCCCTTCTCCGGTCAGCTTCTCGGCGATCTCGGGGCCGACGTCATCAAGGTCGAACAGCCCGGTGCTGGTGACCCGATGCGTGACTGGGGCCGGGACAAGCCCTACGGCAAATCGGTGTGGTGGCCGATCTGCTCACGGAACAAGCGCTGCGTGCAGCTCAACCTCCGCTCGGAACCAGGACAGGCTACCTTGCTCAAGCTGGTGGAGACGGCCGACATCATCACCGAGAACTTCCGACCTGGGACGCTGGAACGCTGGAACCTCGGCTACGAGCAGCTGGCGGCGGTGAACCCCGGCATCATCCTCGTCCGGGTGTCGGGGTTCGGCCAGACCGGTCCCTATGCGCAGCGTCCCGGCTACGCGTCGGTCGGTGAGGCGGTGGGCGGCATGCGCTACGTCATCGGGTACCCGGACCGGGCCCCGGCGCGGGCCGGCATCAGCATCGGTGACACGGTGACGGGCACCCTCGCTGCGCTCGCTGCGCTCGCCGCGCTGCGCGAGCGCGAGCGCAGCGGACGGGGCCAGGTCATCGACTGCGCCATCTACGAGTCCGTCATGGCGTTCATGGAGGCGCTCATTCCCGAGTACGCCATCGGCGGCTACATCAGGGAGCGGACCGGACCCGTCCTGCCCAACATCGCTCCTTCGAACGTGTACCCCACGGCCGACGTCGACCTCATCATCGCCGCCAACCAGGACACGGTGTTCCGGCGGCTCGCCGAGGCGATGGGTCGTCCCGAGCTTGCAGACGATCCCCGCTACGCCACGCACGAGGCCCGAGGCAAGCACCAAGAGGAGCTCGATGCCCTGATCGCGGATTGGACGAAGAACTGGCCGTCGGACGAGCTCGAGGCGCACATGGAGGAGCACGCCATCCCGGTCGGCCGTATCTATCGTGCGCCCGAGATCCTGGCCGACCCGCACATCGCCGCCCGTGAGGCGGTCCTGCACATGGAGCACCCCGTGTTCGGGGACTTCCCGATGCCCAATGTGTTCCCTCGGTTCAGCCGCACCCCGGGCGTGGTCAAGTGGATGGGGCCCGAGGCCGGCGAGCACGACGACGAAGTGCTCGGTGGACTGTTGGGCATGAGCAGCGAGCAGATCAAGGCGGCGCAAGCGGAGTGAGGTGCCAGTCGTCGTGGCGATGACCGCGATCGAAAAGATCCTCGCCGAGCACGCCGGGATGGCGCAGGTCTCACCGGGCGACGTCGTCGCGACGGAGGTCGATACCGTCGTGCTCCTCGACATGAACTTCCTGGCCGGAGACGCGTTGAACCCCCCGATCGTGAAGACGGACCGGCCTGAACGGCTGATCGTGGTGCTCGACCACCTGGCCATCCCGAAGGACGAGGGGTCCTCCGCCGCGCACAAGCGGGCCCGCGAATTCGTGGAGCGGTGGGGGATCGACCGGTTCCACGACATCGGGCGCGACCAGGGGATCGTGCACCAGATCGTGGGCGAGCACGGCTACGTGCGTCCGGGTGAGCTCCTCGTGTGCACCGACTCCCACACCTGCAGCGGCGGGGCGTACAACGCGGCAGCCCGCGGCATCGGCCCGCTCGACGTGGTCTACGCCGCCTGCACCGGAGGCACGTGGTGGGAGTGCGGGCCCACCGTGCTCTACCGCCTCGAGGGGGAGCCGGGTCACACCGTGGCGCCCAAGGACATCTTCCTGTACATCGCAGCCGTGTACGGCGACCATGCCATGCAGAACCTCGAGGTGGTGGGGTCCACCGTCGACGGGTGGACCGTGGACGAGCGCCGTGCCTTCGCCACCATGTGCGCCGAGCTCGGTGCAGAGTTCCCGATCTTCCCGTGCGACGACGTCCTGCGGCGGCACTTCGAAGCGCTCGGTGTGACAGACGTCCAGCCGGTGAGCGCCGACCCCGGCGCGGCCTACCTCGATTCCCGCATGGTCGACGTCGCCGGGATCGAGCCCATGGTGGCCAAGCCGCACACGGTCATCAACAACTCCGTCCCGGTGTCCTCGCTCGGCGATCCCGTTCCGGTGGACCAGTGCTTCATCGGTTCGTGCGCGAACGGGACGCTCGACGATCTGCGCGTCGCCTCGGAGATCGTGGCGGGCCGGCAGGTGAGCCCCAAGACCCGCTTCATCATCACGCCGGGCTCCCAGCGGGTCTACAGGGAGGCGGTCACGGCCGGGTACGTGTCGACGCTCCTCGAAGCCGGGGCCGTGATCACGAATTCGGGGTGTGGTGCGTGTGCCGGGCAGGGCATGGGTGTCCTGGCGCCCGGCGAGACGGCCATCACCTCGAGCACGCGCAATTTCCAGGGTCGGATGGGGAGTCCGACCGCCAGCGTGTTCATCGGTTCGTCAGCGACCGTCGCCGCCTCGGCACTGACCGGCTTCATCACCGATCCGCGGGACGTGGCCGCGTGACGACTGCCGCCGGAAGAGCGTGGGTCTTCGGGGACCGCATCGACACCGATCTGATCATGCCGATGCGCGCCCTCGAGCGCCCCCGTGATGAGCAACCGGCCTTCGTCTTCAGCGCCAACCGGCCCGGTTGGTCGGCGCAGGTGCAGGCGGGGGACGTCATCGTCGCCGGAAGCGGGTTCGGCATCGGGTCGAGCCGCCCGGCGGCACGGGTACTGAAGGACCTGGGAATTTCGGCCGTGGTCGCGACGGGCTTCAACGGGCTGTTCCTGCGCAACGCGGTGTCGGGCGGGCTGCCCTGCCTGACGATCCCGGGGATCGACGAGGAGATCACCGAGGGCGAGGAGGTCGTCGTCGACTTCGAGCGTTGGGCGCTCACCACGGTCGCGAACGGGAGGACGTACGAAGCCGAATCGCGACCGGCGATGCTCCGCGACCTCATGACCGGAGGCGGTCTCATCCCGCTCCTCGTTTCGAAGGGCTACATAGAGGGGTGATCCTCCATGGCAACATGTGATCTCGTCCTGCGCGGTGCCACAGTCGTCGACGGCTCCGGCGCGCCAGGTCAGGCTGCAGACGTGGCGGTGTCGGGTGACCGGATCGTCGAGGTCGGTGACGTCGCAACCGGCGCGGCCCGCGAGGAGGTCGACCTCACGGGCCTGGTCCTCGCCCCCGGCTTCATCGACATCCACACGCACTACGACGCCCAGGTACTGTGGGACCCCGCACTCACCCCGTCGAGCTGGTACGGCGTGACCACCGTGATACTCGGGAACTGCGGCTTCGGCATCGCGCCGCTCAGGCCGCCACAGCGGCCCACGATGATGCGGACCCTCGAGACGGTCGAGGACATGCCGCTGGCCAGCCTCGAGGCGGCGATCGACTGGTCGTTCGAGACGTTCGACGAGTACGTGGCGAAGCTCGAGGGCCTGCCGTTGGCGCTGAACGTCGGCGCCTTCGTCGGGCACACGCCGGTCAGGTACTACGTGCTGGGCGACGAGGCGTCCGAGCGCGAGGCGACCCCGGACGAGATCCACCACATGGCCGAGATCGTCGAGCAGTCAATGCGCGTCGGGGCCATGGGGTTCGCCAGCTCCGTGTCGAACGGCCACGTCGGCGCCTACGGCAAACCGGTACCGAGCCGCCTGGCGAGCGAAGCCGAGTTCCAGGAGCTCCTCGGCGCCCTGGGCCGCGCCGGTGTCGGCTGCTTCATGATCGCCGGACCCGGGGGTCCGCTCTCCTTCAAGCAGTTCCAGGCGCTCAGCGTCGCCAGCGGTCGGCCGGTGCTGTGGTCCGCCCTGTTGGCCGGCCACACGAGCCGTGGCACCTCGGTCGAGCTGCTCGAGGCCCATCTGGACTGGGACGGGGACGTGCGACCCCAGATCGCCTGCCGGCCCGTGGTGGGGCAGGCCAACTTCGCCAGCCCCATGACGTTGCAGAGGGTGGAGTGCTTCAAGGAGGCGGCACATCTTCCCCAGGAGGCACGTCGAGCGCTGTACGAGGACCCGGAGTGGCGGGCGCGCGCCGTGCCGCAGATGGAGGCCCAGTGGGGGGCGCGTTGGGATCTCGTGGTGGTGGCGGAGAGCCCCCGGTTCGGCGACCTGGTCGGGAGGTCGATCGAGGAGATCGCCAAGGACCGAGGGAGGCACCCGGCCGAGGTGATGATCGACCTGTCGTTGGAGGACGACCTGCTGACGCGGTTCACGGTGGTCCTCGCCAACGGCGACGAGGAGCAGCTGGCCGGCCTCTTGCGGCACCCCCACGCACTGGTGGGCCTGTCGGACGCCGGCGCGCACGTCGGGCAGCTCTGTGACGCCTGCTTCGCGCCGTACCTCCTCGGCTACTGGGTGAGGGAGCAACAGGTGCTCGATCTCGAGACGGCGGTGTGGAAGCTCACGGGTCAGCCCGCCGACTACTTCCGGATCGCCGCCCGCGGGCGGATCGCCCCGGGTGCCTTCGCCGACCTGGTCGCCTTCGACCCTTCGACGGTCGGTGTCGCCCCGCTCCGACGCGTCCACGACCTCCCCGGGGGTGCGAATCGCGTGGTGTCCGACCCCTTCGGCATTGAGCACGTGTGGGTGAACGGAGAACAGATCCGTGGTGACTCGGCGCCGATCGACGGCGCCGGGTCCGGACGGTTCGTCCGCCCCACCCGGACCTGAAGTCCCTGACACTGGAGGAAACGTGAGTTCTCTTCTCGACCGCTTCGCATCCTTGCACCCCTCGCTCGGCGAGGACGGGATCCTCGAGCTGGTCTTCGACGGGCCCAACCTGAACGCCGTGGGCGAAGAGGTGCACTCGGACCTCGCGGTGGTCTGGCACGCGATCGACACCGACCCCGACGTGCGAACAGTTCTCGTCCGCGGGGCCAACGGGGCGTTCTCCGCCGGCGGCAGGTTCGACATGATCGAGAAGTGCATGCAGGACTACGCCTACCGGACACGCATGTTCAAGGAGACGCGTGGCATCGTCCACGGCATGCTCGAGTGTTCGAAGCCGATCGTCTCCGCCGTCCAGGGCGTCGCCGTCGGGGCCGGCCTCGTGGTGGCCATTCTCTCCGACGTCTCGATCGTGGCCCGCGACACCCGGCTGCTCGATGGTCACACCCGTCTCGGCTTGGCCGCCGGTGACGTCGCCGTGATCTCGTGGCCCCTCCTGTGCGGCATGGCAAAGGCGAAGTATCACCTGCTCACGTGTGAGCCGCTCACCGGGGAGCGCGCCGCGGACATCGGCCTCATGACCGAAGCCGTCGATGCCGCCGACGTCGACGAGCGGGCGCGGGGGATCGCCCGGCAACTCAACGCTGGCGCGCAGGACGCCATCCGCTTCACCAAGATGGCGTTGAACCACTGGTACCGCGTGATGGCGCCGGCCTTCGACTTCTCGGTGGCTGCGGAGATGTACGGGCTCGGAGGACCGGACGTGGCCGAGGGGAAGGCAGCGGTGAAGGAGAAGCGCGAACCGAAATTCTCCTGACGTCGCGCTGCCGTGTCGCCGTCTCAAACGTGGTGAAACGGCTCACGTGTGAGGATGGACTCGGTGGGAGCGCTCGCCCGCACGGTGGCGTCGAACGAGTGGGCGATCGCAGCCGTGAAGCGTTGCTGAGAGAGCCGCTGGCAATCACCAAAAAGAGGAGGATGAAGATGAAGCAGGCGCCGCAGGCTCGGGATGTCGTGATCATAGAGGCCGTTCGGTCTCCCATCGGTCGCCGGGGCGGCGACCTCTCGAAGTTTCACTCGGCAGACCTGCTCGGGGCCGTACAAACCGAGCTCATAGCACGTAGCACGGTGGACGCCGGCATGGTGGACCAGGTCATCGGTGGGTGCATCAGCCAGGTGGGTCAGCAGTCGTACAACGTGACCCGTACGGCGTGGCTCACCGCCGGCCTGCCGCAGTGGGTGCCGGCGACGACCATCGACAGTCAGTGTGGTTCGTCGCAGCAGGCATTGACCCTGGCGCACGGCCTCATCGGAGCCGACCTGATCGACGTGGCAGTGGTCTGCGGCGTCGAGGTCATGAGCAGGGTCCCGCTGGGCTCGAGCCTGGCTCCCGGCGTGGGGAAGGCGATCCCGCGCAGTTACTTCTCCCGCTACCAGCTGACCAGTCAGTTCGAGGCCGCGGAGCTCATCGCCCGGAAGTGGGGCATCACGCGGGAGGAGGCGGATCAGCTGGGCTACGACTCCCAGCAGCGCGCCGCGGTGGCGTGGCAGGAGGGCCGCTTCGACGCACAGGTCGTCCCAGTGGAGGCACCGGTCCTCGGGGAGGACGGGAAGCCCACCGGAGAGACGAACCGGGTCGACCGGGACGGGGGGTTGCGTGAGACGACACTCGACGGCCTGAGCGGGCTGAAGCCGGTGCTCGAGGGCGGCATCCACACGGCCGGGACGTCGTCCCAGATCGCCGATGCCGCTTCCGCGGTCCTCGTCATGAGCCGTAAGCGCTGCTCCGAGCTCGGGCTCAGGCCGAGAGCACGCGTCGTGGATTCGTCCCTGGTCGCCGGCGATCCGGTGCTCAACCTGGCGGAGCCGATCCCGGCGACCCGCTCGCTGCTCGAGCGCAACGGACTGTCGGTCGACGACATCGACGTGTTCGAGATCAACGAGGCCTTCGCATCCGTCGTGCTCGCCTGGGAGCGCGAGCTGAAGCCGGATCACGAGTTGGTCAACCCCAACGGGGGCGCCATCGCACTGGGGCACGCGCTCGGGAGTACCGGCTCCGTGTTGGTCACGAAAGCGGTGCACGAGCTGGGCCGCACAGACTCGCAGTGGGCTGTCGTCTCGATGTGCTGCGGCGGAGGCCTGGCGACGGCAACGCTCCTCGAGAACATCCGATGAACGCGGGACCCCAGCGGCCGGGACCTCTCGGCGGCATCAGGGTGATAGAGCTGGCCGGGTACCTGAGTGCCCCGTTGGCGACCATGATGATGTCCGATCTCGGAGCTGACGTCGTCAAGGTCGAGCCCCCGACGGGGGATCCGTTCCGCCGGGTCGGCAGAGCGCGCACGCCCGTCAGCCCGATGTTCTACAACGTGAACCGAGGGAAGCGAGTGGCGACGCTCGACCTCAAGGACCCCCGAGCCAGAGCCCGCCTCCACGAGCTCTTGAAGGACGCCGATATCGTGGTGAGCAATTGGCGGCCGTCCGTGGCCGAGCGGCTGGGCCTGTCCGACAGCCTGCTGGCGGAGGAGAACCCGAGGTTGATCCGGGTCTATCTGACGGGCTTTGGGACCAGCGGGCCCCTGGTGGACGCCCCGGTCTACGACGCGATCATCCAGGCCCACGTCGGAGCAGCCGAGTCGTCGCCACCGGCGATACTCCCAGGCTATGTGACCGACAAGATCGTCGCTGGCATGGCTTGTCAAGCCACCCTGGCCGCCCTCCTCGACCGCGAGCGAAACGGGACCGCGCAGCGGGTCGACCTGTCCCTCCTCGATGCCGCGGCCTACTTCAACTTCCCCGAGATGATGGCCAACCGCACCTTCGTCGACCATGCTCCCAGGCTTGCGAAGAACGAGCAGGCTGCGGCCGTGCGCGCCCTGCAGACGGCCGACGGCTGGCTCATCGTCTCGGCCGTGACCGCGGAGCAGATCAGGAGGACCTGTGAGGTCGTCGGGCGCCCGGAGCTCGCGGACGAGCTCCTTTCGATCCGCGATGCCACCGAGTTGACGAGACGGATGTTCGAAGCGCTCACCGCCCTGGTCAGGGAGCGCTCGACGGAGTATTGGGTGAAAGCCCTTCGCGAGAAAGACGTTGCCGCAGGCTCCTGCTTGACCATCGACGAGCATCTCGAAGACGAGCAGGTCGTCAACAACCGGACCTACGGGACAGTCGACCGGGAGGGCCTCGGCAGGGTCCGCGAGGTGCGGTACCCAGCCGTGTTCGCGGAATACGGCGAGCTCTGGCCACGGAGTGGCGCCCTCTCGCTACCGCCCCGCCCGCCGGCGCTGGAGGACTCGGCCCAGTGACCGACGGTTTCACCGAAGACCATGTCGACCTGCGCGAAGGCGTGCAAAGGGTCTGTTCGAAATTCCCGGAGTCCTACTGGCGCGACTGTGACGAGCGGCACGAATTCCCCTGGGACTTCTATGCGGCACTGGCCGAAGGTGGATGGATCGGCATCGCCGTGCCTGAGGAGTACGGGGGGGCCGGTCAGGGGATCACCGAGGCGTCCATCCTTCTCGAGGAGGTCGCGGCCAGTGGTGCCGCCATGAACGGATGCAGTGCGATCCACCTGTCGATCTTCGGGATGAACCCGGTCGCCAAGTACGGGAGTCCGGAGATGAAGGCGAAGTACCTGCCACGGGTCGCCGCCGGCGATCTCCACGTCTCCTTCGGGGTCACCGAGCCAGACGCCGGCACGGACACCACCAGCATCACGACCCGCGCCACTCGGCACGACGACCGCTATGTCGTGCGCGGTGCGAAGGTCTGGATGACCAAGGCGTCCTACTCGCAGAAGGTGCTCCTGCTGGTGCGGACCACGCCGCTGGCCGACGTGGAGAAGCGAACCGACGGCCTCACCCTCCTGCTGGCGGACCTCCAGGATCCCCGCGTCACCATCCGCGAGATCCCCAAAGTCGGGCGCAACGCGGTCGTCTCCTGCGAGGTGACGTTCGAGGATCTCGAAGTGCCTGTGTCTGACCGCGTCGGGGAGGAAGGGAAGGGCTTCTCGTACCTGCTCGACGGCCTGAATCCCGAGCGGATCCTGGTGGCCTCCGAGGCGATCGGCATCGGGAGGGTCGCCATTCGCAAGTCCGTCGGGTACGCCAAAACCCGTATCGTCTACGGACACCCCATCGGGCGGAATCAGGGCGTCGCCTTCCCGTTGGCGGAGGCGTATGCGCGGTTGCACGCCGCCGAGCTGGTGGTGCGTGAGGCGTCGTGGCGGTACGACCACGGCTTGCACTGTGGCGAGCAGGCGAACATGGCCAAGTTCCTGGCGGCTGACGCGGCCTACGAGGCGGCGGACCAGGCCATGCAGACCTTCGGCGGATTCGCCTATTCGACGGAGTTCGACGTCTCGCGCTATTGGCGTGAGGCACGGCTGATGAGGATCGCACCGATCCCCCAGGAGATGATCCTGAATTATCTGTCCGAGCATGTCCTGGGGCTTCCCAGGTCCTACGGTCAGGCCGGGAGATGACCGACCTCTCGGTCCTTTCGGCCGACGACGTGGTGACGCGGATCCCCACCGGAGCCCGAATTGTCGCGTCGCCGGCCTGTGGCGCACCGACCACTCTCCTCGGGGCGCTGGCACATGCCGCTGACGGACGCGACTGGACGCTCCTGACCGGCCTGGTCTTCGAGCCCCAGGCCCTGGTGGACGCCGTGCTGGCCGGCACGCTCACCTGGCACACCTGGCACCCGACTGCCCCCTGCGCGCCTGTTCTCGGGCACGGCCGGTTCGGGTACATCCCGCTACGGGCGTCGCAGGTGCCGAAATACCTCGCGACCGCAGGCGTGGATGCGGCCCTGGTGCGCGTCACGCCGCCGGACCGCGGCGGCTGGTGCAGCGTGGGTCCGTCGGCCAGCTACCCGATGGCCGCGCTCGAGCACGCACGCCTGCGGGTCGCCGAGGTCGACCCGACCGTGCCCCGCACGTGGGGGCAGACCATGGTGCACGTCTCGCACCTCGACGTGCTCGTCGAGAGCGCCACCCCGATGCCGGTGTACGAGGCCAGCGGGCCCGACGAGGTCAGTCGCGGCATCGCGCGGCACCTCATCGACCTCCTTCCCCCCGAACCGGTGTTCCAGCTGGGCATCGGGCGGGTGCCTGAAGCTCTCGTCCACGAGCTGGGAGAGCAGCGGATCGGGGGTCTGCGATTCGTCGGCATGGGGTCGGACGGCATGGTCGACCTGGCGGAGAAGGGTCTGCTCGGTCTCGGACTCGGTGGCGACCCGGCGATCAGCGCACCGGACCTCCTCGGGACGGCACGGCTCATGGAGTTCGCCGACGACAATCCGAGCGTGGGGGTGTATCCCTCGACCATCGCTCAGTCGCCCCCGCTGCTCTCCCGACGGCATCGGCTGGTCTCCGTCAACTCGGCGCTCGAGGTCGATCTCGAGGGTCAGGTGAATGCAGAGATGATCGGGGGCAAGAGGATGTCCGGTGTCGGCGGCAGCTACGACTTCGCGGAGGCTGCGACGCACTCCGCCGGAGGCCTCCGTGTGATCGCGGTGCCGTCGAAGCGGATCGTGCGCCGGCTCGGTGAGGGCTCCACGGTCACCGTCCCCCGTGCTCTGGTCGATGTCGTCGTCACCGAGAAGGGCTCGGTCAGGCTGGAGGGCCTGACCGAGAGAGAGCGGGAGAAGGCGCTCCGCGGAATCGGGGGAGAGGGTCTGTGAAGCGTGTACCGCCTCGCATGGGCCGCTGGTTCGAGGAGCTGGAGCCCGGGTG